>Ga0209254_10001581_pt1 | contig 20506 bp, 15 predicted proteins | sample FrelakmetDIP11DI_FD_187148 | JGI IMG/M metagenome (GOLD analysis project Ga0209254, IMG submission 187148) | Freshwater lake sediment microbial communities from the University of Notre Dame, USA, for methane emissions studies - DIP11 DI (SPAdes)... | ecosystem: Environmental > Aquatic >...
AGGGCGAAGAACGCGCCCAAGATCGCGGCCACCAGGTCACCCCCCAGCAGCAGCGCCACGCGCTCCCCCGGGCGGATACGCCAACGACCGCGTTTGGCCTGGCTACCCACGCTGAGCTCCAATGCCCGGCGCTCGGACCAGCCCTATGAGGAAACCCAACCCCCAACTGAAGTGGACGGTTACCCAGGCTGCAGGCAAGCCGGCCACAAGCTGGAGGTCACGCTTTGCGATGGCGTGCATGAGGGCAGCGACTCCCAGCATCAGGAGATAGACCAGGGCAAGGCCGGCAAGGCACGCCCGGGCAACAGGGCTGAACATCGAGGCAAGGGCAAGCAGGATCATCAACCCGACGAAAAGCGGCGGGATCGCCTGCCTCCAGCGAAGCGAGCGAGGAAAGCGCCTGAGCATGCGGGCCTTCCAAGTTCCATAGCGCCAGTACTGGTGGGCCAACGATGGCAGGTCCGGCCTCGAGAAGTACACGCACCGGATGGACGGATCGAGCCACACCACGCCGCCGGCCAACCGGATGCGGTGATTGTACTCATAGTCCTCGTTGGTCAGCAGCGCCTCGTTGAACTCCCCCACCCGCTCCATCCACTTGCGATCGAAGGCGCCAAAGGGAACGGTGTCGACTTCCCCAGCCTGTGCGCCCGCCCGGTAGCCAGCGTCGCCCGCACCCAGTCGGTGAGACACCGCGGCGGCGATCGATCGCGCCACCCACCCCTCAGCGCCCGGCCGGATGTCCCACACGCCGCCGACGTTGGCCGCCCCGGTCTGCGCCAGAACTTCCACGCAGCGAGCGATGTAGTCCGGCGCCGGGACGGCATGGGCGTCAAGACGGACAACGACTTTCCCGGAGGCTACTGCCACCGCCCGATTGAGCGCCGCCGGGATGCTGCGCGCTGGGTTGTCGACCAAAGCGAGTCTCAAATGGGGAGTCGTTTGGGCGATCCCCGAGATGACCTCGCGCGTCCCGTCTTTCGATCCACCATTGGAAACGATCACCTCGAGGTCCGCCAGGCCGAACGTTTGGGCCACGATCGAGTCCAGCAGCCCCCGAATCGTATGCACCTCGTTGTAGCAGGGGATGATCACCGATACGCGCGGGTTCGATTCTGGCTCCCTCACGACTTGGTCCACATGCCGCCGCTCATTCTCCGATGAAGACAGATGGACTCCGTGCATTTCAGTGGGTTGGCGGCGCGAACCGCTCGAAGGTCCAAAGAAGGGAGACACCGGTGAGGAGCACAGCGCCGAGGACAAGATTCCCCAGGACTGGCCCAGACTGTAGCCCAACAAAAGCAAGCAAGCCGAGGGTCAGTCCTGCAAGATGCATCACATAGACACTTCGCGTCGGTTCGACATGGAGCAAGCGCAGCCGGTGGTAGGTATGGTCTGAACCTGCCTGATAGATGGGGCGACCCCGACGAAGCCGGGAGATGATGACAAGAGCCATGTCAAAGAGTGGAACTCCCAGAACCAGAATCGGAACATACCATGATGCCGCCTGCTCGTAGTCCAGCGGGATGTACGCCACTCCCATCGCCGCCAGCAGGAATCCGATCATCTGGGATCCCGAGTCGCCAAGGAAGTTCTTGGAAGGCAGCATATTGAACAAGAACGCCCCGAGCGCGGCACCCAGAATGGCCGCTGCAAGTCCAGCCAGCCAAAGCTGACCAGAGGCAATCGCCGCGAGCATGAAGAAGGATGCGGCGATTCCTCCCAGGCCAAGCGCAAGGCCGTCCATACTATCCACGAAGTTGATGGCGTTGATGATCCCCACAACCCAAGTGACCGTGATGAGCAGGTCTACTGCGGGGGAGTTGAAGAAGCTTACCTGAATCCCAAGGAGGATGAGGATGACGGCGGCCACGCACTGACCGAGCAGCTTGAACGGAATCCCAAGCCCATATCGGTCATCGATCAATCCGAAGACAAAGACCACCCCTGCCCCCGCGAGGATCCCCGCTAGCTGGCCTCCTTCGTCCCATCTGAGGAGACCAAGAGCCGCTGCCAGCGAGGCGGCCAACGCAATCCCGGCGCCCATCGGCGTTGGCGCGATGTGCTTCTTGTGTTCTTGCCGTCCGGGGACATCGACCAGACCTACCCGGCGAGCCAACCATGCAGCTGGCCAAGAGGCGACCAGCGCAACGATCAACGTCAAGAGGATGATCGAGAAGACCGACGTTAGCACTTCCATCCGGCGCTCCTTCGGGCGATCTCCGGCTGTCCTTAGTCAATCTCGAGGAGGGTGGTGCCGAGAAGCGTAACTCGCTCTGGCTCGCAATGCATCATCTGGGAGCCCAACTTCATTGGCCTAGGCTGAGCCTTCCTCCGACAAGGCTCGGGGGCCCGTCTCGGACGAGATGGAAACGGCCGCCGACACTAGCCCCAGCACGATCCACAACTGTGGAAGCGCGAAGCTATCAAGACTCAAACCTTCGAACACCTGAACCCCGAGGGCAAACAGGCCTGCAATTCCCAGAGCCCCCAAGACCGTGGCCCGATTCCGTGTCAGTGCGTACGCTGACAGGCCGAGCTTGACGAGCCAAACCGAGAACAACAACAGGCCGACGATCCCAGTCTCGGCCAGGAGCCGTACCCACAGGCTCTTTGGATTGGGAAAGCCCGGAGCCCCGTTCAAGATCGCGATGATCTCAGGCAACGAGTAACCATAGGTGGGGACCGACTCACGGAAGAGGAACCCCGAGTTGCCCAACCCCACACCCAGAAGCGGATGGAGAGTGAAGGCCTTGAGCCCACTCATCCAATACATCACGCGTTCAGCGTACGCCAGCCGATTCGCGTATTGATAGAAGCCGGGCCAGCCGGTCGCGATCTGAGCTGGCTTAGAGACGAAGATTCTCGCCAGGCGCGGGTCGAACCGGCCAAGAAGGTAGACCCCTCCAAGCAGCCCGCCCAATACTCCGACCATCAACAACATGCGAACGGTCACAGAGAGAGCCCGACTTTGGGGGTCACGCTTGGCTCTGACATGCGCCCCGAGGCGCCAGGTCCCGAGCAGCCCGAGCACGGCGACCACGCTCAGGACTGCAAGGAGGCCGATCCGCGACTTCGTGAAGACAAGGATTGCCAATCCCCAGGCGAGCAACAGCCCCTCGACCGGGAAGCGGCGCCCAACCCGCTTGAATGCCGAATAGCTCGCCAGGATCGCCCCACCCCACATCGGGAGATACAGGACAGCCAATTGGTCTGCCAGCCATGACGGCTCATACGCAAAGCCCGACACCCGACTCGCCACCAGATCACGCACAGAAAACAGGCGCTGGAACTCTTGCAGCTGCCAGGGGATCGGAGACTGGCTCAAAGTCAGCAGCGCCTGGACTGTAGACCAGATGAGCATCGGGAGCGCCCCAGCTGCCAGCCATCTCATCGAGGCGCGGAGCCGTTCCGGAGTGCTGGGATAGATCGCCGCGACCAGGTAGAACGTGAGGCCTATAGCGAGGGTTGTCAGCGCTCGGAGGCTCCTTCCGGCAACAGATTGCCCGAGGAAGGGATAGAACTCCAGAAACAGCGAAGCCGCGCTGGTCAGGGTTGCCAGGCCGACGAACGCAAATAGCGGCGTTGAGTGGGGAGGAAGCGGTTCTTTCTGGAAGAGCTTTGGGATCACCCAGACCAGCAAGAGAAGGAATGCCGGCACCGCCGCCAAAGGCCCAACGGTGCCTCCTTCCTCTCTGGTCAGGAGGGGAAAGCTCGAAATTGGGACGAGCACCAGCAGAGCGGCCCACAGGGCGGGCGCAGCACTCTCTGCCAAGCGAGCTAGGGATCTCCCAACTCGACGCGGACCCTCCGAGTTTGGTTTCTCACTCACTGGAGGGCTCATCTCGAGGCAATGAGGTGGGCGGGGAATTCCTCCGCTGAGGCAGAGCCAGGGCAACGCTGCATGCAAGGATCACACCGATTAGTGCCCCAGCCAGGACAAGCGGACCGCGGCTCCACAAGACAGGCTCCTCCGGCGGCGTCGCATCCTGGAGAAGCTCGTATGTGAGGTCGGGCACCACGCCGCGGCTGAGGGCGGTCTCATTGATCAACCCTGCCTCGATCGCTTGCGGATCCGTGAGGGGCGGCTCCACCGCGCAGTCCCAGCTCGGAACGGGCGTGCCATTCCGCATGGCATCGACGCGGGTGCACTCGAGATCAATCTTCTCGCCGATGAGGGCGGCGGCTCGCCAGGCGTGCCGCGCCGCCTCATCCAGCGCGTCGATGGCGGCTTCAGCCCAGAGCTGAGATACCATTGCCGCCAAACCCGGATCCTCATTCACAGTCACCAGTTCCCACTGCGCTAGCCGAGGGTCGAGCCTCAAGCTCTTGCGAAGATCGGCAGGCCCTTGCCAGCCTTCGGCCAGGCGCACCGAGGCCGGCAAACCATCCAGCACTCTGGAAAGAACTTCATCCGACTGGACAACTCCGGAAGCCCGGCTCATGGCACGGTCTTCGACCACGAGCTCCAGGGACTCGGTGATGGCGTAGCTAATTGACACCCCCAGGACCGCCTTTGCCTCGTAGCGAGGAGGGTGCGCAGCCGAATACGTCAGGCCGACCATCGCCCCACCGACTCCGAAGGCGACGACAACGATCCATCGGCTCAGGATCCGCTGGAGGGCCGACTCTAGAGTCGCTCTCGATTCGGGCAGGGTCATATCTCGCGGCTGCCTATTCCCGGTAGTCCGGCACGCGCCAGGAGCTCGTTATACACATCCACGATCATGCCGTTGATGATCTCGTCGGTGTAGTTCTCCAAGGCGATCGCTCTGCCCTCTGCTCCCATCCGTGCTCTCAACCCTGGATCCTCGACGAGCATCTGGATCGCTTCGCGTAGTGCCTGCGGATCGCGTACGGGCACAAGGAGGCCGTTCCGGCCATTGTATACAATCTCACGACAGCCTGGCAGGTCCGTGGCAACGATCGGCTTTCCCATGGCGGCAGCCTCGATGAGGGCGCGAGGCACGCCTTCGGCGTGGCTCGGCAGCACGACGATGTGGGACGTGGCGTAGGCTTCGACCATATCCTGCTTTCGGCCGCTCCACTCCACGAGGCCCTCCGCTACCCACTCTTCCAGGCGTTTCACGGGGATGCTCGTCGGATTGCCGGGGTCCGGCTCTCCTGCCAACACCGTTCGAACCCGAACTCCACCCTTCCGCAGCAACCGGCTCGCTTCGACCAGATCCTGGACACCTTTGTCCCACAGCATGCGGGCCGGCATCAGGACGACCGCCTCGCCGTCCGGCTCCGGTCGCGGGAAGAAGCGCTGGGCATCAATCCCCGAGCCGCGGATGACGGCGCACCTCTCCCTCGTCACCAAACGCATGGAACTATATGCATCGAGGTCGGCGGGGTGCTGGAAGATGACCCGCTGATTGGGCGTATCGAGCGCGTAGGCGAAGACCGGTCGAAGCAGGAGGCGAAGCAGCCAAGGACGTGTGCCGCGCCCCGCGAAGACATAGCCCCGCCCGGTGATCGTGTTGACGAGGCACGGTATCTCCTGCCAGCGTCCCTCCAGCGAACCGTATAACACCGGCTTGACCGTGAAGTGGTGGACGAGCGTCGGGCAGATCTCACGGTAGAGGCGCCCCAAGCTCTGGAGCGTGCGCGCCTCACGTATCGGGTTGAAGCCCTTTCGATCCATGCGAATCTTGTGCCAGGCAAATCCCCCCTGCCGCAGCCGGTCGACGAATGGGCCGCCGGGCGAGGCAAGGTGGACCTCCACCTTGAGGCTTCGCAGCCGCTCGGCCAGAGAAATCCGATGGTTGAGGAGGTACCAATCGGTATTGGCGACCAGGAGAACTCTGGTCCCGGTCACTGGAGCCAAGCCTGGAACATCAAGACATCCCACAGCAGATACTGCCAGTTGCGCCGCCCGGACTGGTGCTCAACCCACTTCTCACGGATCGGGTCAGCCCGCAGGTACCCCTGACGCTGGAGCAGATCGGGGTCCAACAGGTCCTCGGCCCACCCCCGCAGCGGTCCCCTTAGCCAGGAGTCGATTGGGACGCCGAAACCCATTTTGGGCCGTTCCACGAGAGCCCGTGGCACGTAACGGTACAGTACTTGCCGCAAGAGGTGCTTCCCCGAACTCCCCTGGATCTTGTACTCAAGCGGCAAGCGCCACGCAAACTCGACGACCCGATGGTCGAGCAGCGGGACGCGGGCTTCCAGGCTGACCGCCATACTGGCGCGGTCGACCTTTGTCAGAATGTCGTCCGGCAAGTAGCTGATGAGGTCCAGGAACATCATGCGTTGGGTGAAATCGGGCAGCCGGGCCCAGCGTTCCGAATCGGTTAGAACGGTAGGAGGCTCCTGACCAGAGCTGACGATCTCCGTCGGCTCTTGCCAGTGGGACACGAGGTCAAGGTATAGCGCTTCGGGAGAAGGCGCACCGACGACACCCGCCAGCTTGTGGACCTTGACGCCGACTTGCTTCTGGCGCAGAGGCCCCGGCAGGATCGGCCGAAGCATCTGAGCCAAGCCGTCCCACGCCGCCGGCGGAAGGAGTCGCAGGCTGCTGGCGCCAATGCGGCGCAACCAGCCCGGATATGGCGACATCCGCCCCCAAAGCTCCCGTCCCCATAGGTAGCGGTTGTACCCGCCAAACAGCTCATCACCACCATCACCGGACAAGCTCACCGTCACATGCTGCCGGGCCAGGCGCGAGATCAGGTAGGTCGGGATCTGCGACGAGTCGGCGAATGGCTCGTCGTACATGCTCGGCAGGAGAGGGATGACCTCACGCGCCTCGGCCGGCGTCACGTAGAGCTCCGTGTGCTCGGTCTCGAGATGGCGAGCGACATTGCGAGCGTCCGCCGCCTCGTCGTACTCGTCCTCTTGGAAGCCGATGGTGAAGGTTCGCACCGGCTGACTGCTCTGGGCTTGCATCAGTGCGACGACCGTGGACGAATCGATCCCACCGGAGAGGAAAGCTCCCAGGGGAACGTCGGCGATCATGCGCAGCCCGACCGAGTCTAGCAACAGGGCCTCCAGCTCTTCAGCGGCAGCTTCCTCGCTTCCCCGGAAGGGCTCCTGCACGCCACCTTCGGCCACCTCACGGGCAGACCAGTACGCCTGTGGGGCTGCACCCTTGTCGCCGGCTCCGTGCAGCGTGAGGATCGTCCCCGGCGTCAGCTTGCGAAAGGCGCGGTAGATCGTCTTCGGAGTGGGGATGTAGTTGTGGCGGAAGAACAGCGCCAGCGCATCCCGGTCGATTTCTGCGTCAAAGTCCGGATGAGCGCGCAGGGCCTTGAGCTCCGAGCCGAATAGAAACGACCCTCTGCTCCAGCCGTAGTAGACCGGTTTGATCCCCAGGCGGTCACGGATAAGCTGGAGGGATCGCTCCTGCCGGTCCCACACGGCAATGGCGAACATGCCGATGAAGCGCTGCACAGCGGGTGCGACGCCCCATTCTTCAAAGGCCGCCAGCATCACTTCCGTGTCGGAGTGACCACGGAAGTGGTGGCCGAGTGCTTCCAACTCGGGCCGGAAGCGGAGGTAGTTGTACACCTCGCCATTGAAGATCATGACGAACCGGCCGCTGGCCGAGAGCATCGGCTGATGGCCCTCGGCCGTCAGGTCGAGGATCGCCAGGCGGCGGAAACCGAGGCCGACACCCAGCGCGCCGTCGGCCCATATGCCTTCATCGTCCGGCCCGCGGTGGCGGATACAGTCCGTCATGCGTTTGGCAAGCAGACGCATTTGCCCTTCTTCCGCACCAATTCCCCAGAAGCCAGTTATGCCGCACATGAGTTCACAATGCCCCAGTTGGAATCCCGCTTGGTCTTCACTACGCATGGCCCTCGGGAGACGTATCCACGCCCTTCTTGGTCAGAAGCTCAAGATACGCACGCTCGTATTGTGCAATCATCTTGTTCAAGTCGAAGCTCCGCCGGACCCTTTCCCGGCCTTCGACACCCATCTGCATCGCGCGGCCCGGATTCCTCAACAGTCCGATCAGCGCGTCTCCTAGAGTCCTGGAGTCTCGGGGAGGGACAAGGATCCCAGTCGTCCCATCGAGGATCGCCTCCGGGTTTCCCCCAACGAAGGTAGCAACGACCGGCTTCCCAGCCGCCATGGCCTCCAGGATTGCGTTGCAGAACCCCTCTTCCAAGGAAGGGTGAACGAAAACATCCGTCAACGCCAGGATCTCAGGCACATCCTGACGCTGGCCAAGGAACCGAGTGCTCGCCTCGATCCCAACACGTCGCGCCTGGGCTTCGAGCGCGGTCCGGCATGGTCCGTCCCCAACGAGGAGCGCCACGGCTTCTGGGATTGCCCGGATGACGTTACTCCAAGCGTCGAGAAAGTACTCATGGCCTTTGTAGTCGATGAAGTTCGCCACAACAGACACGACAGGCCCAGGTGAAATTAGACCCAGCTCCCTGCGGAGTGCCGGATCTGGCCGGATCGCATACCTCGAGGCCTCGATGCCGTTGTAGATGACCTCGACCTTGTGGCGGGCAACCCTCTCTTGCCTCAAGACGTCAGCCCTCACCGCGAAGGAGTTGGCAATCAGCAAATCGGTTAAGGCATTAGCCACGCGCTCGATGCCCAGGAGAGGCAGCTTCCCCTCTTTGAAGCGACCCAGGCTCCGCCTGCCAGCGACGATGGCCGGCACCCCAGCCAGCGTGCCTGCGAAGGCACCAGTCACATACGCCGCGTAGAGATAGCAGTGGAGGACATCCGGCCGCATCGATCGAATGCTGCCAACCAGGCTTGTGATACCAGCAAGGGCCTCCCAAGGATGTCGGCGTATCCTTGCCCGTTGGAGCCCCAGGATTTCCACGCGAATTCCCTTGTCCTCAAGAGTCCTTGCGATTGGGCCGCCTCGGCTGAGACAACACACACGTGCTTCGAACCGCTCTGGATCGAGCCCCTGTGCAAGTTCGGCAAGTTGCCGTTCGGCCCCTCCCAGTTCAAGCGTCCCGATGAGGTAGAGGATCCTGACCTTGCTCACAGCCCTCGTATGCCACCCGTCACGGGGCGCTCGTCGTTTCTTCCAGAGCTCGCGTCGGATCCATTGCCAGAACTCACCACAGCACCCATTGGCGATATGCTCCGGAGACAACCAAGTGCTTAGGCGCTTCCGACAGTACGGCGAAGTGACTCTTCGTCCTGTATCCTCGCCGCGAGGAGAGTCCCTCAGGGAATCCAACATCTGCCTGGAGGGGGCTGAGGCAAATCCGCAAAGTAGGCAACTTGGGCATGTGTGGCGCTACACAGCACGTATGGCAGCACCTCGCGTTTGCCGCCAGGCCTCGAGAAGTTGGACTGGTAGCGGCCAAGGACCACTCTCGTAGCAGGATCCCGAAGTCTGAAACCCAGGCTACGAAGGCCGCACCAGCGGGCTCTGGTGGCCCCATTTCGTGAAGGAAGTCACTTATCCTGGCCAAGATTCCCCTCTATTGTGGGATTCCCTGCCCAAATTGCTGCGGCCGCCCGTGCGCAACCGCCAATCGCTTGCGAGACCATGCGGGCGACGTAGATGCCTACGTCTGCGAACCGAGGTCGGCGGGATCAAACTCTGGCGCTCCAGCCCCTCAGACGGGATCAGGTGCGGAAGGCTGGCACCGCTGGCCTCAGTGACGGGGGCCAACAAGCCGTCTGGACTCGTCAAACAGCCTCATAGACCCCCTTTGTGCTTTCGGCCATGACATCGATCCGAAACGTCCTCAGCGCGTAGGCACGCGCCCGTTCTGTCATCTCCCCGAGGCCCTTGTAGTCCCGCTGTCCTCGACTGATAGCCTCGACAAGTGCTTCCTCGTCTTCGGGGGTGAACAATATCCCGTACTCTCCCTCGCAGAGCACCTCAGGGATGGCGCCGGCGCGGCTGGCGATGATTGGAACCCTGGACAGCATGGCTTCGACCAGCACCAGGCCAAGTCCTTCGAACCTTGACGGTAGACAGAATAGATCGAAACATGGAATCAACTCTCTGGCTGCAGTCTGATATCCCAGCATCTGCACGTTGTCCATTTCCGCGGCCATCCGCCGAAGTGAATCCCCCATCTCGCCCTCGCCGACGATCACGCCATGAACCCCGGGAAGACGCCGGAGGGCCCTCAGGAGAAGATCGGGGTTCTTCTGGTACGTGAGGCGCCCAACGAAGCCGACCACGAACGCCTCTTCGGGGATCCCAAGCCTACGGCGGATCGTGGTCGCAAGCGCGCGGCCAGGATGGTCCTCGATCCCGTAGTAGATCCGCGTCATCTTCTCCGGTGCTGCACCCGAGCAAGCTATGTAGTGGCAGAGGACCCGGTCGGTAATTGCGATATAGTGCCGGATAGCGCGGTCCAGCAGGCGGAGCCACAACCGCGCCCAAGGTTTGCGGAACCACGCCTCGTCGTTATGAACGGTCATCACAACCCGCCTGCACCCTACCAGCCAAGCACTGATCGGAGCAACCTGGAAATCGAGATGTAGATGTACAACCCGATCCCGACGGCATCGGAGCTCGCGTGCGAGTTGGAGTATATGCTCCGGCCTGCGGAGTCCGAGCCACCTTAGCTGGCGTCGTCGGTTGAGCTGGAGGGTTGTCACCCTTACCCCTCGCCCTTCAAGCTCATCCAGCCGCTCTCGTATGAGCGGGCCACCTCGAAGCATGAGCACGAGCAGCTCTACGTCCAAGCCCAACCCCACCAGAGCGGGCAGGAGAACCAAGAGATGGTTTTCCGCTCCCCCGAATGGCGGCCGCCCCTCACCCTCATCTAGCCACAAGATGTGCGTGACCCCGCGCATCGACAATTACGCGCGCCGCACCGCTCGGCGCCCCGTGAGAAGCTCCTCCACTGCGTCAACCGTCGCCTCGAAGTCGAAACGGCGGCTGTTCTCCCTCGCCTCAGACGCTAACCGCAGGCGCTCACCTTCATCGTCCCGCAGGCGGACGATTGCTGCGCGAAGCGCCTCGACGTCCCCGTACGGAACAAGTAGTCCATTCCTACCGTTCTCGATGATCTCGCGGTTGCCGGGACAACCCGAAGATATGCAGGCAAGCCCCAGCCCACTCGCTTCGAGCAGGGTGTTCGACAGGCCTTCATAGAGCGACGGCAAAGCGAACACATGCGACTGAACCAGGAAATCTCGCAGCGCCCTCCGATCCATAGTCTTGTGGAAGTGGACTTCCGCTTTGAGCGGCATTTGACGGCTGAGCTCGACCAACATTGGCAACTCCGGCCCTTCACCAACAATCCTGAGATCCACACCCGCCAGAGGCTGTGCCGCAAGAAGCAACGTATGGACCCCTTTCCAATTGGTCAGCCGGCCGACGAAGGTGACGCGCAGCGGCCCAGGTGCACGCCGTCCTGGCTGGGTTGCCTCATACTGATCCTGTGTAAGCCCGTTGAGCACAACACTCGTCTGCTCGGCCCGAGCACCCCAGCGAACCGCGAGGGCGCGCATCCACTCGCTCGGGACGATAACCGAACTCGCTCGATGCAGATGAGATTCGCGCCGTCTTGACAGCCTGCGCAGCCAAAGGTTCTCATCCGATGTGGGATCGAATCCTTCCGGATGTGACGTCGTGAAGCCAGCGTTTCTGGCCGCCTCCCACACGGAGTCGCCGCCCATTCGGAGCACGTATCTCTTGCCGCTAAGCAGAGAGGCATGGTGCGCCTCAAGCTCCAATCCCGTGACAAGCACCCTCCTGTGAAGCCACATCTCTCTCGTGAGGATTGTTCGCGTCAGGGCTTGGTGTAGCACCCACGTGTGGGAGCTAACCCGAATCAATCGGAAAGGGCGCCCGACGTCCGTTGGCACATCGCTCGGGGGAGAGGTGCACACGACAGTCACCTTGTGCCCGCGGGCCGTGAGGCTGTGAGCCATCTGGTCTGCGAACGTCCCTGGCCCCCCGATGGCAGGCGGGAAGACGTTGGTGACAATCAAAATGCTTGTCATCCGAACAACCAACCAAGATCCCTAGGCAGGCCGGCGTGCACCAGACCGAAGTTGCGCGTGCGGAACACCCCGGCCATCTCATCACGATAGCTGATCCCCAGCCGGTTGAGGCGCAGCTCGAACTCATGCCACACCGTCATGAACTCCGCCCGCGCCTCCACGGGCACGAGCGCGAATGCTCTCTTCAAGTCGGTGTTGAACACCTTCTCATCAACGATCGCAAGATCAGCTTTGCTGGCCATGGTGCGGAATTCCGCTTCGCGCACAGGCGCCTGATAGCTGCCTTCGAAGCCAAAGCGAGCGAAGACTGGTCCGAGGAGAGTGTTCCAGCGGTCGGAGCCGCGTTGCCAGACCTTGCCACCCGGCACCTCGAAGTGACCGGAATCGTAGTTGATCAAGAACAAACCGTCGGGTCTCAAATGGCGCTTGGCGGACTCGATATAGCGGAGCCGCTGGTAGACGTGCTCGAGGACGCTGAATGACACAACAACGTCGACAGGTTCGAGCTGCACGTCATACGCAGTCTCGCAGCGAATTGTGGCATTCAAGCCGAGCAGGTTCTCGCGGGCCTTGGCGCATGCTTTCTCATCCGGCTCGACACCGATGTAGTGAATGTCCGAGTAGTCCGCAAGCAACCTTCGGAAGTTGGCTCCCTCGCCACAGCCCAAGTCCAGCAAAGTCAAGGGTCCCCCCCGCACTTGGCGGAAGCGGCTGATGAGGTTCAAGCAGTACAGCTTGGCGGTGTTTCCTAGAGTAAGCAGTTCCTCTGTCATCTCACCAATTTCCGCAGACACTCCATGACGTTGTCGGCGTAGGTGCTCAGGTCGTGCCTACCCACAACCATTTCTCGCAGTTCCATCCGTCGGACATCATCGCGAGTGTGGTAGATCTCCAGCACGCGTTGACCAATCGCTTCCGGGCGATCGTCGCCCACGATGAACTCAGGGCGCCCCTTCAGCAGCTCGAAGAAGGCTTCGTTGCTAGTCAGGACTGGGCACCCGCAGGCCAGCGCCTCGAGCACCGTCTTGTCCATACTCCCGGTCTGGCTGAGGTTCAGGTGTAGGAATGCCGACCGATAGAAGAACGGTATCTGCTCCTGCGGTACGTAGCCCACGAACTCGACGCGGTCCTGCAAGCCAAGCTCCCTGGCAAGCGACCGCATTTCCCGGTCATACTCCAGGTCAGCGGCCGTCAGGGGGGGGCCGACAAGCCGCAGGCGGATGGGCGAGGGTCCCTCCAGTTCGACTAGGCTCGCCATAACGCTTAAGAGCCGTTCAATCCGCTTCCTACGCGAAATCCTGCCCACATGCAGGATCTCGTTCTGAGACGAATTGGGCTGGACCAGGGTGAACAATTCCGCGTCCACGCCTTGGCCAATGACGCGCAGCTTAGAGGACGGAAGGCGGAACCCCTCAGGGCTGGAGGTCACTACCTGATCCACAAGCGCATGCGCCAGCCGCAGGCGATTGCTCGTCGTCCCGTGGGCGTACCATAGCAGGACAGGGATTCGCAGCAGCCGCATGGCAGGAGACAGGTAGATGGCCCACTCCATTGCCATATGGACGAAGCAGGCCTGGATTCGTTGCCGCCTGCATAGACGCAACACATGCCAGTTCACCAGCCACGTCCCACCCAAGCGATAAGGCACACCGAAAGGGCGCCGCGGTAGCGATTGGACAATCACATTCGGCGGCAGTCGCACTTTGCCTACTCGGCCCGTCAAGACCACGACTGACTCACAGCGCTCGGCCAGCGCCCGCACCACGCTCGCCTGCCATGCCAGAACCGCCGACTCGTCATCCATTTCGAAGGCGAAGAGCAGGAGTCTCATGTCGTTAGATCCGAGGAAGCGGCCATTGCGACCGGCTTGCCAGCAGAAGCGGTTTGCTCGATCTTCGACCCGGCACTTGGAAGATGTACGGGTATGCCCGCCGGAGTACGCGTTCGACATCGGTCGGCATGCAGAGTTCCGGATGCACCTCGACAACCAAGTGCTCGATCGCATCGAGCACGCTGGCGCCAGTGCGCAGGACCTCGCCCTCAGCGCCTTCGATGTCCATCTTCATCAAGTCAATGCGCTTCTCCGCGCATGTGCACATGAGCGTTTGCAGCGAAATGGTTCGAACGCGGTCGACACTCCCGATTCCGCGTTTCGCTCCCGTCAGAATACTCCCCGATGTGCTATGGCGTCCCTGCCAAAAATCGACCTGGCCATCCTCGGACCAGACGGCCCAAGGATACGTGTTCCACGCAAACCCCCGATTGAGAGCTCGATTCCCCTCAAGGACCTTGTAGGTCTCAGGGCTCGGTTCGAAAGAGTATACAACCGCCCGAGGCCACATTGAGAGCACGTGTGCAGAGAAGAGCCCAATGTTGGCACCTAGGTCTACTACCACGGGCGGATCCGTTCCCGCGCCAAGGGCCGCAAGGAAACCGTACTCCTGGAATCTGACAGTCTCCTCTAACGCGAAGCGGTCTTCGTGTCGGACGAGAAGCTCCACTGCTCCCACTCTGAACCTCGCCGCTCGGCCAGCCATTGGGGAAAGGTCCCCCCATGCTGAGAAGAATGCAAAGGCCTCAAGTAGATTACGCCACACACCCCGGTACAGCCAAAGTAGCCGGGCAGCTGACAAGCTGCGCCGAGCAACACCGAAATACGGCATGCTAATTGTCGGCTTCTCAGCCTCTACTTGGTATCGATCGGGGACTGGCACCGACTGGCCAGTATCAGCGGTTTGCTCGACCGTTCACGCGCAATTCGTACAACACGAGGGAATGCCCCCTCAAGGATGGCGCCAACTTCGCGAGGGTCACACCGGTTGGGGTGCACCTCCACCGCCAAGTTGCGGATTCTGCCCAGCACACCTATCGAATCCCGGAGCACAGCCTCTTCCGCCCCCTCAATATCCATCTTCACGAGATCAATCACGGGGCGCGATATTGAGGAGAGAATCGTTCCAAGTCGTATCCCTAGCACCGTTGTCGCCGAATTCATGTCCACATGAGCAGAAGTGCTTGCAACAGCCACCTCCTCGAAGCCAACCTCGCCATCTGCCGTCCAGACCGCCCCGTGCAATGTGCGCCAGGCAAATTGGGGATTCGCGCGTCGGTTTGTCTCCAGTACTTGAAATGTGGCCCGGCCGGGCTCGATGGCGTGCACAACCGCAGTCGGGTTCAGTTGAAACGCCTTCAGGGAGAACATGCCGATGTTCGCACCCAGGTCAAGCACGTACGGGCATTCGATACCCCGAATCCCGATGAGTACTGGCCGATACTCCTCGCGCAGAGTAGTCTCGTCAACCGCCAGCCAGTCGGTATGGCGCGCACAGAATGGTGAGCCGTCGAGGCTAAACCAGCAATCCTCCAAGTTGAATGGTTCCGGAAGATCGAGGAAGAAGAGAAACGCCGCCACTGGGTTCTTCAGCACGGGCCGAGCCTCAAGTGTTCTATTCATTGCGGTCGATAGCAGCCGCATCGCTCTCAGCGGTATCGCCAGTTTGCCCTTGAAGGCATTTGTCGAGGGAGTCATTGCAGCCGCTCAGTCCATTCGGAAACCATGGATGTAGTACCCCAAGGCATACTCGCTATGCCAACGGCTCACTTGACTTGCCGGAAGGTATTCTCGCCCGTGCCACCTGGATTGACAAAGGACTCCGCCCACCATGGCCAACCGCTTCCGGACTCCTCGGAAACGCAAATTGAACTCACGAAGTGAGAACGCTGAGGTGGCCGGGTCCCAGATCAGCGGTTCGATCCTCAAGTCGGTAGGTGAGGCACCCTGGGAGCAGAGGAACGATCGCCACCACGATGCTGTGTGACGATGGTAGTCCCCGGGGACTGCATGCACGCGGTACAGGAATGGGACAACGAAGTGAAACGCCCCCCCGGGACGGAGGACCCGAAGGGCCTCGCTGACTGCTACGGTATCGGACAGGATATGTTCGAAGGTGTTCAGGCTGATGACATGATCGTATGCTCCGTCATGCAACGGCAATGGGGAGCTAAGATCCGCAATGAAGGTGGGGTGGATTGCAGGATCGATGTTCGCGCTATCGAGTGAGCCTTCGACGCGCAACAAGTGCCCGTAGCTTGTCCTTCTCCCCCCGCCCAGGTCGAGGGTGCGCCCTCGAAGGGCAAGACCGTCCAGGCGCTCGTATTCTAGACCGCGCAGTAGTGAGTAGTGCGTCGAGGACAAGCGCCACCACCGTTTCCATGTTGCCCGCAGCGGAGGTTCGGCGGGATCGCGTTCCCCAGCCCCCTCCACCAGGAGGCCTACCCACTGCCTCGCAAGGCGGTTTGGGTCGAAGCGTTCGACGACATTACGTCGGCCTTCCTCACCCATTCGACGTCGCAGCTCCGGATTCGCCAGTAACTCCACCACAGCACGCGCCATGGCAGCAGAGTCACCGGGCGCGCACAAGTATCCGCTGACACCGTCTTCGACGATGTCCTCGACCCCGCCTATGCGCGGCGCGACCACCGGCAGGCGATTGGCAGCCGCCTCCGCCACGACCCGCCCGAATCCTTCGTAGTGCGAGGTTAGCAGGAACACAGTCGCCGAGCGATAGATCGACGGCAATTCCCCGTAGGGCTGGCTTCCAAGGAACTTCACGCGCTCTCCAAGCCCAACTCCCTTCGCCATCTCTTCCAGCTCCGGCCTCTGCGCGCCCTCCCCGACAAGGTGGAATTCCACTTCGGGCATCTGCTCGGCAACCCCTGCAGCAACGCGAAGCCAGGTGAGGAGATTCTTGGCACCCACCAGTCGACCCACGAACAGCACAATGTAGGGGCCGGCCCCATGCGAAGGTTCGCCAAGATCTGCCTTGAGCATGCTTATGGGCACCGGGATCACACGCACATCGTGGTGCCACCCCTCGGCCAGGATTCCGCTGCGTACCCTGGTACCAACCGTCCGGAGAGCCACATAGCGGCGGAGCAGCCTCAGCGTGAGCCAGTGTCGAGTTTGGCCAATCAAGCCCGGGCCCAGGACCTCACGGATGGCCTCGGGCGAGAATAGATCGTAGTGAATCTGGCCAACGACGGGAATCCCATACTTCCGCCCAAAGTAGAGTGCGACCCAGCCTTCATCGTGTACATTCTGAGGCGCCAGGACATCGATAGGCTGCTCTCGGTGCAATGCCTCGAGCGCCGGCAGAAGCCAAGCCAGGTTCCACAAATGTCGGACCCGAACGGGGCGGAAGGCTACATTGCCCTCGCGGAAGCCAGCGGCATCGTTGTCGGACGTCATCACAATGAGCGAGAGCCTGCTGCCCGGTTGAAGCTCGTCCAGCAGTTCCCCGTAGTGCTTCTGGCGCTGAAGCATGTCCGAGCAATGTGTCGCGCGGAACACGTTGTCATCATGCCCGATTTGCACGACATGAAGGGGTCTTTGGAGAAGCCGACTCTCCGGCACCTACATTCCCCCCTGGCGGTTACGAACGCTCGGGATCACCTCAGGCCGGGCGACCCAAACGAGCAAGAGCGAGACAGGAATGAGCACGAGGTAGTAGCCCAGATATGCCGCTGCCGCCATGGTGGGCGAAGGCCCCACCAGTGTGAACAAGAGTGCGACCAACCCGTACTGCACGGCCGCTGCAACAAAGGAGGCACTTGTATAACGGCCGAGTTTGCCAGAGTGTACGAAGACTGGCCAGAGCCACAGATAGAACCCGGCTACGAACAGGAAAGGCACGGTGAGAACGACAATCGCGCCCTCCGCTCCCGCGAACTTGCTCGTGAGCGCCAGTGGGATCGCCAGGGGCAAGACCAGCACCTCCGCACCAATCACCAGAAGAGTCAGGCCAGCGATCCCCAAGAGGAGACGCCGCGCCAACCGTCGGTATTCCTTCGTGTCCCCCTTCGCAAGTAGCTCCAGGAATCGAGGCTGGTACACCTGGTTTAGGGAATCGAAGAGCATGTAGAGGGCATCGGTGAAGGATCGGGCGACCTTGTACAGCCCTGTGACCCGGTCGTCGCTGAAGAAGCCGACGACCAGGACGTCGGCACCCCGATGCAGCATCTTGTTGTAGCCTAGCAGATTCCCCATGAATACAAACCGCAGATGCCCTCGGTAGGCGGCCCAGGCCGAGAGGATGCCGCTTCTCAAGACCTTGAGGCCCTGGTACCGAACCCAGATCCAGTAGGACAGTATGGCCGCCAGTGCCACTTGCAGAGTGGCACCGACGATCGAACCGTAGTAGTAGCCGTCCACCGTGGGCACCTGGAGCAGAATGGCCAGAAATGCAACGATCGCTACTACGGATGAAACGAGCTTGCCCCATCCCATCAGATAGAACATGCCGCTGAAGCGCTGTTGATAGGCGAGAGCCCCCAAGAGATTCTGGATCGCCAGGAAGCCCGCGCTGGCAACGATCCATGCCGGAGAGACCGTCGCCGAGGTGAAGAATTGGACAGTCAGGACGTTCGCGAGGATGCCCGCCGCGAAAGCGGCAATGGAGATCAGAGCCGTTACAGCGAGATAGACAAGGATAACTCCGCCGCGAAAAGAAGGGATTTCAAGAACGTTGTCTTCGAGCGATGGATAGTAGAGCTTGCCCACCAGGTCATACAATCGAACGTCGACGAAGTTGGACACCGTCGCGTTGATCGCAGCGATTACCGCGATGACGCCGTAGGCCGAGGGACCAAGCAGCCTCGCAGAGATCACTCCCTGGACAAACAGCAACCCCGTCACGGCCACATTCACAGCAGCCAGAAACCGAGTAGGTGTGATCCAACTCCGAGCATTCATGGGCTTACGCACGACAGACGCGCCTAGACGTGAGCGCAGTTGCATCTAACGCAGCAACTGCTAGCGCCCCTCTCACCAACACAGTACGTCCATCTCCAGCGGGCAGCATCGGACCAGCAACCTCGTGATCTCCTTTTCGGTCCACGGACCTGATGGCAGATCCCCATCAGAATAGGAGCGCGGGAACACCCTTCACCGTTGCTCCAGGGCACACGCTGTAGTCCTAGCCCAAGGGGGAACCCTCTGTGCGGCAATCGCAAGTCGAGGGCGACGCCGCCGGCAACCAGAGCCAACTCGACGAACCTGACGCCTTGAGAAGCCCGAAGCCCTGCAGGGAGGCAGACAACCCTGCCGGAAGCCGGGTCGCTCTCGCACCCCTGGCTGTCAGACGTCGGGTGATCAGGCATGGCAGTAGTGTCCCGGACTGCCGAGCGCGGCCGGATTCCGCGAGGAGCAGTTCATATGGGGGGATCTAGCCACAGGTCTTCGCCAGAAGCCAGCCGCAGTCCTCGCTCATGACAACGCCGACAATTCTCGGATGGTTGCGCGAGCCGTGCCCCACGAGGACTATCTCACAAGGAGAACCTCCCTGTAGCTGGACCAGTGGCCATTTGGGCCTCCTAGTTCTCCGCAGTTGCGCGCACAAAGCCCTTCTCCCGGACCACGTCCATGATGCGACGGGCGTTTTCCTCGACTGCGACATTGACCGTGTCGAGCGTGATCTCCGGGTTGACCGGAGCCTCGTAGGGATCATCGATTCCGGTGAAGCCCTTGACCTCGCCCCGGCGGGCGGCGGCGTACATTCCCTTGGTGTCTCGCGATTCGCAAACCTCTATCGGGGTGTCGACGAACACTTCGACGAATTGATCCGAACCCACCATGTTGCGCACATCGTTTCGGGTCGCGCGGTACGGACTGACGGCGGCACAGATCACCACCCCACCGTGACGCACGATCTCCGCCGCCACGTAGCCAATGCGGCGGATGTTGATATCCCGGTCCTCGCGACTGAAACCCAGACCCTTGGAAAGGTGGGTGCGCACGACATCTCCGTCGAGCACGCTGACCTGCCGGCCGTGCTCGAGGAGGAGCATGGTCAGGATGTCGGCCGTGGTCGATTTGCCGGCGCCGCTCAACCCGGTGAACCAGATGCACACGCCCTGGCGATGACGGGGCGGGTTGGATTCGGCCAGGATCTCCGCCACTTCCGGCCGGGTGAACCAATCCGGCAGGATCAGGCCTTTGTCCAAGTACTCCTCGCGCACCTGGGTACCTGAGATCGAAGCGGTCTTGACCCCCTGACCGACCCTGGTGACTTCCTCGTAGCGGTCCTCATCCGGCAGATACACGAACTCCCGGAAGGGGACCATCCCCACACCGAGTTCTTGCGAGTACTTCTCGACCAGTTCCTGTGCATCGTAGGGACCGTAGAACGGTTTGCCCAGGGAGTCCTTTCCCGGGCCGGCGTGATCGCGGCCGACGATCAGGTGGTTTGCCCCGTAGTTGCGGCGGATCAGGGCGTGCCAGAGCGCCTCACGCGGGCCAGCCAGGCGCATCGCCAACGGCAGCAAAGCGAGCAGGATGCGCCCAGGATCGAAGTGCCGGGTAGCGAGGGCTTTGTAGGTGCGCACACGAGTGTAGTGATCGACATCTCCTGGCTTGGTCAACCCAACCACCGGGTGGAGCAGCAACACCCCGCCCACCTCCTCCATCGCCCGCCGGGTCAACTCCTCATGGACGCGATGCAGCGGGTTTCGAGTCTGGAAGGCGACGACGTTCGGGTATCCCATCTGCGAAAGGCGCTGACGGGACTGCGTCGGGGTGAGGCGGATGTCGGTGAAGTCGTAGTGGGCC
>Ga0209254_10001582_pt1 | contig 20500 bp, 18 predicted proteins | sample FrelakmetDIP11DI_FD_187148 | JGI IMG/M metagenome (GOLD analysis project Ga0209254, IMG submission 187148) | Freshwater lake sediment microbial communities from the University of Notre Dame, USA, for methane emissions studies - DIP11 DI (SPAdes)... | ecosystem: Environmental > Aquatic >...
CTGGCTAGGTCAGCCAGATAGAGATTACCGGCTTCATCTTCGCCAAAGGTGGAAATTAATAGATTAGTATCGAGCAATTGCCGGTAGTGCCAGCCATTAGAATATATTAATCCCCAAATTTTACCTAGACAAAAATCGCCGTAGACATACATGCCTTGCAAGCGAGGATATATGATACCGCGGTAGACCGCGCCTCCTGTGATCGAGCAGCCATTTGAGTCATTTGTCCCGTGATCGTATACCGCAACCGGAGGCGCATAATGAGCGGGTGGTACACAATTGATCGATGGATTATAGCAACGGTTTCCCTCCAAGGTATTCCAGCCATAATTTTCACCGCCATGGCTGGAAGCAGGCTGGAAATCCACTTCTTCCTGGGCATTCTGGCCTACATCTCCGATATATAGATCCCCGGTCTGGCGGTCGAAGGAGTATCGCCATGGATTGCGCAGACCCAGAGCCCAAATTTCCCCTCGATAACCTACCGTTTGAGTGTAGGGATTGGTTGTTGGCACCAGGTAGGGTTCCACGCCCGCTTCAACATCGATTCGCAACAGCTTACCGAGCAGCGAGGCCGGATTTTGAGCATTACCCTGTGGATCGCCTCCACCACCACCGTCTCCAGTACCAATATACAGGTACCCATCCAGACCAAAGGCAAGCTGCCCCCCATTGTGGTTGCTGTATGTAGGATGGTTAAAGAGGATGATCGGTTGTTCGCTGAGAGGGTCCGCCTCATTGGGTTTGCCTGGTTTGAGGTGGAAACGCGAGGTCTGGTTGTTACCATCCAGGCGGGTATAGTAGACATAAAAATAACCTTTGCTGGCGTAATCTGGGGGGAAGGCTACACTCAACAAGCCTTGCTCGCCAGATCCGGGGAAGAGTACGCGTTCATGGATATCCAGGAAAGGGGTGGTGAGAACGATGTTATCTTTGATGATACGGATCATGCCGCCCTGTTCGACGATAAATAATCGCTGGCTGGCATCTCCGGCGTGGGTGATGTGAACAGGCAAGGCAAATCCACTCTGGTACGGAGTAACCGTAATTTGAGGCCATTCGAGGGTTGGGAGAGACGCGGCGGTGACCTGTGGTGGGAACAGGATGCCGAAAATCACTCCGAGCAACAGCAAAATTGGGTAGACGCGCTTTATCGGGGAGAATGTTTTCATAGAATATCCTTTGGTACGATAATATTAACACTAAACGGATGGATATTATCTTAATTTTGGATTAAGATAGGATTTCATTGTCATAGTAGTTCGCTGCAGGAGGGTATCTATTCATTGGGTCACAGCTACGGACGGAAAAATCATTATCTGCATGGAGAAATCAGGCACGACGAACATTGCAGAGGACCGTCAGGCTGGGTTGGTCGTTGTGCGGACTGAAGAATAGCTCGCAATGGGGTGCAACAAACAAGCTAATCAGGATTAAATAGGCGATGAGCACAAGGAAGCAGCCAGAGTACTGGTATTGAGATGCGACTTGCCTGTGGACCTGGAACCTCATAATTCATAACAATTAAAAGTATCCCCAGATCATTATGACAGCTGGGAAGACACGCATAAAAAACCAACAACTTAAATACAATCACATCATTGACAAATATAATATATAATGATAATATATAGATATAATATATAGTCATATTATAAATCTGGAGGCGTGGATGATCAAAGCAGAGGTGACACAAAAAGATGATCTGACCGGGTTGTATAGCCGGAGAGGACTACTGGAAAGATTTAGTGAGACATTGGCTGAAGCAAAAGTGAGTATCCATGAAGCCCCACTCTCGCTGGCATTGTTGGATGTTGACCATTTCTTTAAGATCAACGAGGAATATGGGCACATTACCGGAGACCATGTGTTGGTGGCGGTCGCGGAAGCTATCCTGGCAAATAGCGGAAGCAATGCATTGGTTGGGCGCTATGGTGGCGACGAATTTGTCATCGTATTTCCAGGAGAAGAGCGAGAGCAGGCGTTCCTTAGAATTGAGAAAATCCGGCAAGACCTCAGCCAACGGGATTTGGTAGCTGAGGATCAACAAACCATCCAGGGATTACATATTAGTGGCGGGGTGGCTTCTTTCCCTATGGATGGCAGAACTGAAAATGAGCTTTTCCGAAAAGCCGATCAAGCCCTGTACCGCGCCAAAGTGAATGGCCGGAACCAGATCCGCCTGGCGTATGAAGAGCGCATGGTACCCAAAACCACTCACTACACCCAAACCCAGTTGGAGCGGCTTTCAAAGCTGGCAGAGGAGCGCGGGGTGAATGAAGCCGATTTGCTGCGTGAAGCTATGGACGATTTTCTCACCAAATATGGGGTGAATGATATTGAGACTTAGTTTAGGCAGGCGGATTTATTCTATGGCGAGACGCACCTGGCGCGCCAGGGTTGAGAAACCGGGTGTGTAGCGAATATCTTCCACCCTGGGGCGGGGGAGGTCCACTGCCAGGTCCAAACACAACCTACCTGGACGTGGACTGAGCACCAGGACGCGATCTGCCAGGAACAGGGACTCGCTGATGGAATGGGTCACCATGATCACCGTCTTACGCCTGGCCTGCCAAATACGGGTCAGCTCAGTCCCCATACGCTCGCGGGTTAATGCATCGAGTGAACCAAAAGGCTCATCCAGTAATAGCAGGTTGGGTTCATGGATCAAAGCCCTGGCGATAGCCACCCGTTGAGCCATTCCCCCAGAGAGGTCGCGCGGGAGCGAGTCTTCGAAACCTGTCAAACCTACCAGCTCGACCAGAGACTGCGCTTTTTCCATTGCTGCCAGATGCGGGAGATGTTGAATCTCTAAGGGCAGGAGGATATTTTCCAAGACGGTGCGCCAGGGCATCAGATTGGCTTTTTGAAAGACCATACCTACCCCAGGCCTGGGGGTTGTTATAGATGAATTTCCAATGATCACTTCCCCGCTCGTGGGAGAAAGCAATCCTGCCAGGAGGCGCAATAAAGTGGTCTTACCGCAACCCGAAGGACCCAGCACGCAAACGAATTGTTCAGCGTTGACTGAAAACGAGATATCGTCCAGTGCCTTCAGCCCGCTATTGCCATCCGGGAAAATAATGGAGAGGTGCCTGACCTGTAAAATGGGTTGACCGTTCTGTATTTCCATTGGAATCAATTCAGCTAAATGAGCCTTCTCCTTACCTGTCACCGAGAAAATCATTGCTGTATGCCTTGTTCAACTCCACCGCTTCGGTGAGGAATCCAATCTCCAGCAGTACTTCCTGGGTGTTCTGCCAGGCAACTGGATCAGAATATCCCAACCGTCCAGCCTTCCAAAATTCGATGGAAGCGTTTAGCACTTCCTTTTGAATCGCCTGATCAGCCTGGGCAAGCCCTTCTACATATTTCAAGCAGACCTGGTATGCATCACCCGGATTGGCAATCGTGTCAGATATACCCTTCATAATTGCCTGGTTCATCCTGCGGACGAGATCAGGATCCTGGGCGAGGGTGGTTTCATTGGTGATCAACCCATTGGACACCAGGTGGTCGTAATCTCTGACTTTTATCTCGTCGATCTGATAATCCATGTTGCGCAACTGAATTGGCTCGTTCGTAGTGTAGACCACCACAGCCTGTTCCTGGTCGCTCACCAGGGCTTCCACTTGATTGTAGCCAATCGAATCTAGGGTGATAGCACTTTCAGTTAAGCCACCTGCGCTTAGTAAAGCCCGCAACCCGATATAGCTTGTCCCATATAAACCTGGCAGACCGATTTTTTTCCCTGCTAAATTTTCTGGGGTAAGAATGCCCTGCCCCGATTTTGATACCACGGAGACTGGATAATCCTGGTACCAGGCGAGAACGTAAACAACAGGCAACCCCTGGGCACGGGCTAATAATACCTGGTCACCAGACACAACCGCGAACTGTAACTCATTTGCGCCAACCAAAGTGACTGCATCGGTCTCAAAGCTGTAATCGAATTCGATATCAATCCCATTCTGACTAAAATAACCCTTTTCCACTGCTACATACAAGGGGGCAAACTGGATGTTGGGTATGTATCCCAATGGCAGGCGAATGTGCACCAATGCAGGGATGCTTGTATCAGCTGGAGTAGGATAAGCATCCTGGCCTGACAGATCAGTGGTGCCTTGGGTTTCAGGATACGTTGATGGACTGCTACAAGCAGATGTTGAAATCAACAGCACGAGGACAATGATCAATCTCAGGTTCTTCATTTAATACTCCTCACAGGTTTATCCTTTTATAATTTATGGGTTATCTTGACAAACCTTCGGTATCAGGTCGCTGCTGCCACTTCAGTAGATGCGTTTCAATCAAAGCTACCAGCCCGTAAAGGATGAGAGCCATAACGATGAGGGTAAAAACAGCGACGAATACAAGCGCGGTGTCGTAAACACCTCGCCCGACATTGACCAGAAAACCGAGCCCGCTCTTTGCTCCTACAAACTCGCCCACCACAGCGCCAATAACAGATAATGTGGCACCGATTCGCAGGCCTCCGAGGAAAACGGGTAGGGCAGCAGGCGCTTCCAGGCTTTTCAACGTCTGCCAGCGCGTGGCTTGTAGTGAGCGCATCAGGTCGCGCAGGTCTTCAGGGACGGAACGAACACCGACCACAGTATTGACCAGGACAGGGAAAAAGACGATTAAGGCACAAATTAATACTTTCGAGGATAAGCCAGGACCAAACCAGATTACAAGCAAGGGTGCAATGGCGACAATCGGAATCGATTGACTGGCAACGATATACGGGGAGAGCAAGCGTTCCAAATGTAAAGAACGCGCCAGAAGGTAACCGAGCACGGTCGCGATGCTGACACCTAAGGCAAGACCTAATAGAACTTCCACCATGGTTACAGCAGCATTGCGGAGCAGGCTACCATCCAATATTGCCTGAACGAAGCGTGTGCCAACTTGCCCGGGTGAAGGGAGGATAAAATTTGGAAAGCTCCCAAGCCAGGTAGCAAGCTGCCATATCAGCAGGAGAAGGAATAATGAGAGGAAAACCAGCCAGTATTTTGTCTTCATAGAACAAAAAGCCCCGAAGGGTGCTTCGGGGCAATGGATTAATGCTGCATACATATCCTGTACGATTTGCACAGGTATATGTTTCAACAAAGACGCGACCTTCTTTCATCCGGACTGTACCGTCGGCTCCGGAATTCCACCGGATCATGCCAAGTGATTGGCTCGTGGGCTTTACCACCGGTCGGGAATAAACGATTAATTCGTTATCACCCTGCCCCGAAGGATATTTTATTGTTAACTGGATTATAACGAGACAATACAAAAAGGTCAACAGATTGGCTTATAAGAGTTTTATAAGAACCTTTTTACACTGCTTGACGTACATACCCCGTCATGGTATCATTTTAAGGTTCAATTTAGCACTCTCGTGTTGAGAGTGCTAAATTATAGGAAACTTCCATGAATCAGCTTACCGAACGACAAAGGCTTATCCTGGCACTGGTTATCCATACCTATACTGAGACAGCACAACCAGTGGGCTCAATGGCATTAATCGAACGTTACAATCTTGAGACGAGCTCTGCCACGATTCGTAATGATATGGTTGAGCTTACGGAAGCAGGTTATTTACGCCAACCACATACATCGGCTGGGCGTGTTCCAACCGAGGAAGGCTATCGTTACTTCGTCAGGCAGCTGATGGGCCAGACCGAGCTGCCGATGAACACCCGCCGAACGATCACGCACCAGTTTTACCAGGCCGGGCGGGACGTGAACCACTGGATGCGCCTGGCTGCATCTGTCCTGGCGCACCAATCCCAAGGTGCCTCCCTGGTCACCTCTCCTCGCCCAGATTCAGCGAGGTTCAAGCATTTGAGCTTGATCTCCACCCACGCGCGCCAGGTGCTCATGGTTATGGTATGGACGGGCGGTCAGGTACGCCAACAAATGCTCACTTTGGCAGAGCCAGTCTCTCAAGAGCAGCTTTCGGTTGCAGCCAATCATATCAATCTTGTTTGTGAGGGATTGGATTCAGATGGGATTGCTGCCTTGAGTGGTCAATTTGATGTTCTCGAACAGGATGTGATCAAGCTGACGCGTGAAGAGTTGGAACGAATGAAGCAAGTTGTATCCGGCGAAGTGTTCAGGGATGGCTTGACCAACGTCCTGGCAGAACCTGAATTTGCAGAGTCGGAATCAGCGCGCAAAGCATTGAGGGTTCTGGAAGAACGTTCCATGCTTGAAGATTTACTCTCCCGAACCGTGCTTACCAGTGGCGTGGATGACGTTCAGGTGCTGATTGGTGGAGAAGGAACTTGGGAAGATTTACGGGATTGTTCGATGGTCCTGGCCCGTTATGGCGCCCCTGGATTAGCGACTGGAGCACTGGGAGTGCTTGGACCGACACGTATGGCATATGGGCGTACCGTTTCAGCGGTGCGTTTTGTTTCAGGTTTATTAAGCGACCTGGTCATTGAAATGTTAGCGGAAGAATCATAAGGAGCACAGCGAGATCATGGCAGCGAAGAAACAAAAAACGGAAATTAAAAGAAAGATCACAAATGAAGAAAAATCAGTGAGCTCCCCGGAGGTCCAGACGAATTCAGAGCCTGAATTTATGGAAGCTGCTGTCAGTGCTGAAGAGGAGCTGATCCAGCGGGGTCACGAACGAGACCAGGCTCTGGTTAAGGCAAATGAGTACCTTGAAGGTTGGCAGCGTGAAAGAGCCGAGTTTTTCAATTACAAGAAACGAATGGAACGTGAGTTATCTCAGGGTGGTCAGAATGCATTTGGTAATGCCATCCGACGCTATCTGGACATTGCAGATGATCTGGGGAGAGCCCTAAAGAGCACCAATCGTCCTACGGAAGGAAGTGGTTCAATTTGGGCGGAAGGAATCGACCTGATTCATCGAAAATTGGTCAGTGCATTTGAAGCCGATGGAGTAAAGATGATTGAAATCGAAGGTAAATCCTTCGATCCCAACCTGCATGAGGCCATCTCCAGTGAAGATAGCCCAGATCATGAGAGCGGGCAAATTATAGAAGTTGTACAGCCTGGATATATCCTGGGCGAGCGGGTAATTCGGCCAGCGCGCGTAAGGGTCGCCAGGTAATCCCTATTGAATCATCAAAATTTATAGAATTAATTCATAGACAAGGAGAGTATAAGAATGGCAAAAATAATTGGTATCGATCTTGGGACAACCAACTCAGTTGTGGCAGTAATGGAAGGTGGGGAACCGACCGTCATCCCAAGCGCTGAAGGCGAGCGGCTTGTGCCATCGGTCGTCGCTGTGAATAAAAATCATGAACGTCTGGTTGGGCGCGTAGCACGCAACCAGGCTGTTGTTAACCCAGAGAACACTGTGTTCTCAATCAAGCGCTTCATGGGTCGTAAATTTGATGATCCGGATGTGAAAAAGGCATTGTCACGCGTTCCATACAAGGTAGCCAAGGCACCCAATGGTGATATCCGGGTGGTTTTGGATGGAAGGGAGTATTCACCTCCTGAAGTTTCAGCCATGATCCTGGCAAAACTAAAAACTGACGCAGAAGCATACCTGGGTGAGTCGGTAACCCAGGCAGTCATAACTGTACCTGCCTACTTTAATGATGCTCAACGTAATGCCACAAAAGATGCCGGTAAGATCGCCGGTTTGGATGTGATGCGTATCATCAATGAGCCAACTGCATCATCACTGGCATATGGGCTGGATAAGAAGAAAGATGAAGTGATCGCAGTATATGACCTGGGTGGAGGCACATTCGATATTTCCATCCTGGATGTTGGCGACGGCGTATTTCAGGTGCGGTCCACCAGTGGAGATACCTTCTTGGGTGGTGATGATTTCGACATGCGATTAATCGATTACCTGGCAGACGAATTCAAAACGAGCAATGGAATAGATCTTCGGCAAGACCGGCAATCACTACAACGGTTGAAAGAAGCTTCTGAGAAAGCCAAGATTGAGCTTTCAAGTATGATGCAGACAGAAATCAACCTGCCATATATCACAGCAGATGCATCCGGTCCGAAACACCTGGTCATGAATCTGACTCGCTCGAAGATGGAGCAGCTGACAGGTGATTTAGTTGAACGCTCGCTGGGTCCAGTAAAAACTGCCTTAAAGGACGCTGATCTTGATACATCCAAGATTGACGAAGTTGTCCTGGTGGGTGGCATGACCCGTATGCCGGCAGTGCAGGAGGCGGTAAGAAAATTATTCAATAAAGAACCGCATAAAGGCGTCAACCCGGATGAAGTGGTGGCAATTGGGGCAGCAATCCAGGCAGGGGTGCTGGGTGGTGATGTAAAAGATATCCTTCTGCTGGACGTAACCCCACTGACGTTGTCTGTAGAGACATTGGGAGGTGTGGCAACACCATTAATTGAGCGTAATACCACCATTCCTACTCGAAAAAGCCAGGTATTTTCAACCGCAGCTGATAGTCAACCTCAAGTTGAAATTCACGTTCTGCAGGGCGAACGCCCAATGGCAGCTGACAATAAGAGCCTGGGTAAATTCATCCTGGACGGTATCCCTCCGGCACCACGTGGACTCCCACAAATCGAAGTGACATTCGACATTGATGCGAATGGGATCATTAAAGTTACTGCACAGGACAAAGCCACCCAGAGGAGCCAACATATCACGATCACGGCCTCATCAGGCTTGAATGACTCTGAGGTAGAACGCATGCGCCGTGAAGCTGAGCTGCACGCTGATGAAGATAAAAAACGCAAAGAGTTGATTGAAGCCCGCAATACGGCTGATAATGCCATCTACACAGCTGAGAAAGCGCTGCGCGACTTTGGGGATAAGGTTCCTGCGGAAACAAAGAGCAAGGTGGAAGCAGAGGTTGCTAACGTAAAACGAGCATTAGAAAGCGATGATGCCGCTTCCATCAAGAGTGCCACCGAACAGTTATTCCAGGTTGTCCAGCAGATTGGAGCTTCTGTGTACCAACAGGATGGACAGGCAGCCGGTCCGACCACTGACGGTGAAGCACCTGGACCAGATGGTGGCCAACAGCCCGGTGGTGATGAAAACGTGGTGGATGGTGAATTTCGTAATGAATAAATTTAATAACGTTTGAACATAAAAAAATATGCCTCAACGTGATTATTACGAAGTATTGGGTCTGCCGCGCACAGCTACGCCTGATGAAATCAAAGCAGCGTTTCGCAAGCTAGCGCGGCAGTACCATCCTGATGTCAGCCAGGAAACTAACGCCGAAGAACGTTTTAAGGAAATCAACGAGGCGTATGCCGTGCTGTCTGAGCCGGATAAGCGTGCTGCATACGACCGGTTTGGTCATGCCGGAGTGCAAAATATGGGTGGGGTGCCTGACTTTACGGTTGACTTCGCTGATCTATTTGAGGAATTTTTTGGAGGTTTTGGAGGTTTCGGACGCTCGACCAACCGGCGATCTCGAAATGCACCCCGTCGTGGAGGTGACCTTCAATACAACGTTGATTTATCCTTTGAGGAATCAATTTTTGGGGTTGACAAGGAAATAGAAATCACCCGGGACGAAGTCTGCGAAACCTGTTCAGGCAGCCGTGCGGAACCAGGCACAAGTCGGGTACGCTGCAGCTCCTGCAATGGCACGGGTGAAGTGCGCCAGGTTCGGCAAACACTGCTTGGCTCGATGGTTCAAGTATCCACCTGCTCGGTTTGCAATGGACAGGGTGAAACAATTGCCTCACCCTGTCATACTTGTAATGGTCGGGGGTTGGTGCGCAAGAATCGGAAAAAGGTCGTATCCATCCCTGCTGGCGTTGATAATGGCAACCAGATACGGTTGGCAGGTGAGGGACAACCGGGTGATAATGGGGGTCCCAATGGGAACCTTTACCTGGTTGTCAGGGTAGTATCACATAAGTATTTTCGACGGCGCGAAAATGATATCCTGATGGACCTTAATATCAATATTGCACAGGCTGCACTCGGGGCGGAGGTGGATGTTCCTACAGTCGACGGTCCTACCCGGCTTAAAATCCCCGCTGGCATCCAGCCTGGTAAAGTACTTCGATTACGAGGAAAAGGCGTACCACACCTGCGTGGCAACGGTCGAGGTGATCAAATGGTAGTGGTCAATGTCGAGATTCCCAAGACGCTGACTGGCGAGCAACGCAAGCTAATAGAAGAGCTGGCCACAAGCCTGGGCAGTGAAGTCCGCCCGGCTGAGCGGGGATTTTTGGAATGGCTGAAAGATACCTTGGGGGGATAAATCGCGATCCCCTTAGATTAATACGGATTATATTTCTCCCTGGATGAATAAATAACTATGGCCGATAAATATTGGCAGGAAGTCAGCCTGGTCGTCGATGGTGAGATGGCCGAAGCAGTGTCTGAAGTACTCAGGCGTTATCTCCCGGATGGGGTGGTGATTGAATCCACAGCCGTGAAGGCGGGTCCGGCAGATGAAAATGGGCAGACATTTGGTCCCTTGCGGGTATGTGGGTATATCCCAGCCGATGACCAGCTGGAAAATACCAGGCATAAGATTGAGCAGGGATTATGGTATCTGGGGCGGATCTCCACTCTACCAGAACCCGAATATAAGCTCATCAAGGAAGTCAACTGGATGGAGGCGTGGAAGGAACATTATCATCCCATTCCGATTGGCAGGAAATTAATCATCCTGCCTGCCTGGATCGACCCGAAGGGACAGGAACGCATTCCCATCCGGATTGAATTGGGAATGGCGTTTGGTACTGGCACTCACCCAACCACCCAACTATGCCTGGCACTAGTGGAAGAATATTTTACACAATCGGACAACAAGCCAGGCATGCAGGTGATCGACATCGGTTGTGGATCGGGTATCCTTTCCATTGCTGCCCTTAAATTGGGGGCTGAACGGGCATTGGGTGTAGATATCGATCTGGAAGCCATCCAGGCTTCTGGTGAAAATGCACGAATCAATGGGGTAACGAGCCAGATCGAATTAGGAATTGGCTCTGTAAAGGAAGTTGTCGCTGGAGATTTTGGATTCCAAGCAGGGCAATTGGTATTAGCCAACATTCTAGCTCCCATCCTTATAGAACTGCTTAAACAAGGGTTGGGTGATCTGGTGACGAAAGATGGATGGTTGATATTATCAGGTATCCTGGTAGAACAAAGTTTCGAGGTAGAATCGGCATTGGACATGAATGGATTTCACCTGGTGAGAAAGTCGCAGATGGGGGATTGGGTGGCTTTAGCAGCTCAACGATAGAAAAACAATCCTATACCAGCGGACATTTATTTGAGCATTGGTATCTTTATCCCATACCGTTTAGCGGCTTGGATGGCAATTGGATAGCCTGCATCCGCGTGACGTACAATCCCCATTCCCGGGTCGGTGGTCAGCACGCGCTCAATCCGGATGGCAGCTTCGGGCGTACCGTCTGCCACGATCACCTGCCCGGCATGCTGGCTATATCCAATCCCGACACCACCTCCATGGTGGAATGAAACCCATGTAGCTCCGCCAACCGCATTAATTAATGCATTCAGGATAGGCCAATCGCTGACTGCATCGGTTCCGTCTTGCATGCCTTCCGTTTCTCGGTTGGGCGAAGCAACCGAACCAGCGTCCAGGTGATCCCGCCCAATCACGATGGGTGCTTTTACGATCCCTTCAGCCACCAGGTTATTAAATAACAATCCAGCCTGAGCGCGCTCTCCATACCCAAGCCAGCAAATACGTGAGGGTAGACCCTGGAATTGGACTTTTTCGCGCGCCATGATCAACCAACGATGCAGGTGAGCATCCTTGGGAAACAACTCCGTAATGGCTTCATCCGTGCGGTAGATATCTTCGGGATCGCCCGAGAGTGCCACCCAGCGGAATGGTCCTTTACCTTCGCAGAAAAGGGGACGGATGTAAGCAGGTACAAAACCGGGGAATTCGAAAGCATCAGTCACGCCTTCATCATACGCCCTTTGTCGTAAATTATTTCCATAATCAAAGACTTCAGCGCCATGACGTTTGAAATCCAACATTGCCTGGACATGCCTTGCCATAGATTGCATCGATCGCTGGTGATATTCTTCCGGTTTGTTTTGGCGCAGATCATCCGCCTGCTTTACATCCATACCAGAGGGCACATACATGAGCACATCGTGAGCAGGGGTTTGGTCGGTGACAACATCCGGGACAACTCCCCGCATGGCAAGCTCCGGATATACTTCGGATGCATTGCCGATCAGTCCGATAGATTTTGGTTGTTTCTTGTTTTGGAATTCTTCCACCAGGGTCATAGCTTCTTCCAGGGTATCCACAACCATATCAATGTAACCCTTTTCGAGACGGCGTTGGGCACGGGTCGGATCCACTTCAACGATGAGTCCTACACCCTCATTCATCGTGATTGCCAATGGTTGGGCTCCACCCATTCCACCCAGGCCAGCTGTGAGTATAAACTTGCCTTTTAAAGATTTCCAGCCACGCAAACGAGCAAGAGAACCCAAGGTTTCATAGGTTCCTTGCAATATTCCCTGGGTGCCTATGTAGATCCATGAACCAGCAGTCATCTGTCCGAACATCATAAGACCACGTGAGACCAGCTCATCAAAATGCTCCTGGGTTGCCCAATGGGGAACGAGATTTGAGTTTGCAATCAACACTCTAGGTGCATCGGGATGAGATTTAAATACCGCCACCGGCTTGCCTGATTGAACAAGGAGCGTCTCATCCAGCTCAAGTTCTTTGAGGCAGGTCAAAATGGCATCAAAACACTCCCAATTACGGGCAGCCTGACCTCTACCGCCATAGACAACCAAATCCTGTGGGCGTTCTGCTACTTCAGGATCCAGGTTGTTCTGGAGCATACGAAAGGGTGCCTCAGTGAGCCAAGATTTGCAAGTGAGCTGGGTTCCACGCGGAGCATGGATTACGCGGTCTGTTGACATGAGTCCTCCTTATTTATAGTTTTCAAACGTATTTAAAGGTGATTGGGTACGGATTTATAACCAATTATCCCCTCTTAAATGATTATACGTCAAGAGGGGATAGAAGAGCAAATATCAGGATATGGTTTGAATTATGTTGGGTTTAATTTGTTGTAGGCACCTGGCTAAATTGTGCGAAATTTGCCTGTGATAGGTGATCAACCAGCATTTTTTGGGCATCACACCATACCGGCTTGAGTGGGCAGTCAGCATCGAATTTGCAATTTGAAGAATCTGCCACACAATCATTCAACAGGATGGGTCCGTCAATCGCTTCGACTACATCCAAAAGGCTTATCGCTTCGGGAGGTTTTGCCAAGGAAACCCCTCCACGTGCGCCACGTGAGGTCTGTAATAAGCCGGCCACAGATAATTGAGAAACGATTTTAGCTAAGAAAGAAGGTGGAATACCCTTCTCCCTGGCAATTTGACCGGTAGCTGCCCGATGGTTGGGTTCAAGCTGGGCAAGATATACCATTGCTCGAACTGCATAATCTGCCTGCCTTGTAATTTGCATGATAAACTCCCATAATTTGATATGAATACTATGAATTATTCCATATATTTTAGACTATATTTGACCAAATTACAAGTGACAGAGGTCACAATGAGAATATGATGGAAATCCTTCACAATAAGAATGACCTTGCTGAAGTGAAAAGGTCAAAACTTATCAATTCGTTAAGCTTATGATAAGATAGTTCATTGATCTAGAAAACCGGAGGTGGAGTTATTGAAAAAGGTTTGTGTGGTGGGTGTTGGTTATGTCGGACTTGTAACTGCAGCTTGTTTTGCTGTTCTGGGTAATTATGTCCTTGCTCTGGACGTTGCTGAGGAAAAATTAAATGGATTAAGGCAAGGGAAACTTCCTATTTATGAACCCGGCTGTTATACACCGTAATGGAGATCAATGATGATCCCCGTGAAATGGCTTTCGCTCATATTAATGAGATGGTTGGTGATTTAAAGGGAAAACTTATCGGATTGATTGGACTATCGTTCAAACGGAATAACGATGACATGCGGGATGCTCCCTCCTTATCGATCGCTCAAAAACTTCAAGCCGAAGGGGCAGTGGTAAGCACATATGATCCTGTTGCAATGGAGATTGCCCAGCCTCTGCTACCCGGCGTGGAAATGATGCCAGATCCTTACACGATGGCGCAGGGTTATAATGCATTGGTTGTGGTCAGCGAGTGGAATGAGTTCAAGCAATTGGACCGTTCGCGGCTTCATGACCTGATGTGTGAGCCAGTCCTGTTTGATGGACGGAATATTTACGAACCAGATGAAATGGTTAAATCAGGATTTATTTATCGTGGGGTAGGCAGGGGCTATAGCACTGATAACCCAGCCCCTGGCGCAGGGGAAAGGCAATTTTCACCTTTGCAATAACCTAAAGGTAGAATATTACCATCGCAAACCTCATAATTCAGTCTATTTAATACAGTAGGTCTAAATAAGTGCCAGACTCCCATCCTCCCATCATCAATTACGAAGGTTCTGATTATCAGGTCAGCTTTTGGAAGCTTGGAGGCCGGCAATATGAGGATCAGGTTGAGGATATTGCCCTACGACGATTATTACCACCGAAGGGAAGCTTATTATTGGAGCTGGGTGCAGGGGCTGGGCGAAATACACAAAGGTATGTGGGATTTAAGCAGGTAGTTCTTCTGGATTACTCTCTTACCCAGCTGCAGCAGGCGATGGAAAGGCTTGGGAGGAACCAACGATATATATATGTTGCAGCAGATATCTACAAATTACCTTTTGTAGATGGCTTATTTGATACTGCGACCATGATCCGAACCTTGCATCACATGGCGGAACCGCAGTCTGCCCTTCACCAAATACGGCGGACATTACAGCCTGGGGCGATTTTTATCCTGGAATATGCGAATAAACAGAATCTGAAAGCTATCATGCGTTATTTAATTCAGCGACAATCCTGGTCGCCATTTTCTTTGGAGAGTGTGGAATTCGAGAAGCTAAACTATGACTTTCACCCTACCATGGTGCGAAGATGGTTGAAGGAAACCGGATTCATTCTTGAACATCAATTGGCTGTCTCTTATTTCAGATTGGCGGGATTAAAAAAACATCTGCCACTCAACCTGTTGACCAGGATGGATGCGATGCTTCAGCCTACCGGCAAGTGGTACCAGTTTTCTCCGAGTGTGTTCACTCGTAGCCGGGCGACAGGCGACAGCCAGAAAGCAGCAGATGGATTATTCTTTATGTGCCCAATATGCGGGGCAGATACCTTCAATCCACATATTGCAAAACTAATCTGCCAGGGATGTTCGCGAATATGGCCAATACGGGATGGTATTTTTGATTTTCGTTCTGATGTAGATTAGCTCACTTCTTTTGAATCACCCAAAAATGAGACAAACCGAACACCTTCAGGGGTGTTCGCTCCATCCACTGGAGCAGGGTTCGCATGATTCGACCAAGGGCGGGATAACGAATAATGATATTGTCATAAGCTCCAAATATGATTTGCTGTTGGAGAACGCTTACCGGGAGCGCTCGAACCAGGTTTTTAATGTCATTTGATGAATAAGCTCGAACATGCGGTGCCAGGCGGTTACGCCAACGAACCGGCAGGTAGTTTATCAACGGAATATTTCCAAAATAATAGCGACCATGCCAGTACATTCCATGTGTTTCGAAGGGGTAACCACGATTGGGCACAAAAAGCAAAATCATCCCACCTGGTTTAAGGGCTCGGACCATTTCCTCGATCGCGCGTCGGTCATCCCTGACATGTTCAAGAACTTCATGGCTGAGAATTACGTTGAATGTTAACCCTAAAAACGGTAATTCCTCTCCAGCTGCAATAACAACCTGTGGGGAACGTGCATGCGCCTGTTGTGCCCGTTCTGGATCATATTCCAACCCAACGATTGATCCAACATGCGGTGCCAGATGTTCCAGGTACATGCCAACACCGCAACCGTTTTCAAGCATTTGACCATCGAGGTGGTCTCGTGCAGCAGATAAAATCATCTGTAAACGGCGCCCCTGACCAGCCCGCCAGACGTATGATGGTTCACCGCGTAATGCTGCTTTTTCAAGGTCACGGAAAGTCATCATTTTAACCGTTGTGCTTTCCACTCCATTCCTGGTATAAATCATTTTCCACTCCCAGGCGAGCTAATATCCGCCCAACGGTATTATTGATGATGTCATCCACCGTACTCGGGTGAATATAAAAAGCAGGAACGGGTGGATAGATGATTGCCCCAGCCTGTGATGCTTCAGTCATCAAGCGTAGATGACCAGGATGGTAAGGTGTCTCTCGTACTACCAAAACCAGTGGTCGGCCTTCCTTGAGGGTGACGTCTGCTGCACGTGAAATGAGGTCATCTGTATACGAATTCGCAACCCCTGAAAGAGTTTTTATTGAGCATGGGATAATGACCATCCCCATGGTAGAAAATGATCCTGATGCAATTGCAGCACCAATATCGCTGAAATCATAACTCACATTGGCTAAAGTTAGAACATCCTCCGGTTGCCAATCTGTTTCCAGGAGAATCGTGCGGTGTGACGAATCGGAAAGAACCAAATGGGTTTCTATTGATTTTGGCTTTAGGGCTTCCAAGAGACGTATTCCCAGGATAGCACCGGACGCACCCGTAATTCCGATAATCAATCGACGGGGAATAGGAGATGGGGTGATGGGCAGATGATTATTGTGAAGTTCCATGCTGAATAAATCAACCACTTGGACAGTGAAAGGTAATTACTCTATGTAGCTTTTTGTTACGTATTTTTCTTTCGATTATATCAGGTGAGGTTATTGGCTGAACGGAATAACAAAGTTAGCTTTTTCAGCGATGTTAAATCTATCGATTTAGCGATATAATGTTAAGAGTGAGTCAAACGAGACTCCATGCATCATTGACCCTTACCAAAACCATTCACTTTTGCACTTATTGCTATTATTCTTGTTATACGCATCATCGGTGAGGGGAAATTTGAGAATCCGTCCTAGACTTAGATAAACTAGAGCGGAATGTAAACACTCCGTGTCATGGAGACTCGCGCAGATTAAATTATTATCTTCGGAGGCTGCTATGAGTATTGAATTTATTTTCCGAATTATCGGCATGTTTGTTTTTGGGATCCTTGGGGCATATCTGGGTTCCGTAATCGGAGATTCCACAGATCAAAGCCCGATTATTGCAGCAGTTTTATTAGGTCTGGTAGGGATGCTTATTGGATTGATCCTGACACCCTACTTTACCACCCGGCCTGTTCGAGCGATCCGTCGGACCTTGTTGAGTGTGTCCACGCAAACCTTGACATCTGGATTGACCGGACTGGTGGTAGGCCTGGTCATTGCTGCCTTACTCTCATTTCCACTATCTCTGCTACCCACGCCGCTTGGCAAGATACTACCTTTTATCGCTGTACTTATTTTTGGTTATTTCGGGATTGCCATTTTTGTCATGCGCCAGACTGACCTTTCTTCAATCGTACGGCTTACCCCCGGACGTTCTGGTGAAGAAGCTTCTAGCGATGCTCAACCGGTTTCGCGGACAATCCTCCTGGATACCAGCGTAATCATCGATGGGCGGATTGCAGATATCGCCAGGACTGGGTTCCTTGTTGGAACCTTGCTCATCCCAAGATTTGTACTAAACGAGCTTCAGTTTATCGCAGATTCATCGGATAACCTGCGACGTCAGCGTGGCAGGCGTGGTATTGAAGTGATTTCGCAATTACAAAAAGACACCCGTACACCGCTCCGTATCAGTGATATGGATGTTGAAGGGGTACGCGAGGTGGATGATAAGCTGGTCGTATTAGCGCGCCAGCTGCGCTGTCCAATCTTGACCAATGATTATAATTTGAACCGGATCGCAGAATTGCAGGGAGTCAGTATCTTAAATGTTAACGAATTAGCCAACGCGGTCAAGCTGGTGTTTCTACCCGGCGAATCCATCGAAGTCAATGTCATCCAGGAAGGTAAGGAATCAGGTCAAGGGGTCGGATACCTGGATGATGGCACGATGGTAGTTGTTGAAGATGGACGAAATTTCTTAAATAAGAAAATATACGTGACAGTGACCAAGGTGCTACAAACAGCAGCAGGGCGGATGATTTTTGGGCGCACGGAAAAAGAAGGATAAGTACAGGTGTAATCATGACATTACGAATATACAACACACTTACGCGGCGTAAAGAAGATTTTGAAACCATTCAACCTGGCAAGGTGACAATGTATGTGTGCGGTCCTACGGTATATGCTAAATCGCACGTGGGTCATGCTATGTCAGCCATCGTTTTTGATGTCATCCGCCGCTACCTGGAGTATCGCAATTATGAAGTGCGGCATGCCATGAATTATACCGATGTGGATGACAAGGTTATTATCCGGGCTAACCAAATCGGTATGGACCCGATCAAGCTGGCAGAGCAATATATTGACGAGTTTGGAAAACACCTGGTCAGCCTGAATGTCCTCCCAGCCACTATTTACCCACGCGTCACTCAGGAGATCCCTTATATCATCCAGCTGATTACCCAACTGGGTGAACAAGGGTATGCATATGAGGTGGATGGAGATGTATATTTTCGGGTGAGCCGGGATGAAGATTATGGGAAACTTTCATCCCGACAAGTTGAAGACATGCAGGCAGGAGAACGCAACCTGGATGAGCGCAAAGAGAATCCGATGGACTTTGCGCTTTGGAAATCAGCCAAACCGGGAGAACCAGCCTGGCAGAGCCCATGGGGGATGGGACGTCCTGGGTGGCATATTGAATGCTCTGCCATGAGTTTACACCACCTGGGTGAACAGATCGATATTCACGGAGGCGGGAATGACCTTATCTTCCCTCACCACGAGAATGAAATTGCCCAGACAGAGTCTGCTACCGGGAAGCCATTCGCCCGTTATTGGGTACATAACGGTATGATGCAGCTGGCAGGCGAAAAGATGTCGAAGTCTTTGGGCAATTTGGTAACGATCGAGGAGTTCCTGTCAAAGCATGAAGGCGATGCGCTGCGGATGATGATCTTGAATTCAAGCTACCGTAACCCACTCAGTTTTAGCGATGAAATCATTGCTCAAGCTGAAAAAGCACTGGTACGTCTGCGCCTGGCATTACGCCCAGTATTCGGTGGAGATTTATTGGAGGGGACAGCGGTGGAATCTTTGCAACACCAATTGGATGCCACCCGCAAAGGTTATATCGACTGCATGGAAGATGATATTAATACTGCAGGCGCTCTGGGTTATTTATTTGAGCTGGTGCGTGCCATTAACCAGGCTAAAGATGCGGGGGTTAAAGGTGAGATTGTGGCAGAAGCGCAGAACCTGCTGCAGGAATTGATGCTTGTTTTTGGTTTGCGTACAGAGCACACCGAAGTGGGTGGAGAGGCAACACCTTTTATTGATCTGCTGATTGAATTACGCCGCGAGATACGCCAGCAGAAGCTGTGGTCGATGGCAGATAAGCTGCGTGACAGCCTGACAGAGCTGGGGGTGTTATTGGAAGATGGCAAAGATGGCACCACCTGGCGCTGGAAATAAATAAATAAATTCCAGACGGATTCCATCTGACGGATTGCGTCCGGGATTATATTGGTGAGATATGACGGAATGGTTGTACGGTCGATATGAAGTATACGAAGCCTTACGGGCAAGAAGGCGGCACTTCTTGCGCCTTCGCCTGGTCCAAGGCATGGAAGAAAAAGGCCAGCTGGCGGACATACTAAAGATGGTTTCTGATTTTAAATTACCGGTGGACCGGGTGCCGCGTGCTTCGCTGGATTCAATTACCATCGGACACCAGGGAGTGGCATTGGAGGCCAGCAGCTATCCGTATACTGACCTGACCGAAATCCTGGCTGCTGCTGCCAGGAAAAACGAACAAGCATTCATCCTCATCCTGGATGTGATCCAAGACCCACAGAACCTGGGCACGCTCATTCGTACAGCCGAAGCGGTAGGTGTGCATGGAGTGTTGTTGCCCTTCCGCCATACAGCATCGGTTACCCCGGCGGTCGTGAATGCTTCGTCGGGTGCGTCTGAACACCTGCTGATTGCGCAGGTTAACCTTGCTCAAGCCATCGAGCAGCTGAAAGAGGAAAATATCTGGATCATCGGACTGGATGCCGGTATCGAGGCGCAACCATTCCAAAAGGTTCGAATGGATGGACCCCTGGCTTTGGTTGTAGGCGGCGAAGGAAACGGGATACGGCCGCTCGTACGGAAATCATGTGATATATTAATGCACCTACCTATGCAGGGTAGGGTGGAATCCTTAAATGCTGCCGTAGCCGGATCGGTGGCGTTGTATTTCGCCTGGCAGGCACGCGGCTTTTCTGCTTAGTCTATTGACGTTTTATTCATTCCCTGATAGACTCGCATGCCTAAAATTAAGTCGAATCCGCTTTCTGCAGAAACCGGGTTTCTTTAGTCTTGCTGCAAACATGCGCGTCTGGTATAATGCAGTCCGCTTTCAGACCAGGACTTTAACATTTTAACCCGCCGACGTAGCTCAATCGGCAGAGCAACCGCCTTGTAAGTGGTAGGTTATGGGTTCGATTCCCATCGTCGGCTTCAGGAAC
>Ga0209254_10001583_pt1 | contig 20496 bp, 18 predicted proteins | sample FrelakmetDIP11DI_FD_187148 | JGI IMG/M metagenome (GOLD analysis project Ga0209254, IMG submission 187148) | Freshwater lake sediment microbial communities from the University of Notre Dame, USA, for methane emissions studies - DIP11 DI (SPAdes)... | ecosystem: Environmental > Aquatic >...
GGAACCGTGGGCCTGATGAGATACGACGACAGACCGGCATCACCGCACAATCCGGGTGGGGATGGAGGAGACGATGTACTCAAAGACCCGTATCTCATTCAGTACCCCTATATTGCTGCGGTCGCCGATGACAAGGGAACGGCAATCGAGCTGATTGAGGTCTTTGACTGTATCGGCGGGGCCATGTGGTCAAAATATCACTATGCAAAGAGCCCGGTCGTACGGTCAGTGAGAAACTGTGGTTCCACCATGCGGTATCTCCTGGAACCCGGGAGTGCCGACCTCGATCTCCAGGGTTCCCGGTTTCCGGCCGGGATTTGCGGTGCGGGAGTGGAGGATGACGAGATTGAGATCTCCTACATCGGACTTGGAGGCGGAGGAGTAGGGGCATCGGGCTGCCGGTCCTTCGCCGGAGGAGTCAACAGGTGCCTGAGTGATCCTTCCGGCGGGGGAAAAAGAGCAGGATCGACTATCTGGGTACCACGGAGACAACGGGTCCTGATCGGTGTTGACGACACGGATACTCCCGATGAAGGGGCAACCTGGACCCTCGCCCACAATATCGCCCGGGCTGTTGAAGATGAAGCCTCCCGCTACCTCTCCCACACCATCGTCCAGCTCTTTCCTGTCCCGTACCGGACCAAGAACTGCGTCAGCATTGTGTGCGAGTTTGCATCGTCCGAACCGGAAACCCTAGGCGACCGGTTCAGGCGGCTGCTTGAGCGGTATACCCTTTCCGAAGATACCGGTATGGCGGTCTATACCGGTTTTGACCCGGGGGCACTCCTCCCCTTCGGCTGGGCGGTCAAGAAAGGAGAGGTGAGGAAGGACCACATACCCCATATCGGAGAAGGGAAGCTGGAGCTTATCCTTGAAGGACGGGGCATCATCGGTGCTGTTGCCGCCCTGCCCTTCTTCACCAATTACGAGGAGGCACTCCTGTTATGGACTGGATCGGCCTGAAGGCCCGGGTGCTCGAGAGCGGGACAGCCCGCCTCACCGGTCATGATGCTCGTCCGTACATCTCCTCTTCGACCGCTGGTCCGGGTGCGGGGAGATCCGGGTCAGTCTTTTTCTCGACCGGTAACGGGAGGGTCAGGCTCACCCTTGATCCCGGGAGTCCGGTATCGATACAGCATACAGGCGGAGGGACTGCATTCCTGCAGCTTGATGGCCAGAGGATCACCGGATTCCTCGAACCCGTAGCCCTCCACTGTCCACGGCAGGCATATCTGACCGTGACCAGCGGCTGTGTATACCGCTGCAGGTATTGCGAAGTGCCGGCCGTATCAGCTGGGAGGAAGACCCCTGAGGAAATCAGGGCACGGGTCGAGTCAGTGGCAGATGATATTGATGCCATAGCCATTACCAGCGGGGTCTTCACGAATATCAGCGAAGAGGAAGACTATGTTGTCTCTGTGGTCCAATCACTGCCCGATCTCGGTGTCCCTGTCGGGGTATCGATCTTTCCCGGAGAGAATACAGCACAACGGTTGTATAACGCAGGGGTCGCTGAAGTGAAGTTCAACCTCGAGACCGCGACCCGGGATCTCTTCTCTGTCATGTGCCCCGGACTTGACCGGGACGTTGTCTGGAGAGCACTCGCCCGGTCTGTGCCGCTCTTTGGAAAGGGGCATGTCTTTTCAAATATTATCATCGGGCTCGGTGAGTCTGACGATGACCTTGAGAAATGTATCCGGAAACTGTGTGCAATCGGAGTAATACCGGTTATCCGCCCGCTCACTCCGGCCGGTGAGCTATCCGGATACCCGCGTCCCCCTGCAGAGCGGCTCATCCATATCCAGGCAATCCATGCACGGGCACTCCGTGATGCCGGTCTTGATCCCCGGGCTGCCCGGACCATGTGTGTTAAATGTACCGGGTGTGACCTGGTTCCCGGGAGGGATGCACCGTTATGAACGGCTTCGAGGTAGTGGCCGAAGCACTGCTGAACGCCGGGGATCGTTTTTACACCGTCCCCGGCTATCCGGTCACCGAACTGGGAGCAATGGTACAGGCCGGATCAACGGTAGGGGAGAAGGTTGCGCTTGAGTATGCCCTCGGGGATTCCCTCGCAGGCAGGAGAGCAGCGGTCATCATGAAGAATGTGGGCCTGAATGCCTGTGCAGATCCGCTCATCGAGGCGACAACCCAGGGGCTTATCGGTGGAGTCGTGGTAGTTGCGGGAGATGACCCCGGTGCGGAAGCTTCCACAAATACCCAGGATTCACGCTACTATGGTGAACTTGGGCAGCTGCCGGTACTCGAACCGGGTCCGGACTCCTGTGCGGAGAGTGTGGAAGCTGCATTTACGGCATCAGAGCAGTTCTCCCGGGTAGCTCTCATCCGCGTCACCCCCGAACTCCTGTTTGCTCCGGCTGGCTGGAAGAGCGTCCGGAGGAGCCATGGAAAAGGAAGTATTGCACCTCCCGGCCTCACCATGAAAGGACGGGCCACCCGGGCCGATTCGTTCCTCCCGGCCATGTTTGCCTGGTCTGAGAACCACAGACTGAATAAATTCTGCGGCGGAATCGCAGGAGTGGGTGCGGTCCGGGCTGATTCAGGGATCGTGACGGTATATCCGCCTCCGGACGGTATCAGGGCTTTCAGGGAGATAAGGGAAATCGGCCGGCCCTTTGTCCGGGAGCATAGAAACATCGAACCAGGTCTGGCAGCCAGGGAGCCTGAAACCATTGAGATGCGGGGATATTGCAGGACCTTCTGCCCGGGATGCCCGTTTATTCCGTTATTTGATCTCCTGAAGCAGAGGAAGATGGAAGTGGTCGCCGATGCCGGTTGTTCGATCCTTTCCATGAATCCGCCATACCGGATGGCAGCAGCAACCTATGGCCTTGGAACGGCGATCGGTGTGGCGGCAACGAGTACGGGAGTAGCCCTGATTGGTGATTATGCCCTGGTTCACTCCGGTCTTCAGAGCCTCATCGATGTGTATGAGAAGAAGATCCCGCTGCTTTCTATCGTCCTGAACAATCGCTGCATGGGGATGACCGGAGGACAGGAAGTACCCGACCCGGAGCGCTATATAGCCTGGGCAGATCCCTTCCGGGTGAACGCATCGGATACCGAACAACTCGGGCGGCTGCTCGTCCCCCCCTCAGGGCCCGTGACCGTGATTGTTGGGGGGACATGCCCTGAAGGGAGGCACCATGGAACCGTGGAATGTTGAGATCTGTGATGTGACACTGAGAGATGGCGAACAGACTCCCGGTGTATCATTCACCTGTGAAGAGAAGCAGGATATTGCCGGAAAACTGGACGAGATTGGCATTGAGGTCATCGAAGCCGGGTTTCCCGCCGTTTCACGCTACGAAAAGGAGTGTGTCACCTGCATTGCCCGGATGGGCCTCGATGCCCGGGTCTGCTGCCTTGCCCGTGCCAGAGAGGGAGATGTCGAGGTGGCAGTCGATTGCGACGTGGACATGGTGAGTATCTTTATTGCAACCTCTGATCTCCATATCCGCCATAAATACAGGAAACCCCGGGAAGAGGTTCTTTCCAGTGCACTGGATATGATCGATCTGGCCCGTGACCACGGTATCAGAGTCCGTTTTGCAGCTGAGGATGCCTCCCGGACTGATATCAGCTTTTTAAAAGAGGTATACCTGAAGGGAGAGGAGCGGGGGGCCGACCTCCTCAGTTTTGCGGATACCGTGGGTTGCCTGGTTCCGGTCGAAATGTATGCCATTATGAGCGATCTGGTGGCCACGGTCAGAAAACCACTCTGTGCCCACTGTCACAATGATATGGGGTGTGCTTCGGCAAACACCATTACCGCGGCACAGGCCGGGGCCTTCCAGCTCCATACCACGGTCAATGGCATCGGTGAGCGGGCAGGAAATGCCGCCCTCGAAGAAGTCCTCGTTGCGCTCAGGATGAAAGGGGGTGTTGACCGCTATGATCTCTCCCACCTCCATGCCCTCTCGGGCATAGTGGAAAAATACTCCGGGATCGTACTCCAGAAGACAAAACCGGTGGTTGGGGAACATGCCTTTTCCCATGAGAGCGGCATCCACATTGCTGCCATTCTCGAGGATCCCCGGACCTATGAATACTTCCTCCCCGATATGGTTGGAGGAGAACGCCGGTTTATCCTCGGAAAACATACCGGAAAGAAAGCCCTGGAACATGTGGTGGCATCCCTTGGTTACCATTTAAACGAGCAGCAGATCTGCACCGTACTTGATGAAGTGAAGGAACTCGGGGAGAGCAAATGCGGTATCACTCCCGAAACCCTCAGCGCCCTGATCCGGCATGCCCAGAAGGAGAAACAGGGATGACCACCCTCTCCGAACGCATTCTCGGGGCACCGGCCGGAGCATATGTGGATTGTATGGTCGACCAGGCCTACGTTCATGACGGGACGGGCGTGCTCACCCTGGAGACCTGGAAGGCACTTGAATGCGGGGAGATCGCGTTTCCGGACCGGATATCCGTGCTTTTCGATCATATCATCCCGGCCAATAATTCCATTACCGCGGACCTCCAGCGTGAACTCCGGAATTTTGCCTGCAGTCACGACCTCTGTTTTTCTGATATCGGGGGAGGGATCTGCCATCAGCTGATGGGTGAGGGGAAAGTTCTTCCCGGAGAGATTGTCGTTGGTGCTGATTCCCATACCTGTACCCTTGGCGCTTTCGGTGCTTTTGCTACGGGGGTGGGGGCCACCGACATGGCAGCCATCTGGGCCACCGGTTCAACCTGGTTCCGGGTGCCTGAATCCATCGGTATCTTCCTCTCGGGAAGGCTCTGCGGGGATGCAGAGGCAAAAGACCTTGCCCTGACCTACGTGTCCCGCCTGGGTATGGACGGGGCGACCTACCATGCCCTGGAGTTCGTGGGGGACGCCATCCCTCATCTCTCGATGGACTCACGCTTCACCCTCAGTAACCTCGCGGTGGAGACAGGAGCGAAGACCGGCATGTTCTATGCAGACGCCGTTACCTGCGGGTACCTCGAATCATTCGGGAAGACCACAAAACCCCAGGAACCGGCATCCCCGCACTACACACAGGAACTGGGATTCGAGCTTGAGGATATTGTGCCCGTTATCGCGGTTCCTCCCCGGGTGGATACCCTCCGGCCGGTAGCTGATCTCTGTGGTATCCCTCTCGACCAGGTCTTCATCGGGACCTGCACCAACGGCAGGTATGAGGACCTCTCGCGTCTTGCTTCGATTATCAGGGGGGGGAAAGTCAGGACCCGGACCATCGTAGCCCCCGCTTCACGGGCGGTGCTGGAAGAGGCTGCCCGGACCGGCATCCTCTCCGATATCATCACTGCCGGATGCACAGTCATTCCGCCGGGATGTGGTCCCTGTCTCGGCGCTCACATGGGGGTGATCGGTGAAGGAGAGGTCTGTCTGTCCACGTCGAACCGGAACTTCATCAACAGGATGGGTATAGGCGGGGATGTTTACCTCTCCTCGGTCTCAACAGCAGCCGCAAGTGCCCTCGCCGGAGAGATTACCGTCCCGGGAGGGAATGTATGAGGGTAAAGGGGCATGCTGTCTGCCTCCCGGCAGATGTTGATACCGACCTTATCATAGCCGGCCGTTATCTCCGCACAAAAGACCGGAATGTCTGGTCCGCCCGCGTGTTCGAGGATCTCGATCCGGAACTCGCCGGAAAGCTCAGAGGTGCAGTGATAGTAGCCGGTAAAAATTTTGGTTGCGGGTCATCCCGCGAACAGGCTGCTGTAGCCCTCAAGGGGGCTGGAGTTGCAGGGATTGTCGCCCCGACATTTGCCCGCATTTTTTTCAGGAACGCCATCAACCTGGGCATACCCCTTGCAGAGGCAGACCTCCCCTGCCACAGCGGTGAGCAGGTAATCATCGATTTTACCTCAGGCATCGTGGAGGCTGGATCGTGCATACGGAACATCACCCCCCTTTCACCCCGGATGCTTGAAATTCTCGCTGCCGGAGGGCTCGTTGAACACTGGAGACAACATCGATGATCTTTCCCAGGTTGTGCAAGGAAGTCGGCTATGCCTCCACCAGGCCGTGCGGGGACAGGGTGTATTTCCTCTCGCGATATCTCATCCACGCGACGGAACATGGACACGAGGTGCTGGAAGTACTCCCTCAGCTGAAAGGGAAAGGCCTGATGCGGAAAATCGCAGGGACAAGGGTCCTTGCAGGGGTTGACGAAGTAACCTGGTACCCCCAGAAGGTCCAGCTCCACAACAGGTCCCGTCTCGTCCGCCTGGCCAGGGATTCAGGAACACGCTGCACGATATTTACCGGGCATGATGAACACACTACCTTTGTGCTCGATCCCGACCCCTCCCTCTTCCAGACCGTTTCTGTTTATGATATCACCCCGCCCCGGCCGAGCCTGTCGGCAACACTCCGCGACCTTGAAGAAGCGGGAATGTTTGGGGAACTGGATGTGCACTTCGAACATACGCTCCGCGACATCTCGCAAATTGATGCTGACGTTTATCCCTGCCGGGCATCCGGTTTCAAAAAAACACTCGATGCCGATCTCCTGATCGGCGGGGAGCGCGTCGCCGGATGTCAGACCGCCCGGGAGATTATGAAGGAATGCTACCGGGAAGGGTTTGAGGTTACGGACATCTGCCCCCTGTCGATGGCAGCTGATGAGCCATTTATCACCCGCTGTTGCCGGAAGGAGCGGGAGGGAATAGGAACGTTCAGTGGAAAATTCGGCGCAGTGGTGCACTGGGGTGCATCACCGTACGAGATATGGGCTGCAGTCCGGGACCTGCTTGCACGGTGGAGGGAACAATCGTGAAGATAGCTGTTGTTGAGGGTGACGGAATCGGGCATGAGGTGATACCTCCCACCCGGGATCTCCTGGAGATACTCCGGCCTGATTTCGAATTCTTCCCTGTCGAGGTGGGATATGGAAAATGGGAACGCACCGGCCAGGCGATGGGCAGTGACGATGTAGCGCTTCTGGCGTCTGCGGATGCCATCCTGTTCGGTGCAATAACCACCCCGCCTGCCCCGGATTACCAGAGCGTAATTGTACGGATCCGGAAGGAACTCGATCTCTATGCAAACATCCGGCCTGTCAAAGGACCCGGCGTGGACATCATCGTGGTCAGGGAAAACACCGAGGGTCTCTATTCCGGTATTGAGAAGATAGAGGAAGACACTGCCTGCACCGTCAGGTGCATCACCCGAAAAGGGAGTGAACGGATATCACGGTATGCCTGCAGACTTGCCGGACAGCGCCGGGATCTGACTATCGGGCATAAGGCAAATGTTCTCAAGTCCGATGTCTTTTTCCGGAACATCTGCATTGCCGAGGCCGGGAAGGCAAACGTCCCGGTCAAGGAGTGCTATATCGACACCCTCTGCCTTGACGTCCTTATGCATCCTGAGAAATACGATATCATCGTAACCACCAACCTATTTGGTGATATTCTGTCCGATGTGGCCGCGTATCTTGTGGGCGGCCTGGGTCTCCTCCCCAGCGGAAATATCGGCGAGAAGCATGCCCTCTTTGAGCCGGTTCATGGCAGTGCCCCGGATATTGCCGGGAGGGACAGAGCAAACCCCGTCGCCGCCATGAGGAGTGCAGCCCTCCTCCTCTCTCATGTTGGTGACCAGGAGGGTGCAGGACTCATGGAACAGGCCATCCAGGATACCTTCTCAAAGGGCATCAGGACCCGGGATCTGGGGGGGATGGCGGGAACCCGTGCCTTTGCCGGGCATGTCCGGCAGGAACTGATCAGGCTGGCCGGAAAACGGTAAAAAAAAAATAGAGGATGATGTAGGTAGGAAGGGCATAGTCTCCCTATTGCTGTGTTCTGGCATCGAACGAACGCGACTGATGACTTCTTTCTTCGTGGCACTCCCCTACTGCGAAGGCGCAAATCAAGCTCTGGCCACTCCGGTGAGGCAGAACCAGTGGCCATGGCAGGACGCCTCCGGGTAACCAGGGCATGTACCCTGACTTACCGGGAAGGCATCTTTCCATGGCGTTATTTAAAATAATACGATACCCGCGGTTCAAAGAGGTTCCTGCAGGTTTGATGGTCAAAAACCCCGGTCACAGGGTGTACCGGCATGCATGGAAGTGTTTATCCCCGCGTGGCATCCATCAGAACCAGGAGATGCCTTCATGGTGAGCGTTGGTGTCCATGTCTCAATAGCCGGGTCAATTGCCAGATCAGTTGAACGGGCAGAGGCGGCCGGCTGCGATACCTTCCAGATATTTACGAGGAACCCGCGGGGCTGGGCAGGGAAGGATCTTGATGCGGGTGAAGCGACACTGTTCCGTGAATTAATCTCCCGGAGCAGGCTCTTCCCCTGTGTTGATCACATGCCTTACCTCCCCAATCTCGCGACGGGAAAGGCAGATTTCAGGGAAAAAACAATCTCGGCCCTCACCGCTGAACTTCATCGGTGCGGGACCCTTGGCATCCCCTACCTCGTTACCCACCTCGGTCACCATCCGGGAGAGGACATCAGGGTCGGGCGGGCACGGGTTATCGAAGCCATAAACCATTGCCTGGGAGAGGTCGATAACACGGTGACGCTCCTCCTTGAGAATACTGCAGGGGAAAAAAACGGGGTCGGTTCATCATTTGAGGACATCGCGGCAGTGGTGGAGGGAATCGGGAATACGAGTCGTATCGGAATCTGTTTCGATACCTGCCATGCCTTTGGTGCCGGATACGATCTCCGGACACCGGAAGGGATTGAATCTACGCTCGCCCGGTTTGATGAACTGCTGGCACTCAGCAGCTGCAGGATCATTCACCTGAACGATTCAAAAGGGGTTCTCGGGAGTGGTCTCGACCGTCATGAACATATCGGGATGGGCAGGATCGGAGAGGACGGGTTCCGGCACATCCTTGCCGATGAGTTCTTCCGCTCCCGCCCGCTCATCTGCGAAACTCCGGTTGACAGCCGGCGTGACGATGCAGGGAATATCCAGGCGGTACGGCAGCTTGCATCAGGATAGGTGGCCACGAATTATTGGAACAACCGGTGACAGCCAGGTGGAGAACAGACCCCTCCCTGCCAGAAACGGCTTTTCCTGTTTCCTGAACCAGGCAGTTTTTTTCCAGGGCATTTCTCCCGAACCCGTGCCACACTACAAGAGGATGAATGCAAATGCCCATTCAGTCCACAGGCTCTCCGTTATAATATGCCGGAGAATCCGGAACCGCCGGAATGTGTTCTCTCCGCCGGGACTCCTGAGAGCCCCACGATCCGGCACCGTAGCATAGAGCATGATATGGTTTATCGACAGGAACACAAAAGATCCGGTCTGCTTTCAAATAATCTTTTTTACGACGATAATTGAGAATCCAGAAGCAAATAAACGGTTAAATGAGTGAGCGGTGCTTTTTTTATACAGGCCGCGGAATGACAGGGTTTTGAGTCAGGGGTGATGGAATTCCGCCCCCCACCCGGATGGTCTGTGCCTATTATAACCGGATGGAACAAATGCATAAGTGTGAAGGCGACGATAGACGGCCTATTCGTGCGACTGGGGGAGGAGGGCAGAACGCTCTATGATCAGAGCGGCTACGGGAGGCCTGAGGGGAGCGGCCTCCGTCTCACCCCTGACGAGGCCAGCTACCTTCTCCACCGTGGCCGGATCGAAATCGAGGGGTATGATTTCGACACCTTCATCGCCCGGTTCGCCCGGAAACCTGAATTTTTCCGCAGGTTTCTCGTGTACCGTGACCTTCGGGATCGGGGATACGCGGTCCAGACCGGGCCCCATGACTTCAGGGTATTCCGGAGAGGACAGCGCCCGGGGACCGGGCGGTCCCAGTACATGGTCCGGGTCCTTTCAGAACGGGATCTCATCGATTTTGAAGATCTCGTCCGCGAATCAGGAACCTCCTCCCACATGCGAAAACAGCATATCCTTGCCGTTGTCGATGATGAGAATGAGCTCACCTACTATGAGGTCAAGGTCCAGAACCTGCCCGGTACGGGAAACCTGAACGATACCCCCTTCCTTGAAGGAACACTGGTAGGACGTTTCGCTGTCGTCCATGTCCCCCCCTCCCGGAAGGATCCGGTATCAAGCTATGGTATGAACCTTGATCCTGATCGCATGGTGCTCTCCCCCGTGGAGATTATCCACCTGATTGAGGCCGGAACACTGACCCTTTTTGACGGAGGGGAACAGGTCAGCCGTGACCGGTTTTTTACCATGGTCTCAGCCCAGGACGGGGAAGTGGCTGAAAAGGCTGCGGTATACCACGACCTCCGGAATCGCGGGTACGTGCCAAAGACCGGATACAAGTTCGGTCATCACTTCAGGGTATACTCAGGGCAGAAAATCCATTCCGAGATGCTCGTCCATGCCATTGCCGGAGGAATCCGCCTTTCCATGAGCAGCATCTCCCGGTCGGTCCGCCTCGCCCATAGCGTGAAAAAGAAGATGTTGTTTGCCTATCAAGGTACTACAGGAATCCAATACGTCGAATTTGGACGAATAAAACTGTGAGAGAGAACATATGGAGGAGATAAATCCCTGGGCAAACCAGCAGACCCTCGATATTCAGCGGCTCTTTTCTGAGTTTGGCATCGAGCCCATTGACAATATCATCGGGATGCTCCCGGAAGTGCCCTACTTCATGAAGAGGGGGATTGTCATCGGTCACCGGGATTATACCCCCATTGCCGGCTGTATCCGGGACGGGAAACCGTTCCACATCCTTACCGGATTCATGCCTTCCGGCCATCCCCACCTCGGCCATCTGATGGTGATGAAAGAGGTCGTCTGGCATGTCCAGCAGGGGGGAAACGGGTTCATCACCATCGCGGATCGTGAAGCCCACGCCGTCAGGGATACGAGCTGGGAGAAGTGCAGGGAATATGGCAGGGAGTATCTCGCCTGCCTCTATGCCCTCGGATTTGAGGGGAAGACCTATTTCCAGAGCAGGAACGACCTCCTGAAGGATCTGGCATTCGAGTCCTCTATCCGGGTCAATCTCTCCGAACTCCAGTCAATTTATGGTTTTTCCCAGGAGACCTCGCTCGGGCACATGATGAGCGTCATCACCCAGGTGGCGGATATCCTCTATCCCCAGGTTGAGAGCTACCCTGCACCGACTGTTGTTCCTGTCGGCATCGACCAGGACCCCCATATCAGGCTCACCCGGGGGGTTGCTCACAAGCTCAGGATGTTCACCGTTGAGGACCGGGGACAGTATATCAGTGTACGCTCGAAGAACGCCCCGCCTGCAGCCCTGGACATGGTCCACAACCGCTATCCCCGTTCAAAGAAGTATGAAGGGCACGTGGACATCCCGGGTTCCGCCTGTACAGAAGTGAGTGCAGTGGTACGGGAGATCGAGATCTCCTTCGGTGGTTTCGGTTTCTTCTCCCCCTCTTCGACCTACCACCTTTTTATCCCCGGTCTCCAGGGAGGAAAGATGTCAAGCAGCATCCCGGAGAGCACCATCAGTTTCACCGAGCCTGATGAGATCGTGAAAAAGAAGGTGATGGCAGCCCTCACCGGGGGTCGTGCAACACTTGCCGAACAGCGCGAACAGGGGGGCGAACCGGAACGATGCCCGCTCTTCCTGCTCAATCTCTTTCACCTGGTTGATGGCGACCCGCAGCTTGAGGAGCTCCGGACAAAATGCCGGTCAGGACAGTTGATGTGCGGCCAGTGCAAAAAGGAGACCGAAGAGAGGGTTCTCTCCTTCATCCATGACATGCAGGAGAAAATGGCTGCGGTTGAGCATCTGATAGAGGTGTGATCCATGGATCTGACATTGAATGAGAAGAGGCTCCTGGGCGTACTCGCCCCTCCCGGGAGCGCTGATCCAGCCAGTCTCGCGAAACAATTGTCGGTCCCCCTTGAGGCTGTAATCCAGTATGCCTACCTGCTCCAGGACAGGGGTCTGGCCACGGTGAAAAGAACCGTAAAAAAACACTACACCCTCACCGATGAGGGGGTCCGCTATGCCCGGGAGGGGCTGCCGGAACGACAGCTCCTGGATAGTTTTGGCTCTTCAATTCCCATGGCCGATCTGACCAGGCACCCGCTGGCAAAGATCGGGATTGGCCAGATGCGGAAGAAGGGATGGATCACCATCAGGGATGGAGTGGTGGAGAAGACCGGGACTTCAGAACCCGGAGACGATGAAGCAGCCCTGAAAGACCCGTCGACTGAAAAGAAAGGGACCAGCGATCTGCTCAGACGGGGACTCCTCGAAGAGAGTGAAGAGGTTTCGTACCATATATCTCTCACGCCTGAGGGAAAAGTGGTCTGTGAGAGGGGGATTGACACCAGAGAAGAGACGGGGACTCTCACCAGGGATCAGATCATCTCAGGGAACTGGGAGCATCTCAGGCTCAGGAAATATCATATCGGGACGCTTCCCCGAAGGGTGTATCCGGGAAAGATTCACCCTTACCAGCGTCTGATAGAGGAGATGCGGGGGATTCTCCTTGAGATGGGATTCACCGAGATCTACGGGGAAATCGTCCAGAGCTCGTTCTGGAACTTTGATGCCCTCTTCCAGCCCCAGGATCACCCTGCCCGGGAGATGCAGGATACCTTCCACTTAAACGAACGGGCCGGGCTGCCCCCGGGGTTTGAAAAGGTGAGGGACATGCACCTGCACGGGGGTACAACCTCCTCATCAGGATGGGGCGGGAAGTGGAGCGAGGATAAAGCCGCACAGTGCGTACTCCGGACCCATTCCACCAGCCTCAGTATCCGGCATCTTGCAGAACACCCGGACCCGCCGCAGAAAGCCTTCTGCATCAGCAGGGTATACCGCCGTGAAGCGATCGACCCGACCCACCTTCCCGAGTTTGAACAGCTGGAAGGGGTGGTGATGGATGAAGGTGTTCACTTCTGTCATCTGCTCGGCTATCTGAAAGAGTTTTACACCCGGATGGGCTTTACCGGCGTCCGGTTCAGACCAGGATACTTCCCTTATACCGAACCGAGCGTGGAACCCGAAGTGTACGTCCCGGCGCTTGGCTGGGTGGAAATGGGTGGTGCGGGAATCTTCAGGGAGGAGGTTACGGCCCCGCTCGGAATCCGTCACCCGGTCCTCGCATGGGGCCTTGGGGTGAGCAGGATAGCCATGCTCCGTCTGGGATTGCAGGACCTCCGCCTCCTGTACCGGAGCGATATTGACTGGGTCAGGGATACCCCGTCCCTCCTCCCTGGTCCGGGAACAGAGGGTGATTAACAGCATGGCAGTCATTACCCTGTACTACCGGTACCTGGAACGGCTGACCGGTGCTGACCGGGACGTGATCATCTCCCGGCTTCCTATGCTGGGGTCTGATATCGAGCGGCTCGAAGATGATCACTGCGATGTCGAGTTCTTCCCCAACCGGCCTGATCTCTTCTCAGTTGAAGGAGTCGCCCGGGCTTTACGGGGATTTCTCGGGATTGAGACCGGGCTTCCGGAATACCGGGTCAACCCGTCCGGGATCCGGTTCACCGTGGACCCCGGTCTTGCATCCATCAGACCCTTCTTAGGCTCAGCGGTCATCAGGGGGGTCTCATTTGATGAGGAGGCAATCCAGAGCATTATGGCTCTCCAGGAAGCCCTCCACTGGGCTGTAGGAAGGGGCAGGAGCAAGGTTGCCATCGGAATCCATGACCTCAACCAGGTAACTCCCCCCTTCCATTACATCGCCTCGGAAAGGACCCGCAGGTTTGTCCCGCTCGATTACCGCGAGGATCTTTCCCTGGAGGAGATACTCGGGGAACATCCCAAAGGACGGATGTTCTCCCACATCGTGCAGGATTTTCCACAGTTCCCCCTTATTGTCGATGATCTGGGCCGGGTTCTCTCATTCCCTCCGATTATCAATGGTGAACTTACACGGGTAACTCCTGATACCAGGAACATGCTCCTCGATACGACCGGAACTGATGAGCGGGCAGTCCGGACCGCAGTCAACATTATCTGTACTGCCATGGCCGAAGCCGGAGCCATAATCGAGAGTGTTGAAATCGAGGGAATCCGATGGCCGGATCTCAGTCCTTTCATCCGGTATGTTCAGACCGCGGAGTGCAACAAATTGCTCGGTACGGCACTCACTCCGGATGAGATTGCCGGGCTTCTCAGGAAAATGCGCTATGGTGCAGCCCCGGCCGGCAATGGGACGATCAGGGTGGAAGTCCCCTGTTACCGGTCCGATATCATGCACGACTGGGATCTCTTCGAGGATGTGGCCATTGCGTACGGGTATCAGAACTTTGCGGTTGGCATCTCACCGACGTTTGCTATCGGAAAACCACATCCGGTCAATGTCATCGGAAACCTTGTGCGCCATGTTATGACCGGGTTTGGTTTTATCGAAGTCATCCCGTTTACCCTCTCCAATGAGCAGGTCCAGTTCTCCCATATGCAGCGGGCGGTCCGGAAGGACGTGCTCAGGGTCATGCACCCCATCACCGAGGATCATACCCTGGTACGGAGTGATCTCCTCCCGCTCCTCCTTGAAATCTGCCAGGTGAACCGGCACCGGGAGCTCCCGCAGCGGATATTCTGCGTGGGGGACGTTGTCCGGGGAACGATAACATCCCAGAAAACTGCATGGGTGAGCATCCATCCTGCAGCTGATTTTACCGAAGCCTATGCCCATGCCGATGCTCTGTGCAGGGAGTTATCGCTCTCGTTCAGTGTCAGGGAATCAGACGATCCGGCCTTTATCGATGGAAGGAGGGGCGACATCCTGGTGAAAGGAGAGCGGATGGGGGTGTTTGGGGAGATCCATCCTGCTGTCCTGGCTGCATTTGAACTGGAGCACTCAGTCGCAGCGATGGAACTTGATCTCAAAGCCTTACCGGGATACCCCGTTTCGCCAGGTACTCCTTGACCTGGCGTACGGTATACTCCCCGTAATGGAAGACACTTGCAGCGAGGCAGGCATCTGCCTTTCCATACACAAATCCATCGTAGAAGTGGTCGAGCGTTCCTACCCCTCCGCTGGCGATAACCGGGACACCCACTGCTTCGGAAATTGCCCGGGTGACAGGAATATCAAAACCCATTTTGGTACCATCGGTTTCCATACTGGTGAGCAGGATTTCGCCAGCACCCCGTTCTTCTGCGTCCTTGGCCCAGGTAACGGCATCAATACCGGTGGGCTTGCTGCCGCCATAGATTACCACTTCATACCAGCAGCTGGAACCGTCAGGGAGCATGACCGGTGTAGCATCGGGATTCGGGGTATAGTTTCTCCTGACATCTTCGGCAAGAACAATACACTGGGTTCCGAACCGGGATGCTCCCCTGCTGATGATAGCGGGGTCAAGGACGGCGCTGGTGTTGATGCTCACTTTGTCTGCGCCGGCCCGGAGTATCTGCTGGATATCATCGACCGTCCGGATGCCGCCCCCCACCGTCAGGGGAAGGAAGAGCTGATCCGCGGCCCTCCCGATCACCTCGAGCATGGTGCCCCGGTGTTCTTTTGATGCAGTGATATCCAGGAAGACCACCTCATCAGCACCCTGTTCATTGTAGCGCTCAGCAAGCTCGACCGGGTCACCGGCATCACGGAGTTCGATGAAATGCGTTCCCTTGACCACCCGGCCGTCCTTCAGATCGAGACAGGGGATAATCCGCCTGGTCAGTGTCATAACTACAAGTCAGACCGGCACCATATCATAGTTTTGAACCTTGCGCCCGGAAATTCGGGGAGTTTTATCTGATAGCGGCCTCCAGTATAATACGAAACGGAACTTCCGGGATGGAAATCCAGCAGCAAGAAACAGGCAGCTCTGCCCGGACCCCTGGTGTATTATGGACCGAGGAATGCAGAAGATTGAATGGGCACGCCAGTATATGCCGGTGCTGGGTGCGATAAAAACGACATTTGAGAAGGAACGTCCTCTTGAGGGCCTCCGGATTGGCATGGCCCTCCATGTCGAGGCAAAAACCGCAAATCTCGCCTCAACCCTGGCGGCAGGCGGGGCAGCGATTGCGATTACCGGTTGTAACCCGCTCTCAACGCAGGATGATGTGGCCGCTGCCCTGCATGCCATGCATGGAATTGCCTGCTATGCCCGGCGCGGGGCAACGATTGAGGAGTACTACACCGCGATTGACAGGGTGCTCGATTCCCGCCCCCATATCGTCATTGATGACGGCATGGATCTCATCCACCGTCTCCACACGAAGCGGACAGATGCCATCGAATCCATCATCGGTGGTTGTGAAGAGACCACGACCGGCGTCCACCGCCTCCGGGCGATGGCCCTCCAGAACCAGCTCCGGTTTCCGGTAATTGCCGTCAATGACACCCCCATGAAGCGGTTCTTTGACAATGTCCACGGAACAGGAGAGAGTGCGCTTACCGCGATCATGGTGACGACCAATGTGCTGATAGCAGGGAAGTGCGTGGTCGTAGCCGGGTACGGGTTTTGCGGGAGGGGGCTTGCCCGGAAGCTCCATGGTCTTGGTGCCCGCGTCGTTGTGACCGAGGTGGATGCCCGGCGGGCACTCGAAGCGTACATGGACGGTTTTATGGTTATGCCCATGGAAAACGCCGCGGCATGCGGGGAGATCTTCATCACCACCACCGGTAACACCAGCGTGATCACCAGCCACCATTTCAAGCTCATGCGGAATGGTGCGATCCTCTCGAATGCCGGTCACTTCAATGTCGAGATTGATGTAGGGTGGCTTGAAGAGAACGCGGATCAGATCATCCGGAGAGATGGTATCGATACCTATCGCGTATTCGGGAAAAACCTCCATGTCCTTGCAGAAGGGAGACTGGTGAACCTTGCCATACCCAAAGGCATGGGGCATCCCATCGAGGTCATGGATCTGAGCTTTGCCCTCCAGGCCCTCTGTACCGGCTACCTTGGCAAACAGGGGCATAACCTGGTTCCCGGGGTGCACAGCGTCCCTGAATCCATTGACAATGAGGTTGCAATGACAAAACTGAAGGCCCTCGGCCTCTCCATCGATAACCTGACCTCAGAACAGCAGAAATACCTGAGCAGCTGGAGCGAAGGCACCTGATTCGGGGAGAAACCGTGATATCTCTTTTTTCACGGGGAATGGTTTTCTCTGGGGAGGGGGTATTCCTCCTCTGCGAAAAGGCCTGACTCCTCCTTTTTCACTATCTTTTTTTTGGTCTTCTTGAGAAGATTCCGGACATGAGGAATTCACGGTCGCAGAAGAGGTATTCCTGGGCATACCCGGCATATCTCCCAAACCGGGATCTGCCCTCGCGGGCTATCTCTTCGGAACCTGCGGAAGCAGGGAGGGAGTACCAGTGCTGCATGATCCGGGTAATCCAGATGTCCACGGGAAAGACATCATACCTCCCGAATGCAAAGAGGAGGACACAGTCCGCCACCTTCGGACCCACGCCTCTGAACAGCACCAGCTCCTTTCTTGCCTCAGGGGTGGACGCCGCTGCTATCTTCTCGGCCCAGCCCGGGTTCCGGGTAATCATGGATGCTGTCTCACAGAGATAGGGGGAACGGTACCCAAGGCTGCACCGTGCGAGGTCACACATATCTGATGAAGCGAGTATATCTGCAGAAGGAAAACTGAACGCCGTCTGCGAACCGGTGGTCAGGGGTTCACCAAATGATGAGGATAACAGAGCTATCTTCTTTCTGATCCCCGGGATATTGGCATAGGTTGCACAAATATAAGAAGCGAGGCATTCCCATGGCTGTTGCCGTATGATACGCAGTCCCCTGCACCGTTCAAGGGAACCGTGAATGACAGGGTCGCGGTCGATAGATTGCAGGATCTCCTCCAGGTCAAGTTCGAGCTGAAAATAATCCCGGATCGTGTCCTCCCGTGCCCCGCTGAATATGAGTATCCGGTCCTCCTGGCGCATCCGGATGACCTCCCGTCCGATCACACCCTGCCACCAGGCCCCCCTCTTCTCCCAGCGGAACACCTGGCCGCAGCTGAGTGTACGGTCAAGAGAAAAGGGGCCGGTATCCGGGATCATGATGCGTGGCATGCTGGAGAACTTAGTTGAAGCAGGCCGGGGACAAAAAGATCTCGGTTCTGTCAGCAGAGATGAAGCCTGACTCTTTCATTCCGCACCCGCATGATTTTAATGCTCTGGTGACGATTCTTCCCCATGGAACTGACCGATACCCTGAAAAGCTTTCTCGAGAACGGTGAAGACTGGGAACGGAAGATGACCTCAATCAGGGGAGTGACTATTCTGAAGCTTCCCCAGACCAAATCGAGACCCGCATCACTGGCAATCGAGATCAACCCCCTCAACGAAAAGGGTGCACCGATGAAGAAGAAAGGGGTCATGATTATGGGCCATTCCGACCTGCATGCATTCCGTGAAATTTTCAATAACGAAAAAACGGAGATCCTTATCAGTTCCATTGAATCCATCACCCCTTCCCGCAAAGCGGTGAAGGGAGATCAGGAAGACGTACTCCAGGTCTGATACCCATCTCCTCTCTTTTTTCAAATGACGGACAGGATAGTCATATATTCCCAGACAATCAAAATGAGATCGATCTCAACCAGAATAGAGGACTGGAGATTGAAAGATGCAGATACCAGCCGGTTCTTCACGATGGACGAGTGCGATAATTATCCTGTCGGCCATCATGATCGTCATGGTCCTGTTCTCAGGCTGTATAACCCGGCCCCCGTTGAATGGTGAAAAGCCGGAAGTCCCTGATATCCTGGTGGAATATAAACGTACGGGGGGAATCGCCGGGTTTCAGGACCAGATGGTCGTATTTGAAAACGGCCAGGTCGTCTATTCGCGAAAGGATAATGGAGGGACATTTACGGTTCCGGCTGAGACCCTGCATCGAATCAGGGCTCTGCTGGAAAACGCAGATTTTCCGGCACTGGCTCCCCACTACCCTGCAGCCAGCCCGGGAGCAGATTATTTCTTCTATTCCCTCACCTACAGGGAAAAGACAGTGACCACCGAGACGGGTGGGATTCCCCCCCGTCTCGAACCGGTGATCATGCAGCTTGATGCCCTTCTTGCCGGGCAGTCCTGAGCAGGTGAGGAAAAACCTTCCTCCCCTCTTATTTTATCTCGATCATCCACCTGATATCATGGCGTGCCCCGCATTCCGGGCAGATGAGGATGCACCGGAAATGTGGATGACCTTCGGCAATGCGGACTAAAGAGGTATGGAAACCCCGGTCATATCCGCAGGCAGGACAGATATGGAGTTCGTCATGCAGGATAATGTGGTCAGCCCTGGTACTGCTCATAAAGAGTGATAGACCGTTCCGGATTTAGCAATATGCCCGGACCCAAAAAAATTATCCCTCGTAGAGGCAGGACTGAACATCGTGGCCGAGCCGCCCGATAGCATCAGACCGGCACCGCTGGCAATGCCTCATCTGGCGGACATACGGTGAACACTCGTCCTGCATCTTCCGCTTCATCTCAGGTGTCGGTGGCATGATATCGGCGAATTTGTACTGTGCTATCAGAGGTATCAGGTTGAAGTTGTAGACCCCCATCTCACCGACCTTTTTGGCGATCTCCGGGATGTGGTCTTCGTTGACTCCAGGTATGTAGACGGTGTTGATCTTGACGATCATATGCCGTTCGACCGCCATCCTGATACCCTTGAGCTGGTTTTCAAGGAGGATCCTGGCTCCTTCCACACCGGTGTATTTTTTCCCCTTGTAGGTGACGAATTCGTAAATTTTTGCCCCGATCTCGGGATCAATGGCATTCAGGGTTACCGTAATGTTTCCAACGTCGTACTCTTTCAGAAGGTCGATCTTGTCCGGGAGGAGGAGGCCGTTCGTGCTGAGGCACTTGATGACGTTGGGGAACTCTTCCTTGAGCCGCCGCAGCGTCTCGAATGTTCCCTCATTGGCCAGGGGCTCTCCCGGTCCGGCAATCCCGATCACCTTGATATAGGGGAATTTTTCCATCGCATTCCGGATCAGGTCAACCGCTTCTTCTGGTGAGAGGACCTTTGATGCGACCCCCGGTCTGCTCTCGTTGACGCAGTCGAAGTCCCTTATGCAGTAGTTGCACTGGATATTGCAGGCGGGTGCAACCGGAACATGCGCCCTCCCGAACGCGTGACATGCCCGCTCCGAAAAGCAGGGGTGCTCCCTTATTCTCCTCAGTTGTTCCGGGTCCCACTTGACCTTCTTTCCACCGACATCAGCTTCCTGGTATCCTTCCTCCGGCATCGAGCACCTCGTCCTGCTGGTACCAGTTAGATTCGGATTACCGCTATAAAAAATAATGCGATTAGGATATTTTCACCAAAATACTGACGCAACAGACAGATATTCCCGGGTCGGTCTTTCCCCTCCTCTGTATGATCAAGGTGGATGAACGGACCTAAGCGGAAAAGAGCAATCCATATCCACTACCCTGATCAAGTGATTATACACTATGAAGAGGATATCATCTGCGGGCAATCCCTGGCTGATCTGTCTCATTGCTGTGTGCTCGGTCTTTCTGGTCCTTTCAGGATGTACATCACAGCAGCCTGTCGTGAAGGAAGGAGATACCGTCAGAGTATACTATGCAGTCTCTCTCCCCGGAGAGGCACC
>Ga0209254_10001584_pt1 | contig 20490 bp, 16 predicted proteins | sample FrelakmetDIP11DI_FD_187148 | JGI IMG/M metagenome (GOLD analysis project Ga0209254, IMG submission 187148) | Freshwater lake sediment microbial communities from the University of Notre Dame, USA, for methane emissions studies - DIP11 DI (SPAdes)... | ecosystem: Environmental > Aquatic >...
GGCGCGCACGATGCCAAGACCGCGATCATGCTGAGCGTGCTGGGCCTGATCGACGTGGTGATGATCTCCAACCTGCTGGTGATGGTGATCGTCGGCGGCTACGAGACCTTCGTCAGCCGCCTGCGCCTGCAGGGCCATCCGGACCAGCCGGAGTGGCTCTCGCACGTCAACGCCGCGGTGCTCAAGGTCAAGCTCGCCACCGCGATCATCGGCATCAGCTCGGTGCACCTGCTGGCCACCTTCATCGAGGCGCGATCGCTCTCCGAGAAGACGATGCTGTGGCAGACCATCATCCATCTCGCCTTCGTGGCCTCGGCGGTGGCGATCGCCTTCATCGACCGCCTCATGAGCCCGAGCGACAAGAAGACGCATCACGCCTGAGTCGTGGTGGCGCGGTGCCTCGGGGTGCTGGCCGCGGGCAGTCCCCCTGTGGGAGCCGCTTCAGCCGCGACAAGACATCGCTGCGTAGCGCCGCCCTGTCGCGGCTGAAGCCGCTCCCACAGGGCCTTGCCTAGCGCGGCGATTGTTCGATTCCGACCATGATCGCGTTGCGCAGGGCGATGGCTTCCGGATCATTGCCGTAGTCGAGGCTGCCGTCGCCGCGCCGCGTGATGCCCAGGGCACGCCACGCCGGCGCCACGTCGGGAAAGGCGTCTCCATCGACATGCTTGCGATACAGGCCGGCCAGCGTGTCGCCGCCGACCTGCTGGTCGAGATCGGCGAGGAAGCGCCCGGGATCGCGACGCACGTGGCGCGCGCGGCAGCATGCGAGGTACCGCGACAGGGCGAGGTCCAGCGAGGCGGGCGAGGCGGCGCGCGTGCGCAGCGCGATGTCGCCCAGCATCGCGAGCGCGGTGCCGCTCCAGTACAGCCGCATGGTGTGGCGGCCGGCGCCGCCTCGCGAAGTATCGCGCAAGCTCAGGTCGGCGGGGTCGGCGACCCCGCGCGCGATCCCGGCGGCGATCTGGCGCCAGGCCTGGTCCGCGCTGATGCGCCCGGCGCGCGCGCGCAGGACGTTCTGGTACCAGGTCGCGAGGCCCTCGGCGATCCAGCGGCCATCGTCGCCGAGGTACGGATGGGCGAGATGCACCAGTTCGTGGGTCAGGGTCCAGCTGCCGCGCAATTCTGCCGGCGTTGCGCGCGGATCGACGTACAGCATGAGCCCGGTTCCGCCGCCGCGCAGGCTCTGGCCGAAGGGCACCGGTTCGCGCGCGCCGGGTACTGGCACCACCAGCAGTTGCGGACGCGCATCGAGCAGCGGCGGAAAGCTCGCGAGCACGTCGCCCGCTGCCTCGCGCGCGTGGCCGGTGATCGTCTCCTGCTGGGTTGGCGCCAGCGCGCCGATGAGCGTCAGGCGCAGTCCGCCGCTGCCGAGCGCGGGATCGTGCTCGACGAAGCGCCCCAGGGCGACCATGCCGGGCCAGTACGGATCCGAGGCGTCGAGTCGGAAGCGCCGGTGCGGCGCGGCGTCGATTGGTGTCCACGGCACCGAAAGGCCCGAGCCTTCTGGCACTTCGACCCGCAACTCGATGTCGGCGCCACCAGCGAGTCCGAGCGGTCGCCACAGCAAGGCGCGCGTGGGCAGCAGCAGATCCGCGCCTTCGTGCAGTCCCGCCGCGTGAGCTCCGCTTGCGGCGACGCCGCGCAGATCGATCCGAAGGCGCAGGCACTCGCCTGCCTGCCAGTCGCGCGCGCGCAGCACGTTGTCCTCGCGTGCCAAGGCGCGATCCGGGTCGCGCCGCGCATCGATCAGGTGCCGCGCGGCGTCGCGCTCCGGCAGCACGAAGCGCAAGGCGGACTGCGGCTCGCGCAGGCAGACCCGCGCCGCCAGCTCGCCGGGATTCGACGCGAAGTCCAGCTGGTACTCGACCGCGGCGGCCGAAGCCACGGGTGGCATAGGCAACCCGTACAGGGCAACGGCGAGCAAGCGCAGCGGCAGGGACGGTCGCATCGCGCGACCGTAGCAGAGCCGCCTGTCGGTGATCCGTCGACGAGGCCACGTGCTGGCCCCGGGCAACTGGCGCGGGCGCGGGGACGGTGCGGGCTAGGCGGCCAGGCGCTCCAGCGTCGCCTTGATGATCTGCTCCATGTCCAGTCCGGACTTGCTGATCACATCTCCCGCGTGGCCGCCGACCATGCCGCCCATCGCGCCCGAGTTCATGCGCGAGATCACGACCTTGCCCTGACTCGTTTGATAGACGGCGACGCTGCACGGCATCATCGAGGCCACGAACATGGTGGCGTCGTTGGACAACAGGTCGCCGCTGTAGCGGCTGCTGCAGACATCGAAGACCAATACCGGCGGCACCGCGTGGCCGCGCTCGGCGAGGACCCCGGTCATGTTGGTGACGCCCAGGACGCTCCAGCCCGCCGCGGCCACTGCCGCCCGGAACGCTTCGGTGGTCGCCATCAACGGCTTCGGGCTGACGTCCTCGAGAAACAGCGGCGGCACTCCGGCTGCTGTCTTCTCCGGCATCGGCGTCGCGGCGGCGGCGGCAGCGGACCATGCGGCAAGCGCGCCGGCAACCGGCAGGCTGGCCAGGGACGAGGCGAGTGCGCGACGGGACACGAGGTTCGGGGTAGTCATGCGGGTACTCCGGTGTGGGTCATGGGGAGGGCGGCGTCGGAATCGCGGTTGCCGGCAGCGCGCCTAGCGCCGCCGGCCCGCGGGGGGGCGGCAGTAGATCGCGTGCAGGGCCTCGATGATGCGTTCGGCCGGGCCCGGCGCCAGCGCGTAGCGGATCGACTGCGCTTCGCGGCGCGTCGTCACCAGGCCGTCGGCGCGCAGGATCGCGAGATGCTGCGAGAGCGCGGACTGGCTCAGGGCCACGCGCGCGTTGATCTCGCCCACCGAGAGCTCGTCGGCGACCAGCAGGCACAGGATCATCAGGCGGCTGTCGTTGGCCAGCGCCTTGAGCAGGCGCGCGGCGTCGTGCGCGTGCGCGCGCATCGACTCGGCGGGGTCGGGCGCGGGGCGGCGCTTCCCGGGTGCGACGGCAGGCATGGGCGGGCGTTCAGCGCATGACGACCGCGCCGCCACCCTCGCGCCACGCGCCGATGCCCCCGGCGAGCGAGGCCACGCGGGTGAAGCCCATCTGGCCGAGGCTGTCGGCGGCCAGCGCGGCACGGCCGCCGCTGCGGCAGTAGAGCACCAGCGGACGATCGCGCGCGGCCAGGGCCGGATCGGTCACGCTGTCCAGCTCGGTGCTGGCCTGGATCTCGAACTCGAGCACGCCGCGCGGGATGTTGATCGCGCCTTCGATGTGACCGGTCGCGTACTCGGCCGGTTCGCGCACGTCGACCACGACCGCACCCTGCCCGCGCCAGGCCTGCAGTTCGGGCGCGGCGATCTCGCGGATACGGGCACGGGCGGCCTGGACCATTTCGGCGGCACTCGGGGACATGCGGCGCTCCGGCTTGCAATTCAGGTGTTGCTAACATAAGCTACTTCTAATATAAACGCAAGCCTGCGCCACCGCGACCTCATTCCGGGCCGCGAATGCCTGGCGGCGCACGCTGGCGTCAACCCGGCCCCTCGGGGCGGCCGGCCGGCTGTTCCCTGCAATCCAAGGAGTTGCACATGAATGTCGATCGTCTGGTCATGGCCTTCGCGGGCACGATGGTGCTGGTGGGCCTCCTGTTCGCCCACTACGTGTCGCCGTGGTGGTTGCTGCTGCCCGCCTTCGTCGGGCTCAACCTGTTGCAGGCCTCGTTCACCGGGTTCTGCCCGCTGGCGATCATCGCCCGTCGCGCCGGCATGAAGCCGGGTTGCGCCTTCAACTGAGGGCCCGGCGATGAGTCGCGTGCAGCATCTCGTCGTCGCTGCCGTGCTGGCCCTTGGCGCCTGCGGCGGCGAGGCGCCCACCGGCAAGGCGACGCCTGCCGCGACGCCGCCGGGCGAGACCCTGGTGGTGGTGCGCGAGAATGCGCGCCGCGAGCGGATCTGGGACGGCGTCATCGAGGCCGTCAACCAGGCCACGCTCTCGGCCCAGACCGGCGGGCGCGTGCTGGAGCTGCCCTTCGATGTCGATGACTACGTGCCGGCCGGCGCGGTGGTGGCGCGCTTCACCGATGTCGAGCAGCAGTCGGCGCAGCGCCGCGCGCAAGCGGCGCTGTCCGCGGCGGAGTCGGCCGCGCGCGAGGCCGAGGCCGACTACGAGCGCATCCGCGAGATCCACGCCCGCAAGCTGGTGGCCAAGGCCCAGCTCGACCAGGCCACGGCGCGCCGCGATGGCGCACGCGCGGCGCTCGATTCGGCCCGCGCCGCGCTGATCGAGTCGGCCGAGCAGGTCGACTACACCGTGATTCGCGCGCCCTACTCCGGCATCGTGGTCAAGCGCCACGTGCAGGTCGGCGAAACCGTGCGGCCCGGGCAGGCGCTGATCTCCGGCATTTCGCTCGGCGAGCTGCGGGTCGAGGTGCAGGTGCCGCAGTCCGACGTGGCGGCGATCCGCGAACACCGCCAGGCGGCGGTGATCCTCGATAGCGCCGCCGGCGCGCGCCTCGAAGCCAAGGAAGTGGTGGTGTACCCGAATGCCGACCCGCAGACCCACAGCTTCCGCGTGCGACTGGAGCTGCCGGTGCAGGAAACCGGCCTGCATCCCGGGATGACGGTCAAGGTCGCGTTCACCGTCGGCGAGGCGCAGCGGCTACTGCTGCCAGCCGCCGCGCTGCTCCAGCGCAGCGAGGTGAGCGCGGTCTACGTGCTCGATGCGCAGGGGCCGACCTTGCGCCAGGTGCGCATCGGCCATCGCTACGGCGACCGGGTCGAAGTGCTGGCCGGCCTCGACGACGGCGAGCGCATCGCGCTCGATCCGGTCGCGACCGGCGAGTGGCTGGCGAAATCGCGACGCGCGGCCGGCGGCAATGGCTGACAGCCAACGCCTCGGCGTTTCGGGCCGGCTTGCGCGCGCTTTCCAGGCCTCGCCGCTGACGCCGATCCTGGCCCTGGTGGGCCTCCTGCTCGGCATCGCCGCGGCGCTGGTGACGCCGCGCGAGGAAGAGCCGCAGATCGACGTCACCATGGCCAACGTCTTCGTGCCCTTCCCCGGCGCGAGCGTGGCCGAGGTCGAGAACCTGGTGGCGTACCCGCTCGAACAGCTCCTGACCGAGATCGAGGGCGTCAAGCACGTGTACTCGGTGAGCCGGCCGGGGATGGCGGTGTTCACCGTCGAGTTCGAGGTCGGGGTGCCGCGGCGCGACGCGATCGTGCGCGTGTACAACCTCGTGTACTCGAACCAGGACTGGGTGCCGCCCGGGGTCGGCATCGGCCAGGCGCTGGTGCGGCCGATGGGCATAGACGACGTGCCGGTGATGAGCCTCACGCTGTGGACCGAGGATCCGGCGCGTGGCGCCACCGATCTTGCCCAGGTGGCGCGCGCGCTGGAGACCGAACTCAAGCGCGTGCCGGGCACGCGCGATGTGTACACCATCGGCGCGCCCGAGCGCGCGGTGATGGTCGAACTCGACGCCGCCGCGCTCGCCGCGCATGCGCTTACGGTCGCCGACCTTGCCGCCGCGCTCAAGTCCGCCAACGTGGCCGCACAGGCCGGTGAGCGCGTGGTCGCGGACCAGGCCGTGCCGGTCACCGCCGGCCTGCTGCTGGCCGACCGGGAAGAGGTCGCCAACCTCGTCATCGGCCTCAACCAGGGCCAGCCGGTATTCCTCGCCGATGTCGCCCAGGTGCGCGGCGGCGCCGACCAGCCCGCGAGCTACGCCTGGTTCGGCGCGCCGCCGGGCCGCGCCGGTCCGGCCGCCGGCCTCGCGCCCGCGGTCACCATCGCGGTGGCGAAGAAGCCGGGCGCCAACGCCGCCGACATCACCCGCGCGATCGAGGCGCGGGTCGAGTCGCTGCGCGGACTGCTGATTCCCGCCGGGGTCGAGGTCACGGTCACGCGCGATTACGGCCGCACCGCGGACGACAAGGCCGGCAAGCTGATCCAGAAGCTCCTGATGGCGACATTGTCGGTGGTGGCGCTGGTGCTGTTCGCGCTCGGCTGGCGCGAGGCCGTGGTGGTCGGCGCGGCGGTGGTGATCACGTTGGCGCTGACCCTGTTCGCATCGTGGGCGATGGGCTTCACCCTCAACCGGGTGTCGCTGTTCGCGCTGATCTTCTCCATCGGCATCCTGGTCGACGATGCAATCGTGGTGGTGGAGAACATCCACCGCCATCGCGCGCGCCACGGCGGCACGCTGCTGGCGGCGATCCCGCCGGCGGTGGACGAGGTCGGCGGTCCCACGATCCTTGCCACCTTCACCGTGATCGCGGCGCTGCTGCCGATGGCCTTCGTCAGCGGCCTGATGGGGCCTTACATGCGCCCGATCCCGATCAACGCCAGCGCCGGCATGCTGCTCTCACTGGCGGTGGCGCTGGTGATCACGCCGTGGCTGGCGCTGCACCTGCTGCGGCACGGCCATGGCGAGGTCGCGGCGGGCGGCGCTTCGCACGAAGGCACTGGCGGCTGGCTGGCGCGCCTGTTCGAGCGTGGCCTGCGCCCGTTCCTGGCCGGCCCCGCCGCGCCGCGGCGCCGGCGCCTGCTGTTCGCCGCCGTGGTCGGCCTGGTGCTGGCCGCGGTGTCGATGGTGGCGCTGCAGTGGGTGGTGCTGAAGATGCTGCCCTTCGACAACAAGTCGGAATTCCAGGTCGTGGTCGACATGCCCGAGGGCGCGAGCCTGGAGCGCACCAACGCGCTGCTGGTCGAACTGGCGCGCGCGCTCGACGACGTGGCCGAAGTGCGCGACTACCAGGGCTACGCCGGCACCTCGGCGCCGGTGAACTTCAATGGCCTGGTGCGGCAGTACTACCTGCGCGAGGGCGCGGTGGTCGGCGACCTGCAGGTCAACCTCGTGGACAAGCACGACCGCGCGCGCGCCAGCCATGCGATCGCGCGCGAGGTGCGGCCGCGCCTGGCGGCGATCGGCGCGCGCCATGGCGCCTCGGTCAAGGTCGTCGAAGTGCCGCCAGGGCCGCCAGTGCTGGCGCCGCTGGTGGCAGAAGTGTATGGCCCCGATCCGCAGCGCACGCGCGCGGTCGCGCAGGCGCTGCGCGCGCGCTTCGCCGCCACCGCGGGCGTGGTCGACGTCGACAGCAGCGTCGAAGCGGACGCCTCCCGCGACGTGCTGGTGGTGGACCGCGAGCGCGCGGCGCGCCTGGGCGTGAGCCAGGCCGCGGTGGTCGAGGCGCTCGCCACCGCGCTCGGCGGCAACGACGCGACCTGGCTGCACGACGGTTCGGCCAAGGTCCCGGTACCGGTGCGCCTGCGCCTGCCGACCGCGGACCAGGCCAGCCTCGATGCGCTGCTGTCGCTGCGCGTGCGCGGCACCGGTGGCCAGCTGGTGGCACTGTCGGAGCTGGTCGAGGTGCGCGCGGCCGCGCGCGAGCAGGCCGCGTACCACAAGGACCTCTTGCCCTATGCCTGGGTCAGCGGCGACGAGGCCGGCGCGCTCGACAGCCCGCTGTATGCGATGTTCGACCTCGTGGGCCAAGTCGGTGAAAACCTGCTGGCGGAGCGCGAGGTGGGCCAGCATTTCTTCGCCCAACCGGAATCCACCGCGGGCTATTCGCTCAAGTGGGACGGCGAGTGGCAGATCACCTTCGAGACCTTCCGCGACATGGGCATCGCCTACGCGGTGGGCCTGGTGCTGATCTACCTGCTGGTGGTGGCGCAGTTCCGCAGCTACGTGGTGCCGCTGATCATCATGGCGCCGATCCCGCTGACCGTGATCGGCGTGATGCCGGGACACGCGCTCATGGGCGCGCAGTTCACCGCGACGTCGATGATCGGCATGATCGCGCTGGCCGGCATCATCGTGCGCAACTCGATCCTGCTGGTCGACTTCATCGACACCGCCCGCGCCGGCGGCCGCGAACTCGCCGACGCGGTCATCGAAGCCTGCGCCGTGCGCGCGACGCCGATCGCGCTGACCGCCGTCGCCGCCATGCTCGGGGCCTTCTTCATCCTCGACGACCCGATTTTCAACGGACTGGCCGTGTCGCTGATCTTCGGCATCATGGTCTCCACCGTGCTCACCCTGGTGGTGATCCCGCTGCTCTACTACGCCTGGCTTTCGCGGCACCAAGCCAGCGCCTGACCCACGCGCGCCCCAGCCCCCGCTCCCACAGGGCTAGGCCACCCGCGCTGCGCCCGCGCCGGTTTCGCCGCACAATGCCGCCACCGGCAGCCGCGGACTTCCAGCGCTTGGGCGAGCACCGCATCGAGCTCTACACCGAGGGCGACGCGCTCTACGCGGCGATGCTCGCCGCGATCTCGACCGCGCGCGCCAGCGTGCGCCTGGAGAGCTACATCTTTGCCACCGACGAGATCGGCCGCCGCTTCGTCGACGCGCTGCGCGAGCGCGCCCGCGCCGGCGTCCACGTCACCCTGCGCTACGACGCCTTCGGCTCGCTCGGCGTGGTCGACTCGCCATCGGAGGCCGTGCTGCGCGAGGCCGGCGTGCGCGTGCAGCGCAGCCGGCGCTGGAACTGGCGGCGGCCGTTCAAGGTGCACCGGCGCAACCACCGCAAGCTGCTGGTGGTCGACGATCGGGTTGCCTTCCTCGGTGGCTACAACATCCATCGTGTGTGCTCGCGCGAGGTGTATGGGGAGGAGCGCTGGCGCGATACCCACGCGCGCATGGAGGGCCCGGTGGCCTTCGACGCCGGCATCGCCTTCGAACTGTACGATCGCAGCCACTGGTCCGTCACTCTGCGCGACGAGGTGTGGCTGCTGCCCAACCGCGGCCTGCGCGGACGCTGGCTGCTGCATCGCGAGCTGCGCCAGCGCTTCCGCGCCGCGCATCAGCGGATCTGGCTCACCACGCCCTATTTCGTGCCCGACCAGAGCACGCAGAACCAGCTGGTGCGGGCCGCACGGCGCGGTGTCGACGTGCGCGTGCTGGTGCCAGGTCGCAGCGACGTGCGCCTGGCCCAGTGGGCGACCCGCGGCGCCTACACGCCGCTGCTGGCGGCCGGCGTGAAGTTGTACGAGTACCGGCCGCGTGTGCTGCACGCCAAGACCATCGTCATCGATGCCGATTGGGCCACCGTCGGCACCGCCAACGTCGACTACCGCAGCCTCTTCATCAACGACGAACTCAACGCCGTATTCGGCGCCGGTGCGGTAGTGGACGAGCTGGCGCGCCAGTTCGAGGCCGACTGCGCGGAGTCGGCGCAAGTCCGAATCAAGCCGTGGCGGCGTCGCCCCTGGACCATGCTGGTAGCCGAGTCGATCGGCTGGTTCGTCCGCCGCTGGCTGTAAAACCGGAGTCAGGGTGCACTTTCAGGTGGCCGCATTCAGCCGGCCACCTGAAAGTGCACCCTGACCCCCGGTTTTCGCAGCCGATGTTTCCATTCCGGCATTGGGTGAAGAGGCCCGTGTTGCCGGCGGCGAGGTTCACGCCGAGCGGGTAGACCTGGCCGGGCGATGCGGTGTATCGGGCGAGGTTCCGGTCCGGCGGATTCGGCGGGGTGCCGGCGTACCCGGAATCGAGCAGCGCCACGAAGACATCGTTGAAGTTCGAACACACCCATTCGGGGTAGTCCGAGGCCAGCACTCGTGCCGAGAACCGGAGCGAGTTGGCGTTCGTCGGCACCCGTATCCGCAGGCTCAACAGGATCGGATCGACGGCGGTCGTGCCGGCGGCGGACGGACATCCCGGCGCGACCGGGATGGCGCCGCCGTTTGCGGCGAGCCAGTCGACCGGCGCAGCGCTCTGCGTGCCGGTCGCGAAGCCGGGCTGGAACGCGACATAGGTTGGATTGGCCTGGAAAACAGCGGCGGCTGCGCCCGTGGACAGCACGGCCATGGGCGTACTCCGACGCCCGATCCGACTAGATGCGATCGAGCGGAATGCGCAGATAGCTTACGCCGTCCGCCTCGGATTCGGGCAAGCGCCCCGCACGGATGTTGACCTGCAGCGCGGGTAGCAGAAGCTGCGGCACCGGCAGGGTGGCGTCGCGCGCGATGCGCAGGGCGACATACGCGGCCTCGTCCTTGCCGGCGAGGTGGACGTTGCGCTCGCGTTGCGGCGCGATCGAGGACTCGGCCTGCGGCTCGCGGCCGGGCGGCGGGTAGTCGTGGGCGAGGAACAGGCGGGTCGCGGGAGGCAGCTCGAGGATGCGGGAGATCGAGCGCCACAGCAGCGCGGCATCGCCGCCGGGGAAGTCGCAGCGCGCGGTGCCCACGTCGGGGGCGAACAGGGTGTCGCCCACGAAGGCGGCATCGCCGATCACGTAGGTCAGGCTGTCGCCGGTGTGGCCGGGCGTGGCCAGCACGCGCGCTTCGATGCCGCCGATGGCGAAGGTCTCGCCGTCGTCCCACAAGCGATCGAACTGCGAGCCGTCGACCGGAAAGGTCGCGCCCAAGCCATAGAAATCGCGAAAATAGGACTGCACCTGGGCGATGCCGCGCCCGATCGCCACCGGTGCGCCGGTCTCGGCCTTGAGGTACTGCGCCGAGGACAGGTGGTCGGCGTGCGCATGGGTCTCGAGGATCCACGCCACGTCGAGCTTCTTCTCATGCACATGGGCGAGGATGGCGTCGGCGAACAGCGTGCTGGTGCGCGCCGCCCTGGACTCGAAATCCAGCACCGGGTCCACGATCGCCGCGGCGCGCGAGCCGGGATCGGCGACCACATAGGACCAGGTGCTGGTCGGCGCGTGGAAGAACGGCGTGACCAACGGTGCGCTGGCGGGGTTCATGTCGACTACGCCGCCACGTCCACCATCTCGCTCGACGAACTCGCCTGCGGCGGTGCCTGGCCCTGCGCCTGCAGTGCTTCGAGATGCAGCTCGATCGCTTCGCGAATGAGTCGCAGCACTTCCTCCCTGGATTCGTCCGCGGCAACGCACCCGGGAAGATCCGGGACGTACGCGCCGCAGCTCGCTGTTCCGCGTTCAACCACGACCGTGAATCTCATGTGGCACCTAGCGCTTGAGACCAGCCTGCTTGAGTATGCTGCCCAGTGTCCCCGGCGGTCTGTCGACGCTGGGCTTGCCTGCAACCGTGACCGTGCCGGGCTTGGTCGGGTGCTGGAACTGACGATGACTACCCTTTTGCCTTGCGAGCCGCCAGCCATCGGATTGCCGCAGATCGAGCACCTCGTGGACCTTCGTTGGCACAGGATTGCACAAGGCCATGGCCGCTGTACAAAGCCGTGTCGGCCGGCAGGTGGCGTGGGATCCGGGGTGCTGCGACAAGCAGTAGAATTTCGGGTGTCCTCGTTCGGTGTCCTGGTTCGGTGTTCTGGTTCGGTGGGTTCGGTGGGTCCTGGTTCGCCGATTCGAGGATGCCTCGGGGATGACCCAATCAACGGAAATCCAGGCGCTGTACAACGCGGGGCGGGCCGAGCACCGTGCCGGGCGACTGGCGGCCGCGGAGCAGCAGTTGCTCCAGGTCGTGGAAATCGATCCCCGGCATGCGGATGCCTGGCACCTGCTGGGTGTCGTGTACTACCAATCCGGCCGCTTGCCGGAAGCCATCACCCGCTATCGGCGGGCGCTGGCGCTGACCCCGCGTTTCGCGCAGGGCTGGTTCAACCTGGGCCTGGCACTCAAGGCGCACGCCGATCCGGTCGGTGCCGCCGCGGCCTTCGCGCAGGCGCTGCAGGCCAGGCCGCAATATTTCGAAGCGGCGTTTCACCTCGGGCTGGCGCAGTCCGCAACCGGCGACCTGGCAAATGCTGAATCATCCTGGCGGCAAGCGCTGGCGATCCAGCCCGCGAACGTCCAAACGCTTTCGCAGCTTGGAACGCTGCTACGGCGCCTGCGACGTGCCGGCGAAGCCGAGGCCCTGCTCGCCCGCGCCTTCGAACTCGAGCCCGGCGCCGCGTTCGCCGGCAACCTGGCGCTGGTGCAAATCGATCTTGGGCGGCTGCCCGCCGCCCGCGCGATTGCCGAGGACCTGACGCGACGCTGGCCGGATTCGGTCCATGGCTGGGAGCTCATGGGCGGCGTCGCCCGGCTGCAGAACGACATGGACGGTGCGCTGCCCGCGCTGCAGCGCACGGTGCAGATGGATGCCAACCGTGGCGGTGCCTGGTTCGAGCTCGCCCTGGCCCGCAAGGCCGTGGGCTCGCATGAGGCCGCGCTCGATGCCTTCGCCCAGGCGCGACGCCTGCTCGGCGACCTGCCACGACTGCGCTGGGCCAACGCGCTGGCGGTACCGGCGCTGCCGAAGGACGACGCGGAGATCGATGCCGCGATGGCACGCTTCGATTCCGGGCTGCGCGAGCTTGCGGCCACGCTGGAGCAACTATCGCCCGCCGCCGCCATGCACGAACTGGAGGCCGCCGCCACCGTTGTCCCGTTCCACCTGCACTACCTGCCGCGGGACTCCACCGCGCTGCAGTCGCGTTTCGGCGACCTGGTGTCGGCCTGCGTCGTCAAGGCATTGCCCGAACTGGCCGAGCCGCCGTCGTGGCGCGCAGGCGCCCATGGGGATCGCCTGCGCGTGGGCTTCGTCAGCCCGCATTGGCACCGGCATACGGTGTCACGTTATTTCGCCGACCTCGTCACCGGCCTCGATCCCGCGCATTTCGAGCGCTTCGTCTGGCACACCGGGGAACGACGCGACGAGTCCAGCGAGGCCATCTCTCGTGGCGTCGAGCACTACGCGCAGCGACTCATCCCGGTCGATGCATTGGCCCGCGAGATCCGCGCGGCCCGGCTCGACGTGCTGGTCTATCCCGATGTCGGCATGGACTCGCGCCAGCACGTCCTGGCCGCGATGCGCCTGGCGCCACGCCAGCTGGCCCTTTATGGCCACCCGGTCACCACGGGCCTGTCCAGTATCGATGGCTATGTCAGTGCAGCCGCGTACGAACCGCCGGGTGCCGCCTCGCACTACCGCGAGCGCCTGCATTGCCTACCCGGACTCGGCGCCGCGCCGCAGCGTTGGGACGTGCCGCCCGAGCGCGCGTGGTTCCGGGCGCTCAAGGGCGACCGACCGGCACTGTTGTGCACGCAGTACCTGTCGAAGATCACGCCCGCGTTCGACCGCACGCTGGTGCGCGTGCTTGCGGGCAGCCGCGCCCGTTTGTTCCTGTTCGATCGCAGCAGCGCCCTCACGCGCAACTACCTCGCCCGGTTGTCCGCGTGCGCACAGGCGATGGGCCATCCGCTCGGGGATTCAGTGCAAGTGCTCGGGATGCGTTCGTATCCCGAATTCCTCGGTGCCGTGGCGGAGGCCGACCTGATCCTCGACACGGACTGGTTCAGCGGTGGCAGCACCAGCCTGGATGCGATCGCGATGGGGGCCCCCGTGTTGACCTGGCGCGCACCGATGGCGCGCGGGCGACAGACTGCGGGGATGCTCGATCTGCTGGGCGTTGGCGGACTCGTGTTCGGCAGCGATGATGCCTACGTCGCGCGCGCGCTCGAAGTTCTTTCCGGCCCAACGGAACGGGATGTCCTCGGAGCGCGGCTGAAGGGCGCGGCGTTCAAGCTGTTCGATGGGCCGGCGATACATGTGGCATTCGCGACCCTGCTCCACGAACTCACCGGCAACGCCAAATGAACCTGTCGAGTGCGTTGTGCGTCCCTGCCCCAGGGACCAGGCCCGTTTGGCTCAGGCAACGCGCGGCGGGAGCAAGTACAGCGTGATCGCGAAGATCGCGTGGACCATCAGCACCAGCACGCCGATGAACCACGCGCAACGGCCGCTGTTGGTGACCAGCACCGCCGTCATGGTCGCGACCAGCATCATCACGATCGCGCCGGGCCATAACTGCAGGTCCCTCGGCGTCGGCCCGATGAAGTAGCTGGCCAGCACCAGCACCGGGGCCACGAACGGCGCGATCTGGGCCGCGCTGCCCAGGGCGATGCCGACGCTGAGGTCGAGCCGGTTCCTGCGCGCGGCGGCGAAGGCGGAGATGATCTCGCCCGCGCCGGGCTCGCCATCCGAGGCGCTACCGAAGAACTCGCGGTGCATGCCCAGCGAGAACACGAGGCCCATGACGCAGGCCGCGATCAGCAGCACCGCGAGGCCGAAGTTCAGCGTCTGGGTGAACACCGCCGGCGGCGCGGCATCGGCGACGCTGACCGCAGAGGGGACCAGCAGCGCGACCGTGGCCAGGAAGAGAAGGCTCGCCTGCAACCGCGCGTTGCTGCGGTTGTACTCCTGCACGTGGTGGGCGGGACCGCCAAGCAGGAACGACCCGCCGAGCATGAACAACGTGTTGCTCACGATCGCGCCGGCGATGGACGCCTTGACCAGCAGTTACTCGCCGGCGCGCAGGGCGGTCAGCGCGATCACGAGCTCGGCCAGGTTGCCCAGCGTCGCGTCGAGCAGCCCGCCGACGGCGTCGCCGGTCTTGCAAGAGTATCCCGGATCGCTCGACACAATTCGTAGATGTTCCGATTGGGCTCGGTTCATCGGCGCCCCACTCATCGTCTCCGTGCGGTTCGACGGTGTCCAAGTTTGCCGCTCCCTTGGCGTTCCATCCAATCTGCGCGAAAGGACCGTTCTCGAGGCGCGATCGACGAGCGAGGCCTCAGTGCGGTTCGGTGGAGCGGCGATCCACGCCGGCTTCGCGAGTTTGCTCCAGGGCCTGGCTGGCGAGCCTGGCTGAGCCTGCATCGGAGGGCCGGCAGCGGCCACCCGGGAATCGCGGAGCATCGTGGGTGTCCTGACTCCTTTGACGGGCCACCTGCGCCGCACTGCGGCGGGACGACCCTGCGCGCTTGCTGCAATATGGATTCCTGCGCAAACCACCATCGCCGCGCTGCCGAGGAGAACCCATGCATACGCGCGTACATTCCCGCCGATTGGCCGCCTCCGTGCTGTTGGCCGCGCTGTTCGCGCTCGCGACGCCAGCGCTCGCGCACGATCCCGCGGCCGGCGACGCGGTCAAGCCGCAGGAAGGCGAGTCGTTGGGGCAGCTCTCGTTCCCGACCTCGACGCGCTCGGCGCCCGCGCAGGCGGCGTTCGAGCGCGGCATGCTGTTGCTGCACCTCTACGAGTATCCCGATGCCGCCACGGCGTTCCAGCAGGCGCAGGCGCTGGATCCGGATTTCGCGATGGCCTATTGGGGCGAGGCACTGACTGCCACCCACGCGCTGTGGAACCAGGACAATCTCGCGATGGGCCGCGCGGCGTTGGCAAAGCTCGCGCCCACCCCGCAAGCGCGCGCAGCCAAGGCGGGCAGCGCCCGCGAGCGCGCATACCTGGACGCCGCCGAAAAACTGTACGGCGACGGCACCCTGCAACAGCGCGACAATGCCTTCCTGCAGGCAATGGAAGCGATCGCCAAGGCCTGGCCGGACGACGCCGAGGCCCAGCTCTTCCTCGCCCAGGCCCTGCTGGGCGTGACCCGCGGCGAACGCAACGTCGACAACTACCTGCGCGCCGCGGGGATCGCCAAGGGGGTCCATGCCCGCAACCCGCGCCATCCCGGCGCCGCGCACTACTGGATCCACGGCATGGACTCGCCCGAACATGCCGGCGGCGCACTGGAAGCGGCCAACGCGCTGTCGAAGATCGCGCCCGCTGCCGGCCACGCCCAGCACATGGTCTCGCACATCTACCTCGCGCTGGGCATGTGGGACGAGGTCGCGAGCGCCAACGAGCAGGCGAGCCGGGTGGTGGCCGAGGCCCGCACGCGCGCGGGCCTGCCGCCGTCTCCCTGCGGTCACTACGTGGAGTGGCTGCAGTACGGCTACTACCAACTGGGCCGGCATCGCGACGCACAGGCGTTGCTCGACGCCTGCGTGCGCGAGGGCGGTGCCGCGGTCGAGTGGCTCTACGCCCATCCCGACCACCCGGGTCAGAGCCCGGAGGCATTCGAGCGCCGCATCGCCGGCTCGCTGGTCCTCATGCGCGCCGCCGCCGTCGTCGAGACCGCCACGGCGCGCGAACCCAACGGTCGCCTGCCGCTGGAAACGGCAGCGCTGGCCCGTGAGGCGGGCTGGGGCGCCTTTGCGCGCGGCTGGGCCGCAGCCAGCACGGATGATGCCGACCTGGCGCGAGCCGAACTCGCGCACCTGCGCAAGATCGCCGACGAGCCGCCGGGTACCGAGGAGATACCGCGCATGCGCGAACGCCTGGACATCCTTGCCGACCTGTTGCTGGCGCGGATCGCGGAACACGACGGCGATCGCGAGCAGGCCATCGTACTGGCCGGCCGCGCGGCCGGGTTGCAGGACAGCCTGCCGGTCGATTTCGGACCGCCGACCGCGGTCAAGCCGCCACACGAGTACGCGGGCGAGCTGTTGCTGGCGGCGGGACGCGCCGACGAGGCGCGGGCGGAGTTCGCCAGGAGCCTGCAGGCGACGCCCAGGCGCGCGCCGTCCTTGCTGGGTCTCGCTCGCGCGAACCACGCGCTCGGCGATGCCGAAGCCGCCTTGCAGGCCTACGAGGAACTGGCCGACATCTGGGCCTCGGCCGACCCCGGGCTGGCAGATCTGGCGGAGGTTCGGCGCGAAGCCAGCGCGGAAGCGCCGGGGGACTGAGCGGCGGCGCTCGAACTTCCGCAGCCCCAGCCTGCCGGGAATCCCGCGAATCCGCGGCGAATCCGGGACACCCGCAATTCTTCGATGGCGGGTCGCTGCATGACAGTCCGTCCAACGACCACGACTTCCGTCGCTCGGTCAGGCCTGTCTCCTTGTTGCTCGCAAACCGTGGGTGTCCTGTAGCAAACCTGCCCCTCGCTCCGCTGGACGCGGACATTCCACGCACCGGCATTCGCCGCGCCGCCCGATACAATCGGCGCGATGGATGTCTCCCACCTGCTCGATTCCCTCAACCCCGCCCAGCGCGAAGCCGTCACCGCCGAACCGGCCCACTACCTGGTGCTTGCAGGCGCCGGCTCGGGCAAGACGCGCGTGCTGGTGCAGCGCATCGCGTGGCTGACCGAAGTGCTGCGGTTCTCGCCGTGGAGCGTGCTGGCGGTGACCTTCACCAACAAGGCCGCGGGCGAAATGCGCGGTCGTGCGGAAGGGCTGATGCCGCAGGGCGCACGTGGGCTCACGGTGGGCACCTTCCACGGTATCGCTCATCGCCTGTTGCGCCAGCACTGGCGCGAGGCGGGCCTGAGCGAGACCTTCCAGATCCTCGATGCCGACGACCAGGTGCGGCTGGTCAAGCGCACCATCACTGCGCTGGGCGTGGACGAGGGGCGCTTCCCGCCGCGCCAGGCCGCATGGTTCATCAATGGCGCCAAGGACGAGGGGAAACGGCCGGACGGCATCGACCCCGGCTACAACCCGTCCACGCGCACGCTGATCGACATCTATCGCGCCTATGAGGAGGCCTGCAAGCGCGCGGGGCTGGTCGATTTCGCCGAGTTGCTGCTGCGCGTGCACGAGCTCTTCCTGCGCGACGAGCGTCTGCTGGCGCACTACCGCGGGCGCTACCAGCATCTGCTGATCGACGAGTTCCAGGACACCAACACGATCCAGTACGCGTGGATCCGCGTGCTCGCTGGCGAGACCGCCAAGGTCTTCGTGGTCGGCGACGACGACCAGGCGATCTACGGCTGGCGCGGGGCCAAGGTCGAGAACGTGCAGCAGTTCCTGCGCGACTTCCCCGGCGCGCGCACGCTGCGGCTGGAGCAGAACTATCGCTCCACCGGCCATATCCTCGCCGCCGCCAACGCGATCATCGCCAACAATCCCTCGCGCCTGGGCAAGTCGCTGTGGACCGAGGCCGCGCGCGGCGAGCCGATCGAGGTGTATTGCGCGTTCAATGCCGAGGAGGAGGCGCGCTTCGTGATCGAGCGCGTGCGCCAGTGGGTGCGCGATGGCGGGCGGCATTCGGAATGCGCGATCCTGTATCGCTCCAACGCGCAGTCGCGGCTGTTCGAGGAACAGCTGCTGGTGCACGAGATGCCCTATCGCGTGTACGGCGGGCTGCGCTTCTTCGAGCGCGCCGAGGTCAGGGACGCATTGGCGTGGATGCGGCTGGTGGCCTCGCGCCACGACGATACCGCCTTCGAGCGCGCGATCGGGGCGCCGCCGCGCGGCGTGGGCGAGCGCAGCATCGATGCGCTGCGGCGGCGGGCGCGCGCGGAGGGTTGTTCTTTGTGGGAGGCGGCGCTGGGCGAGCTCGGTGGAGATGGGCTGGCGGGGCGTTCGAAATCGGCGTTGCGCGCGTTCATGGCGCTGGTCGACACCCTCGACCGCGAGACCGCGGCAGCAATCCCTGTGGGAGCGGCCTCAGCCGCGACCGAGGCATCGCTTCAGGTCGCGGCGCCTGTCGCGGCTGAAGCCGCTCCCACAGGACGGGCAACGGAATCCGCGGTGGTGGCGACGGACGCAGCCCCGATCACTCTGGCCGAGCGCTTCTCGCACGTGATCGAGCGTTCGGGCCTCAAGGCCCACCACGCCGCCGACCGCGCGGGGCTGGGCGAGTCGCGGGTCGAGAACCTCGAGGAGCTGATCAATGTCGCCAGCCGCTACGTGCTGTCGAAGGAGGATGCCGACGCCGGGCTGACCGAGCTCACGGCCTTCCTGTCCGCCGCTGCGCTCGAAGCCGGCGAGCGCGAGGGCGAGGCCTGGGAGGATTGCGTGCAGCTGATGACGCTGCATGCGGCCAAGGGCCTCGAGTTCCCGCTGGTGTTCCTGGTCGGGCTCGAGGATGGCCTGTTCCCGAGCCAGAAATCGGCCGAGGAGAGCGGGCGGCTGGAAGAGGAGCGGCGCCTGGCCTATGTCGGGATCACGCGCGCGCAGCGGCGGCTGGTGCTGAGCTACGCCGAATCGCGCCGTTTGCACGGCATGGAAACCTACGGCCGGCCCTCGCGTTTCCTCACCGAGCTGCCGCGCGAATCGCTGGTCGAGGTGCGGCCGCGGGCGCAGCTCGCGCGGCCGACCAGTTTCGGACGCAGCGCTGAGCCGTTCCTGGCCGAACGCGCCGTGGATGGCGGCACGGGCGGCTCGTTCCGGATGGGACAGCGCGTGGCTCACGCCTTGTTCGGCGAGGGCGTCGTGATGGGCCTCGAAGGCCGCGGCGAGCATGCGCACGTGCAGGTCAATTTCGAGCGCGGCGGGTCGAAGTGGCTGGTGCTGGCCTACGCCAAGCTGCAGGCGCTGTAGGCCGGTTGGGGCGTCGAACCGGCGCGGTTCTGCGGGAGCGGCTGCAGCCGCGACGGCCGCCCGTCGCGGCTGAAGCCGCTCCCACAGGGGGTGGGTAGCCGCGGACTTGGCTGCGTTGGGTGGCTTTCCCCGTTATGTAGGGACCGGGCGGATTCGGCGTCGTCGCATGCCATCACTTCCATGAAAACCGAACCGATGGCGCCATCGACCGCAGCCCCGGGTTGCACCGAAAGCGGCGGAGGGGTATCAGTAGCGTCCCGCACGGCGCTGGCGCCGGGCGGTCTGGTGCGGCGAGGGGGCGACATGCACGACCGGTCGCACATGGGGATACCCGGCATCCTGGCCGCAGCGCTGCTCGCGCTCGCCACCGGCGCCGCGCGCGCGACGCCGCCGCAGTTGAGCTTCGTGCCGGTGCCCAACCAGGCCGGCACCGAGATCACCATGGCCGATACGGCTTTCCTGATCGAGGTTTCGGCCGCGGTGCCCGCCGACCTCAGCGTGATCGGCCAGAACAACACCACCCAGCTGACCCAGTGCGGCGTGGTCGGCGACGACAACATCACGGTCGACAAGGGCAGCATGACCTTCTACGCCGGCGTGCAGGGCGCGCCGGAAGACATGCCCTCGCAGACCTTCCTGATCACCTGCGAGCCGCTCGAGGGCATATCGACCTCGACCCTGTTCCGCTGCGGCGAGAAGCAGGGCCTGGCCTCGACCGAGATCGACAAGTACCAGTGGGACGTGATCTGCCCCGGCAGCGGCGCGGCGGTGCCCGAGATCGATCCGGCGCCGCCCAGCGGCAGCACGCTCAACTTCAACGCCGCGCAGCCCACCGATGCCACGGCCCAGTTCACGATCAACAACATCGGCACCGGCAACCTGGGATCGCTGTCGATCAGCGGCCTGTCGGTGCCCTTCAGCGTCAATCCGAACCCGGGTGCGGACATCGCGCCGGGCTCGCGCATCTATACCGTCAGCTGCGACGGCGCCAACGAGGGCAACTTCATCGGCGCGTTGAACTTCAATTCGAACGACGCCGACGAGCCCAGCGTCAGCTACAACCTCAACTGCACGATTGCCGGCGCCGAAGTCGATGCCACGCCGGTGCAGGGCACGCCGATCGCGCTCGTCACCACGCTGGGCGTGCCCGCCACGCCGGGGGTGATCCAGATCGCCAATCCGGGTACCGCGACCCTCACGCTGGGCGCGCCCAGCGGCCTGTCGGGTTCCTTGAGCGCCGTGCTGGGCAGCGGCTCGGTCGGCGCGGGCGACTTGACGACGCTCACGGTCAACTGCAACGGCAGCGCCGCGGCCGGCCCCCAGAACCTCTCGATCACCACCAACGATTCCGATGGCGGCGAAGGCTCGCTGTCGTGGCCGGTCACCTGCGACATCGCCTCGGCCAACGCGCCTGAGTTCGACCCCAGTATTGCGCCGCCGGGACCGATCAATCTCGCCACCAC
>Ga0209254_10001585_pt1 | contig 20487 bp, 20 predicted proteins | sample FrelakmetDIP11DI_FD_187148 | JGI IMG/M metagenome (GOLD analysis project Ga0209254, IMG submission 187148) | Freshwater lake sediment microbial communities from the University of Notre Dame, USA, for methane emissions studies - DIP11 DI (SPAdes)... | ecosystem: Environmental > Aquatic >...
GGTAACACGGTAGTCGACAGGACGCAGGGCCCCGACTCGGCTAGCATCGCGGTCCAATGAGGTACCTCGTTTCGGCGATGCTGATCATCGCGGGTGTCATCCACCTGCTGCCGCTTTCCGGAATGCTCGGCAGCGATCGACTCGCGTCGCTGTACGGCGTGCCGTTCGACGAGCCCAATCTCGCCATTCTGATGCGCCACCGCGCCGTGCTGTTCGGCCTGCTCGGCGCGTTTCTGCTGCTCGCGGCAGTCCGGCCCGCGTACCAGCCGGTCGCCTTCGTCGCCGGCCTGGTGAGCGTCGTGTCGTTCCTGTGGCTCGCGCACGCAACCGGCGGCTACAACGCGCAGATCGCCCGCGTCTTCGCCGCGGACGTCGTTGCCTTCGTCTGTCTGCTCCTCGGCCTCGCTGCGCGTGTCTTCGCGCAGCGCGGGGCGTGATCCCACGCCACCCATGCCCATCGATCCGGCACACGAGTACATCCTGCTCGGCAAGAACGGCGCGACCGCGGTCGTGGACGGCGGCGAGAAATTCTGGTCCCAGCCTCCCGGGCAGCTCGAGAAGTTCGGGCGCGGCTGGCTGGTCTCGGAGTTCACCTGCTCTGAGGACTGGCCGCACTGGGAGGTGCACCCCGAAGGCGACGAACTCGTCTATGTCCTCGAGGGCGACGTCGAGTTCCTGCTGGAGCAGCCCACCGGGCTGCAGCGCACCCGCGTCCAGGGCCGCGGCCTCGTGATCGTGCATCGTGGCGTGTGGCACACCGCGCAGGTCCGCGCCCCGAGTCGGCTGCTGCACGTCACGATGGGCGCCGGCACCCGGCACCGTCCCGTCACTCGCGATCACGCAGTCTCCAGCTGCGAGCTCGCCCAGCTCAACGTCGGGCTCATGAAGGGCCCGAAGGACTCGCCGGTGATGGCGGAGTTCGTGGCGAGCCTCGACCGCATCAACGCCATCGCGGATACGAGCCCCGGCTTCGTGTGGCGGCTACAGACCGACGAGGGCGACGCGACCGCCATCCGTCCCTTCGGGGACGCGAACGTCATCGTCAACCTGTCGGTGTGGCAGGACCTCGAGTCGCTCAGGCGATACGTCTACGAGTCGGAGCACCTGCAGCTCATCCGCCGCCGCAAGGAGTGGTTCGAGCGCATGAGCGAGGCGTTCCAGGTCCTGTGGTGGGTGCCCAGGGGGCACCGCCCGACCGTCGCGGAAGCCATCGAGCGCCTCGAGCGGCTGCGTCGCACGGGTCCCGCCGCCGAGGCGTTCACGTTCAGCCATGCCTACCCGGCGCCGGATGACGGACCGGCTCCTCCGCGCGCCGGGTCCTGATCGTTCTTTCGCCGAGGCCACGGCCATGACTCCCGATCGACCAGCGTCCCCGATCCCGCTCGAGCGGCTCATCCAGGAAATCGCGGTGCAGGCGACCTGGGAGGACCTCGTCCTGCCGGGGCTGCAGCGGAAGCAACTGGAGGAGCTGGCGGCCCGCGCGGCACGGCTGCAGCGCCGCAGGCGCAGCGAACAGCCTTCGCCAGGGTTGCCGCATCCCGAGCGCGGCATCGGGGTGATCTTCGTGGGCGTGCCGGGCACCCGCAGGACCATGGCGGCGGAGGTGCTCGCCCGTGCGCTGAAGGTGCCGCTGTATCGTGTCGACCTTGCCGCCGTCGTCAGCAGGTACATCGGCGAGACCGAGAAGAACCTGGCCCGGATCTTCGAAGCCGCGGAGCGGCGCGGCGCGATCCTGCTGTTCGACGAGGCCGACGAGCTGCTGGGCAGGCGGAGCGAGGTCAAGGATGCGCACGACCGCCATGCCAACCTGGACGTTAACGACCTCCTGCGGCGAATCGAAAATCACACTGGTCTCGTGATCCTGGCGACCAACACGGAGAATCGGCTCGACAAGGCATTCATCCGCCGCCTTTCCGAGATCGTCCGTTTCCCGTTGCCCGACGCGAAAGCCCGCGCTGGCGTCGCGGATGGCTGCGAAGGGCCTCCGCCGAATCCAAACATGCTGCTGGGACTTCGTACGGCCATCTATCCGGTCCAGGACCTCGAGGCCGCCAAGGCCTGGTATGCGACGCTCGTCGGACATGCCGCCTACTTCGACCAGCCGTTCTACGTCGGCTTCGAAGTCGGCGGGTTCGAACTCGGGCTGGTGCCGGACGGCGAGCCGGGCGAGAGCGGGCCGCGGCCGCTCTGGGGTGTTGCCGACGCAGGCGCCGCCTTCGACCGCGCCATTCAGCTCGGCGCCACGTCCCTGGAGCCGGTGCAGCACGTGGGCGAGGGCATCCGCGTGTGCGCCGTGCGCGACCCCTTCGGCAACCGTCTGGGGTTCATCGAGAACCCGCATTTCGATCCAGCCAGGGTGCGATAGTCACCGTCTACGGGGGAGGTTCATGCAAAGGATCCGCTGGGCGCTCGCCGCGAGCGCGTGCTTCGTCGGCGCAGCTCCGGCGCTGGCGGGCCCACCGGCGACGGTGCAGTTCCTGAACTCCGGCAAGGTGCTCCCGACGAACCTGCCGTTCTCGGAAGCGGTGCGCGTGGACGACCTGCTGTACCTGTCCGGGCAGATCGGCCTCGTCCCGGGAACGATGAAGCTCGTGCCTGGCGGCCTGCAGGCAGAGGCCCGCCAGACCCTCGAGAACATCAAGGCGTCGCTCGAGGCACACGGCTATTCGATGCGGGATGTCATCAAGTGCACCGTGATGCTCGCCGACATCTCGGAGTGGGCGGCCTTCAACGAGGTGTACAGGATCTACTTCTCCGCGCCCTATCCGGCACGCAGCGCGCTCGGCGCCAACGGCCTGGCACTCGGCGCGCGAGTGGAGGTGGAGTGCGTCGCGGTCGCGCACCGCTGAGCACTGGGGTCCGGCATGATCTTTCGGTCTGCCCAACCCGAAGATGCACGTGCCATGAGCGAAATCATCATGGCGCACCGCGCCTCGCTGACGGTCGACCCGGGCGGCGTCGGCGCCCAGAGATTCTTCGAATCCGTGTCCGAGACGTCGATCCGCAGCTACATCGCGGACGCCCGGTACCGGTACCTCGTTGCGGAGGACGACGAGCGCATCGCCGGCTTCATCGGCATCCGCGACGGCACGCACCTGTACCACCTGTTCGTGAGCGCGGGGCTCCAGGGCCGGGGTCTCGCCCGTGCGCTCTGGGAGCAGGCCCGCGTCGCCGCGCTGTCGGGCGAGGCGACGGACGGGTTCACCGTGAACTCGAGCCTCGGCGCGGTGGCCGTCTACCGTTGCTTCGGCTTCCGGGAGACAGGGCCGAGTCGTCAGGAGGCGGGAGTGGTCTTCGTACCGATGCGCCTCGTGCCTGAGCCCGGCACCGAAGCCGCCAGCGCATGATCCGCATCCGTCGCATCGAAGGCGCCGAAGCGGCCGTTCTCGCACCGCTGGCGCACCTGCTGCGGGACGCGGTGCACGACGGAGCCTCGGTGGGCTTCCTGGCGCCGCTCACCGAAGCGACGGCCGCGCGCTACTGGCAGCAGGTGTTCGAGCGGCTGCGCGACGGCCTCGTGCTCTGGGTCGCCGAGGACGACGACTGCATCGTGGGTTCCGTCCAGCTGGAGCTGTGCGGCAAGGCGAACGGGCGCCACCGCGCCGAGGTGCAGAAGCTCTTCGTGCTCACGTCCCATCGCGGCCGTGGGATCTCCACGGGGCTGATGCAGGCCCTGGAGGAATGGGCGCGGGGGAACGGACGCACGCTGCTGGTGCTCGATACGCTGTCGGACTCGGCGGCGGCGTCCATCTACCGTCACCTCGGCTGGCAGTACGCCGGATCGATCCCGGACTACGCGGCCACGCCGGACGGCGTGCTGCACGCGACCTCGTACTTCTACAAGCATGTCACGTCCTAGCAGCCCGCCCGGGAGCTCGGTCCATCCGACGACCCGCGGCGCCTGGCGCCGCTGGCTCGAGAGGAATCACGCGTCCGGCACCGGATGGTCGGCGCCGAACGGGCGTTAGGTACTTCCCCGTAGCCTGCGCAAGACCCGTATCGGGTCCGAGGACGTCCGGCGGGAGAATGTCATCGACCGCGGAGAGTGCGTGACGCCCGCCGCGGCCGCTGCAAACGGGTCAACGGAGGACTCGCCGGGAGATCGTCGTGACCCGTCGACTCATCAGCTCTGGCTCGACCTTCGAGCGCGACATCGGCTACTCCCGAGCCGTGGTCGATGGCGACTGGGTGTTCGTATCCGGCACCACCGGGTTCGACTACTCCACCATGACCCTCCCGGAAGACCTCGTCGAGCAGACGGACCGCTGCCTGCGCAACATCCAGGCCGCGCTCACCGAGGCCGGCGCGACGCTGGCCGACGTGGTCCGCGTCACCTACCTGCTGCCCCGGGCCGAGGACTTCCCGCAGTGCTGGCCGGTGCTCCGACGATACTTCGGCGACGTGCGTCCGGCGGCCACCATGATCCAGGCAGGCCTCGCCGACCCGCGGATGCGAATCGAGATCGAGGTCACCGCCCGGATCGGCTCCGGCGCACGCCCGGGCAGCGGGGGCGGCTGAGGTGAGCTGGCGCTGCAGCCAGGCCGAGTCACGCCGCAGATACCTCGCCAAGTTCGACGCAGCGGAGGCCGAGCGCTACGAGGCATCGGTCGGTCGGCTCGGTCGCGAAGACGAGGACGCGTATCTCGTCGACCTCGGGAACGTGCTGCAGCTGCACGCAGGCGCCCAGGTACTCGATGCGGGCGCCGGCACCGGCGCGATGACCAGCGTGCTGTCGCGCCTGCCGGGCCTGTCGGTCACCGCGCTGGAGCCCGCGCCGGCGATGCTGGCGAGACTGCGGAGCAGGCCCGGACTGAACCGCGTGACCGCGGTCCAGGGCTTCTGTGACTCCCTCGAGGACCGTCCGCTGTTCGACGCGGCGCGCTTCGCTCTCATCGTGTCGCGCCAGCTCGTCAACGGGTTGTTCGATCCGCTCATGGCATTCCGGAACTGGCATCACTGGCTGGCACCCGGCGGCGCGGTCGTCGTCGTCGACGGCCTGTACGGCCGTTCCAGCTGGCAGGGCGCGTGGGAGGAGGAGGTCGACGTCCTGCCGCTCTCGGCGTGCCAGAGCACGGCACTGGTGCCCTACCTGCTCGAGATCGCCGGCTTCCGCATCGACGCCGTGCGACGCATGGAGGCGGTCAACGCCCGGCCGTCCACCCGCACGCCGCGCTACGTGGTCGCCGCGACGAAGCGCGGCTGACCCGGTCCGCGGCCAGTTGGTCGTGCCGCGGCGATCTGCGATACTGCCGCCCCCGGGCAGACCCCCCGGCGGAGGCCGCCGACGTGACCGATACCGACGCGACCCGTGCGGTCGCCCCGAACCTGATCAGCTATACGCACTGGATGTACGCGCTGCATGCCGCGAGCGCGGTCATGGGCATCCTGACCTCGGCGGCGGTGGCCACCGCCTTCGTGTTCGGCATCCCGTCGATCATCGCCGTGATCATGAACTACGTGAAGCGCGGCGAGGTGCGTGGCACGTGGCTCGACAGCCACTTCGCCTGGCAGCTGCGCACGTTCTGGTGGGCGGCGTTCTGGATCGTGATCGTCAGCCTGTTCTCGGCACCGCTCGTGCTCGCGCTCGGCCTCGGCATCCTCACCTGGGGCCTGGGCATCGCAGTCGTCGGCCTGTGGGTCGTCTATCGCGTCGTGCGCGGCTGGCTCGCACTCAAGGACGGCCGGCCGATCTAGGGCTGCGCCGCCGCGCAACGAGACACGCTTCCTCCGGAGTCCCTCCATGCTCATCGCGCAGGACAAAGTCGTCCTCATCCACTACACGCTCAGGAACGACGCGGGCGAGGTGCTCGACACTTCCTCCGGCGGCGATCCGCTCGCCTACCTGCACGGGCAGGGCAACATCATCCCGGGCCTCGAGAAGGCGCTCGAGGGCAGGCAGTCCGGCGACACGCTGAGCGTGAAGGTCGAGCCCGCCGAGGGTTACGGGCAGCGCGACGACAAGCTGGTGCAGCAGGTGCCGCGGCGGCAGTTCGGCGGGGCCAACGTGCAGCCAGGCATGCAGTTCCACGCGCAGACGTCGCAGGGCCACACCCGTGTGGTCACGGTCACCCGGATCCAGGGCGACATGGTCACGGTGGACGGCAACCATCCGCTCGCCGGCGAGAACCTGCACTTCGAGGTCGAGGTGACGAGCGTGCGCGAACCTTCCGCGGAAGAACTCGAGCACGGCCATGTGCACGGTCCCGGCGGTCACCACCACCACGATCACGACCACGGGCACCCGCACGACTGACGGAGTGCCGCGCGCCGGCCGCGGACCGCCCGGGCGACGCGAATCAGCAGATCTACCTAGCGCGGTCCGCGACTTCCACGGCTGCCCGTCCGCCAGCCGTGGCGGACACTACCTGTAGTTTTCCTCCTGCGTGAAAGATTGGCCGGCGGCATGCGCAAGCACCCGCCGGTTTTTTTGTCCGCCGCGCGCGTGATCAGCGACGCGGCCGGAACTCGCCGTCGAGCGCCGCGAGCGTCGGGGGGTCGCGGCCGTAGACGTCGTCGTGGAATATCACCTGTCCGTCCGGCAGCGGCTGCACGGTCCAGTACAGCAGCAGCACCTGCACCGGCTTCGCGAGGTTCACGGTCTGCATCTTCCGGCTGGCGACTGCGGCAGCCATCGTCTCCTGGTTCCACTGGACCGGGTCGTTCAGCACCAACTCCGCGAGCTCGAAGGCCTTCTGCACGCGGATGCAGCCGGAGCTGAACGTGCGCTGGTCCTGGTCGAACAGCGACTTCGACGGCGTGTCGTGCAGGTACACCAGGTAGGGATTCGGGAACATGATCTTCACGAGGCCGAGCGCGTTGTTGTCCCCCGGGTCCTGGCGCAGCTGGTAGGGCGGCAGTCGTGACGCGCCGTACTGGCGCCAGTTCACCGAGTACGGATTCACCTCGCGCCCCCGCGCGTCGATCACGCGGATGTTGTTGCGCTTCAGGTAACCCGGATCGCGCTTGATGACCGGCAGCTTGTCCTTGACGAGGATCGTGGGCGGGATGGTCCACGTCGGGTTGAACACCACGTAGGTGATGAGCGACTTGAAGATCGGCGTCTCGCGAAAAGGACGGCCGACGATCACCTTCGAGGTCCACACCGGCTCGTCGTCGCGGAAGTACGAGACGTCGAAGCCCGCCACGTCGACGAGCACGAAGTCGCCCTTCATCTCGTGCAGCACCCAGCGCGCCCGCTCGAGGTTGACGCGGATCTGGTCGATGCGCTTCTCGACCGGCACGTTCATGGCGGCACGGGTCGCCGGACCCACGGCTCCGTCCGGCGTCAGGCCGTGGCGCTCCTGGAAGCGCTTCACGCCCGCCTCGAGCGCGGGATCGTACAGGTCGGCCGGCGACGTGGCCTCGCCCGGAGCGGCCGCGGTGGACGTCGCGCCGGCGGCCTCGAGGTCCCGCGTGACCTGCAGGCGCCTGCGCAGCACCGGCACGCGCGCATCCTGCATGCCCGGCTTGAGCGAGGGCCCGTCCGGCAGCGTCGGCCACCCGCCGGCCGCCGCGAGCGCGCGGTACTCCTTGAGCCGTTCGCGACCACGCCGGTACCAGACGTGCTGCGGCCGGGCGCGCTCGAACGTCTCGCGGATCGCCCCCGAGTCGAGCGCGCGCGTGAGCGCCTCGAAGCCGCGCTCCACCGAGACCGGGCGGGACGCGAAGTTCCACTGCGAGCTCAGCTGCTCGGGATCCACCTTGCCGAGGTAGAGGTGATAGAGGCCGAGCATCATCGCGTCGGTGGCGAGGATCTCGAGCGAGGCCTGCTCGCCGTCGGGCAGCGGCTTCCCGCCGCGCAGCTCGGCGCGGAACGCGTCCAGGGCATCGACGTGGTAGTCGTCGGGGTCGAGCCCGTCGCTCGCGAGGCCGAGCAGCGCGTCCACGAGCTGGCCGAGCCGTGCCGGGTCGCGCCACCTGGGGCTGAACTGCTGCGACTCGTAGTAGCGGGCCACCGTGTCGCCGAGCACGATGCGCTCCCCGCGCACCGCGTGGTCGCGATGGTCGTGCTCCATTTCGTAGCGCAGGTGATCGATGCGCTCGCGGATCGCCTCGGCGAGGGGATCCATGGCCGCAGCCTGCGGCGTCGCTGCGGTCGCGGCCGGTGCCGCAGGTGCCGCAGGTGCCGCAGGTGCCGCAGGTGCCGCAGGTGCCGCCTCGCCCGCTGCGGCCAGCGGCACCAGCAGCACGAGGCCGGCGAGCACGGCGGTCAATCGGCGAGCACGCATCGGTGATGATTCCTCGGACCCGCGGTCGGCGGGCGCAGTAGGTGCGTCAGTGTCCGCGCGCAATCTTCGCAGTCAGGTCGTACTCGTCGGCACCGGTGATCTCGACGTCGGCCCAGTCGCCGGCCCTGAGCCTGCCAGGCTTCCGGATCCTCACCGTGCCGTCGATCTCGGGCGCGTCGGCCGCCGAGCGGGCAATGGCGCCTTCCTCGCCGACCACGTCCACCAGCACGCGCATCCCGCGGCCGACCTTGGCCGCCAGCTTCGCCGCGCTGATCTCGCCCGCCAGCTCCATGAAGCGTTCGTAGCGTTCCTGCTTCACGTCCTCGGGCACCTGGTCGGGCAGCGCGTTGGCCGCCGCCCCCTCGACCGGCGAGTACTTGAAGCAGCCGACGCGATCGAGCTGCGCCTCGGCGAGCCAGTCGAGCAGCATCCGGAAATCGTCCTCGGTCTCGCCGGGGAAGCCGACGATGAAGCTGCTGCGCAGCGTGAGGTCGGGGCACACCTCGCGCCAGCGGGCGATGCGCCCGAGCGTGTTCTCGGCGTGCGCCGGGCGCTTCATGAGCTTGAGCACCCGCGGGCTGGCGTGCTGGAACGGGATGTCGAGGTAGGGCAGCACGCTGCCCTCGGCCATCAGCGGGATCACCTCGTCCACGTGCGGGTAGGGGTAGACGTAGTGCAGCCGCACCCACGCGCCGAGCGAGCCCAGCGAGCGCGCGAGGTCGGTAAAGCGTGCCCGCACGGGCCTGCCGCCCCAGAAGCCCGTGGCGTACCTGAGGTCGGCGCCGTAGGCGCTCGTATCCTGCGAGATCACGAGCAGCTCCTTCACGCCCGCCTTCACGAGGCGCTCGGCCTCGAGCATCACCTCGCCGATGGGGCGGCTGGCGAGGTCGCCGCGCATCGAGGGGATGATGCAGAAGGTGCAGCGGTGGTTGCAGCCCTCGGAGATCTTGAGGTACGCGTAGTGGCGCGGCGTGAGCCGGATGCCCTGCGGCGGCACGAGGTCCGCGAACGGGTCGTGCAGCGGCGGCAGCTGCTCGTGCACCGCGGTGACCACTTCTTCATAGGCATGCGGCCCCGTGACCTTGAGCACGCTCGGGTGGCGGTCGGTGATGGTCTCGGGCCGCGCGCCGAGGCAGCCGGTCACGATCACCCTGCCGTTGCGGGCCAGCGCCTCCCCGATGGCATCCAGGGATTCGTGCACGGCGTCGTCGATGAAGCCGCAGGTGTTCACGACCACGAGGTTCGCGTCCTCGTAGGTTCCCACCACGTCGTAACCCTCCGCGCGCAGCCGCGTGAGGATACGCTCGGAGTCCACCAGCGCCTTGGGGCAGCCCAGCGACACGAAGCCGATCTTCGGGGGTGTGGCGGGCACGAGTCAGGGTCCGGCGGCCGGGCGCCGCGCGCTCAGTTGAACGCGCAGCCGCCGCCGCCGCACACGGGCGCGCCGCAAGGGCCGGTGTCGCACGGCCGTTCCTGCCTGCTGCCGAGCGAGCCGGTAAGCACGTTGCCCCCGGTAATCAGGCGCTCCACCTTCGCCTTGCCCGGCGTCCCGTCGAGCGGGATGCCGGCGCGGCGGCAGAGCTCGCCCCAGGTGGCGACCTGGTCGGCCATCTTGTGGCTGACCTCGACGACGCGGCCGTTGGCGGGGCAGTGGTAGTCGTAGGTGGGCATGGGCGGGGACGTTCGGCGAGATGGAAGCCGGCATTTTATCGGAAAGTCGCCGGTCCGCCGCGTCCGAGCGGCTCGTGCAGGTCGCCCGCTCTCCCGGCACACTTCCGACCGTGAGACACCTGCATCCCTACCTCTGGGCGATGCTGCTCGCCGGCTGCAGTGGCGGGGGTGGCGGGAGCGGGGGCGGTACGCCGCCGCCGACCGTCAGCCTGTCCGCCGCGCCGACCTCGATCGTGGCCGGCGCCACGACCCGCCTCACGTGGTCCGCCACAGGAGCGACGTCCTGCGAGGGCACGGGCGGCTGGTTGGGTACCCTGCCGACCTCCGGGCAGATGGACCTCCAGCCCCCCGGGACCTCCACCTACAACCTGGTCTGCAGCGGACGCGGCGGCACCAGCCACGCGTCGGTCGGGGTCGAGGTCGCCCCGGCGCTGTCGCGGGTGTCGGGCGCGCTGCTCGTGCCGGCCGACGCCCGGACCGACTCCGACACGAACACGGCGCTGGCCGCGCCGGTGGCCAACAACGCGTTCGCAGAGGCGCAGCAACTGCCCAACCCGGTCCTGCTCGGCGGCTACGTCAATGCCGCCGGCTCGGGCCCGGCCGGCCCGCTGCGCGACCCCGGCGACCTGGAAGACTACTTCCGAGTCAGCCTCCTCGCGGGGCAGGTGATCGAGCTCGTCGCCGCGAACGCGCTTGCCGACGTGAACGACCTCGACCTCGAACTCTACGGCGCGGGGCACCAGCTGCTCGACGGTTCCTACGGGTCGGGCCCGGTCGAGCGCCTGGTCGCGAAGGCCTCGGGGGACCACTACGTGCGCGTACTGGCGGCGCGCGGCGCGTCGATCTACGCGCTCTCGGTGGGGCGCACGGGCACGACGTCGGCGACCGCGCCGACGCTGGGCGGCGCATTCGTACCGGGCGAGCTGCTGATCAGGACCGTGGCCCGCGCCGGCACCCCGCAGGGCGCGGCCAAGCTCGCGGCCGACACGGCGCGCCGCCATGCGCTGAAGCCCCTGGCCGGGGCAGCGGACCGTGCCTGGCTCACCGGCATCACGCCCGATACGCTGCACGAGCTGCGGGCCGAGCAGCAATTGCACCGGGCCGCCGCCGAGCCCGAGCGGTTCCTCTCCGACGAGCAGCGCCTCAAGTGGGCCACGCTGCAGGCTGTGAAGCGCGTCGCGGCCGATGCGGACGTGGCCTGGGCCGAACCCAACTGGCTCGTCTTCCGGACCGCGGTGCCGAACGATCCCCTGTATCCGCGCCAGCGCTGGCACTACGAGCTGCTGCAGCTCCCCGCCGCGTGGGACATCACGACGGGCAGCGCCGACGTCACGGTGGCGATCGTGGACACGGGCATCCGGTCCCACCCAGACCTCGACGGCCAGCGGCGCGGCGGCTACGACTTCGTGCGTTCGTTCAGCAACGGCGACGGCGACGGTCTCGACGCGGACCCGAGCGACCCGGGCGAACGGGTGAAAGGGTCGTACGTGTTCCACGGCACCCATGTCGCGGGTACGGTAGCCGCGGCGACCAATGACGGTGCAGGCGCGGCGGGGATCGCGTGGCGCGTGCGTCTGATGCCGGTGCGCGTCGTCGGCACCGACGGCATCGGCTCGCTCTCGGACCTGGTGCAGGGGGTCCTTTATGCGGCCGGGTTGCCAAACGATTCCGGGACCGTCCCGCCGGCACGGGCCGACGTGATCAACGTGAGCATCAGTGCGTCCGCTCCCTGCCCCGCATCGCTCGCGGAGGCCGTGTCCGCCGCGCGTGCCGCCGGCAGCATCTTCGTGGCCGCGGTCGGCAACCAGAACAAGGACACCGAGCACTTCCCCTCGGGATGCGCCGGCGTGGTGGGCGTCGCCGCCGTCGATGCGCTGTCGCAAAAGGCGCCATACTCGAACTACGGGACGGGCGTCGACGTCGCGGCGCCCGGCGGGCACCTCGGTACGGACCGCGACGCGGACGGTTACGGCGACGGCGTGTTCAGCACGCACGCCAGGTATGACGGCAGGACATACTTTCCGAGCCACGAGTACCTGGAGGGGACCTCCATGGCCGCGCCGCACGTGTCCGGCGTCGCGGCCCTGATGCGCAGCGTGAACCCGTCGCTCACGCCGGCCGCATTCGACGCCCTGCTGGACAGCGGCGCACTCACCGTGGACATCGGCGCGCCCGGCCGCGATGCGCTCGGCGTCGGATTGATCAACGCGCTCGCGGCCGTCCGCGCCGCGGGCGGCCAGCCGCCGTCGCGTCCTGGCCAGCTCACCGTGCCGCAGGGCACGCTGAACTTCGGTGCCAGCCTCGCGGAGTTCGACCTGGCGGTCGGCAACGCCGGTACCGAGCCGGTGCGGGTGACGGCGGTCCGCGTCTCCGACACATGGCTGTCGGCCACAGCCTCGCAGGTGGATGCCGATGGGCTCGGCCGCTATCGCCTGACGGTGGACCGCAGCGGGCTGGCCGAGGGCACCTACGGCGGCTGGGTCGAGTTCGCCGGCAGCGCGGGCACGGCCGCTCGAACCAGCGTGCAGATGCAGGTGCCGCCGGCGGCCGCCAAGGCCGATGCCGGTCCGCATTACCTGATGCTGGTCGACGAGGACACCGGTCGGAACGCTTACGTGCTGAACGTCCGGGCGCGCGGCGAGAAGGTCGACTTTGCGTTTGCCAACGTCGCGGCCGGCCGCTACCGGTTGATCGCCGGCACGGACCTGGACGGCAATGGGGAGATCTGCGAAGGTGGAGAGGCCTGCGGGCGCTACCCGGTGTATTCGAACGACATGGTCCTCACGATCACGGGCGACCTGGCCGGGCTCGATTTCTCCACCGAGCTGCGGCCGGCGGCGGGGCAAGCGGCGTCCCCGGCCAGCGCGACGGCGGCTGAGTAATCGACATGACCGAGATCCGACGCAGCGACGAGCGCGGCTACGCCGACCACGGCTGGCTCCGGTCCTATCACTCGTTTTCGTTTGCCGACTATTTCGATCCCCGGCACGTCGAGTTCGGCCCGCTGCGGGTCATCAACGAGGATCGTGTCGTGCCGGGCGCGGGCTTCGGCACCCACGGCCACCGCGACATGGAGATCATCAGCTACGTGCTCGAGGGCGCGCTCGCCCACAAGGACTCCACTGGCACGAGTTCCGTGATCCGCCCCGGCGACGTGCAGCGCATGAGCGCGGGCCGCGGCGTGCTGCACAGCGAGTTCAACCACTCCCACGACGCACCCGTGCACTTCCTGCAGATCTGGATCCAGCCCGACGTGCGCGGGATCCCGCCCGGCTACGAGCAGAAGCACTTCACTCCCGGGGAGAAGCGCGGGCGCCTGCGCCTCGTCGCGTCGCCGGACGGTGCCGACGGCTCGGTCACCATCCGCCAGAATGCCCGGCTGCACGCCGGCCTGTTCGACGGCGCCGAGCGGGCGACGCTCGAGGTCGGGCCCGGCCGCCGCCTCTACGTGCACGTGGCCCGCGGGCGCGTCACGGCCAACGGCGAGGCGCTTGCGGCCGGTGACGCGCTCAAGCTGACCGATACGACGACGCTCGTCCTCAGCGACGGCGCCGCAGCCGAGGTGCTGGTGTTCGACCTGCCCGGCGCGGACCACTAGACTCGCGGCGGACACCGTCCAGCGCGAGGATCCGGCACGTGTACACGCTCTACTATTCCCCCGGCTCGGCCAGCATGGTCGTGCACCTCGCGCTGCTCGAGATCGGCGTGCCGTTCCGCCTCGAGCGCCTGGACTTCGAACGCGAGCAGCAGCGCAGCCCGGAGTACCTGCGCCTCAACCCGCGCGGCCTCGTGCCGACGCTGCTGATCGACGGCAAACCCTATGTCGAGTCCGCCGCGCTGCTGATGATCCTGGCCGAGCGGCACCCGGAGGCGAAGCTGGCGCCGCCGCCCGGCAGCCCGCTGCGCGCCGACTGGTACCAGTGGGTCGTGTTCTTCGCCAATTCGCTGGCGCCGACGTACCGGCAATGGTTCTACCCGCCGGAACTCGGCTCGGCCGAGCATCCGCCGGCGGTGCGCGAGGCGCTGCGCAGGAAGATCGAGGAATCCTGGTCGCTGGTGGACGCGCATCTCGCCGCGGGCGGGCCGTACCTGCTGGGGGAGGGTTTCTCGGGCGTGGACCTGCTCGCGCTCATGTACATGCGCTGGTCGCGCAACATGCCGCGGCCCGTGACCGGATGGCCGGCGCTGAAGCGCTACGCCGACCTCATGCGCTCGCGGCCGAGCTGGGCGCGGCTGTACGAGGTCGAGGGCCTGACGGAGTGGCGGGCGTAGCACCCCGTCGAGGCCTACAGCCGGATCTTCTGCCACCTCCCCGACCGCCAGCGCAGGTGCAGCGCAACGGCGAGCAGCACCACGTATACGAGCAACCCGACCCAGCCGCCCACCGCGCCGAAGCCGAACTGCGGCAGCACCTCGAACCAGCCCTGCCCCGGGGCGAACGACAGCATGTGCGCCAGCGGCACGAACACGCCCCACGCCAGCGAGAAGAAGATGATCGCCGGCACGCGTACGTCGCCCGCACCGCGCAGCGCGAAGCCCGAGCCGAGCTGCAGTCCGTCGAACAGCTGGTAGCCGGCCGCGATCCACAGCAGCACGACGCCGAGTTGGACGACCTCGGCGGCCTGCGGATCGGCCGCGCCCACGAACAGCGGCATCACCCAGGGCCCGAGCGCGGCGAGCAGCACCCCGACCGCACCCATGTAGCCCGTGGTCACCGCGATCACCGCGTTGCCCAGCCGTCGCGCCCAGTCGCGATCGCCCGCGCCGATCGCCTGGCCCACCAGCGTCGTGCCCGCGAGTGCGAGGCCGACGCCGGGCAGGTAGGCGACCGAGGTGAGCATCACCACGATCTGGGTGGTGGCGCCGTCCACCTGCCCGAGGCGCACCTGCATCAGCGCGAACAGCGCCATGCCGAACAGGTCGGCGGCGTACATGGCCCCCATCGGCAGGCCGAGCCTGAATTCGCGCCACAGGTTCACGGCATCGGGCCGCCAGGTGAGGTGCGTGCGGTAGGCTCGACGCAGGTCGGGCCGCAGGAATACGCCGAGGGCGAACAGCAGGCCGAGCAGCATGCTGGCGTTGGTCGCCCAGGCCGCGCCCGCGATGCCCCAGCCGAGGTCGAAGATGAACACCTGGTTAAGCACGGCGTTCACGATGCCCACGATGGCGGTGGTCATCACGGTGACGCGGGGCCGCGACACGCCGTTGAAGAACCCGAGGATCGCCCATAGCGCCACGCCGAGCGGCGCGCCGAGCATGCGCGGCCACCAGTACTCGAGGGCGTTGCGCTCGACCTCGGGGTCCAGCCCGAACGGAGTGAGCAGTCCGCCGCCGAACCAGCCGAGCAGCGCAAACAGGGGCAGCGTAACCGCCGCCCCCCACAGGCCCAGCCAGGTCGCGTGGCCGGCGCGCCAGCGCCGGCCGCCGCCTTCGTACTGGGCCACGAAGGTCTGCACCGAAAGGCCGACGCCGCCCACGAGCATCACGAAGAAGAACACCAGCCAGAAGATCGCCGCCATGCCGGCCATCGCCGTGGTGGAGAGGTGCCCGACGAACCAGGTGTCGGTGAGGTTGATCACCGCCTGCAGGCTGCTGTTCGCCATCAGCGGCAGCGCGAGCGCGGCGATCGCGCGGTAGTCGATGCGCGCACGGCCGTCCGCGCCGGCGCGGCTCGCGGGCAGGGGGCGTTCGCCGCCCGGCGCGGCGCCCCCCGGCAGCGCGGTCGCGTCGGTCATGCGCGCGGCGTCAGCGCCGCATGTGGCGGTGGACGAAGAAGTAGTACAGCGCGCCGAGGAACGCGGTGAGTCCGCCCACCCACAGCGAGATGCGGTGCACGCTGCCGGCCATGAGCTCGGGGTCCTGCCCGGCGGTCACGCCCACCCACGCGAGCACGGTGCACCACAGCGCCGAGCCCGTGAGGGTCGCGAGCGAGTACCACCAGAAGTTGAGTCGCACGATGCCGGCCGGGATGCCGATCAGGTGGCGGATCACCGGCAGCAGCCGCGAGACGAACACGCCCACGGTGCCGAAATGGGCCGACCACGCCTCGGCCTTCTCGATCTTCTCGGGCGTGATCATCACATAGCGCCCGTAGCGCATCAGCAGCGGGCGCCCGAGCAGCCGCGACGCCCAGTACATCACGCTCGCCCCGAACCACGAGCCGAGCGTGCCGGCAACGACGATACCCGTCAGCGACATCTTGCCGTGCGCGTGGGCGAGGTAGGCCGCCGGCGGGATCACGAACTCGCTCGGCAGCGGGATGATCGAGCTTTCCATCGCCATCAGCATTGCGACCAGCAGGTAGCCGCCCTGGTCGAGGGCGCCGAGGTACCAGTCGAGGAGGGAGGCGAGCATTGCGCGCATGGGACAGGCGGGTCTCGGGGAGGATCCCGGGCAGCCGGCCGGGAAGCGGGGCCGGCATTCTGCCAGATTCCGGCGGCCCGTCCCGGGGCGGGGCAGAGGCCGCAGGTGAGTCGCGGTCGCCGGAGGTGCGACAATCGCCGGCACAAGCCGCGTCACGGCGGTTGGGAGCGTCCATGCGTCGTCGAGTCCGATTGCTTGCCTGCGCATTGCCCGCGCTGGCGCTGTGCTGCTTCACGCCGGCCACGGCGCAGCATGTCGCGGCGCCCGCGGCCGCGCCCGCCAAGACGGGTCCCGAGCGCATCGCGCAGGTGGATATCCCGCTGCGCGCGGACACGGACGAACGCTTTGCGCAGGACGTCATCCAGCGCAGCCAGGGGCGCGATCCGACGGCCAGGCTCGAGCCCGGGCTCGTGCAGCTGGCCGAATCGGTCCACGACGAGAGCCAGTACTTCAAGCGCGACGAGCTGCGACTGCTGTCGATCCAGCGGCTGGAGAGCCTGGAGCGGCACTGGCAGTTCTACGGCACGCAGCTCGAGAGCTGGCGACGCGACCTCGCGCAGGCGGGCAGCCAGTACACCGAGGACGCGGCAGAGCTCGCCCGGCGGCGTGCGATCTGGGAGGCGACGCGGACAGCCGCCGATTCCGGCAGCATGGCGCCCGCGCTCGGCAACCGCGTGATGACCGTCCTGGCCCAGCTCGCGCTGGCCGAGCAGGCCGTGTCGGGCCCGATCGAGAAGCAGATCCGCCTGAGCCGGCGCGCCAACGCAGTCGAGACCAGCATCCTCGCCGGCCAGAAGGCGGTGGCGGCGGCCATCGCCTACAACGACAGCCGGCTCGTTAGGATCGACTCGCCGCCGCTGTGGGAGTTGTGGCAGGACCCGAAGGCGGCCGCCAGCGCGCTCGATTCGGTCAAGGCGGGGATGGCGGCGGAGACGCGGTTCCTCGACGATTACAGCGCCGCGACGTCGAAGATCCACCAGTGGCGCATCTGGCTGTCGCTCGCACTGCTGCCGCTGCTGCTCTGGCTCAGCGCCCGCAGCCGCAGCGTGGTGTCCGACGATCCGGAGATCCAGGCCTCGACGCGCGTGCTGCGCCGCCCGTTCTCGTCCTGGGTGGTAGTGTCGATGGTCGGCCTGATGCTGCTCGAGCCCGACGCCCCGATCCTGCTGCACCAGATCGCGCTGCTCCTCGCGCTGATCCCCGTGCTGCGGCTGCTGCCGGCCGCCGTGTACGAGGCGATCGGGCCGTGGCCGTACATCGCCACGGGCCTGTACCTGCTCCAGCGGCTGAGCTTCCTGTTCCTCGGCAACTCCTACCACTACCGCATCTACCTGATGGGCCTGGCGCTGCTTACGGCCGCGCTGGTCGCGTGGCTGCTGTGGCAACGCAGGCCGCGCGCGGGAGAGTCGCCCGAACTCTCGCGCAGGGTGTTACGCCTCGTCGGCTGGGTGGCCATCGCCGCGCTGCTCGTCGCCGCGATCGCCAACCTGTTCGGCAACGTCTCGCTGGCGGAAATGCTCGTCGTCGGCATCCTCGACAGCGGCTACGTGGGCCTCGTGCTTTACGCGGGCGTGACCGTGCTCGCCTCGGTGATCCGGCTGGTGCTCGCGCGTCGCTCGATCTCGCGCTTCCGCGTCGTCACCCAGCACGCCGGGCCGCTGCTGCACAGCCTCTCGCGGCTGCTGCGCCTCGGTGGGCTGGTGGCGTGGGTGGTCGTCGTGCTGAACGAGTTCCGCGTCTTCCGTCCGATCCGCGACGCGGTCGCCGGCGTACTCACGCACGAGCTCAAGTTCGGCCAGATCTCGATCACGCTCGGAGGGGTGCTGCTGTTCTTCTTTTCGGTCTGGCTCGCGCTGTGGGTTGCAAAGACCGTGAGATTCATCCTGCAGGACGAGGTGCTGCCCAAGATGTCGCTGCCGCGCGGCGTCGGCAACAGCATCTCCTCGCTGACCTACTACGCGATGGTGATCCTCGGGCTGTTCGTTGCGCTCGCGGCGGCGGGCTTCGAGGTGAGCCAGCTGGCGTTCGTGGTGGGTGCGCTCGGCGTCGGCATCGGCTTCGGCCTGCAGAACGTGGTCAACAACTTCGTCTCGGGACTGATCCTGATGTTCGAGCGACCGATCCAGCCGGGCGACGTGGTCGAGGTCGCCGGAACCTCGGGCAAGGTGCGCGAGATCGGGATGCGCGCCACCACGCTCATCACCTTCGAGGGCGCGGACGTCGTGGTGCCGAACGGCGTGCTGTTGAACGAGAAGCTGATCAACTGGACGCTGAGCGACATGGACCGGCGCATCGACGTCAACGTCGGCGTGGCGTACGGCAGCGATCCCCGGCAGGTGCTCGACCTGCTGACCGAAGTCACCGTCGCCACGCCCGGGATCGCCGCCGAGCCTGCGCCCACGGTGCTGTTCGTCGGCCTCGGCGCGAACTCGCTCGACTTCGGCATCCGCGCCTGGACCAACAACTTCGGCGAATGGGTGAGCATCCGCAGCGAGCTGACGGTGCGCGTGCACGACGCCATCGTGGCGGCCGGCATCGAGATCCCGTTCCCGCAGCGGGACCTGCACCTGCGCAGCGTGTCGCCCGCGGCCCGCGAGGCGCTCGCCGCGCCGCGGCCCGCACCGTCGACGGAGTCCGCGCCCGGGGGGCGGCCGCCGGCGCCGCGCCCGGTCGCCTGATGCTCGTCGAGGCGGAACTGCTGGGGCCGGGTGCGCGGGTGGCGACCGGCGTGGCGGCGGGCGCAGTGCTCGCGATGGCCGCCATCGGCGCACCGTGGCGGGTGTGGCTCGGTGACCGGGAGCGGCAGTGGGTGTGGCTCGGGAGCCTCGTGCTGCTGGTGGGCCTGTGGTCCATGAAAGCCGGCATCACGCCCGGCCTGTCGCTGCGGTTCCTGCTGGTGAGCGCACTCACGCTGATGCACGGCTGGCAGCTCGCCGTGATCGGCAGCGCGATGGTGCTCGCGGTGCTGTGCTACGCCGGGCAGGCCGCGTGGCCGAGCTTCGGCGCCGACCTGCTCTGCATGGCCATCGTGCCGGCGTTCGCCACGGCCTGGCTGCACGAGCTGGTGCACGCGCGCCTGCCGCACAACTACTTCGTCTATTTCTTCGTCACGGTGTTCGTCGGCTCGGCGCTCGCCTACAACCTCGCCGGGCTCGCGCGCGTCGGTCTGCTCGCGGCGACGGGCGCGCTCGACGCCGCGCACGTCGGACCCGAGTACTTCGCCGTGCTGCCGCTGATGAGCTTCGGCGAGGCCTTCGTGAACGGCATGGTGATGGCGATGATGGTCGTCTACCGCCCGGCGTGGGTGATGAGCTTCGACGACCGGCTGTACCTGGGGAAAAGGCCGCAAGGTGACCGGTGAACAGCGGTTGGCGGGCACGCCGGCCGCGGCGGCGAGCCGGTGGCTGCCTGCGGACTGGCGATGAATCAGGGGACGAGGGCGAGAAACAGGAACGACGCGAAGATCACGATCTGCACCGCGCCCTGCATGATGTTCGTCCGGCCATTGCCGAGTCCGATCGCCGCGACCAGCAGGCTCAGCGCCAGCAGGACCATGTCCTTGGGCTCGAGGCCCAGCACCAGCGGCAGGTCGAATACGATCGCGACGAGCACGACCGCCGGGATCGTGAGGCCGATGCTCGCGAGCGCCGACCCGTAGGCCAGGTTCATGCTGGTCTGCAGGCGGTCGGCCAGCGCCGCACGGATCGCGGAGACGGTCTCGGGCAGCAGCACGACCATCGCGATGATGATGCCGACGACGGCCGCCGGCGCGCCCGCCGCGGCGACCGCCGACTCGATGCCCGGCGAGAGGATCTTCGCGAGCCCGACCACGACCACCAGCGAGACCAGCAGCAGTCCAAAGCTGATCCACGCCTGCGCCGTGGACGGCGGCGGCGCGTGGACCGCCTCGTTCGACGGGTCCTTCGCCGGGAGGAAGTAGTCCCGGTGCCGGACAGTCTGGAAGAACACGAACGCGCACCAAAGCGCCAGCGAACTCAGCCCGACGAACGCGAGCTGCTGCGCGGAGTAGCTCGCCCCGGGAGCGCTCCTGGTGAACACCGGCATGATCAGGACCAGCGTCGCGAGCGCCGTGAGCGCCGCGAGCGCCGGGCCCGCGCCCTCGATCCGGAAGGACTGCTCGCGATGCCGCCAGCCGCCGAGCAGCACGCACAGGCCGATCACCCCGCTGCTGATGATCATGACCGTGGCGTAGATCGTGTCCCGC
>Ga0209254_10001586_pt1 | contig 20485 bp, 18 predicted proteins | sample FrelakmetDIP11DI_FD_187148 | JGI IMG/M metagenome (GOLD analysis project Ga0209254, IMG submission 187148) | Freshwater lake sediment microbial communities from the University of Notre Dame, USA, for methane emissions studies - DIP11 DI (SPAdes)... | ecosystem: Environmental > Aquatic >...
CTACATCACATACACCATCACAGAAAAGTGAGCTCGAATATCTTAGCCAAGAGCTGGGGTCTGCACGCCTCAAGTGGCGAGTAGCGTGGGAGAAAAAAGCCAGAGCAGAATTCCTCGCCCGGCTCAGGCTCTGGAGTGATTTCTTAGAAGAATATGTCGATAATCCAGAGGCGAATTACGATCGCTATCGATATGAAGTTGGGAGAAGGGTACTGCTTCAACTGCTCTCTGAAGAGGTAAGCAAAGTAATCGATGAAGAATTAGAGGTATTATCTACTTTAGATCATAAACTCGAAGCTGTATTTCTCCCAGGGGAGTTTATTTGGGATGTGGAGCATACGGCAAGTTTCCCTAAGGACCTTTTTTGGTATCTGTATGGGAGAATTAAGACAAGTCAATAACTTGATTGATATGCCCATGTTATAATTCGGAAACCTTTTAACCAAGAAAGAATTTAATATATTAGATTACTCAAGTTCTTCTCTAAATTATTATCAGTCTCATCATAAAACTCAATCAACTATTCACCCATTCTAGGGCAATTATCCTATGTACAAGTTAAGAAGATTATTCAATATCCACATACTGGTAATTATTATCATTTTTTCGAACTCCCTCACCGCATGTAACTTTATGGCATCAGAAGAAAACGACGATGAGCTTTCCACGTCAGTAGCAGGGACAATCGTTGCTGACGCTCTCCAATACACAATTCAGGCTCAAGGTTTACAGCTTACTGCAGTTGCGCAGACTCTTACTTCCTCTCAACAATTGTTACCGCAACCTGAGCAGACTCAACTTCCAATTCCTCCACCTCCGCAGTCAACCTCTCCACTCCAAGATCCCTCTCAGGCAACAACTCAAGCTGTGAGCTCATTGCTAACATCTCTGAACATAAATGCGACCTCGTCATTAATATTTGGTCCTTCCAGCGGTAGTTTAATGCATAATCCCACTGATGGATCTTTATCTTATGAATGTGCTTCCCTCAACCTTCAGGATTTCATGGTCCAGGTTGAATTCATGCCTCCCTACTCCAGTAGCGTTGGGGATTGGGATTTTGGAATCTTATTTCGCGTTCAAAATAACGGGAATTACCGCCTGGCTATGTTCATCGGCCAAGATTGGGAGTTAGAAAATTATAGAAAAGCTACTGAGGAGTTCGTACCCATTAGCAAGGGGGAGATTGAAAACCTGAAATCAAATGAAGGAGATACCAACCTGATCCAGATCATTAGCATGGGAAGTCTGGGATGGCTATTGGTGAATGATGCGCAATCCGCCAGCTTAGATTTATCGGCGATGCAAGATGCTGGAGATATCTGCATTGCAGTCGGTTTCTATAAAAATACAGAAATAACTGGTAAAGAGACTCCTTACGCTAGCTTCACAGATTGGGAACTTCAATCAGACAAATAAAAGGATTCCAAAATGGATGAAATAATTTGTCCTCAATGCAAAGCATCTAACAAAGGTACTGCCAGATTCTGCTCGGAGTGTGGAGTATCTTTGCTTCCCAAAACTCCTCAAGTTGACGACTCAAATGTCGATCAATTTGGATTAGGAAGTGGAAATTTATTGCAGGAACGATATCTGATTGTACAGGAATTGGGTCGAGGAGGTTTTGGAGCAGTATACCAGGCCTGGGACACGCGCTTGAATAAAGCTGTAGCAGTCAAGGAAAATTTGGAGACCACCCCAGAATCCCAAAGGCAATTTACTCGCGAAGCGCTCGTTCTGGCGAACCTATCGCACCCCAATTTACCTAGAGTAACAGATCACTTCACCCTTCCAGGTCAAGCTCATTATCTGGTAATGGACTTTGTGGAAGGTGAGGATTTAGAGACAACTGTAAAGAGGCAAGGGAAGGTGCCCACAGAGCAAGCATTATCCTGGATATTGCAGGTGGTGGATGCTTTGGAATACCTCCACGAACAAGAACCACCTGTGTTCCATCGGGATATCAAACCAGCAAATATTCGCATCAACTCCAAAGGTAACGCAATGCTGGTAGATTTTGGCTTGGTAAAAGTCTCATCGCCCAGCCTAAAAACTACAATTGGCGCAAGAGCCATCAGCCCAGGGTACGCCCCACCCGAGCAGTACGGATTAGGCAGGACCGACGCCAGGACTGATATCTATGGCTTAGCAGCGACACTATATCGGCTGATTACTGGTAGTGTCCCATTAGAGAGTGTAAGTCGAATGTCCGGTGACATGCTTCAACCAGCAAACCAAGTCAATCCAGAAGTAACAAAAGGGCTTTCACAGTTAATTGAAATAGGTATGGCATTAGATCCAATTCAACGATACCAAAGCGCAGGCGAATTTAATGCAGTCTTACAGGAAGTATTGGCAGGAATTCGAGGAGTTGATACAGGGAAATTAATTCCAACTGCTGATCAAGGTTATCCAACTCAAACCCCACTATACCAAGGGGTACCAGCTTATCCAATCTCAAGCCCTTCTCAGATGAAGGAGATTCCAAAAACCGAGGTAGTAAAGGCTGAATCTGAGGAGGAGGATCGAAAGAAAGTACTAATCTCAGGAGCGCCTTTTATGGGAGATTTAGCTATTGGAAAAACATCTCTCGGTTCTGCACAAGCAACAGGAGGTGCTGTACCTTCTCCCTTGCAAGGTATTCCAGGAGGGGGTGCGACACCTCCCCCCACAATCGGGGGTATTTCCAAAGGAGGAGCGACCGCTGTTCATCCAAAACCAGTCAAAGCATTTCCTCGCTGGCTGCTGTTTTCCTGTGCGGGTGGAGTAGCAACATTCACGTTATTGGTTATTATCATTTCTGTAATAGCCTTGATTGGCGGTAAGGATACCACCGAGAATAAACCTGCCGAGATAGAGAAGACTGAAGTGGTTCAAATCCAACAACCTTCTACCCAAGCTCCCCAGGACATCATCAACGTTCAACCATCTCCAACTTATCAAGGGGAATCACTCTCGACCGCAGTGATTATGCCCATAGTCACTGCGCAAATTGCAGTTGGAGCAGTTGGACAACCTCCAAGCTCAGATTCGGAGGTAATTGTCCCAACTACAGATCCCCTTCTAACAATTAGACAGGCTGTGATATCGTTCTTATCTTCACTAGGAATTAGTGCAACTCCTGAGCGAATATATGGACCAGAAAATGGAAACATCATTCACGATCCGACGAACGATCAGCTTGATGGAAAATGTATAGGCGTAAAAGTAAAGAACTTCCTGCTACAAACCTTATTCTCGGCTCCTTACTCGGGTAGCAGTAACGTATGGGATTTTGGGACCATGTTCCGCACCTACGAGAATGGTGATTTCCGTATTGTGTTACATCATTATAAAGGTTGGGAATATATTCACCATACAATCAAGCCTGAAAATTTTCTAACATTAGAAGCGGGGGAAATTCCCGGGCTAGGAACAAACAAGGGAGATACTAACCTCCTTCAATTGGTAGTCATGAACGAAATTGGCTGGCTTTATGTGAATGACAGCAAAGTTGCTAAGCTTGATCTTTCAAGCAACCAGAATTCCGGAGCAGCATGTATTGCGATAGGGTTTTACAATAATACTGAGCAGAGTGGAGAGAAGACTCCATACTCAGATTTCACAGTCTGGGAACTTCGATAATACAGATTAAGGAGATTGACCACATGGCTGAAACTATCTGTCCACAATGCAAAGCAGCAAACAAGGATACCGGTCGCTTTTGCTCGGAGTGCGGCGCTTCTTTATTAGGGGTTTCTTCTCAAGCTCCAAATTCCCATAAAAATCAGCCAAGCCTAAGCACAGGATTATTGCTGCAGGAGCGCTATCGAATAGTAAAAGAGTTAGGTCGTGGCGGATTTGGAGCAGTATACAGAGCATGGGACACGCGCCTGAACAAGGCTGTTGCCGTCAAGGAAAATTTAGAAACATCACCAGAGGCCCAAAGACAGTTTGCTCGAGAAGCCTTAATTCTAGCTAATTTGTCGCATCCCAATCTACCAAGAGTAACCGATCACTTCTCATTGGTCGACCAAGGGCAATACCTGGTTATGGATTTCGTGGAAGGTCAAGATCTGGAAACCCGGGTACGAGAAAAGGATATAGTTCCTGTTGAGCAAGCCCTTGCTTGGATTTTACAGGTGGCCGAAGCCTTAGAATACCTCCATGGGCAAAATCCTCCTGTGTTCCACCGGGATATCAAACCAGCGAACGTCCGTATCACTCCTCAAGGAAAGGCAATGTTGGTGGATTTTGGATTGGTAAAGGCATCTTCTCCAAACATGAAAACCACCATGGGTGCCAGGGCAATCAGCCCGGGTTACGCACCTCCTGAACAATACGGGCATGGAAGAACTGATGCCAGGACGGATATCTATGCTCTGGCAGCCACACTTTATCGCCTGGTTTCGGGTCATGAGCCACCAGAAAGCGTTCAGAGGATTGCTGGCGACGCCTTGCTGTCTACGGAGAAATTAAACCCTCAGGTGCCAATCCAATTGTCACAAGCCATCGAACGCGGCATGGCTTTAGAACCAGAAAAACGCTTTCCCACCGCCAGTGATTTTAAATCCACCCTACAACAAGGTATGGCAGCCTCACGAACTGTCGGAAGCGATAAACCAATTGTCGGAAAAGCACCTTCGTATCAAACTCAACCTGCAATTGAACCACCTGCCCAACCGATTTCTAAACCACCTTTCTGGAAGAAGGATCTACACACCAAGGTCGTGAACGCAGAAACTGGTCAATCCTTGAGAACCCAAATAGTAGACGAACCGGCAAGCACTCCGGGTCAGATTTCCGGAACAGGAGTGGGAATGCAATCAACGGTCAGAATGTCGGAGAGTCTTCCCGAGCCAGGAGCTATTCCTGCACCAACAACAGGTAAACCCTTACCTCGTTGGCTGATATTCGCCAGTTTAGGTAGCGTGGTGGTTATTCTTATGATAGTAGCGATCATAGCAGCTATGGCAATTGGCGGTGGCGGTTCATCTAACAAAACTGCTACCGCGGAGATCAAAAATACCATGCTAGCCAGGGTTCAAGGCACACAGACTCGCATGGCGCAAGATGTCGTCGCCAATCGAACCTCTGCAACCACCAAGTCGCAGGCTACTGTAGCACTACAGGGCACTGCGGAGAAGCGCAGTACCTTGACTGAAAGGGCAGTTTCGTCAGCTATAGTCAAAACTTCTACTGCTCAAGTCAGAATCCAGGCAACAAACCAAGCCATGGCATCCATTCTAGCTCCACTGGGAATCAATGCCACACCTAAGCTAATATACGGGCCGGTCAGCGGTAATCTAATCCATGATCCTGGTGACGGTTATATTGAGAGCGACGGTCCAGACGATGAAATCAAGAATTTCTTGGTTCAAGTGGAGTTTTTCACCCCATTCTCTAGCATACAAGGGGATTGGGATTACGGGATCGGATTTCGCGATATCGGCACAAATAATGACTACCGTATTATATTGTTTTCAGATAAAACCTTTAGTTTTGAAAGAGGTATCGATACCATTTTTGAAGGGAAAGCACAAGGAATGAAGGTTGGAGAAGGCGAGTCCAACCTGATACAACTCGTGGCAATGGATGCACAAGGATGGCTGTTCGTCAATGGAACACAAGTCGCCACATTAAATCTATCAGCCCTGCCGGATCCAGGATATGTATGGGTGGGAACCGGAATGTATACAGATGACGAAATTGCTGGCGAATCAACTCGCTATTCGGACTTCACTATCTGGGAACTTCCTTAGTGCCCCGGTTTAGATGGTCCGCTGCACCACCCGACGTCTCGCCGACGCAGCGTAAAAATTTTAAATTCGTACAAATCGACGCTATTGGGATTGGATTGGCAAGCGCTGCCAGTCCTTTCTTACCAGTTTTTTTGACGCGCCTGGGCGCCACAAATTTTCAAGTGGGTTTGCTCACTTCTATGCCAGGAATCACCGGGCTGATCCTAGCTTTATTCATCGGAAGATTCCTGCAAACCAGGAGAAAAATTGTTCCCTGGTTCAGCGTTTCCCGATTAATGGTAATCTCTGCTTACGCAGCTACTGGATTAGCGGTTTTTGTTGTTCCCGAGGAATATTTAGTCCAGACTATCCTAGCCATTTGGGCGTTGGCCACCATTCCCCAGATAGCCCTTAACGTTTGTTTTTCAGTAGTGATGAATGAAGTAGCCGGACCTGAACATCGATACGATTTATTGAGCCGAAGATGGTCTATCTTGGGATTGACCACCGCCATAACCGTCGCCATAACCGGACAGGTATTGGATCGAGTGAATTTTCCAATAAACTACCAATTAGTCTTCTTAAGTCTTTCAATAGGTGGCTTAATCAGCTACTATTTTTCCAGCAGAATTGATCTTCCAGAATCTGTACCTCCACCTTCCCCACCGAACAGGTCAATCATTCAGAAGACCAAGGATTACTTTAATTTGATTCACAGCAACACAGATTTTACGCAGTTTATCTTCAAGCGCTTCATATTCCAGATAGGTACACTGTTTGCTACCCCTCTTTTCCCTCTCTATTATGTGCGCGACGTTCAAGCGACAGACTCATGGATTGGGATCATCAGCACTGCACAAACCGGAATTTTACTCGTCGGGTACCTATACTGGCCTCACCAAAGCCGGGTCCGAGGTTCTCGTTTCGTACTGCTGGCAACCACTCTTGGCATGAGCATCTACCCTGCTTTGGTTGCCTTGACACATCGTGTCGAGCTGATCGTCCTATTGACCGGAATCTCGGGTATATTCCAGGCCGGCATCGATCTTGTGTTCTTCGACGAACTGATGAAAACTGTGCCTGCTGAATTCAGCCCTACATTTGTGTCTTTTGCGCACAGCATGTACTACGCAGCCTCAATATTTGCTCCGATCCTGGGAACAGCCCTTGCCACTCAAATAGGGTTAAGTGGGGCATTAATAGTAAGCGCTGGAATACGGCTGGTTAGCTTCTTTTTATTTGCATACCAAACTCCGCGCCCCTCAACTGTTTCTATAAATTAATCTAAGATATTCATTAGAAATTCGCACTTGATCAGTCCGATTTGGCTTTTCAGGCATCTAATGTGTTAAGATAACAATTGCTTATTGGTTAAAAGTAGTATTCGGAGGAAGAAATGAATGCGAGTGTAAAGCTTGGTAAGATTCTTGGAATCCCGATTGGTTTACATACCAGCTGGTTCCTGGTTTTCGGGCTTGTGACGCTATCCCTCTCGACAGGTTATATTGCCCAAGAATACCCACAGCTGTCCACTATTTCTCATTGGAGCCTGGGTCTGGTAACCAGTCTCTTATTCTTTGGTTCTGTGTTACTTCACGAGTTAGGGCATTCCATTATAGCCCTGAGAAATAGAATCCCAGTGAAGGGAATCACATTATTTATATTTGGTGGAGTAGCTCAGATCAATCGCGAGCCAGATTCACCGGGTGTGGAATTCCGGATCGCGGTTGCTGGCCCGCTTGTCAGTCTTGGTTTGGCAATCTGGTTCGGTTTTTTCTCCTTTTTAGGGAATCAAATAGAGATTATCCAAGCTTCAAGCACATATTTAATGCGAATTAATCTGATGCTGGCAATATTCAATCTGATCCCGGGTTTTCCTCTGGATGGCGGAAGGATTCTACGTGCACTGATATGGAAATGGACCAACAGTTATCAGCGTGCAACTAAAATCGCCTCCACCAGTGGGCAGGTAATAGCCTTTGGGCTCATTGGGTATGGAATTCTCAGCATTTTCACTGGTCAATTTTCGAACGGCTTATGGTTAGCATTCATTGGATGGTTCTTACAGAATGCAGCTGCTTCTACTACACAACAACTGAAAGCACAAGAGAGATTACGCGGTGTTACTGTGGAGCAAGCCATGTCCAGGGAATGTGTAGAAATACCGGGCCTTACCACCATAAACCAATTAATTCAGGAGAGAGTGGTCCCATATGGTCAACGCTGCTTCTTTGTGACTGATTTTGCTGGCGAACTGCGGGGTTTGCTGACCTTAGAGGATATTTCTCGCATCCCACAGCAAAAATGGCGTTTCACAACTGCTGAACATCTCATGACGCCCCTAAATAAACTGGAACTTGTAGATGCAAATACAGAATTGTTAGCGGCATTAAAAACGATGGAGAATGCAAATCTATTCCAGGTGCCAGTCGTTCATCAAAATCGACCAGTAGGATTGCTTTCTCGGGAACAGGTTATACGCTACATGAATTTTAAACCACAACTAGGGATGTAAATCCCAATGTATCAAACGCTCTGAGTTAAAGCAAATATATATGCCAGGGCAAAAACCAGAAACCCAATGATAATAGCTAGAATAGTGGATATCCTCTGACGCACAATAGTTTCCCTTTTAAACCAAGTTAAACCTTTCTGAGTGAAAATTACCAAACAGTACTCCCAACTCAGCGAGGCTTTTCTCCACAGAGTCCATCATGGGCTTGGGACCACAAATGAATGTATGATAAGCATTCGAGCAACTATTCTCAGATATATTACGTTGCAACAAATCCTTAGAAACAAATCCCTGTTCACCTTTCCAACCTGGGGGAGGATCCCGCAGCACATGAACGACTTTAAGATTGAGATGCTTTTGAATTTCATCAATCTCTTCACGAAAGGTCACTTCGTCCCATCGATTGTTTGCATAAATCAAAAACAGAGGACGCATATCAGCACGATCTTTCAAAGTACGTAACATACTCATGATGGGAGTGATCCCGATCCCTCCCGCGATGAAATTATATCCCTGAGCGTGTGGATGCCGATCAACACTAAACGCTCCAAAGGGACCATCCAAATAGACTCGTTGACCAGGTTTCATTAATTTTATTGTCTTGGTAAAATCCCCTAATTCTTTAATCGAGAAAAAGAGTGTGTCTAATTGACATGCACTTGATGAAATCGAAAATGGGTGCTCAGTATCGGAAAAAGGGGATTTCCAGGCTGTCAACCAAGCAAACTGACCTGGTATAAATTTTATTCCAGGGTGCCCGATTGGTTTCAATACTATGGTCCATGCATTTCCACGCTCTTGAATAACCTCTTGTATCTGGTAGGGGCGAATTAATAAGAAAAGTGGTTTAACTAATCGATCATAAACCAGTATTCCTAGCCAGGCAAGAACATATCCCATCCATAGGGCTTTTTTCCAAGGCGTATTGATATAGTGACCAGCCAACACAACATGCGTCATTGCCAAAGAAACTATTGTGGTAGCAAGAATGGCATGCAATATTCTCCATTTGGTGTATTCAATTTTGAGATTCTTTCGCCATAGTGAAATTACAATAAGGATGATCAATGCCACAACTGCAACCACTCCAGCTCGTGCTCTCCAAGTAGCTGAAAAGAGGTTCAATTGATATAACGTATCAGGGGAATTGACAAACAACAGCAATGGATGGAGAAGGATCAGAAAGAAAGCTACTAAAGAAATTTGGCGGTGGAAATGATAGACAACATCCTCTCCAAAGGGAGTTTTTATCTTCTTAAAACGGCTGGTTAGAGCAAACTGCAATGCCATCATAGCCAGACCTGCAAATCCCAAGCCTACAGAGAGTTCACGCCAAAACTCTCGACCTGGTGGAACTGGTCCAATCAGTAACACAACTAGTGGAGATACTATTAATGTGATGTAAACAGCTATCCAAAATAATCCCTGCAACAGAAGCCATTTATTCATTTACTAATTCTCAATGATGTATAAGATCAAGAAAGTGAGGTTATCCGAGACCAGTGATGTAATTCTCGAGTTGCTTAACGAGGAATTCTAATTCTTCAATGATATCTTTCACAATATCCCCAATCGATACAATTCCGACTAGCTGCCCATTTTCAAGCACGGGCAAGTGTCGAACACGCTTTTCTGTCATTAAGAACCATACACTCATTGACTGTATGATCTGGAGTGATGGTTACAAGGTTTTCAGTCATGACGTCAGAGACTCTGATTTCCTTGGTTAACTTGTTAAGCATCCCAACCTTGCGAGCGTAATCCCTCTCAGTGAAAATACCCACAATTTGTTCACCGTCGCGAACGATGAGTGAGCCAATTCCTTTTCTAGTCATTAAATCTAAAGCATCCCAAACCGTTGAATCTTTAGATATTGAAAAGACACGATGACCTTTGTTATTAAGAAGTTGCCGTATTTTTCTCATGATTCCTTGTTACCCGGACTCCGAGATATTTCTGTGCACCTGGTGGGTAGCAGATTATACCAGATAAAATGACTAATTTGTCTTTAGCTAATTCATATAGAGTCGTCTCTTTGATAAAAGAAGAAAAGGAGATGGAATTTCAACAAAATAAGTCTCACAGAGAATGTTGGTTTGTTATAATCTTAGTACATGCCCTCATCTATGCAACTATCAATCGCACTGGTGATTATTATTACTGCTGCCAAAGCTGGTGGTTATATCAGCTATCGTTTAGGCCAGCCATCAGTGTTGGGCGAATTGCTGGCTGGAATTATCCTTGGTCCCACAGTAATTAATTTACTCCAACACTCATATTTCGGAAGTGAACACATAACAGAAATGGTTCATTTCCTGGCAGAGATTGGTGTTCTTCTTTTGATGTTCATCGCTGGAATGGAATTACATCTCACAGATCTGATCAGGTCTGGAAAAGTTGCAGCATCAGCAGGAATATCAGGTGTTATTTTGCCAGTAGTTATGGGAACAGGTTTAGGTTTACTTTTCAAAACCGGATCCCAAGAAGCAATCTTCATTGGGCTTATTCTAGCTGCGACCAGCGTGAGCATTTCCGCCCAAACATTAATGGAACTAAAAGTACTGCGAAGTAAAGTGGGGATAAGCCTTCTTGGCGCGGCTGTCTTTGATGACATACTAGTCGTGCTGGGATTATCGATTTTCATCGCAATAGTCTCACCTCAAACGGACAGTGGATGGTTGAGCATTCTAAAACTTGTTTTGGCAATGGTAATCTTTCTTGCGATCGCCACAGTTTTTGGGAAGTTTTTATTACCTTCTCTCAGTCGTATCGTAAAAAACTTGCCCATTAGTCAAGGATTGATTGCCTTCACCTTTGTCACCATTTTACTTTACGGTTGGGCAGCCGAAGAATTCGGAAATATGTCCGCCATAACTGGAGCTTTCCTGGCTGGTCTATTCTTTGCTCGCAGCCCTCAAAAAGAACGCATCGAAAGTGGTATCCTCCCTCTGGCATACGGATTATTTGTGCCAATATTCTTTATTAATGTGGGGTTGAATGCAAATTTACGCGACCTGACAGAAGAGAATTTTTGGCTATTTTTGGCAATAACCATTGTAGCCATTATCAGTAAGGTTCTTGGAGCCGGATTGGGAGGACTGATTGGTGGATTAAATCGACATGAAGCAGTCCAGCTTGGAATAGGAATGATGTCACGAGGCGAAGTGGGTTTGATCGTTGCTTCAGTAGGGATTTCTCAAGGTATCATCCCCCAAAATATCTTTTCAATCATTGTAGGAGTTGTGATTATTACAACTCTATTTACACCTCCACTATTACGCCTCTCTTTTCACTGGTTTAAAGACAAAGAGCCGGAAGTGAAGGGAGATAATCCTGATCTAGAATCGAAAACATCCATCGAAGGAGCAAAGCCTTGAGCTATCTGGTAGTTTTAGTAGTAGATAATATCGATGATTGCCTTCCTATCCTGAATGCCTGGGAAGATTTGGGAATCTCTGGAGTGACCATCCTCGAAAGCACAGGTTATGGTCGTCTTCGAAAGCAGGGTCTTCTCGACAATATGCCTCTGATGCCCTCCCTGGAAGATTTCTTAGGAGTGCGAGAAGAACCCCACCGTACATTGCTTTCAGTGGTTGAAAACCAGGACCAGGTTGATAAGATGGTTGAAACTGCCGAGAAGATTATTGGAAATCTAGACGAGCCTCATACAGGATTCTTGTTTGTACTTCCAGTCTTACAAGCCTTCGGGCTAGGAAGAGGAAAATAGGGAAAAAGAAGAGCCCTGAAAGTATTGGTTACTTTTAGGGCTTTTATCTATTATTCAACAATTTTATTACATACCATCTGGTACTTTTGGTAAACTTCCCATTGCTGCTTCAATCGCCTCTATTGGATATTCGTAATCCACGAGCTGTCCGGTCAGATAGGCTTGATAAGCAGTCATGTCAAAATTTCCATGTCCTGAGAAGTTGAATAGGATGATTCGTTTTTCACCTTTCTTCTTGGCGTCTAAGGCCTCATCAATAGCAACTCGAATGGCATGTGAGGTTTCTGGAGCAGGAATAATACCCTCAGTTCGAGTAAAAAGTAATGCGGCCTCAAATGTTGGTAGCTGATGTACTGCTATCGACTCGATATAAGAAGCATTGCATAAAGCACTGAGGCTTGGTGCCATTCCATGGTATCGAAGACCTCCGGCATGGATAGGAGGCGGAACAAAATCGTGACCTAAAGTGTGCATCTTGACAATGGGAGCCATGCGAGCCGTATCACCATAATCGAAAGTATATAAGCCTTTAGTAATTGAAGGTGTAGCCATTGGTTCAACAGCTACCAGTCGTGTACGCTTACCCTCTTGCAAGTTCTGACGTAAGAAGGGATAAGCCATACCAGCAAAATTTGATCCCCCACCCACGCAACCGATTACCACATCCGGATACTCACCAGCCATATCCATTTGCTTAAGAGATTCCTCGCCGATCACAGTCTGGTGCATCAGTACATGGTTTAGCACTGAGCCCAGGCTGTATTTCTTCTTTCCATTAGAAGCAGCAGCTACTTCAACTGCCTCGGAGATGGCAATCCCCAAGGAGCCAGGATTGTCGGGATTTTCAGCTAAAACCGAGCGTCCGAATTGCGTGCGATCGGTAGGGCTGGCATAGACCTGCGCTCCAAAAGTCTCCATCAAAATCCGGCGATACGGTTTCTGATTGTAAGAAACCTTGACCATGTAGACTTCCAGATTGAGATCGAAGAAATTACATCCCATCGACAGAGCTGATCCCCATTGCCCTGCCCCTGTTTCGGTTGTCAGCGATTTGGTGCCACTGACCTTGTTGAAGAACGCCTGCGCAACCGCGGTATTCGGTTTATGGCTGCCGACAGGTGAGGTGCCTTCATGTTTATAATAAATATGGGCAGTGGTATCCAGTGCATTTTCTAAACGACGGGCTCGGATCAGTGGAGTTGGTCTCCAAAGTCTATAGATTTCACGAACCTCCTCTGGGATTTCTATAAAACGTTCTGTGCTGACTTCCTGCATGATGAGTTCCATTGGGAATAAAACTGATAGGAAGTCTGGAGTGACTGGCTCCATGGTTACCGGATGCAAGACCGGCGGGATTGGCACAGGCATATCTGCATTGATGTTGTACCAGAACTTAGGTAAATCCGACTCGTTGAGCAAAAAGCGAGTTTGTGCCAAAGATTGACTAGACATTGAAACCTCCATAGAACAAAAATTTTGATATTAAATCCAACGCGCGCTCGTCGTTGGGGACGAACGCGCTGTCCGTGGTGCCACCCCAGTTAGGCTTACCTGTAAAAAATAAAAACCTGCCAGTGTTGCGACAGGGGGAGAGAGGCCAGCCTCACTTATTATTGGGTACGGTGATTAGTTACACTTATACCCTTTGCCTTGATAACGGTGGCAGCTCCGGCTCAGACTACTCCTGTCATCCTACCTGCTCATGGTACAGATGTAATAGTTTCGCCCTGCAACTCTGAGGTCCATTTAATTCCGACGTACGGGCGGGACTCACACCTACTCCCGCTCTCTGGACCGCCTAATCAGAATTTACTCGTCCTCTTCTCAGTTTTTCCGAGATTAAATTGGATGCATTATAAGCAAAAGGTATGTTTTGTCAAGAGGAGTTCAAACAATCTATCCTCTCCAATTAATCATTCACCCGTTCTAACAGTATATAAGTCGAAGGGTGATCATTTTCCTCATTGGCTGGGGAAAAGATGGTTTCCTTCTCCACCCAATCGTCGGACGAATATTCCGGAAAGAACACATCGCAATCTGCCTGGGCGTGAACTTTGGTAAGGTAGAGGCGATCGGCATAAGGTAGCGCTTGATTAAATATCTCCCCTCCACCTGCAACAAAAACTTCGCTTTCTCCTCTTTGCCTGGCTAAAGCTAGGGCATCTCCAAAAGAGTGTACCATGAGGCAATCATCAGGGTTGTATTTCCTGTTCCTGGTGATTACGATCATTGTACGTCCAGGTAAAGGTCGTCCGATGGATTCGTATGTCTTTCTACCCATCACCAGGTGATGTCCCATGGTTAACATCTTGAATCGCTTCAAGTCTGCTCCTAGATGCCATGGTAATCTTCCTCTCTTCCCAATTCCACGCTCTTCATCCATCGCGACAATCAATGAAATAATCATATTCATGACTCAAACAGAAATCTCTGCGCTGATATGAGGATGGGATTGATAATTATTTAATTCAAAATCGGGGTAATCAAAATCGAAGATCGATAGTTTTGAAGGGTTAAGCTTCAATTGCGGAAGGGGGTATGGATTGCGGGTCAGCTGCAACTTTGCTTGTTCAATATGATTTCGGTATAAGTGAACATCCCCCAAGGTATGTACAAATTCTCCAACTTGCAACCCACACACCTGTGCAATCATTTGAATGATCAGGGCATAAGAAGCAATATTGAACGGTACTCCTAGAAATACATCTGCAGAACGCTGATAAAGCTGGCAAGAAAGTCTATCATTCGCTAAATAGAATTGAAATAAAACATGGCAGGGTGGTAAAGCCATCTTATCAATCTCTCCAACGTTCCAGGAATTTACTATCAGGCGACGGGAGTCAGGGTCTGTATTAATTTGATAGATCAAGTTCGATATCTGGTCAATGGTTTGAGTATTGGACGACCTCCAGGAACGCCACTGGGCGCCATAAATTGGACCAACCTCTCCATTTTGGTCAGCCCATTCATCCCAGATATGCACGCCATGTTCTTGTAAATACTTAACATTGGTTCCCCCTTGGAGGAACCAGAGTAATTCGTAAATGATTGATTTTAGATGTAATTTCTTGGTCGTCAGGAGTGGAAAGCCATCATGCAAATCAAAACGCATCTGGTAACCGAACAAGGAAATCGTACCTGTTCCGGTGCGATCATTCTTTTCAATCCCATGATCTAAAATGTTTTGTAGCAAGTCCAGATATTGTCTCATTGCCCTTCCATCTGTAATATTTTTCTTGCTACTTGGATGTCCTGATGAACCTGGTTTAGCAGTGCATCGACATTAGCAAATCGTTTTTCATCCCGCAAACGGGAAATGAAGGAAAGCGTTACGTGATGCTGATAAAGATCACCGTGGAAATCAAGTAGATGTGCCTCGACGTGAGGAAAATTTAGCTGGTTGATTACATTTGGATATCCTTCAAGGGATTGTATATTTGGTGTATCGGGATTAAATGTTGGTCGGAAGCCTATATTTGTCACGGCTTTCCAGGTCTTCTCACCAGTCACTGCCTGGCAGGCATAGACACCCGCTTTTGGTACCGCTCTCTCTTTCCAGATATCCAAATTAGCTGTAGGGATATTCAGTAGACGACCTCTCCCATCTCCATGGATAACTTCGCCATTTACCTCATATGATCGTCCCAGTAACTGGTTCACGAGACTAATATCGCCATTATTTAAAGCAGAACGGATACGGCTCGAGGAGACAACTTCTCCCTCAATCAACACTGGTTGCACAATATTCATACTAAAACCAAATTCACTACCTAATGTTTTTAGTACAGTCAAGTCACCTTCCCTATTACGACCTAGTGCAAAATCATGGCCCGCGCAAAGATGACGTATGTCCAAGTGCTTCTGTAGTCTCAGGATGAATTCTCGTGCGGATAATCTGGCTACTTCCTGATTGAAAGGATGAGTGATGACAATGTCAACGCCCAATTTACTCATAAGATTTGCTCGTTCATCAGGAGATGTCAGATAGAAATGACTCGACTGGTTACGTAGTACCAAAGTTGGATGGGGGTGGAAGGTAAGTACGACTGCCCGAGACCTTTCTGCATGCGCTCTGGTGACTAGCCTGGAAATAATTGCCTGATGTCCCCTATGAACACCATCGAAAGAACCAATGGTCAGCCAAACATTATCAACATTCAAACCTTCAAGTGAGCAGAAGTGATCCATACCTATGATCGAAAAATTCTGTTCAAGCAATAGTAATCACAGATTTCTAGCTCTGAAGATCGATGATCCAAACCAGAAGAGTAGCTAGATCTCTAATACCTTTCAAATTTAGGATTGAAAAAATACTTTTCTGGGTTGCCACTCTTGAGTAGATTCATCTACCTCCAAAAGGGCAACTAAGTCACCTTGTTGGCTGATACCTCGAGCCCAACCTTTTTGCTCGGGTAGGGCAGCTACGCGATGACCATGTCGAATCAGCTCCACCTGGTCGGCATCTAACTCAACCATTGGCCAATCAGCAATTGCTTCTGCTGCAGGGATGAGATATGGATACCATATCCCCGCATCAAACGCTTCCTGTAACCGACGTAAGGGTACAGCATCGCGCAATGTGAACCGGCCACTCTTGGTTCGGCGCAGTCCTATTAAGTAAGCTCCAGTTCCTAAAGCTTTTCCTAAATCATTGGCTAAAGATCGAACGTAAGTGCCAGATGAGCAATAGACATCAATCACTACCTCAGGAGGTGCCCATTCTAAAACCTCTAGACTATATACCTTTATAATTCGAGGTTCGAGCTCAACTTCCTCTCCTTCACGAGCCATTTCGTATGCTTTCCGACCCTGGACTTTGACAGCTGAGTATGGAGGTGGTACCTGCTCGATCTCTCCCACGAAACGCAGAAGTACTTCATTAAAATATTCTTCGCTAATTTCATCCACACTAACAGTAGGAGATTCAATAACAGGTCCTTCTTCGTCATACGTCTCAGTGGAACCCCCCAACCGTATCGTGGCCTGATATCGTTTATCAGAAGCCGAAACAAATTCGCTTAGACGTACTGATGGCCCAATTAATACCACTAAGACGCCTGAAGCCCGTGGATCTAGTGTCCCGGTATGACCAGCTCGACGGATTCCCGTACCACGACGGATAGCTTGAACTACGTCATGTGACGTGAGACCTATTGGCTTGTCTACTACCAGCACTCCCGACACGACACTCTTAATATTATTCTTGTCCTCTTCCATTCCTCTTTTTTCACTATAATCACGAGATCTATCATAATTAAACATCATATCCTCCTTCTAACAATGAAAGCGTCAGATTAAGAACGCTAGTTTGTACGTAAGGTAAAGAACCTTGAATTTCTGCACCAGCTGCTGCGGGGTGACCACCACCTCCAAACCGCAACGCAAGTCTAGAAACGTCGTACTCTGGTTGGGCACGCCAGCTAACCTTTACTGAACCATCCTTCTGTTCAAGAAAAACCAAAGCTATATCTACTCCATCAATTACAGTAAGAAAATTTATTAAATCCGCATCATCCCTTCCAGGATATCCGGCAGTTTCGCGATCTTTTAAAGATAGGGTCGTCCATATCAATCGACCATTGCGTTCCAAATTTTTAAGACCAAATCCCCATAAATGAGCGGATTCGAAAGACCGTCTAATTAGGGTTCGATGATATAAGTCAGACAAGTTAATCCCCGTCTCCAAGAGTTCGGATGCCATTCTCAAGGTTCTGGGAGTTACGTTGTTCGTTCGGAAACCGATTGTATCAGTAATCAAACCTGTCATCAAAGCATTTGCGATGGGTTGCGATAGAGGGATTCGTAATTCTTCAATAATAACTCTAATGATTTCGGTTGTTGCTGAAGCACAAGTATCTACCAGGTTTATCCGAGCAAAGTTCATGTTTGTAGCATGATGATCGATATTGATATCAGGTTTCTGAAGACCTGCCAAAGCTTTTCCCACTCTCTCCAAATCGGAACAATCGACTATCAATATCAGGTCAAACGAACCATCTGGTCGATTCAGGATTTTGTCACAATCTTGCAGAAACCTTAAATCAGAAGGAATTCCATCATCTAATACCATCTGTACTTCTTTTCCAGCATCGATTAAAGCTAATCCAATACCCAGCAGAGAGCCAATAGAATCTCCATCTGGATGAATATGAGTGGTTACCAGAATCCGCTGAGCAATTTTCAACCGCTCAATGGCAAGAACAAATACCTCCTTATGGAGCGTCATTCATTTTACCTTCCAACGAAGAGGATTCTGGTGGCTCAAGATTCGATCCATTTCCTATTTCTTGGGATTGCTCGGAATGAATAGATGCTATCAGCTTTTCAATCCGGTCAGCATGCTCAAATGTTGCGTCCCAATAGAAACGAAGTCGCGGGAAAGTCCTCAATTCGATTCGGTGAGAAAGTTCATGTCGCAAGAATCCTTGAGCGTGTGCAAGCCCTTCGAGAACTTCTTTCGAGCGAGTATTACCTTCAAGCGCAGAGACATAAACCTCTGCAAAATCCAGCTCTCGGTCGACTTTCACGTCGGTGACCGAGATTCCTGCAAGGCGTGGGTCAGAAACATCCCTAAGAAGAATCTCGGAGAGTTCTTCTCGGATGCGATCTGCAATTCTTTGTGCTCGTAATCTAGAGACCAATGTTCACCTTATTTAACTATCAGGCAATGGGAACCTTCTCAAGAATGAAGCACTCCAGAGTATCTCCGATTTCAAGATTTTCGAAACCTTTGATACCAATTCCACATTCAAATCCAGCCCTCAATTCGCGTACATCCTCCTGTAAGTGCTTCAGAGAGCTAATCTGTGCCTCGTGAATTGGCTCTCCTTTTCGTAAAACCCGCATGCGGGCATTCCGCCGAATTTCTCCATCCATTACACGACAACCAGCAATGTTTCCAATTTTAGAAATTCGAAAAACTGCTCGCACTTCAGCGTGCCCAAGGATGGTTTCCTTCTCCTCTGGTTCCAACATCCCCTTCAAAGCTTTTTCGACATCTTCTGTCAAGCGATAAATAATCTCATATTGCCTGATTGACACTCTTTCCGATTCCGCCAAACGCCGAGCAGCTGCATCGGGTTGTACATTAAAACCAATGACAATGGCTTTAGAGGCAGCTGCAAGCATGACATCGTTTTCTCCAATTCCACCGGTTTCTGCATATAATATGTTTATCGAGATGTCACCTTTGCTTAACTCGTTCAGGGACGAAACAATAGGCTCTAATGATCCTTGAACGTCTGCCTTTACAATCAAGCGAAGCTCACGTAACTCTCCCGACTGGAATCGATCAAATAACTGTTCTAAGGTAACGGTAGTTTTCTGGCTGGCGGAGTTGTCTTCTCGGACTTGGCAACGTTCCTGCACGATACTACGGGCTTCCTTTTCTGAATCTACCACTTGAAAGAGGTCACCAGCTTGCGGAACCTCGTTCAAACCCATAACTGAAACAGGTGTAGAAGGACCGGCTTTATGAATTTTCTTGCCATAGTAGTCGAACATCGCCTTCAACCGACCGCATGAATTTCCAACGACAACAACATCTCCAACCTTCAATGTCCCGTTCTGTACCAACAGAGTTGCCATCACACCCTTGGAGCGGTCTACTTCCGCTTCGATCACTGTACCTATCACATGACCTTTGGGGTTTGCAACAATTTCCTGAGTATCCGCAACCAGTAAAATAGCTTCTAGAAGATCATCCAAACCCATTCTCTTTTTTGCCGAGATCGGAACAACTATCACATCACCATCCCAATCATCAGGAACCAGACCTGCTTCAGCCAATTGTTGTTTCACACGGTCGATATCCGCATTAGTTTTGTCGATCTTATTTAGTGCGACAATGATCGGTACTTTAGCAGCTTTGGCATGCGCAATCGCCTCACGAGTTTGGGGCATGACGCCATCATCCGCAGCAACCACAAGAATCACAAGATCTGCGCCTTGGGCGCCGCGTGCTCGCATGGCTGTGAAAGCAGAGTGACCGGGCGTATCCAAGAATGTTATGGTTCGGTTGTTAAACTCCACCTGGTATGCACCAATATGCTGAGTGATTCCTCCTACTTCACCTTCAGCAACATTCGTATGGCGGATTGCATCTAACAATGTGGTTTTTCCGTGATCGACATGCCCAAGGATTGTCACAACTGGTGAGCGGATGATACAGTCTTTAGGATCCTCATCTGCGATCAATTGCCTCCAAATCGGGATCTCTCCTTGATCTATTTCGTCCGTTTGTTTAGATTCAAGCGTCGCTTCATATCCCAATTCAGTGGCAACAACAGCGGCTGTATCAAAATCAATTTGCTGATTAATATTTGCCATAACCCCATTTGCCATTAAGCTCTTAATAATTTCAATGGGGCTGGTCTCAATAGTCCTTGCTAACTCTCTTACCGTAATAGTAGAAGGAAGTTCAATCGTCTTGACGAGTTGCTCTTCTTCGCTCATCTAGCACCTCCAATAACCAAAATCATCCTCCGTGCCCAGATGAGCGGATCAGAATAAATATGGTTAGCT
>Ga0209254_10001587_pt1 | contig 20471 bp, 22 predicted proteins | sample FrelakmetDIP11DI_FD_187148 | JGI IMG/M metagenome (GOLD analysis project Ga0209254, IMG submission 187148) | Freshwater lake sediment microbial communities from the University of Notre Dame, USA, for methane emissions studies - DIP11 DI (SPAdes)... | ecosystem: Environmental > Aquatic >...
GCTTCTCCTCGGGCGAGCTGACCTGGATCACCACGCGCTCCCTGCCTGCGCCCGCAGGTGCTTGGGCCTGCGCCGCCTCGGTGGCGATCAGGGCCGCCCCGGCGGCCGAGAAAAGGGCGTGTCGTCGTTTCATTGGCAAGTCTCCTGTGATGGGAAGAATCTCTGCGGCGGGTGGAGAAGCCACGCACGGCGCGTGGCGGGCGTCAGCTCAGGGCTTGATGTAGGCGTAGCCCTGCGACTGCAGCTTCGTCAGCCTGACAACACCCGAGGGCGTGAACCCGGTCTCCAGGATGAACTGCTCGCGCTTCAGGTTGCGCAATCGCAGCGTGATCTCGCAGACCTCGAACTTGACGCCGAGGTTGACCAGCGCCGACACCGTGGCGGCAAACGGCACGTCGTTTCGGTCTTTCACGTCCTCCATCAGGAAATCGACGCCGAAGGCCTCCGCGACCACGATGATCTTCGCCGTCGGGTCGGTATCGAGATGGTTGCGCACATTCCGCAGGGCGGCCAGGGCGTGGGTCTTCGCATCGTTGATGTGGTACACGACCTTGTCCTGCGCCGACGCGGCCCCGGTCGCGAGCACGATCGCCCCACAAACCAGCCATTGGCGTACGTTCATCGCGGTCTCCTGGCTGACAGGCGGGCTGCTCAAAACTCGATCGCGTCGGCAATCGCCTTGAGGCCGGCCGCAGCACACGCCTCGTCGGCCTCGCCGCTCGGGGCCCCGGAAACGCCGATGCCGCCGAAGGTGCTGCCACCGGCCTCGATCACCAAGCCGCCGCCGGCGGCCATGACCCGTGACACGGTACGCAGGCCGCTCATCGGCCTGCCGGCCTGGGTCTCGGCGGCCACATTCGCCGTCGACACCCTGAAGCTGGCGGCCGTCCACGCCTTGTTCGTGGCCACCTCGACGGTGTGGGCGCCGGCAAAGCGGTCGCGCAGCAGCACCTGCAGGACACCGGAGCGGTCGGCCACGGCCACGGCGACCTGGTGCCCCGCCCGGCGGCATTGCGCCAACGCAGCCTGTGCGGCCACAGTCGCCGTCTCCGGCGTCAACATCTTGACTGCATACGTGCCCTGCTGCGCCGCAGCGGGCAGCGTGAACATCACGAACGCGGACACCAGCGCGGCGAGGTTGGAATGAGTCATGGCTCTCCTGACATTTGCTTCACGGTGATGCCATGCCGGGGTTGCCCTGCATGCCCACCAGCCTGGGTGTGTTGATCTGGCGCGGCTTGACACGCCCGCCCTGCGCCTTGAGCCAGGCCTCGACGACATCCCATACCGGCTTGTTGCCCGGCGCGGTGCGCGCTTCCTCGCCCACCGGCGCCCAGCCCGCCACCTTGTAGGTCTTGCCCGCGTCGACGGCCGCACCCGCGAGGCGCATCTCGCTGATGCGGCTGCCCATCTTCTCGAGCGGGTTGCAGGTGTACGTCAGGCCGCCGACGCGCACCATGTCGCCGCCCTGCTGGTAGTACGGATCGGGATTGAACAGGTTGTCGGCGACGTCTTCGAGGATGGTCTTGAGCATCTCGCCGCTCATGTCGGTGAGCGTGGCATACGGGTAGGTGATCGCCAGCTGGTCCATCAGCAGCTCGCGCGTGATCGTGTCGCCCGGCAGCAGCGTGGTGCCCCAGCGGAAGCCCGGCGAGAACGCGATCTGCGCGCCCTGCACGGCCATCAGCGCGTCGCAGATCAGTTGATCCCACGAGCCGTTGAAGTTGCCGCGGCGATAGAGCAGGCCGTCGGTGACAGCCAGTTTCTCGGCCAGCTTGGCTTCATAGGGTGCACGCAGCTTGGTGATCAGCGCATCCATCGCCGGGTCGGCCGGCAACTGGTTGGCAAAGATCGGCAACAGCCGGTAGCGGTGGTCGACCACCCGGCCGCCCTTGACGTCGAAGTCCATCAGGCCGAGGAACTTGCTGTTGCTGCCGGCGTTGGTGACCAGGGTCTTGCCGCCGGCCGTGGTCCCGCCGTTCGTCACCGGCACGGCCACAGGCACGCCGTCGTGCGTGTGGCCGCCGAAGATGGCGTCGATGCCGCGCACGCGCGAGGCGAGCTTCAGGTCCACATCCATGCCGTTGTGCGACAGCAGCACCACCACCTGCGCGCCCTTGCCCCGAACCTCGTCGACCATCTTCTGCAGGTTGTCGTCCTGGATGCCGAAGCTCCAGTCGGCAACCAGGTAACGCGGGTTGGCGATCGGCGTGTACGGGAAAGCCTGGCCGATGATGGCGCAGGGCACGCCGTTGATCTCGCGCAGCACGTAGGGCTTGAACACCGGGTCACCGAAGTCGGTGGTCTTGACGTTCTGCGCGAGGAAGTCGATGCGGCCTTTGAAGTCACCCTCGACAATGGCCTTCACCCGCTCCATGCCATAGGTGAACTCCCAGTGGCCGGTCATGATGTCGACGCCGAGCAGCTTGGCCGCCTCGACCATGTCCTGGGCATCGGTCCACAGCGCGGTCGCCGAGCCCTGCCAGGTGTCGCCGCCGTCGAGCAGCAATGCGCCGGGCCGGCTGGCCTTGAGTTGCTTGACCAGCGTGGCCAGATGCGCGAAGCCGCCGACCTTGCCGTAGCGGCGCGCTGCCTTCTCGAAGTCCAGGTAGGTGAAGGCATGCGCCAGCGCAGTGCCGGGCCGCAGGCCCGTCGCCTTCAGCAGCGACTCGCCCACCAGGTGCGGCAACTGCCCTTGCATCGAGCCGATGCCGAGATTGACGCTCGGCTCGCGGAAGTGGATCGGCTTCAACTGCGCATGGCAGTCGGTCATGTGCAGGAACGACACGTTGCCGAACGGCGCGATGTCGTACAGGCCGCGCTGTGCCGTGGCTGCGTCGGCATCGGCATAGCGCGCCAGACCCATGCCGGCCACCGAGGCTGCGCCGAGCACCTGCAGGAACTCGCGCTTGCTCAGGCTCATGATTCAGCGTTCACTGATGTTTGCAGGACCACAAGTCCACGGCCGCGGGCGGACGCTCGGCGCGGCCCGTCGCTCTACCGATTGACCGGCGACGCCGGGTCGAGCAGCAAGGCCATCAGGTCGCGAATCTGTTGCTCGTTGAGCAGCTTCATGTGGCCGAAGCGCGGCATGTTCGAGCAGGCCGAGTAGGCCTTGCTGTTCCACAGCTTGCCCCAGGTGTACTGGACCACCGCCGCCGCCGCGGGGTCGGTGACGTTCTTGACGCCGCGCAACTTGCCGTAGTTCCACAGGCTCGGGCCGATGGTGCCAAACGAGACTTCGGCCCGGTTGATCTCGTGGCAGTTGTAGCACTGGCCTCCGTTGCCCGCCGGCTCGGCGCTCGGATTGTTCCAGGCCATGCCGACGCCGCTCTGCGCCAGCCTCTCGCCGGCCCGCCAATCGCCCAGGTACTGCCCGCCGCTGGGCCACTTGATGCTCGCCAGCGACTCGGCCTCGACCTGCTTGGTCACGGCCTCGGAAGGCGCCTTCTCGGCCGAGCAAGCCTGCTGGGCCAGGTCCTGGTTCAGGCGCTCGACCGTGGCAATGCCCTGGTCGCGAAACGAGGCCTTCATCATCGCCAGCGCCTGCTGGTCGAGGACGGCGGGGGCCGGTGCCGTGGCGCAGCCGGCGACGATGGCCGCAGCGCCCAGAAGTGCAAGCGTTGCAAGGGTCTTGTTCATGTCCTGTCCCCGTTCTCAGCGCTTGATGGCGGGCGCGATGGATACCGCGCCCTTGGCATTGACGCCCATGTAGCTGCCCAGGGCGATCGTCGCCTCCGACGCGAAGCCGGGAAACGGGAAGCGCTGCTGGCGGAAGCAGTCGTTCAGACGCAACTGCATGCTCCACATCTCGCCGTTGCTGACGCGGTAGGCCGGCCACGCCGCGAAGCCGAGGCCGTCGCCGGGGTTCTTCGTCAGCACCGGCAGGTCCTGCAGGCGGATTCGCTTGCCCTCTTCGCTGTGGCAGGTCGCGCACGAGAAATCCATCGGTCCGCCGCGAAAGAAGAACGCGCGCTTGCCCAGCTCGTAGGAGCGGCGCTCCTCGGCGTGACCCTGTGGCAGGTTGAACTTCATGCCGCGCGACGAGCCGGCGATCCAGGTTGCCAGCGCGGTGACATTGCTCTGCTCGCCGCGGCCGAACGGCGTCTTGGCGATCTCCGCAGCATTGAAACCCTGCAGCGTTTCCATGCAGGTCAGCAAGCGCGACTCGAGATCCTGCACGCGCCCGGTGTCGGCGAAGTGGCGCGGCATCTCGACCCAGGCGCCCTTCACGACCCCGGGCCCCTTGCCGAGGTCGCACTGTTCGAGCGACGCGTTCTTCGGGCCACGCCGCTGCTTCCACAGCGCTTCGCCCTTGGCCTCGAACAACTCGGCCGGGTTGCCGTCTTCGAGCATCTTGCGGTACTCGGCGATGCCGTCGGCGGTCGACTTGGTCTGCGCGCCGGCGGCCAGGCTCGCCAGCATGGCACTGGCGATCAGGATGGTTTTCAGCGCTGTTGCGTCGCTCGGGTGGCTCACGAAACCACCGCCTCGTCGCTGCGCTTTTCGCCCTTGTTGTCGACCCAGGAAATGGTGATCTTGTCGCCCACCTTCGCGCCCTTGACGTTGAACTGCAGGAACGGGTTCTTCGACACCGCCGGGCCCCATTGAGCCGTCATCACGGTCTTGCCGTTGTGCTGCGCCGTGACGTCCTGGATGAACCAGGCCGGAATGGTCTTGCCCGCAGAGTCCTTGCGCTGACCGGTTTCCATCTCGTGACTCATCAACACGCGAACGGTGGCCTTGTCGCCCGCAACTTGAGCGCGAATGCGCATCGGATCTGCCATGTCATCTCTCCTTAGTAAATGAATGCGATGTACGCCACGCGGGTCTTGCCAAGCAACCGCCGCGGATCCGGCTCCGCCGGTCCGCCAGCGGTGCCCCCTTGTGGGGGAGCGGCGCAGCCGCTTCGGGGGTGGTCCACATCACCCGCCACAGCCGCCCAGCGTCACTTTGACTTCCTTCTGCGCGAACAGCACCTTGCCGTCATTCATCATCGCCACGGCGAAGACGTTCGACGACTGGCCCATCTTCACGCGCGTCGAGATGTTCGGCTCGACGGCGTCGGTCGGCTCGAACATCGCGGCCAGCATCGACGGGTTCTTCTCGACGAGCACCAGCAGGCGCTTGACGCCGGGCAAGGTGGTCGCGGCAGCGATCGGCACCACGGCGCCGTTCTCGGCGATGTCCGGGCCCGTGACCGTGACACCCTTGTTCTCGGTGGGTGCGCTGGCGCCGAGCGCCTTCATCAATTCGGCCATGGTCTTGGCCTCGAACGCGGCGGTGTTGTAGCCCGCAGCCTGGGCCTGGGCCAAGCCGGGCAACAGGCCGACGGCAGCGAGCAGGGTCGCGACTTTGGCCGAAGCGGAAAGCATCTCTCGACGGGTTTGCATAGCGGTCTCCTTGATCCGGACATCGTAATGGCGAATGTCAAGGCAGAAATGCGGATGACTCCGTACCCCAAATGGGTAATCCGGCGTACGCCCAACGGGGTCGCGACGCCGGCCTGCCATTTGACGCTATACCCTGGTGGGTATATGATTCGGCCCACGGTTCACCGAAACATCCCGTCCCACAGGCCCCCACCGCCATGCTCCGATTCGATCGATTCCCGACCGCCCTGGCCCTGGTCGCCAGCCTGTGGCTAACGCACGCGAATGGCGCCGAAACGCCCGTCCTGGTGCCGACCCTCAAGGTTCAGCGCGGCAGCTCGGCGGGCGTCGCCACGCTCGACGGCAGCCTGCAACCGGTCAAGCAGAGCACCGTCGCGGCCCAGGTCGGGGGCACCGTCGTGGCGCTGCTCGTCAAGGTCGGCGATACGGTGCGCGCCGGCCAGGCGCTGGCGCGTCTGGACCCGCGCGAAGTGCAGGCGGGGCTGGCACGCACCGATGCGGCCGTCGCCCAGGCGCAGGCCGAACTGAGCCAGGCGAAGCAGAACGCCGACCGCACCCGTGACCTGCGCGCCAAAGGCTTCATCAGCGAAGCCGCGCTCGACCTCGCAACGACCCAGCTCGCCGCGGCGCAGGCCGGCACCGCGCAGGCCCAGGCCGCGCAGCGACAGGCGGCACTGATCAGCGGTCATGCAGAAGTCACGGCGCCCTATGCCGGCGTCGTGCTGGCCACCCTGGTCGAAGTCGGCGACCTCGCCGTCGTCGGCCGGCCCCTGCTCACCCTCTACCAACCCGGCGCCCTGCGTGCCGTGGTGCAGGTCCCGGTCTCGCGCGCCGCGATCGCCCAGTCGGCGCAGGAAGTCAGCATCGAGTTGCCCGACGGGCGCTTGCTGATGCCGATTGCGCGCCAGCCGCTTCCCAGCACCGACCCGGTGTCGCAGACGGTGGAGTGGCGGCTGCCCTTGTCGGCGGCCGACAGCGCCGTCGGCCGGCCCGGTCAAAGCGTGCGGGTTCACTTCCGCGCGCCCACCGCAGCAGCGGCCGGCGGGCGCGACGGGGCGCTCAGCGTGCCGGCAAGTGCGGTGGTGCGACGCGGCGAGCTGAGCGCGGTCTACATCGTCGACAACGGCCAGTTCGCGCTGCGACCGGTGCGCACCGGCGCGTCGTCCGGCGACCGCGTCGAGTTGCTGGCCGGCGTGCAGGACGGCCAGGTCATCGCGCGCGACGCCGTGCGTGCCGGCTTGCTGGGTGCCCGCCCCGCCGCCGGCGCCGGGACCGAAAGTCTGAAATGAACTCGCCCGCAATCGATCCGGATCCGGCGCAGGCGCAGGCGCAGGGTATTGCCGGCCGACTGGCCGCGTCATTCCAGAGCAACGCGCTGACGCCGCTGCTGGCGCTGGTGGCGCTGCTGCTCGGCGTGTTCGCGATCGTCGTCACGCCACGCGAGGAAGAGCCGCAGATCAACGTGACGATGGCCAATGTGCTGATCGGGTTCCCAGGTGCCAGCTCGGTCGACGTGCAGAACATGGTGGCGCGGCCAGCCGAACAGGCGCTGGCGCAGATCGCCGGCATCGAGCACACCTACTCGGTCGCCCGCCCGGGCCTGGCTGTCGTGACGGTGGAGTTCAAGGTCGGCGTGCCGCGAACCGAAGCGCTGGTGCGGCTTTACGACGTGCTCAACGCCAATCAGAACTGGTTGCCGCGCGACGTCGGCACGCTGACCCCGGTGGTTGTGCCCAAGGGCATCGACGACGTGCCGGTGGTCGCGCTCACGCTGTGGAGCAAGGAGCCCGGCTCGGCGGCCGAGCTGGCGCCGGTGGCGCACGCGATGGAAGCCGAGCTGATGCGTGTGCCCGGTGTGCGCGAGGTCAAGACCATCGGCGCGCCGGGTCGGGTGCTCCAGGTCTCGCTCGACCCCGGTCGCCTGCGCGAGCGCGGCGTCGATGTGCAGCGTCTGGCGCGTTCGCTGGCCGCGGCGAATCTGGCGACGCCCTCCGGCCGCGTCGTCGACGATGCCGCCGGCGCGGCCGCAGGTTCGGCCCCGCGCATGCTGGCGGTCGAGACGGGCCAGTACCTTCGCGACGCCGAAGACGTCGCCAACCTGGTGGTCGGTGTGCATGAGGGCAAGCCGGTCTACCTGCGCGAGGTGGCGCACATCGAGGCCACCAGCGAGCAGTTGCAACGCCATGTCTGGCACACGCCGGGAGCAGCTGAAGCGGCATCCGGCGTGCAAGCCGGCAGCGTCCACCCGGCGCTGACGATCTCCGTGACGAAGAAGCCGGGCGCCAACGCGGTGCAGGTGGCCAAGGCGATCCGCGAGCGTGTCGACGAACTGCGCAACACCGTCGTGCCGCCAACCCTGCAGGTGACGATCACGCGCGACTACGGCGAAACGGCGGGCGAGAAGGCCGCCAAGCTGATCCAGAAACTGGCCTTCGCCACCGCTTCAGTAATCGTGCTGGTCGGCCTGGCCCTGGGCTGGCGCGAGGCGGTGATCGTCGGTGCGGCCGTCGTGCTCACGCTCACCGCCACGCTGTTCGCGTCGTGGGCCTGGGGCTTCACGTTGAACCGGGTCTCGCTGTTCGCCCTGATCTTCTCGATCGGTATCCTGGTCGACGACGCCATCGTGGTGGTCGAGAACATCCACCGCCACCAGCAGCTCTACCCCGGGCGACCCTTGTCGCAGATCATCCCGGCCGCCGTCGACGAGGTCGGCGGACCCACCATCCTGGCCACGCTGACGGTCATCGCGGCGCTGTTGCCGATGGCCTTCGTCAGCGGGCTGATGGGCCCGTACATGCAGCCGATCCCGATCAACGCCAGCCTGGGCATGCTGCTGTCGCTGCTGATCGCCTTCACCGTCACCCCCTGGCTGGCGCTCAAGCTGATGAAGCCGCACGGCGCACATGCCGGCTCGGGTGATGCCGACGCCGCGCCGTCACGTGTACAGCGGCTGTTCAACAAGGTGCTCGGGCCGCTGCTCGATAGCAGCCGCAAGCGCCTGCTGTTGCTGGCCGGCGTGCTCGCCCTGCTCGCCCTGTCCATCGGTCTCGTGCCCTTGCAGGCGGTGGTGCTGAAGATGCTGCCGTTCGACAACAAGAGCGAGTTCCAGGTCGTGCTCGACATGCCGGCCGGCAGCGCGCTCGAAGACACCACGGCGGCACTGCAGGAGATCGCCGCCCATGTGGCGCGCCAGCCCGAGGTGCGCCACCTCCAGGGCTACGCCGGCAGCGCCAGCCCGATCACCTTCAACGGCCTGGTACGCCAGTACTACCTGCGCAGCGACGCCGAGCAAGGCGACCTGCAGGTCAACCTGGTCGACAAGGCGCACCGCGACGAGGGTAGCCACGCGATCGCCCAACGTCTGTTGCCCGAAATCGAGCGCATCGGCCAGCGCCACGGCGCGCGTGTCAAGGTGGTCGAGGTACCGCCTGGCCCGCCGGTGATGGCGCCGCTGGTGGCCGAGGTCTACGGCCCCGACGAAGCCGGCCGCCGGCAACTCGCGTTGCGCATTGCCGACCTGTTCCGGCGCACGCCCGAGACGGTGGGCGTGGACACCAGCGTGCAGGCCGAGGCCCCGCGCGCCTTCCTGCGCGTCGAGCGCCAACGCGCCGAGTTGCTCGGCATCCCGGTGGCCGCTGTGGCGCAGACGGTGGCGGCGGCGCTGTCCGGCCAGGATGCCGCCTGGCTGCACGACGGACAGAGCAAGTACCCGGTGCCGGTGCGGCTGCAATTGCCGCGCGAGAGCCAGGTCGGCCTCGACACGTTGCTGACGCTGCCGATGACCGCTGCCAATGGGCGCCTGGTGCCGCTGGCGGAGTTGGTTCGAGTTGAACGCGGCGTCGCCGACAGCGCACTCTTCACCAAGGACTTGCAGGGCGTGAGCTACGTCGTCGGCGATCTGTCCGGCAAGTTCGACTCGCCACCGTACCGCGTGCTCGAAATTCGCCGCGGGCTGCAGCAAGCCGCGCTTGCCGGCACCGGCGTGGTGGCAGAGCACCTGCTCGGGCCGCCGCCCGACCCCTACCGCGAATACGCGGTGCGCTGGACCGGCGAGCTGCAGGTGACGCTGGAGACCTTCCGCGACATGGGTGCGGCCTACGCTGTCGGGCTGGTGCTGATCTACCTGCTGGTGGTGGCGCAGTTCAAGAGCTACCTGACGCCCTTGATCATCATGGCGGCGATCCCGTTGACCATCATCGGCGTGATGCCGGGGCACGCGCTGCTGGGCGCCAAGTTCAGTGCGCCGTCGATGATCGGCATGATCGCGCTGGCCGGCATCATCGTGCGCAACTCGATCCTGCTGGTGGACTTCATCGAGCTGCAGGTGCGCCAGGGCGTGCCCTTCAAGCAGGCGGTGGTGCAGTCGGCCGCGGTGCGGGCGCAGCCGATCGTGCTGACCGGGCTCGCCGCGATGACCGGCGCCTTCTTCATCATCGACGACGCCATCTTCGGCGGGCTGGCGATCTCCTTGATCTTCGGCATCCTGGTTTCGACGGTGCTCACGCTGATCGTGATCCCGGTGCTGTACTACGCGGCGTTTCGCCGCCGCCTCGAGCCGCCCATCGTTCCATCGACACCCGCGACACCGACACCACAAGGCCAAGCTTCATGACCGCCCTCACCGGACCGGCCGCGCGCACCGATCTGCTGAACCGCCTGCGCCGGGCCGAGGGGCAGTTGCGTGGGGTTCAACGCATGATCGAGGAAGGCAGCGACTGCCTGGCGATTGCCGGTCAACTCAATGCCGTGCGCAAGGCGCTCGACAGCACCTATGCGCGCATGGCGGTGTGCTTCGTCGAGCAGGAGCTGAGCAGCCCGGCCGACGCACGCGCCACGGCGCCGCGCCAGCAACGCCTGGACGAAGTGATGCAGGGACTGCAGGAACTGCTTAGCAAACGCGCATGAATCGACTGATCCCATGACCCATCGAATCACCATCATCGGCGCCGGCTTTGCCGCCTTGTCCACCCTGCGCGAGTTGCGCAAGCGCGATGCGCAGGCCGAGATCACGCTCGTCGCCCCGCGCGCCGAGCTGCACTACCTGCCCGGCATCATCTGGATCCCGAGCGGACTGCGTCGGCGCGAGGATCTGGTGATCCCGCTCGACAACTTCCTGCGCCGCATGGGCGCAAAGTTCCATGCCGCCGAGGCAACCGGTTTGCGCGAGCATGGGCGGTGCGTCGTGACAAGTGCCGGCGAGATCGCCAACGATGCGCTGGTCATCGCCACCGGCGGGCGCTTCCTGAAGAAGCTGCCCGGCATCGAGCACGCCATCACGCCCTGCGAGGGCATCACCGCGGCCGAGCGCATCCGCGACCGCCTGCGCGAGATGAGCGGCGGCACGATCGCGGTCGGCTTCGCCGGCAACCCGAACGAGCCGAGTGCAGTGCGTGGCGGGCCGATGTTCGAGTTCCTCTTCGGCATCGACACGCAACTGCGCCGCGAGGGCCGGCGCGATCGCTTCGAGCTGGTGTTCTTCAACCCGTCAACGGACCCGGGCAACCGCCTCGGGCCCAAGACCGTGAAGTACCTGCTGGCCGAAATGCAGCGACGCGGCATTCGCACCCACCTCGGCCACAAGCTCAAGCGCTTCGACGCCGACAAGGTGGTCAGCGAAGGCGGCGAGTTCGCCGCCGACCTGATCCTGTTCATGCCGGGCATGACCGGCAACACCTGGTTCGATGCGACCGATCTGCCGCGCTCGCCCGGTGGCCTGATCCAGGCCGACGCGCATTGCCGCGTGCCGGGATTCGAGCGCGTGGTCGTCGCCGGCGACTCGGGCAGTTTTCCGGGCCCCGACTGGATGCCCAAGCAGGCCCACATGGCCGACCTGCAGGCCGCGGCGGCCGCCGCCAACCTGCTCGGCGACCTGAACGGCCAGCAGCTCAGTGCCACCTTCAAGGTGGAGCTGATCTGCATCGTCGATGCCGTCGACCGCGGCACGCTGGTCGTGCGCAACGAGACGCGCAACCTGATGCTGCCGTCGAGCCGGCTCCTGCACTGGGCCAAGCGCGGCTTCGAGTGGAACTACCTGCGGCAGTACCGATAAGCAGCGGACAAGACCGACCCGCTCGTCGGCGAGCGGATCGTCCGTGCCACTCGGGTGTCGACGTTGTTCGCGCTACGTCAGGTCGCGCAGGCCGCGCCGCCGCTCTTCATGCCGAGCTTGCGCAGGATGGTCTCCAGCGGGCAGAGCCCGGTGACGGAACTCTGCAACAAGTTGGCGCCGACGAAGGCGGTCAGCCACAGCCAGTGGCTGGAGACAAACAGGGGACTCTGGGCGACGCCAAAGGCGAGCGAGATGAGGATCACGGTGCCGGCGAACATGCGGATGACGTTTTCGATGGTCATGAAAGAGGCCTTTGATGGAAAGTTATGACAACACGTCGCAGCTTCGACGATCGTGCGCGACCTGTCTGCCACGTGGGTTGCAGAAGGCGGCGCCCACGGGTCGCCGTCGTGCAGTCGCAGATCGCAGATCGCACCACTGCCGCTGCGACTACGCGCTCTTGCGCACCCAGGCCATGAAGCTGGCCGCATCCATGGCGCCTGACGTGCGCGCGACCTCGACGCCCTTGTTGAAGACGGCCAGCGTCGGGATGCCACGAATGCCGTGGCGCGCTGCGAGCGCCTGCTCCTCGTCGGTGTTGACCTTGACGAAGCGAAATCGCGGCTCCAGCTCCTTGGTCGCACGCTCGAACACAGGCGCCATCGTGCGACAGGGTCCGCACCACGGTGCCCAGAAGTCAACCACCACGGGCAGGTCCGACTTGGCGATGTGGCGATCGAAGTCCGCGCCCGACAGCGCGACCGGATGAGCGTCGAACAGCGCCTGACCGCAGCGTCCACAGAGCCCCTCGGCCAAGCGCGCCTCGGGCACCCGGTTGGTGGTGTGGCAGTGAGGGCAAACGACGTTGCTGTGACCGGCCTTGGCGTGTGCGTCCATGCAATTCTCCTGATGGCTGTCGGGGGCCGCTGGCGTGCAGCCGGTGACAATCATCGCCAGCATCGCCCACTCCGCGCCGGCCGTCTGCAACCCAGGTTGCGTGCTGCGGTCCGCCGCATGGGGCGCCGGCCTCGCTGGAGATTTCGATGAACGAGAACGACACCACACGCTCACTGCTGCTGGCACGCTTTCCGGTGTTCGCGCAGCTGCCCGCGGCGCGGCTCGACGAGATGTTGGCCGCGGCGCCGGTGCGCCGTGTTCCGGCAGGCAGCGTGCTGTTCGAGCCGAACATGCCTTGCGAAGGCTTTCCGCTGGTGCTCGAAGGCAGCGTTCGGGTCACCAAAGCGTCACCGAGCGGCCGCGAGATCGTGCTCTACCGGGTGAGCCCCGGCGAAGGCTGCATCCTGTCGGGCGGCTGTCTGCTCGGGCAGAACGACTACGCCGCCCGCGGCACGGCCGAGAGCGATGTCACGCTGCTGAAGATCGCGCCCGCGCAGTTCCAGGACCTGATCCTGCAGGTTCCGGCGTTCCGTCGCTTCGTCTTCGACATGTATGGCGCGCGGCTGGCCGAGGTGATGGAGCTGATCGAGGAGGTGGCGTTTCGCAAGCTCGACACTCGCCTGGCCCGGCTGCTGGTTCAGCGCGGGCCGGTGCTCAACACCACCCACCAGAATCTGGCGGACGAACTGGGCAGCGTGCGCGTCTTCATCAGCCGGCTGCTGCGCAACTTCGAGGAGCGCGGCTGGGTCACGCTCGAGCGCGAACGCGTGAGCGTCGTCGATCCGAAGTCGCTGCTAGAGTTCTCGCAGCAGTAGCCGCGGCGTGCGGCCCAAGTGGCCCCGTGTGGCGGCATCGGCCTGCTGGCGCTCAGAGGCAGTTGTTGTGCAGCTTCCACTTCTCTTCGTGGCCCAGGGCCTTGGCGAAGTCGGGCACCTTGCAGCGCTCGACCTCGGCGGGACCCGGCGCGCCCCGTTGTACCGGTGACGCGGCACTCACCCGCCCTGGCCCGGCCTGCGCATCGTTGCCCGATACCCAGACCGCAGCGGCGACCACCAACCCGATGAAGGCCACAACAACGGCGCCCTGGGCCAGGTTGCCGCCGGCGCCAGCGGCCGGCTCGACTTCGCACACGCCGCCCGGGCAGAGCTGGGCCTGGTCCTTGTTGAACAGGTTGTAGAGCTTGCAGCCGATGCAGATGCCGAAGGCCGTCTCGAAGAACAGCAGCACGAGGCAGGCGGCGCAGACGATCAGGTTGACGGGACCAATCACCTGTTCAATGACCAGCAGGTAGAGCATGCTCAAGCCCAGGGCAAAGCCTATGCCCCAGGCAAAGCGTTTCTGCGGTGCGCCCACGTACTCCGGCTGCTGCTTGCGCACGACCCACTGCCCCAGGATCAGGCTGGGCGCGAAACGCGGGTTGACGAAGACGCGCAGCGTGAAGTCGACCAGGAAGGCGACCACGAATACGCGGGTCGGCTGGAAGTTTCCGGTCAGCCAGGCGTTCATGAACGACACGATGGCGAAGAGGAAAACGATGCCGGCGGCGGCGCGCACGGCACGTTCGTTGAGGACCGGGACGGCATAGCCATCGATGCGGTCGCCGAAGGCGAAGACTGCGGACATTCTGTTCACTCCGTGGAAAGGCAAATTCAAGCCGTTGTGCGAGAGCGGCGGCGCCGCGCGACGTCGGTTCAAGTGAAGTGGGGCTAGGACAGTGCCGTCTGCGCCATACGCGCCAGCCGCCCGTCATCGAGGTGATAGACGGTATCGAAGCCTTCGATCATGCGGTGGTCGTGGGTCACGGTGATCACCGCCGAGCGGCGCTCGCGCGCGATCTTGCCCAGCAGCGCCATAACCTTGACGCCGCGCTCGGTATCAAGCGCCGCGGTCGGCTCGTCGGCCAGGATCAGCGGCGGCTCGTTGGCCAGTGCACGGCCGATTGCCACGCGCTGCTGTTCACCGCCCGACAGGTTGGCTGGCAGCGAACCCGCACGGTGCGCGATTTCGAGGTAGCCGAGCAGATCCTTCGCGCGCCGCGTCGCCTCGCGCCGGCTGATGCCGTTCAGTTGCATCACCAGGGCGACGTTTTCGATCGCCGTCAGGAAGGGGATCAGGTTGTGCTGCTGGAAGATGAAGCCGATGTTGCGGCGGCGGAAGGCGCGGTCATCGACCCCCGTCCAGCCGTTGTTGTAGACCTCCTGCCCGCCCACCACGATGCGCCCGGTGGTCGGCTCCAGGATCAGGCTGATCGCCAGCAACAGCGTGCTCTTGCCCGAGCCGCTGGGCCCCAGCAGTGCTGCGAGCTCGCCTTGCTGCACACTGAACGAACAGGGCTTGAGCGCCTGCACCGCGAGGTCACCACTGCCAAAGGTCTTGGACACGCCTTCGACTTCGACGACGGCGGTCAGGTTAACCTCCCAATGCCAACTGCGGCGGCGTGCGCAGCGCGTGCCAGATCGCCATCAGGCTGGCGACCACGCCGCCGACCAGCATCACCGCGAAGGTGACGGCGGTTTCCTGCGCCAGGAAGGCCAGGGTGCGCGGAAAACCGGGCGCGATCAACTCGCGCAGCCCGTAGGCGACGGCGAAGCTGGCCAGCGTCAGCGCCATCGACTGCTCCATGATCAAGCGCACTATGACCCAGTTCGACGCGCCGATGAGTTTCAGCGTGGCGATCGACTTGATCTTCTCGATCGTCAGCACGTAGATGATCAGCGCGATGATGACGATCGACACGAGGATCAGCAGCACGCGGAACAAACCCAGCACGGCAGACATCCTGCTCAGCTTGCCTTCGAGCATCAGGCTGCGCTCTTCGTCGGTGGTATAGACGTTGAAGTACAGCCAGTCGCCGATGTGCTGTGCCACCTGTGCGCCGTCGGCACCCGGCGCCAGCTTCACCAGCACGGCGTTGACGGTATCGCCGGTCGAGGACAGCAGCGGCAGCAGGCGGCTCGCCTGTTCCTGCGAATAGCCGGCACGCTCCAAGCGCTTGAGGCTGGCCGCGCGTGCCGCGACGAGCGCCCGGTTGTCCTGCTGGAACTGCACTTCCTGCGCGTCGGGCAGCGACAGGTAGATCAGCGGGCTGCCGCCGGAATCGACCGCGCCCTGCGTGATGCCGACCACGCTGTAATCGTGGGTCCCGAAGGGCACCTTGTCGCCCAGGGCCAGGCCGAGTTTGCGGTCGGCCACCAGTTCGTAGTGCGGGGCCTCGATGGCCCGCCCGCGCACGAGGCCGCCGGGGCCGCCCAGCCCACCGAAAACGTCGTAGCCGATCACGGTGAACTGCTGGCTCTTGCCGCCGATGTCGCGCTGCGCGCCATAGATCACCAGCGGGCTGGCCTTGGCCACACCGGGCGTCGCCGCCACGCTCTTGTAGCTGTCCAGCGGCATGCGAGAACTTTCGTTGAAGGGTCCACCTCGCCCCCGCTCGACGACCCAGAGATCGGTGGCGGTGTTGTTGATCAACCAGACGCCGTCGGCGATGTTGCCCTGGTAGATGCCGTTCATCACCAGCACGATGGCCAGCAGCATCGCCACGCCGACGATGGTGGCGATGAACTTGCCGAGGTGGCGGCGAATGTCCTTGAGCGCGAGATCCATGGCGTGTCTTGCGCGCTGCGGGTGGTCAGCGCGCCGGCGCGTCGAGCACTTTCACGCGCATGCCGGCCTTGACGTCGGCGGCCACGGCGACGATGCGCTCGCCCACCGCCAGCCCCTTGCCGACCAGCACGCGCTGGGCATCGCTCGCGCCGGTTTGCACCGGGCGGAATTCGCTGCGTGAGTCGACCACGACCAACACGCCCTGCCGGCCCGTGCGGTCACGCGTCAGCGCCGTCAGCGGCACCGCGATGCCGACGAGCTCGCCCGCGGCGATCGAGACTTCGGCCTCCTGGTCGATCGCAAACCGCGCCGGCGGCACATCGAAGGCGACGTTGACCTCGAGTTCGCGAGTCGCCGCGTCGGACTGCCGCGCGATGCGCGCAACCTTGCCGGTCAGCATCTCGCCCGTGCGCAGGCGGATGCTGGCCGCCTGGCCGATCTGCACGCGGCCGACGACCGATTCATCGACTCGCATCGCAATCCACAGCGTGGCCGGATCGACCATGCGGAACAGTGTGCTGCCCGGCACCAGCGTCGAGCCGACTTCGGCCTGGCGCGAGATGATGACGCCGTCCATCGGCGCAGTGATGCGCGCGAACGACAGCACGGTGTCGGAGTAGCGTGCTTCCTGTACAAGCGCCTGTGCATCGGCCGCGCGCGCCGATTGCGCGGCACGCGCATTGTCGAGGTTGGCGACGGCCGCGCTCGCGGTGGCATTCGAGGCATCGAGCACGGCTTGCGAGACGAAGCCTTTGCTCAACAACTCGGCGTCGCGCTGCTGCTTGCTGCGCGCGAGATCGAGCTCGGCCTGGGCCTTGGCGACCGCCGCCGTGGCGGCATCGAGGTTGCGGGCCAGCGCCAGCTGCTGGCCACCGACCACGCCACGCCGCGCGGCGAGATCGCGGTCGTCGAGCAGCGCCAGTTCCTGACCGCGCTTGACCGAATCGCCGACATCGGCGTTGAGCTGCCTGACCGTCGCCGTGATCCGTGCCGCAAGCGTGACCGGCACCCGCGCCTGCACCGTCCCAGGGCCGACCACGCGCAGGGTCACGTTGCCCTGCACCGCCTCGATGACGTGCACCGCAACGGCGCGCCCGAAGCGCAGGTAGCCGGCGCCGACCGCAACGACCAAGACCACGGCAGCAACACCTGCTGCGATGAGAAGCTTGCTTCGTTTCATGCGGCTGCCTGACCATCCAGTGCAAGTTCGATCGTGACGACAAGCGACTCATTCATGGCTTGTGCCGCTCGATGGCTCCGATCCAGTATGCGGTGACCGCGGGCCGCGGTCTGCAACCAGAGTGGCAGATCGGCGCCGACGCGACCCAGCGAGTCATCCTGCCACCACGCACACCGCCTCGGGCGCCGTGAGCAGGCGCTCGATCGACGCCTCGGCATCGCCAGCCAGTCGGGCATGCAAGGCCAGTACCCGCCCGGCGACTTGCCGGAAATGGCCCGCCCCGCTGCGCGCCGCTGACCGCATGGCCTGGCCCTTGTCGCCGCCGCGCCAGGCGGTGTAGGCGCAAGCCAGCGACGGGAACAGGCGTTCGCGATGGCCCTCGAAGTTGGCGAACCAGAAGTGCAACGCCGATTCGTCGTTGCGGTCGAGCAAGGTCGGCAACGTCACTTCGAGGTCGGCGATGTGGTCGCGCACCGCACGCACGAGCAGGTCGGTGCGCCGCTGCGCCAACGCGAGTCGCATCGCCGCCCAGCCTGGATCCAACCACTGCCCGGCGCGGTGTTCGCCCAGTTCGTGCAATACCAGGGTCTCACCCAGATCGTCGACGAGGCGCGGCAAGGCGGCCAGGAACGATGCCTCGTTGTGCAGGCCATGGGCCTCGACCAGCGCCTTGAAGGGCCCTTCGGCGCGACGCAGGCTGAACGCCTCGAACTTTTCCCACAGCCAGCGGGCCAGCGATTCGCGCCGCAGCACGATGGTCTGGCCGCCGGCAAGTGCGGCCGGGGGCGCGAACAGGCCGCGGGCCAACTCGCGGCCGCAGACCTCCAGCGCCAGGCCGTCGCCGAGGCGATCCGACCGCTCGAGCCGCGCCAGAAAGAAGCCGGGGCGCTCGCGCGCCGCCAACCCGGCGCCGTAGGCCAGACCGAGCGGCGCCAATGCGGCGTTCAGCGCCTCCGGGGCGAACGGATCGAACCAGCGAGCGCCGAGCGGCACGGGCACGAAAGGCTGAGCTTCCAGCCTGGACCACAGTGCCTCGCGCCCCGTCAGCCAGTAGCCGACGGCCTCGCGGTCGAGTGCGGCACCGAAAGCCAGGCCCTGCTCCCAGCGGTAGAACTCGCGCATCTGCAGCAGGTAGATGCACAACGGCAGATCGCCCGCATAGCGCGCATCGGCGATGTGGCAGTTGGTTTGTACAGCGGCAACGAGTGTGTCGAGAGCGCCGGATGCGTCGAGCCGGGAGGCTGTCATGGCCCGGGTGGCGATGGCGGCTGGCGCGGCCGGCGCGCGGGCCACTGCTTGAGCGACAGCACGATGGCTTCCCAGGGCAACTCGGTCAAGCTGCCGTAGCGTTGATGAGCGACACCGACCATGCGGTGCACATCGGCCTGCGCCGCTCCCAACGCCTGTTGCAGGCCGACCAGCCCGCCGCACTGCAGACGCAGCGCCTGGGCATGGGCGATCGGGTGCCCCGGGCTCGGCAGGCGCAGCGCGAAACGCGCACGTTCATGCAGCAGCGCCGCCAGCGTGCTGCAGTTCGTCAGCGCAACCGGCGAGCTGCACTCGATCAGCTCGCGCTCGCCCACGCTGCGCCGCTCGGAGCGTTCGCAGACCGCGCTGCGCGACATCAGCGCCTTGCTGAAGGTACAGGCCGTGCTGCTGGCGCCGCTGTCGCAGCAGGAGACGCGGCCGGGCGGCCAGGCGCGCTCGTCGGCCTCAGTCGTCACCGGTCGGACCCGGTTCGCGGACCTGGCACAGCAGGTCTTCGGCAAGTTGCTCGTTGTCGGCAAACATGACCTTGATCCTGGCGTCGCCGGCGGCTGGCCGCGTGGTGCGCAGCGCCTTGGCATGTACGGACGCTTCCTTGAAGGCACCGAACTCGGCCAGCTTCTCGATCTGGGCGAAGGGGCGGACGCTGAAGACGAAATAGGGCATGGCTTGTCGATCAGAGATAGTGTTTGCTGAGCCGCCGCCGGCCCGGCACGGCCTTCTGGATGACGACGCCGTGGATGGCGCTCAGGTCGGCGAGGGCCTGGTCGGCATAGAGGGGGTTCAGCGCATGCAGGCGCCAGGCCTGCCCGGCACCTTGCAGTTGGCGGAAGGTCCATTCGCCGGCGACTTGTGCGAGCACGAAGCAGCCGTCGCGCAGTGCGCCGTCGGGCTCGATGATGATGATCTCGCCTTCGACGAATTCCGGCGCCATGCTGTCACCCAGGACACGCAGGGCGAACGATTCACCACCGCTGCAGCCGGCGTCGGCGTCTGGGGCGTTCATCGCCAAGGCGGCGTTGCTCACAGCGCCTGCACCACCAGCTGCGCCGCCGGCACGCCGGCCTCGAGCAGGGCTGCGCCGAGCGCAGAGACGAAGGCTTGCGGCCCGGCGAGGTAGAAATCGCAGTCGATGTCGAACAGGTCGGCCCGGATCGTGGCCAGCACCTGGCGCGCACCGGCCTCGGCGTCGACATCGGTGAACAGGGTGACCTCGAAGTTGTCGAGCGCCTGTGACCAGGCACGGCACTGGTTGGCCTGGAAATGGCTGTCGCTGCGTGTCGCGAGCCAGAACAGCGACAGCGACGGCGAGGCGTCGAGCGACAGGGCATGCTCGATCAGGCTCTTGATCGGCGCAAAGCCGGTGTCGCAGGCGGCGAACACCAGCGAGCGCTGGGTATCTCCGAGCACGAACTCGCCGACCGGCCCCAACAGGTTGACCGCGTCGCCCGCTTTCAGCGCGCCACTGAACACCCGCCGGGCGAAGGCATCGTCGGACTCGCGCGGGATGAAGAAGTGCAGGTTGCGATCGTCGCAGGGGCAGCTGGCGATCGGGTGGGTCGCCCGCACATCGTCGCCTGCGGTGTCGACCGAGCCGGCGAGCCCGAGCGTGACAGACTGGCCGGCCAGAAAGCGCAGCCGGTGACTGCGCGGCGTCTGCAGGTGCAGCAGGCGCGTGTCGGGCGCGAGTTCGCGCACGGCGCGCACCGTGGTCACGATCTGCTGGGTCGGGATGTCGGCCGGGCCAACCGCTTCCAGCGACTCCAGCGTGATCTCGCTGCTGGCTGCCGTGTGGGCGCACATCAGGGTGTAGCCCTGCTGCTTCTCGGCCTCTGACAGCGGATAGTCGTAGGCGACGGTTTTGACCACATCACCCGAGATCACCCGCACCTTGCACATGCCGCAGGTGCCGTTGCCGCAGCCGTAGTTGAGCTTGAGGCCGGCACGCAGCCCGGCCTGCAGCAGCGTGTCGTGGCCCTCGACTGCGAACTGATGCCCGCTCGGCCGCAACGTGACTTGCGCTGACACCATCTTCAATGCGTCGTCCATGACATCCAGTACGTCGACCGATTCAGTCGCCAGC
>Ga0209254_10001588_pt1 | contig 20463 bp, 16 predicted proteins | sample FrelakmetDIP11DI_FD_187148 | JGI IMG/M metagenome (GOLD analysis project Ga0209254, IMG submission 187148) | Freshwater lake sediment microbial communities from the University of Notre Dame, USA, for methane emissions studies - DIP11 DI (SPAdes)... | ecosystem: Environmental > Aquatic >...
ACTCCTTTGCAAAGTTGAGTGGAGCGGATGAGAATATTACCCGACTTGATCAGTAGCGACTATTGCAGGACTATCTTAAAAGACTTATCAAACGCTCCACTAGGAGGCCTCGCGCGTGCTCATGTCGCCAAAGGAGATATGAAGTTAGCTCGCGAGTTCACAGAAAAAGGAGCGGATAAACTGAGCGCCGCCAAAGTCTGGTTAGCACTCGGCGAGAAAGCGAGAGCAAAAGAAGCAGCGCTGAGGGCCTATGAAAAGAACTGGGCAGATGGCCCGCCATACGCCTTCTGGTGGAATTTGAAGCACGCCAGAGAAATTCTAGAGAAGCTCGGAGAGCCATTACCAGATCTACCACCCTTTGACGAGGCAAGAGCATCGGCGGAGTTGATCTACCATGAATCAGAGATTTTAGCCGTCATTGAAACGCTGGAAACAGGTAATCAAGGCGAAGTAGATTCTCACTAACACCTGGTTAGGAGGAAGAATGGACGCGGGCTGGTTTGAGTTCGTGCCAAAAATGCTCAAGGTAGTATTCGATCGGAGGCAACGCTTATATCATTTAGGCTATCGCGTGGAAGTCATTTGTTTTGCTATAGATGCTGAAACACAGCAGAAAATCCTGCTGACAAAGCCACGCGCAGAACCGTCCATTTGGGTTCCTCCGCAAGAAGGGGTAAATAGCGAAGAAACGATTGAGCAAGCTGCCATTCGATGCCTAAAAACGGAATTGGGGCTGAATGAAGATGTCCTTCACTACCGGCGAAGCGCCTGGATCGGTAAGCGGAGCTTGTCTCCAGAACGTGTAGACGAGCGAGACTTGGAGGGCTCCTTACGCAACTACGTTAGCAAAGAGACGATGATTGGGAAAGCTTACTACGCGGCGTTGGTTCTTGTGCCTTCTCACGCACCGCTCAAGTTCAATGCGGCAGAAGTGATAGATATACAGTGGATGCTACTTAACGAAGTGGCGGCACATCTCACTGCCGTTGATTCGGCGAAATCAGACATTCTAGCAACTGGCCTAGAGCTTCTACACCTGATGAAATGATAGTGAACTAGTTTTATCCTTCAGAATAGGTCAAATTCAAGGGGCGTCCAATACCGGTATCCAGCTGATGTTGTTACCGTGCCGCCCCAGCAAAGGTTCGTGTATTTTCAATGAGTCTTGCCCGCGAAGGGGTCTTCGACATCCGCAACGCGGCTGACGCCAAGTCGTTGGACCGTTCACACGCACCAGCCAGTGTTGACGCATCTCTCGCTTATTCATGAAGAATCGTAGCCATCAAAACAAACCGAACGCCCTCACTTGAGGATGCTCGTTTCACTTGTCACTCTTCACTCTTCAGATTTCCAATCCACCAATACTCCGCCGGATGATCGCGCAATTCTCCAGCGCTTTGCCCGCGCCCATTGCCACACACGCCATCGGCGCTTCGGCCACGTAAGCGGCCATGCCCGTTTCCTTGGTGATCAACTGATCGATCTTGCGCAACACCTAGCATTGACGTTTGCTTCATCTGTGAGTACAATGTAGGCACATCTGGTTGGAGTGAGGAGTCGCCATGAGTCTTGTCAAAACACCCATCATCAAGATTGGGAATTCGCGGGGCATCCGTATCCCCAAGGTAATCATCGATCAGGTTGGACTGGGCGATGAGGTTGAGATCGATGTGCAGCGCGATCAGCTGGTCATCCGCCCTACCGTGCGTCCACGCTACGGCTGGGATGAACAGTTTCAGGCGATGGCGCAGCGCGGTGATGACCAACTGCTTGATGAGTCAACGACAACCCACTGGGATCGCAGCGAGTGGAAATGGTAGCCAAGCGCTTTGACGTTTACCTGGTCAGTCTCGATCCGACCGTGGGTAGCGAGATCAAAAAGACGCGGCCTTGCCTCATCGTTTCGCCTGATGAAATGAATCGGCACATCGCCACGGTCATTGTGGCACCCATGACTACCCAAGGGCAATCGTATCCCACGCGAGTGGCCTGTCGTTTTCAGGGCAAAGCAGGGCAGATCGTCCTCGATCAAATGCGCACGGTGGACAAAGGACGCTTGATCAAACGGTTGGGCCGCATTAGTTCGCTAGAGCAAAAAGCCGCTCTGTCCGTTCTCGCCGAGATGTTCGCTGAATAAGCACGTCCGCTTGCTCAAACAGATCCTTGGTTGCAGAAACTTACCCGCCAAAACAAAACGAGCATCCTCAATTGAGGATGCTCGTTTTACTCGCTACTCTTTACTCGTTCGCGACAACCCGCCAATACCCCACCGAATAATCGCGTAATTCTCCAGCGCCCTGCCCGCACCCTCGTCATCGCCTGATTGACCGATAGACGTGTGCTCGCATTAAAATACAAGGGCAAGCAGCTAGCGCTCCCTGTATGCTATGCCATCGCCGGTGACTTGTCGGAAATTGCGAGAAAAGAGAACCAGTACTGGTCTGCGTCGGTCACGGCCTAAGTCGATTCTGTCGCTTTTCAGATTGTGGGCACTGTTGATTCTTCCAGCCGCTCACCCTCTTCTGCGCCACGCGATCCCCGCAACCGATCGAGCACGCGCTTCTCCTCCGGCCCGATCACGCGCAGCACCAGCAGTCCGGCCACATACACCAGCGGCCCGGCGATCAGCGCCACGATCGGCTGTACAGGCCAGGCCAGCGCCATCACGATCAGCATCGCGCCTGCTGCGGCGAACAAGCGCCACAATAATCGGATCCAGTGGATCGATCCCAGCGACCGTTCGAGGTAAAACATGAACACGAGGCCCTCCACTAACTCCGAGAGGATCGTCACGACGGCCGCCGCAACAAATGAAAAGTACGGGATCAAAATCAAATTGGCGCTGATGTTGAACGTCAGGCCGATCACAAACGCCCGCGTCAATTTCGATTGCTGCCTCAACGCAATGAGGATGTAATTAACGATGCTGTTGATCCAACCGAACGGAATCGACCAGATCATAATCTGCAGCGCCACGGCGGCATACGGCAAATACGACGGGCCGCCCAGCAGCAGCACCAGAAACGGCGCCAGGAACGTCGTCATCACCGCGATGGGCAGCGCCAGCATCACCAGAAACTTAATGGCAAAACGCGTCGAGCGCATCAATGCGTCTTTGTCTTCGGTCGCCTGCCGCGACATCACCGGGAACAGCGCCATCGTCGAATAGGCCGGAATAATGTTCAGCGCATCGATCCATTTGTAGGCCGTGCTGTAGTATCCCACGACCGTCGGCCCCTGCATGGCTTGCAGCAGCGGCACGTCGACCTTGAAGAACAACGTCGCCAGCAGGTGATTGAGCATCAGCGGGAACGACTCACGCAGCATGCCGCGCCGCATTGTCGGATCGTTCTCGTAACGCGGCCTGATGATCAAGCGAACCATTAAGGTGTACAGCACCACAAACGTGATGCCGTTGACGATCAAACTCACCGCGCCGAGACCGACGATGCCCCACCCCGCCAGCAGCGCGGGCACGCCCAGCATCACCTTCAGCAGCACCGTCACCACGCCCAGCGCCGCCGGATATTCGGCCTTTTCGTAGGCGTAGAACAGCGCCGTCATGCCGGTCGATAGACTGCTGGGAATCTGCGCCAGTGCCAGCAGTACGATCGTGATCGCCGTCTCCTGCGTCAATTGGAACAGGCCATTGCCGAAGAGCAGCGCGATGACCAACACCGGCAACACGATGCCGCCCAGGATCAACCGCAAGATCGAGGTGTTGGCGAAGAGCCGATTAGCCCCCGATCGATCGCGCGACACCTCGCGGGTGAGGAAGGTGTTCAATCCAAAGTTGGTGAAGATTTCCACCCACCCCACAATGACCACGGCGAAGTAGAAGTTACCCGCGTTTTCCGGCTGCAAGATACGCAGCATCAACGCCGCGAACGCAAAGTCGATGAGGCGATTGAACAGGTTCAACGCCATCGGCGCGAGGGAATTCTTGGCCACACGCTGCGTCGTGGTGCCGGCGTGTTTCTCTTCGCGATACGCCAGCCGCCAGAGCCAGATCGCCAGCAGGAAGATGACGATCATCCACGCCATGAACGAGATGAACAGTCCCAATTTGAACGACATCGGACTGTACTTGAAGTGAATGGTGTTTTCTCCGGCTTCGATCGGCACGGCGCGGAAATTGCCGTACGCCCGCGTGATCGGAATCTCTGTTTCCGATTGATCCGCGTTGACCCTGAAGGCCATCCAGCCATTAAAGTACGTATCGTTCAACACCAGCCAACTCGGCTGATCGACTTGCGTTTTGATCACGACATCGTTGATCTGATAGTCGATCACCTCGGCGGGGGTCAGCACACAGGCTGGATTCGCTGCATTCGCTTGATTCGCTGATTTTTCGACGATCACCGTCGTGCGCGGATCGTACTGTTTCAACGCCGTCAGCGGATCGTCCGTGATCGTCTCGCACCCGATCGGCATCGTGAACGCCCGCGGCAGCACGCCAAGGTTTTCGTACACTTTCACTTCGGCGTCGTAGACCAGTTTGAACTTCGGGCTTTCGATCGGCACGTCGGGATCAGTCAGGACATACTTCACGTTCAGCAGATCGAGCATCGGCGAATCGAGTCCGCCGTACGTCGTGATCGGCTGGATGCGGTTGAACTGCGTCTCGTTCTGTGCCTCGATCACGCCCATGTAATCGGCGTATTGCTTCAGGATGATCGAATCGTAGCCGCGCACGTCTTGCAAGGCATAAGGCCAGCCGCCGTTGGCGTTGAAAGTCTTGCGTCCGTGTGGATCGAATGTAGTAAAGCGCCACTGAGATTGATCTTGCTTGAGGAAGTTGATCACGGGCGGAGTGTAGTCGAGCAGTTTGGGATCGACCGCCGGGTTGAAGCCAATCGCGCCGACGAGCAGATCGAGCGCCACGACGATCAAGAGCAGCGGCTTCCAGCTGGCTATTTCCGTGTCATTCCGAGCCACGAAGTGGCGAGGAATCTCACGCTCGACCGGCGACGTTGACGGTTGGGCGCGGAGATTCCTCGTCACCCAAATGCGGCTCCTCGGAATGACACCCCGGGGATCTGGCACGAAGATCGGACACAACGACACGCGCAGCACCACGCCGCTCATCGTCAGGAACGAGGCGAACAGGAGCACATTGCGCCACAGATGCGAATAGAACAACTGCGGATCATCAAACGCGCTGTTGGCCAGCGCCATCGAATGCAGCAGATTGTCGGCAAACGCAATCGATTGGGTTGGGAAGATCAAGCGAGACGCAAACAACCCGACGAGGATGATCACACCCGGCCAGAACGCTAACCCCGCGAGGATCGTGCGGAAAGAGACCGGGCCGTTGATGCAGAGCCATTTGATCGGGCCGCGCCGGGGCCGCACATATTTATCGCGCTGATAGTGGATCATCAACGCATCGACGCCGATGGCCGCCAGCACGGCGATCGAAATCGTGAAGGGCCAGATCCAACGGAACGGCGAGTGCAGTTGATTGATGCCCGGCAGGCCGTAATACAAAATCGCGTACAGCGGCGTGCCGAACATGAAGGCCAGCGACACGCCCGCGAGGATCACAAAAAACCAACGGTGCGATCGAGTCTGCGGATAACCGCCGCGCACGATGGCGTAGATCGCCAACAGCAAAGGCAGAATACCCAGATACGCGCCACCCTCGACGTAGTTCTTGATGCCCCACATGGTGCTGTACACGCCCTGCGGATTCTGCGCGTTGAACGGACTGTTGAGCAGCACGTTCTGCCCCGTCATGATGTCGAAGACCGTATGCTCCGCCGGGTTGCCGAAGAAGTTGGGCATCAACATCGCCAGCACGTGACGCGGCGGCAGCGCCCAACCGCGCACCTGCTCAAGCGTAGCCGTTCCCGCGCGGAAGTTCTGCGACAGAATCTCGACGTTGGGCAGCAGCTGCACCGCCGACATGCCGACGCCGAGCAGTATAAAAACGATTAAGGCAAGAACCGGGCGGCGAAAAACGTGAAACGTAAAACGTAAGGCGTGTTGCGTGTTGCGTGACGTTGATTCGCTGTCTCGCTGATTCACCGACTTGCGTCTTGCCTCTTGCATCATGCTTCTTGCTACCGCCACCAGGCGCCACAGCGCATACAACCCCATGATCAACAGCGTGTAGTACGTGATCTCGATGTGCCCCGCCATGATCTGGCAGGCCAGCGCAATCGCGCCGAGGACCATCCACGGCACGGTCGAGGGCCGTCCCATGATCGAGCGCTGCTGGATGATCAACTCGATCGCGGCCAACAACAACGGCAGCCACGCCGCCGCTGCGATGATCATCGTGAACACCACGCTGACAATGTAGAACCCGCTGAGCTGATAGATGATGGCGGCTGTCAGGCTGGCTAAGCGCCCCATCCCCAGGACGCGCGTGAAGATATACATGAACGCGCCCGCCAGGAACAACTGCGAGACGGTGAACCAACCGTAGGCAAGGGTGAGTGGCAGAAAATAGAAGAGAACGCTAAACGGATAGTAGGCTGAGTGCTGCCCGTTCGCCAAAAACGGCGCACCCGCAAAGAGATTGGGATTCCACAGCGGAATCTCGCGCTTTGCGATCGAGTCGACGATGAAATGCTTCCACGCATAGTTTTCCAGAATCAGATCGCTGACCAGCTGGTTCTGTGGAATCTGTGCGTTGAACTGCTCTGCCGCCGCTTTCCACGGCTGCCACTGATAGAGGTTGTCAACAGGCAGCAGCGTCTTGCCGCCCAGCGTCACCGGCCAGAACAACAGCAGCGGCAGCAAAAACAAAACCACCAGAATAAGCAGATCAGTACGACGACGACGTAGCATGGGGATTGGGAATTGGAGGTTAGAAGTTAGAAGTTAGAGTCTGGCGTATCCGAGTTTTGTCATTTGTCACATAGTCCCCGCAGCGCGGCGAAGGGGATTTGTCATTGTTCAATTGATTTTCCGATGCCGCCAGCCCACCTGCCACGTGCGCCACGCGGCTTCAAGTTTCACCGGGATGCTCATCTTGGATTGGCCGATGCGGCGATCTTCAAAGTAGATGGGAATCTCCACCCCGCGCAAGCCAAGCTTCTGGCACAGGTAGGCCATCTCGACTTGAAAAACGTAGCCGTTAGACTTCACGCGATCGAGTTGGATGATTTCCAGCGCGTGGCGCGTCCAACATTTGAAGCCGGCAGTCGCATCATGCACCTGCATGCGCAGGATCATCCGCGCATAGAAGTTCGCCCACGCGCTGAGAAACACCCGCCCCGCTTCCCAGTGCTCGTCGTGCCCCCCGCCCGGCACGTAACGCGATCCGACGACCACATCATACTCATTCGACTTCTCCAGCATTGTCGGAATATAATCGGGCGAGTGCGAAAAATCCGCATCCATCTGAATGATGCGATCGAAGCCGTGATCTAACGCCCAGCGAAATCCATCCACGTAAGCGCGCCCCAGGCCGCGCAAGCCGGTGCGGTGCAGCACGTGCACCCGATCGCTCTGCGCGGCCAACTCGTCCGCAAGCTGGCCCGTCCCGTCCGGAGACTCATCATCCACCACCAGGACGTTCAAATCGGGTACGGGCAATGCCAACACGGCTGCCGCAAAATGGGCGATATTATCGGCTTCGTTGTACGTTGGCACCACCACCATCGGTTTCATCACAGGCTCCGCGCGCCGATTATACCATCCCCGTCCCGCAGAGAAACGAAATCGCCCACACTTTGTGGGCGATTCAGCAGCGACGAGCGGTCAACTCAGGCGACAGGTTGCATCGAGTGAAGGCCGGCTTCCTTCAATGCGTCGCCAGTGGCATACGGACCGTGCTGCGCAGTGATCAGGCCCAGCGCCAAAGTCAGCTGCGGTCGCTCATCGGTGGGCGTGCGTTCTTTAGCTGGGAAGAAGAAATTGGTCGACTGTTGGATGCGCGCCAGCAGCCGATCGCGCAACTCGGCGGCGCGTCCGGCATCGACAATGATGATGAAACTGTCGTCGCTCAACTGGCCCACGAACGAACTATCGGGGTCAGACTGGCCTTCCTTGACCGAGTTGTTCATCAGCAGCGCCAGCGCGCGCAGGGCATCGTCGCGCGCCACAAAGCCGTAGCGATCGGCAAAGGCATCCAGGCCGCCCGCTTGAATGGTGAGCATGGCCCAGTTGTGTTGACTCACCACGCCACGCAAGCGCTCGTCCACCAATTGTTGATTGGGCAGGCCGGTCACCGGATGCACCAGCGTCTGATATTTTGATCGCCGCAGACTGTTGCGCACACGCAGTCGCAGGTCCTGCATGTCGAACGGCTTGGTGATGTAATCCACCGCGCCTAACTCAAGGCCCGACAGGCGATCGCCCCGTTCGCGTTTCTCGGTCAGAAAAATGATCGGGATGTGTTGCGTGCGGCGGTGTGAGCGCAGGCGCTTGCAAACTTCGAAGCCGTCCATATCGGGCAGGCGAATATCCAGCAGGATCAGATCGGGCGCTGCTTCCTGCGCCTGCTGCACAGCATCCGCGCCCCACGCCACCGGCATAACGACATAGCCCTGCGCTTCAAAGTAGGCGGCCAACATCTCGGCGGTATCACGGTCGTCTTCCACGACCATCATGCGAGGGCGATCCGTCATGAATGCCTCTCCGTACGCAACATCATTTGAGGATTACATCCGGGAGAACCGAGCGGGTCTGCACCTGCTGTCTCCCAAAAGGAGAAACTCGCAGCACGCGGCGAGTTTTGGGGGATAGCACAACGCGTCGACAGGCGCGCCCGGCGGCCGCCGGGCACATCGCGCTATCCGATCGGTTCCTTGTACACGTGGAACACGCACGACACATGGCCGGTGGCGATGCAGTTCACTTCGTCAACCCGAAACTCTTTGCCGCCGCTCACCCAGCGCAGACCTTCTTGCAGCACACCCATCGCCACGTGACACACCGCCTTGTCCGTTTTGCGCCCCCAACACACCGGGCAGCGATCGATGAAGTACTCGAAGTGATCGTCCTTCTCTTCCACGCGGCTGATCTGATCGCTCACCTGTGTGAAGATACCGGCCATGGCCGGCAGACCCATCTTCAACTTGGCGCCCAGCGGTAGCACTTTGAACGCCAGATCGCCTACACCCGCCAGCGCGCCAAAGCCCTGCAAGCCGCGCGCAAATGACGCGCGTCCGCCGCGCAGCGCCAGGCCGCGTCCGCCGCGCGGACCATACATCTCTTCCAATGCAGCATTCAGCGCTGTGAACTTGGCGAAATCAAACTCTTTCCCTAAATCGTCTGGAGGGTAATTGTCGATCAGTTCGGGCAGCTTGGACATGTTCAAGACCGCGTTCAAGCCGTTCTTACCCATGATCTCTTCCATGGCCAACAGAAAAATCCGCGTCATTTTGTTGGGGTAATATAAGCCGCTGAGCGGGATGGTCTCCATGTACCCTCCTGCGAATCCTGCAAAAAACCGCAGGAATTCGCTGAATAACTGGCCGAAAAGTGAGTGCCGTTAGGGTATCACATCACCTATCCCTTGTCAAGCGAAATGAGCGTTCTAGCGTTCTGAACGCATTGCTGACCCGATCGACGCGCGCAGCTCAACGATGCAGGCCGGTGAGTATGTTATAATCTCGACGTGTTTTTCAGGCAAATTCTGCGACATGCTCACCGATTACCGCGTCCGTCAACGTGAATACCTGTTGGAGATCAGCCGGGCGCTGACTGCCCGGCTCGATCTGGAAGCCGTGCTGCGCCTCATTTTGGACGCCGCCTGCGAACTGCTGGCCAGCAACGTCGGCCTGATTGTGCTGCGCCGCGAAGACGGCTCATTTGTGCCACGCGCCAGCCACGGCATTCTGCCGCCGATGCTACCGTTCTTCGCGCCGCTGTGGGCCGATGCACCCGAGCGCGATCGCGCCGGAAACTGGTTCGTCCCACAGCTCGATCGGAAAGTGGCCCTCATCGCCCGGAACGGCGATTTTGGCCTGCGACAGACCGTGGCAATTCCCCTACAGGTCGCCGACGAACTCACTGGCCTGATCTACATCTTTCGCGGCTATAGTAATGTTTTCTCGGCCAACGACCGGCAAATGCTGCAAGCGTTTGCCGATCAGGCCGCCATCGCCGTGCACAACGCGCAGCTATACCGGCAGACGCTGCGCGAGAAACAGCGCCTGGACGCCATCATCGAAGCCAGCGCCGATGGCGTCTTGATCCTCGACAGCGCGCAGCACATCACGGTTTTCAATCGCGCCCTGGCCAGAATGTCCGGCGTTGACGCCGACAGCGCGATCGGCCTGTCCCACGACGACGTGATCGCCATCGACGCCAAGCGCATCGGATTCACCCTGAGTGAAGCCAGCGCAGGCGGCTGGCCTCTCAGCGGCGGCAGCAGCTTCTTTGTCGAAGGCGACCTGCGTCGCCAGGATGGCGCGCACACGCCGGTCAGCATCACCTATGCCGCCCTGTTCGATCAGGACGATCGGCTGGTGAACATCATCGCCAACGTGCGCAATATGACGCGTCTGCGCGAAGCCGACGAGTTGAAGAACACCTTCATCTCGATCATCTCGCACGAGCTTAAGACGCCGGTCGCGCTGATCAAAGGCTATGCGGGCACGCTGCGCCGCAAGGATGCGCGCTGGGACGCAGCTACCGTGCGCGACAGCGCCGCCGTGATCGAAGAAGAGGCCGATCATTTAACCGAGCTCATCGACAACCTACTCGACGCCTCGCGCTTGCAGGCCGGCGGGCTAAAGTTAAATCTCAGTGATGTGGCGCTCGATCAGCTGGCGCGGCACCTGGTGGAGAAATACAGCGTCGAAGCCGCCCAACACCCGATCGTCCTCGGCTTCCCGGCGAATTTCCCGACGGTGCCGGGCGATGTGACGCGGTTGAATCACGTATTGAGCAACCTGATCAACAATGCCATGAAATATTCACCCGGTGGAGCGCCGATTAAACTATCGGGCCGCGTGACACCGCAGGAAGTGATCGTCACCGTCGCCGATCAAGGCATCGGCATTCCGCTCGACGAACAGGGCCGCATCTTCGAGCGTTTTTATCGCGTGGACGATCAACTCTCGCGGCAAACCCAGGGCAGCGGCCTGGGGCTGTATCTGACCAAGGCCATCGTCGACGCGCATCGCGGCCGCATCTGGGTCGAAAGCACACCCGGCCAAGGCGCGGCGTTTTCATTTGCACTGCCAAGAGAGTAAGCAACCCCTTCCGCTGCGCTTTAAGGGCGCTGCGTAGGGTATAAGCCGTCAATCTAAAATCAGAAATGAGGACTCCATGCCATATCCACCGACCAACACTTCGATTGCCTGCCCGGCCTGCCGCCAGCCGATCACGATTCAAGTGCACCAGATTGTGGACGTCAGCGAGCAGCCCGAGCTGAAGCAATTGCTGCTGGCGGGGCGCCTGAACTCGTTCACGTGCCCGCACTGCCGCAACGCAGCCGCGTTGGCGACACCGTTTTTTTATCACGATCCGGACAAAGAGCTGGCGCTGCTGTTTATCCCGATGAGCCTCAACGTCAAAGAAGCCGATCAGCAGAAGATGATCGGCCGCCTGACCCAGCAGGTGCTGAACAACCTCGTGCCCGAGAAACGCAAGGGCTACCTGCTTCAGCCGCAGCAGTTCTTCAATTTGAAAACCCTGATCGAAATCATCTTGCAGGCCGACGGCGTTACACCGGAGATGCTGGCGAAAGAAGAAGCGCGGCTGAACTTCCTGCAAGAGCTGGTCGATACGACGGATGAAGCGCAGATAGACGATCTGATCAAGCTGCACGACGCCGATTTTGATCTGACGATGTTCCAACTCCTCAGTTCGGCGCTGGCAGCAGCCGCGGCCGATCGTCAGCGCGCCGAGTTTGACCAGGTGCAACGCATTCGCGATCGGGCCCTGGCGTTGACGACACTGGGCCAGACGATCAAGCAGCAACAAATCGTCATCGACGCCTTTACGGCCAATCCCACACGCGAGAACCTGCTCGATCAGCTCATCGCCGCCCAGGACATGGAAGTGCGCGAAGCGCTACTGACGATGGGCCGCCCCCTGCTGGATTATCCTTTCTTTCAGGCGTTGACGGGCAAGATCGATGCGGCCAAGAAAGACGGTCGGACAGACGAGGAAGCGAAGCTGACCGTGCTGCGCAAAGAAATTCTCGCCACGCGCGACAAGATCGACGCGCAAGCGCAGGCCGTGATGGAAAGCAAGGTAGCGCTGCTGCGCGAACTGCTCGGCACGCCCGAAGCCGATTTGGACAAGACCGTCAACGCGCGGTTGAACGACCTGGACGATCTATTCTTCGAAGTGCTGACGCAGAACCTGCAGGCCGCGCAGCAGGGCGGCGATCAGCAAGCCTTCATCCACCTGCAGAAGATCGGCGATGCGGCGATGCGTGCGATTCAGGGCACGCAGCCGCCCGAAGTGCGCTTCATCAATACACTGCTGCAAATCGAGTATCCGAATCAGACGAAGGAACTGCTGGAGCGCAACAAACAAGTGTTGGGGCCGGAGTTCATCGCGTGGATGGAAGGGCTGGCCGGCGAACTGCGCGAGGGTGGCCGCGCCGAATCCGCCGATCGGCTGGTGCAGGTCGTCGATCAAGCGAAAGAGATTGCTGGGTTGAAAGTGTCGTTGAAGTAGATCCAACCTTCGGCCGCACAAGGCGGCGTCCGCGCCGCCGGGGACGGCGGCTTGAGCACACACAACCGGGCTTCTCCGTCTTGACATTCAATCCGTCATAAATGGAGAAATCCGGTTTCTTTTGTCATTGTTCACGAAGTCCCTGCAGTGCAGCAGAGAGCGATTGAACACTGCAAATTGTTCATAGCTCTACGGTCGATTATCCAACCTGAACCCGTGCCCTCTCACCGTCACCAGATATTCGTGATCCGGATCGACCTCCACCAGCCGATCGCGCAGGCGGCGCACCAACGCATCAATCGCCTGCTCGGTGATGCCCGCTTCATCGGATTCCGGCCACACCGCCGCGATGACTTCCTCGCGCGTGACGATCTTGCCTTTGTGCTCCCAGAGTATTTCCAGCAAGCGATACTGTGACAGCGACAGCGCCGGATCGAGCACCACGCCGTTGATCCACACCTGGCGCTGACTCTTGTTCAGCCGCAGCCCCGGCTGAGCGACGCGCAGCATCTCCTGCGTCAACGGCAGGGTCGCCTCCGCGCCCACGAACAACAAGCGCACGCTCAACGCCACCTGGATCTCGTCGCCGTCTTGCAGCTGCACGCTGCCGCGCACCGGTGCGCCGTTGACGTAGGTGCCGTTCTTGCTGCCCAAGTCCTCCACATTGTAACCGTCGTCGTCGCGCACCACGCGAAAATGATGGCGGCTCACCTGCCGATCGGGCAGCACGATGTCACAGTCCTCGCCGCGCCCGATAATGAATTCCGTCTTATTCAGCGGCCAGCGCTTACCGGCCAGTTGCCCTTCTTGCACCACCAAGATGGGAACGACGCTATCTTGCATGAAGTCCTCCGCAAATCTTGCTTGACAAGCTGATCATTGTCAGTTATCCTCTCGCAGCAAGGAGAAGAGAAGAGCGATGCTGCGAACCGGCACCGTCCTGCGATCACGCTATAAGATCGTCCAGGCCATTGGACAAGGTGGCATGGGCGCCGTTTACGAAGCCCAGGATGTGGTGCTGGCGGGACGTACCTGCGCCATTAAAGAAGTGCGGCTCGATCCCGACATGACGTTGGAAGCCCGCCGCCAGGCGCAGGAACAATTCTACCGTGAAGCCAGCGTCCTCGCCCGGCTCGATCACCCCACCCTGCCCAAAGTCTCCGACTACTTCTCCGAAGCGGACCTTGATTATCTGGTCATGGACTACGTGCCCGGGCGCGATCTCAAAGACATCATGAACGAGGCGCGCCGCGCCGGAAAATTTCTGGATGAACCCGACGTGCTGAATTGGACGGCGCAGCTGTGCGATGCGCTTGTTTACCTGCACAGTCAGGACCCGGCTATTCTGCATCGCGACATCAAACCGTCCAACATCAAGCTCACACCCGACGGGCGCATCAAGCTCGTCGATTTTGGATTGGTCAAAGTGCTGGCCGACGACGATTCCAATCGCACGCTCACCGTCGTGCAGGGTCGCGGCACGGCAGCCTTCACGCCGCTGGAGCAGTACGGCGGCGACACCGGCGGCACCGAACTTCGCAGCGACATCTACTCGCTGGGCGCCACGGTCTACAACCTGCTCACCAATCAACCGCCGCTCGACGCCAAGCGCCGCTTTCTCAATCCAGGCGCGCTGCAAACTCCGCGCACCGTCAATCCGGCGATTTCATATACCACTGAGCGCGCCATTCTGGCTGCGATTGCCATGCATCCCGATCAGCGTCCGACTTCCGTAGCCGAGTTTCGCGCGATGCTCTTCCCCACCGGAGCGGTCCCATCTCCGGCCAGCCAACGCCCGATCGCGCCACTGCGCCCGGCGATTGCCGAAGATTGGCCGGGAGCGCTGCAGCGCAATCGGGGGTTGATCGCCGCGGTGATCAGCTTAATCGCGTTGGCGGTATTCGTCACAGTCGCCGTCGCCCCGATCGAACCTTCCGCTGCTGCCATTGCCACACCTGCACCGACGGCTACGGCCGCACCGCGCTAAATCACCCGCGACGCAGCCAGTACACCAACGGCAGCATCCCGCCCAGCAACACGATCAACAAAACTGCCCAGCCACTGAAGGTTGCGCGGAGCAGATCGCTACCGGGCAGACCCACGCTAAAATACACGTAACCGATCAGGCCGCCGATCGCACACCACAGACCCACTTGCAAGGCGCGCGCCAGATCGCCGCGCCGTTGGCGAACAGCCCAATAGCCGCCGCCGCCAATCGCCGCTGCGCCGATCAACGCGAGAATCAATTCACCCCACTGCGCATTTTGCGGCTTGTGTGTGAAGAACGCCTCCACCGGCCCGGGAAGTGGCGTGGCAGTCGGCGTGGGTGTGGTTGTAGGTGTGCGTGTAGGCGTGGGAATGCGCGTGGCCGTTGGCAGCGGGGTCGGCGCTATCGTCGCCACCACCGCGCCGCCACTCTCGCTAATCGTGATCTCCAGCACCGTCGAATCCAGGGCCGGTTCGCTGCCGGCACGAATGAGCAACCGGCCCACCTTGTCCAGCACGAATTCGGTGCGCGCCATACCATCCAGTGTCACTGCCTCTTGAATCTTGGGGGCAGAATCGCCATCGTATTGGAAGAAGAACTTCACCGGCGTCTCGTCGGGCACCGGATGCCCGTTGCGATCGACGATCGTTCCCGCTCGAATGACGGCCTTATCGCCAACTCGCAAAGCCACCGGCGCCGGCGTCGGCTGACCTGGCACTTCGGCTTCACCCACCAGCAAGGGAATCGTCTGCGCCGGATCAGGCTCCGTCTGCACGGTAAGATCGTAATCGAGCGCGGGCATGCTTACCGGCGAACGGCCCGGCAAGGTCTGCGCAGCGAGCGCCTCCACGGCCGCATCGATGTTGGGGGTGAGCTTGCCGTACAAGGCGTAGAGCGCAGCAAAGCGCTCGATCTGTTGCGTGGTGAAACCATAGGGCGGCCCAAACATGAACCCGATCAGCCGCTTCCCATTCAACAGATCGGCGCGTTGATCGATCAACAGCTGCGCCGCGTCCGACTCGGGATTGGCTGGATTGATCGCTTGCTGCGCGACGATCACCCACTGCACAGCATTGAACGTCGGCGCCAGATCAGGCGCATTGGCTGCGCCCGTTACAAAGGCTTTCAGTTCGCTATACGTGGTGGTCGTGATGTTGGCAGCGGGCACGCCATAGCGCAGACTGATCGCCTGCGCCAGATCAGCCGGATTTAGCGTCTGCGCGGCAGGACACGTCGGACATTCTCGCACCGGGCGCACATCGACGGCGACCAGCAGCGCATCGGTTGGGCCGGGCAGCAGCGGCGTCACCTGATCGGGCGGCCACAGCAGCGTGGCGGCCTCTTGGGCAACCTTCGCAGCGGCCGCTTCTCCGGTGTTCATCTGCGCGCGGACTTGATCGACCGGCACTACCACTTGAGCCACCTCGTATTTCGGATACATCCGATACTTCAGCCGTAGAATCCGCTGTACCGCACTGTCCACGCGTTGTTGAAAAACCGGGTCGGTGGAATACTTCTGACGGAAAGCCGAAATCACATCGCGGATCACCTGCGCGTCGTCGCCCGGGCGCAGATTATCCAACAGCAGCATATCGTTCCCGGCTTGAAACGCTTCCAGCGCCGCCTGCGTCACCGAGATCGTCCCGCTGCTGGCCGTGGCCGAATAATATTCACCGACGATCACCGATCCCGGCGCATCGCTGATCAATAGGCCGCCCCGATCGCGCCACGCTTTCACTTCCGGCTGCTCCAGCAGTGTTTTCAAGGCCGTGTCGTCTAGGCTGAGCGGCGCGGTACGCTCGCGGATGTTGCCATCGAAGCCGCGGTAGCGGGCATTGGTCGTCAGCAGCGCATCGGCCAGAGGGCGACTCTGATCGATCGGGTTGAGCATGAGCCGCTCGAACGGCGGGAGATCGATCTCCTTCAAGTCGTCCAACGACCGATCGATCGTGAACGAAGTATCGTTCAGACTGCCCTGACCGGGGAAATGCTTGGCGGTCACGGCCAGCCGTCCTTCCGAACCCGCTTGCAGGCCGCGCGCGTAAGCATCGCCCATGACGCCCGTCCAATAGGGATCGCCGCCAAGGACATTCACGCCGGGATCGAGCACTGAGGTCGAAGGTTGCGTACGCACGTCCAGCGAGGGGCCGAGCAGCAGATTCACGCCCATGGCCGACAGTTCCTGTCCCACGATCTGACCAATGGTTTCCGAGTTGGCTGGATTCCAGGTCGCGCCCAGTGCCATGTAACTGGGCGCCGAGGTCAGGCCGGTGAGGATCTCGCTATTGGGTGGGCCGTCGCCATCCTGACGCAGCGCCATGAACAACGGAAGAAACGGCGCGACATCAGCATTGCGCGCTGCGCGCGCGAAATTTTGCAGGCGCGCGGTCAACCCGGCAACCTGCACAGGCGTATCTGATCCATTCGTGATATTGCGGTTGTCCGTCGAGAGGATCACACCGCCCACCTGATCGTCACGAATCAGCGCGGCGATGTCGCTGCCGGGCGGCACATCGGTGCCCTGAAACCCGACGATGAACAGTTGTCCCACCTTGGCTTCCGGCGACAGCCTGGGCAGCAGACCGGCGATGAACGCCTCTTCGCCGCCGTCTTGTGCCCGCACAGGCACGGCAGCATTGAGCAGGCAGGACAGAATGAAGAGGATGGTGATGAGGCGAGACAGACGCGGCATGGCTGAAGTATAAAGCGTAATGCGCAATGCGTAAAGCGAGAAGGATGCTGTGTCGATCAGGCATCGATCACAACAGCTCGATCACGCCATCAGCCCCGATCGGATAACGCCGCCCGCACGAGCGGCAGGTGAGCGCCTTACCGGATCGATCGAGCTCAGCGCGGCACTTCGGGCAGCGGAGTAGATCGATCGATGTTAGACCTCGGAGGTCTTGGGAGACCTCCGAGGTCTTGTCATCACCCGGTTTAATCGACCACACCAGATCGTAATCGTACTGCCACACCTGCGTGGTGATATCGATCTGCCCGAACGATTGCAGCAAGGCCGCGAAGGCATCCCGGCTGTAGGTCTTGCCAAACAGCAGCCAGCGGCCGCTGCCCACCCGATTGGTCACCAGCAGCAACCCGCCCGGTTTCAATACGCGCAAGCATTCGCGCAGTGCGTCGCGCGTGCTGGGCATAAATTCGAACGCCTCCAGGCACGTCACCAGATCAAAAGTATTGTCGTCGAACGGCAGCGGCACGGCGTGCTGGCACACCCACGTGATGCGATCATGATAATCGCGCGCGTACTCCGTCGCGGTGTGCAGCATGCGCCGCGCATTATCCAGCGCGATGATCTGGCCGCGAAACAAACTCTGCTTGCACAGCGCCAGCGGCAGGCGCGAGGTCCCGGTCGCCACATCGAGCACGATCGGATCGGACGTGCCTTGCAAAGAAAGCGCCAACGGCTCACCCAAAAAACGAGCATCGTCTTCATCCGCATATTGCTTGATGTCGTTGTAGCGGTGCGCGACAAAATTGTACAACCACGCGACGGGACGTTTGCCCAGATACGATCCCTCGGCCCACACGAACTGCCAGTAGAGGAAGAGCGCCACAAGCGCAGCAAGTAGAAAGATGAGCAGAAGAGGCATGGAAGACGTGACGAGTGACAAGTGATGAGTGAAAAGTGAAGAGTGGCGACTATTGCGTAGCCAGCAACGAGTAAGTCAGCGAATGCCCAGCGCGACGACGAGCATCGCCAGCATCAGCCACCCCTGCGCGGCCCGAGCGAAGTCCAGGCTGTGCATGACCGTCGCCAGCAGTGTCTGGGCGGTAAGCAAAGCAATCAGCGCCACCGCAGCGATCGGTTGTTGCAGCGCGATGAGGACGACTGCCAGGATGATCTGCGGCAGCAGCCAGCGGCGCGTTGCCAATGCACCCTGCGCCAGATCGAGCATGGCAGCGTAGGCAAACGAGAAAGTCGCAGCCGCCAATGCAGAAAGCAAAGTAAGTTCCCCGAACGCCGCGTGGCCCAACAGCCACGGCAGGCCGATCGCAACGAAACCGTGCAGCCAGTTGATCGCTCGATTGTGGAGCCGCAAGATCAACGCGATCTGCGTCAGGGCAAAAGCGGCGAGGGTCAGTGCCAGCGCCTGCCAGCCGATGACGGCACTCAACATGACGCCCAAGGCCAATGCCACGAGCGCGCTGAACAGCGGCGTGCCCGCCTGCTCGCCTCCACCGGCTTGCCACCACGCGCGCCAGCGTGACAGGTTGTGCTGCGATCGATCGGCGGGCGAGCCGTGCAGCGCCAGTGACGATTCGGATCGCTCGACGGCAATGGCATTCCAATTCGAGAAGAGCTGCCGCCAGTCGGTGTCGACCAACCCCCACCATTGCGTCGCCCACGCCCCATCGGCGATGACCACGGCCAGCGCGGCGATCAGCACATCGCGGCCGCTCCACACAAAGGCGCTCGACGCGATGAGGCTGCACAGCACCGCCCACGCCGGACTCAGCCACAGTGTGCGCGATCGCACTGGGATTTGGAAGCGAAGGAACGGTTCGGTTTTGATCGTCATGATGCTAAAGCAATTCTCAATGATCAATGATCAATGTTCAATGAAAAAGCCGGCTGTTCTTCATTGATCATTGTTAATCGATCAGTCCAATGTCACGCAGCCAGATTTCTGTTTGCCGCAGACCTTCCTCCAACGAACAGCGCGGCGACCAACCCAGCAAGCGTTTGGCTTTCTCAGTGCTGTAGACACAACGGCCCGTCACGAAGCCTAGCAATGCGCGTGACGCCGTCGGCGGGCGACGCGCGATCTTTGCGCCGACCTCAGCGCTGAAGGCTCCGCACCACGCCAGCCACAGCGGGATCGATCGGGCGCGCTTGCCAGTCATCACCGCGTAGCGCCCGTAAAATTCGCGCCAGGGCACATCGGTATCGCAAATGGTGAAGGCTTCACCGATCGCCTCATCACGCTGCGCAGCCAGCAAGTAGGCATCCACCAGATTTTCAACGTACACTGGATGCGCCAGGCCGTGCCCGCCGCCGATGAGCGATGGAATTCCCCGTTGTGCCAGCTTGACCGGCAGGGTCGTCCACGATCCGCCACGCGGGCCATAGACTTCGGCAGGCCGGAGGATCGTTACCTCAAACCGATCGGTCTGCGCGGCGAAAACGGCCTGCTCGCCCAGCGATTTCGTCTCGCCGTAAAGGTACGCGTTCGAGTGCGGCCATGTCTCATCGACCACACCGTTCAGCACGGGGCCATACACCGCAATGCTGCTCGTACTGACAAAGCGCCGCACACCTGCCGCACGCGCGGCCTCGGCCAATTGCTGCGTGGCCGTCACATTGATAGCACACGCGACGTTACGTCGATTGGGCTGACCCAGCCACGCGGCCACGTGAAAAACTAAATCGCAGTCCTCTGTCGCCGCCGCGAACCCATCGGGTTGAAGTAGATCGCCGCGCACCACCTCGACCCGATCGCGCAGAGAGGGCAACAGCTTCTGCGGATCACGCACTAGCACGCGTACGCAGGCGCCTTCGGCAACCAGGCGTTCCGCCAGATGACTGCCGATGAAGCCTGTTGCACCAGTTACCAACACCGTACGGCTGTGCCAGAACGTCATGCGACACAACCTAAATCCCTGATCACGAATATACCTGCAGATTCACACAAGTCGGCAAGCGTTCACCCTTCAGGCCCGCGATCAAATTCGCGGCGGCCATCGTCGCCATTTTGTTGCGGGTCTGGAAACTGGCGCTGGCGATGTGCGGCGCGATGATGATGTTGTCCAACGTCAACAACGGATCATCCAGATTGATCGGCTCCGGTTCCGTCACGTCGAGCGCGGCATAAGCGATCGTGCCGTTAGAGAGCGCGCGATACAGCGCCGCCGGATCGACCACC
>Ga0209254_10001589_pt1 | contig 20452 bp, 24 predicted proteins | sample FrelakmetDIP11DI_FD_187148 | JGI IMG/M metagenome (GOLD analysis project Ga0209254, IMG submission 187148) | Freshwater lake sediment microbial communities from the University of Notre Dame, USA, for methane emissions studies - DIP11 DI (SPAdes)... | ecosystem: Environmental > Aquatic >...
TGGTGATCGAATCCGACCCAGGCATCGTCGAAGGTGGCTGCTCGGTGCGTACCGATCAGCGCAGTGTCGACTATGACCCTCACGGCCTGCTCGAAGAGGTGTTCGCGGAGCTGCACCGTGGCTGACGCCAATACGCTGCTTGATCGGCTGGGTCGTGTGGCCGCAAGCAATCGTGAACCCGTAATCGTCAAAGGCCGGGTACGCCGGACCGTGGGCTATTCCCTGGAAGTCACCGGTTGTGATCAGGGTGTCGGCGCGGAATGCCTGGTCGAAGTCGATGGCACGTTGATCCCGGCGGAGGTGGTCGGCTTTTCCGACGGCAATACGTTTCTGATGCCGCTGGCGGACGTGACGGGTCTACGTCCCGGGGCGGGTGTGCGCCCCCAACGGGAGCGTAAAGGGCCGGTGATCGAAGGCCTGCTCGGTCGCGTGGTGGACGGCATGGGACGGCCGCTGGATGGTCGGCCGCTGGAGCAGACGCCGATTGCGCCCACCGAACGTCCGGGTCGTTTCAATCCGCTGCAGCGGGTGCCGATTGCCACGGCGCTTGATGTAGGGGTGCGGTCGATCAATGGATTGTTGACGGTGGGTGTGGGCCAACGTCTCGGGCTCTTCGCGGGCAGCGGAGTGGGTAAGAGCATGTTGCTCGGCATGATGTCGCGGTATACCGGCGCGGACGTCGTCGTGGTCGGGCTGATCGGCGAGCGGGGTCGTGAAGTCCGTGAATTCATCGATGAAAGCCTGGGTCCTGCAGGCTTGCGGCGTGCCGTGGTCGTTGCATCGCCGGCTGACGACGCGCCGGTGTTGCGCTTGCGTGCCGCGCGGCTGGCGACCGAGATCGCGCATCGATACCGCGCGCTCGGGCGCAACGTATTGCTGGTGATGGACTCATTGACCCGGGTCGCGCAGGCCCAGCGCGAGATTGGTCTGGCGGTCGGTGAGCCGCCGACCACCAAGGGTTATCCGCCGTCGGTATTTGCGTTGTTGCCAAGATTGGTCGAGCAGGCCGGCAACGTAGGTGGCAGTGGCTCGGTGACGGCGTTCTACACCGTGCTGGCGGAAGGCGACGATCAGCAGGATCCGATCGTCGATGCGGCGCGGGCGATCCTCGATGGCCATATCGTCTTGAACCGGCGTCTGGCCGACTCGGGTCATTTTCCGGCGATCGACATAGAAGCGTCGATTTCGCGGGTGATGCCGAAACTCGTCGATGCCGACCATATTCGCCTGGCGACCGCGTTCAAGGAACTATCGAGTCGTTATGCGCAGCAGCGTGACTTGATCAATGTCGGTGCGTATGTCGCGGGGTCCGACCCGGTGACCGATCGGGCGATCAAACTGCGCGCGGAGATGAATCAATACCTGACTCAACCGATCACCGAACGCGCAGATCTGAAAGACAGCCGGGCGCGCCTCGCGCGGCTGCTGGGTGCCGGATGAGCATCAACGAACGAATCCGTCGCTTCAGCGGCCTGATCAACGTCTATCGCCAGCGTGAAGATGCCCTGGCGCGGCGTATGCGAGCCGCCGAAGAGCTGGCGCAACGCGAACGATCGCAACTCGAGCATATCGAAGAAATTCAGGCCGAATATCAACGTGGTCTCATGGACGCCGGTCGCGCGGGAACGAGTGCCGCACGGATGAAAAACTGGCAGCGATTCGTCCGCAGTCTGGACGCGGTTCACATGGAACAGAACGAGCGAACACGGCGCGCAACCGGCGCGTCGAATGAGCATCGCGACGCGTGGCTCATGCAGTATCGGCGGACCAAGGGATTCGAGTCGCTGGCAAATAACCTCGCGGACGATCGTGATGCGGAACGTCGCCGGGACGATCAACGCTCGATGGACGAGATCGCGGGGCGTCCGCCACGGCGCGAAAAGTAGCGCCAGAAGTATGCCTGCGAGAATCTCGACTATGCTGAAAAGACGCTTGCACACAGTGATTGCCGTGTTCGGAGTAACCCCATGACGATTCGTTCGGAAGTTTCAGCAGATGGATTCGGTTTAACCATTGCGGTAGAGGGGCGGTTCGATTTCAGCGCGCATAGAGACTTTCGTGAAACCTATGAACGCCTCGACGCTGAACCAAAAGCGTTCACCGTGGACATGCGCGAGACCACCTATCTCGACAGTTCCGCGCTGGGCATGCTGCTGTTGCTGCGCGACCATGCCGGCGGCGATGCCGCGGAGGTCAAGATCGTCAACTGCAATCCGGATGTCCGCAAAATCCTGACGATCTCGAATTTCGAACAGTTGTTCGAGATTCGCTGACCCCAACCTGCGTTGTATGAGCGAACCGATACGCGTGCTGGTTGCTGACGATAACCGCACCGATCGGCTGCTGTTGTCGAAGATTGTTGCCCTCGAAGGACATCAAGTCATCAGTGCGGTCGATGGTGTCGATGCACTGGAAAAATTCCGCGCGGCTCGACCCCAGATCGTATTGCTCGATGCATTGATGCCAAAACTCGATGGGTTCGAGGTTGCGCGGCAGATCAGGCGCGAGGCCGGTGATGCGTTCATTCCGATCATCTTTCTGACGTCGTTGACCGAAGCCGACGAACTGGCACGATGCCTGACGGCGGGTGGCGACGACTTTTTGTCGAAGCCGTACAACAGCCTGATTCTCCGGGCGAAGATCACGGCGCTGGATCGAATGCGGCAACTGCATGCGACGATGCAGGATCAGCGTGATGAGATTGCACAGTACAACGCGCGCCTGCTGCGCGAGCAGGAAGCCGCGAAAGACATCTTCGATAGCGTTGCGCACTCCGGTTGTCTTGCGGCGAACAACATTCGCCACTTGATCTCGCCGTTGGCCGTTTTTAACGGCGATGTGGTGCTCGCGGCGCGCAACCCGGCCGGCAGCATGTATGTGCTGCTGGGCGATTTCACCGGTCATGGTTTGACCGCATCAATCGGCGCGATGCCGCTGGCGGAGATCTTCTACGGCATGACGCAGAAGGGTTTCCATCTCGCGGATGTACTGCGCGAATGCAATCGAAAGCTCAAAGATATTCTGCCGGTCGGCTACTTCTGCTGCGCGACGATGGTCGATTTCAACTTTCAGAAAGGCACAGTTGAAGTGTGGAGCGGCGGATTACCGGACGCGTACGTCACGCGCAGTGGCGGCGACCCGACGGTCGCCGTGGTATCGCGCCATCTACCGCTCGGGGTCATCGCCACGGAGAAGTTCGACGGCTCGACCGAAGTCTATGAGTTGGCACCCGGCGATCGCCTGCTGATGTGCACCGACGGATTGCTCGAGTCGCGCAACGGCGATGGCGAGATGTTCGGCTCTGAACGACTGATGCAGATTCTCGAACGGCATCGCGGCGGTGATGCATGCTTCGAAGCCCTCAGAACGGCTGCCTATGCGCATATGGGCGAACAACGTCGAGAAGACGATCTGACGCTGGTTGAAGTGACGATGCTCGATGAGCATGAAATCGATGCCCCAATGCCGAACTATGTCGCCAGCGGCCAGATCGGTCCGCGCGACTGGTCACTGTCGTTCCAGCTCGGGCCAACGTCGTTGAAAGAGTTCAATCCGCTGCCGCTGTTGCAGCACGTACTGATGGAAGTGCCGGCGCTGCGCATCCGCGGCGGTGTCATATTCACGGTGCTTTCGGAGTTGTATACGAACGCGCTCGATCACGGCGTCATCGGGCTCAGTTCAGTTGTGAAGTCGACGGCGAACGGATTCGCGAGCTATTACCAGCGCCGCCTGGACGCTCTGAATGCGCTCGTCGACGGGTTTGTGCGTTTCGAATTTGTCAGCCGCGCGTCCGACAGCGGCGGCTATTTGAAGATACGCGTGATCGACAGCGGTCGAGGCTTCGATGTAGCGGCGCTGCATGCCCGGCGTGCCGACGAGACGGGTGCCTACCATGGCCGTGGCCTGAATCTGCTGTATCAGCTGTGTGATTCGCTGACGTTTGAAGGCTGCGGTAATGACGTCGAAGCAGCGTTTTATTGGGGCGACGGCAGCGATGGCTCGGCTTGATCCGACCCAGATCAATGCACTGCGCGGTCTGATGTGTGACGATTTCGACGCATTGATCGATGCGTTTCGAACCGACTCGGCCGCGCAGCTCGAAGCGATCGTCCAAGCAGTGGCGCGATGCGACTCGACTGGACTGCGGTTGCAGGCGCATAGCTTGAAGGGCGCGTGCGCAAATCTCGGCGCGGACGATCTCGCGGAACTGTGTGGACGTATCGAACATCTCGGCCGGGCGGGCGGCTGTGCGGAGGCAGAGATGCTTCTTGGTGCGTTGCACATTGAATTACGCGCAGTGAGTGCAGCATTGGCCGAGCTTATGAGTCGGAGTCTGTTCCCACCGGCCGATTAGATCATTACCGGGATGATGTTGACGCCGATGTATTCTCCGCGTCTGTCCTTGCAGCGATACGCAGTGTCGTCCGCGCCTGTGTGCTGCGCTCATTCGAGACGGCGGATGTTCGATCGATTCGTGGGCTTCTGCAGTGAATCCAAGCATCGCTGATCGATGCCACGAATGCCGGGTCCGGTCTGGATCACAGCTTGGTGAACGAGCCCCTTGCTCTGTCGTAACGCGAGCAGCGTGGTTGCCTTTGCGCCGTATGAAATTCGGCGGAGTACGTATACGTCCGCCTCGGTCGTGCCTCGCAATTGCCGGAGCGTGATTGCCACGAACGGTGATGCGTTGTGGGTTGTCGTGGTCTGCTTTGGCTGACGAATAGAATTCCCGATTTTGCAGCTGCCTGCTTGCAACCGGCGTGGCAATCGTTCGTATACACTACCAAGTGTTTCGATACACCGGGATGCAACATCATGGACGTGGGATATGGCGGCCTCTGGGGACTGCTGATACTCGCCGCTGATATCTGGGCGATCATCAATATCTTCCAAAGCTCGGAGTCCAACGGGACAAAACTCCTCTGGATCCTCGCGGTCCTACTGTTGCCGTTGTTGGGGCTGATCCTGTGGTTTTTTCTTGGACCACGCGACCGCAAGGCGTAAGGGCCGCGTGCCGATCGAAAGCATGTTGAAAAAGCCCGACTGCTAGTCGAAGACTTTTTTACCGCTCGCGAAGATGAGATAGAAGACCAGACCGAACAAGGCGACGCCTGCCGCCACATTGAATACGAACGCCCATGAACCGGTCGCGTCCAGGATCAACCCGCTCACGTAGACGCCGATGATTCCGGGAATCGTCGCTGCGGTGTTGGTAATACCCATCAAGGTGCCGGCCGAACGCGGCGCGATGTCCATGTGATTGACGAAAAAGCCACCGGCGGTGAAGGCAAAGATGCCATTGCCCAGCGTCATGATCGCGATCGCCATTAGCGCGCTTTCCACATGGCCGACGATCAGCAATGCCGTTGCAACGCCGCCGAAGCCGATCGTCTGCATCAACTTACGCACGCGGCCAACCTCTATGCCGCGGCGGATCAGACGATCGGCGATGTTGCCGGCGACATTGAGAAACACGAAGTACGCGATGTGCGGAAACATGGTGAACACGCCGACCGATGCAAAGCTCACGCCCAGACCCTGGTTGACGAAGGTCGGCAACCACGTCAGCAGAACGTACAACGACCAGTTGTTGCAGAAGTGTGCAACGATAATCGCCCACACCGAGGGATGCTTCAGGAACGACATGATCGACGGCGCGGTGCCGGGTTCGCCGGCCGGTGTTGAGTGCGCCTGTATGTGGTTCAGTTCCTCGGCGGTGATGCGCGGGTGTTGTGCCGGCGTCGCGGCCATTTTGCGCTGCCAGAACACGAACCAGACGAAGCCAACAGCGCCGAAGAGATAGAACGCCCATTGCCAGCCGAGGTGCGCGACGATGATCGGTGTCACCAGGAGTGCGAACACCGTGCCCAATGGAATCCCGCTGTTGTTCAGCGCCATCGCCCGTGCCCGCTCGTCGGTCGGGATCCAACGTGCTTGCAATGTGTAGACCGCAGGAAAGTTGACTCCTTCACCCATGCCCATGCCGATGCGTGCAACTAACAACGCTGCAAAACCGAGCGCAGCCGCGGGCGGAGTCAGCATCGTAAACAGTGACCACAACAGCACACCGCCGGCCAGCACGACCTTGCCGCCAAATCGATCAGCGAGTCGGCCACCGACAATCTGAGTCAACAGATAACCAATAAAAAACGACGACAGCACCGTTCCCTGGGTCGTGGCGCTCCAACCGAGTTCCGCCGACATAGGAATGATGGCGATCGAGATATTGACCCGGTCGATATAACAAATGAAGGTTGCGGCAAAGCCCAAGCCAACGAGCGTATAACGGCGCTGCCACGGTCCGGTCAGAAGCATGCTGATTTCTCCCCGAGCGCGGATTATCCATGGATCGCGCGAAAACGTCACACGCTGCGTGCTGGCATTGATATTGCTCTACCAACGAGGTTCTCCCGCAACGCGTCGGTGGCGGGTCGGTTCCGAGGACGTGATCGGTGTGTCACTCAATGATGGACGCTCTATGAATCTGACCGCATTGCTCGATGTTTCGACCCAGCGATCTGCGATCCCCCTCGATCGCGCTGTCGGCGATGGTGGTTCTGACCCGGCATTCGCCAATGTGATGTCGCGATACCACGGAAATGACAGCGATTCGTTGGCGCAGGGCACAGCCGATTCTGAGTCGGAGCCGGTTCCGACTGAAAGCGACGGATCTGCAAACGGCGGAGGTGTCCCCGTGCTCGTCGATGCGAGTGGCGTCATGGTCGATGCAACATCGATGCAGACGACGGCGGACGACCCTGGCAGCGGCGAAGTGTTGCCGGTATTGATCGTCCCCGATGGTCAATTGTTGCCGCCGACCGCAGGCGCTGCCGCTGTTCGCGACTCTGATTCGAGTCCGTCGGATTACATGGGTCGGCCCAGACCCGACGATGATCTCGACGCGATTGATACGGGTGAGGCGACACAATTTGCCGTGCCGTTGCCGATTCCGCCAACCGCGCCAACCGCGTGGGGCGGAACTGCTGCGACGGTGCCGTTGCCGATGCCCGCGGTTGTTGATTCGAGCGCACCACGCCTTGCGACAATCGCAGGTGCATCGACGGCAGCGTTGTCGACCGGTGTAGACGGTGGTTCCGCATCGTCAGCGCCTGAAAAAAATCCGCAGCCCTCAACGCCACTGTTGGCGGGTCGTGAAGCCCTCGGCGATGGCGACCCTGGAACCAAGTCCGCCTATCCAGCCGCCGTCAGCAAGGTCGTGCCGTCGCCCGGCAGTCAAACGAGCGTCGCTACCGATCTCCGCACCGGATCCAGCGCTGGCCTTGTGGGTGTCGCGGGTCAAGCGTCGACAGGGGATGGCCGCGACGGCTCGACAAATTCCGGAACCGCACAACAGGGGGACCCGCAGGGACAACCGGATGATGCGCTACGGGGCGCTGGCGCGCCGCGGTTTGTAACGGCGCAATTTGCGGCGGCTGTCAGCAGTGCGGCTCAGACCGATGCGACCGGCCTGCAGTCGGAGGCGCCGGTTGATTCGGTTCGCACCGATGCGGTAGCGCAGCGCTCCAATGCTTCCGATGGTGCGCGCGAGCTCGCGCCGACGCGTCTCGGTGAACTCGCGCAGCAGCATGCACCGCGCCTGGCCGGCGAACTTGCCGAGCGTGTGCTGGTGCTGCGAAGTCAACGATTCGACAGCGCAACGGTAATACTCGAGCCACGCGATCTCGGGCGTATCGACATCCAGGTACGACTGCAGGCAGACGCTACGCATATCACCTTCACCGCCCAGCATGCGACGGTACGCGATGCGCTCGAAGGCCAATTGCCGCGGTTGCGCGCGCTGCTCGAAGAAGCCGGGTTGTCACTGGGCATGGTGGACGTATCGCAGTCGGGTAGTCGCAACGGCGGCGAGGCGAGTACGTCGCGACCATCCGAACACGCCAAGCCAACCACGGTTGGCCGTCTCGAGGCCACCGAATCATCGATGCGGTGGCAGCGTCGAATCGAAGCCTCGATTATTGACCTGCACGCGTGACGGAATCCCGGCGCGAGCCTTAGCGCACGCGTCAAGCAAACCGCTGGATCTCTTCTACACTTCCTTCAAGGTGCCGTTCCGTTGGCGTTTCAACGGTTTGACGGCGGCCAATACGACGGGAAGTTGTCATGGCGCAAGCGCAGAAGAAAGTTCAGAAACAAGCTCAGACGCGACCGGAACAGCCGAAAGGCCCGCTGGTCGAGCAGAGCGCGGATTCAAAGGATGCGGTCGAAGCGGCCGCGGCAGACGGCCCCACTAAGGGGGCGCGCCGACGTTGGCTGATGGTCGGTGGCGCCGCGGTTGTGGTGATCGGTCTGGCGATTGGCGGTGCGTTGTACTTTATGCGTGCGGCGCCGGACGACACCGCGGCGGAAGAGTCGGCAACGCCGGCGCACCCGATTGCGATCTACCTGGACCTGCGCCCGGAATTCATCGTGAACTCCCTCGCGGTCGGTCAACACCGCTATCTACAAACCGATGTCACGATCATGGCGCGTGATCCGGCGGTCATCGCTGCGGTGAGCGCGCACGCGCCGGTCATTCGCAGCGCGCTGGTCAATATATTGGCTGATCAGGACTTCATCGCGCTGCAGTCCGCTGCTGCGAAACAGTCGTTGCGCGAAAAGATGCGTGCGGCGATCGATGCGACCGTGCAGAAGGAAGCCGGGATCACCGGCGTCGAGGCCGTTCTGTTCACCAGCTTCGTGATGCAGTAGGGGCTACGCCGTGGCCAATCGCGAACTGCTGAGTCAGGAAGAGATCGACGCGCTGGTAAAAGGCGCCGGCGATGCGGTCGTCGACGACACCGAACCGGGGTTTGAATCGTCGAGCTACGACCTCGCGAGCCAGGATCGTGTCGTGCGCGGCCGCTTGCCTGCGCTCGAGCTGATCAACGAAAAGTTCGCCCGCTTCTTCAAGACGAGCCTCTACAACCTGATGCGGCACTCGGCGGATATCGGCGTCGGCGGCATTCAGATCATGAAATACCGCGAATACGTGCAGGGCCTGTATGTGCCGACCAGCATGAACATTCTGCGCATCAAGCCGATGACCGGCGTCGCCATGTGTGTGCTCGACGCGAAGCTCGTCGTGCGACTGGTCGACCGCTTTTTCGGCGGCGATGGGCGCCAGATCAAGTTCGAAGGTCGCGAATTTACGCCGACCGAGCATCGCATCATCGTCCGATTGCTCGAAGCGGCGCTCGAAGATTTGAAGCAGGCATGGAAGTCCGCCATGCCGATTGAAATCCAGGTAATTGCCAGTGAAGTGAATCCGTCGCTGGTCAACGTCGTCGGTGCCGACGAGATCATCGTCGTCAACAGTTTTCACGTCGAGATCGAAGGCGGTGGCGGCGAGGTCCACTTCGTATTTCCGTACGCGATGCTCGAGCCGCATCGTGAAGGGCTCGAGAGTTCAGGTCGTGGCAAGACCACCGAGGTCGATCGGAACTGGTCGCCAAACCTGCAACGGCGTTTGCTGCACGCAGAGGTGACGGTCAACTGCGCGGTTGCACAACGGAGCCTGTCACTGAAAGAGGTTCTGCGACTGAAGGAAGGCGATGTCATTCCAGTCGACATGCCGGACGCACATCTCGTGTTCGCCAACGGAGTACCTGCCTTCTACGCGAAGCTGGGTAACTCCCGCGGCAATCTGGCGCTCGAGTATCAGGACGCGTTTGTCGCGAACTGACGCGAACAGGCAATTTCGAGGAGACGGTTGTGGCAGATGAAAGAGTAGAGAGCAGCGATTCCCGAACCCGGGCCGCCTTGCCGCCCGCAGGTGGCGGCGAGACCGGCCCGGGCCCGTTTGATACGGCTGCGGTCGATCGACGCAATCTGGATGTGGTGCTCGATATCTCGGTGCGGCTGTCGATGGAGGTCGGCAACACGAGCATCAGCATCCGCAAGCTGTTGCAGCTGAATCGCGGGTCGGTCGTCGAACTGAATCGAGTGGCCGGAGAGCCCCTCGACGTGCTCGTCAACGGTACGCTCGTTGCGCATGGCGAAGTGGTAGTGGTCAACGACAAATTCGGCATCCGGCTGACCGATGTCGTCAGTCCCGAACAACGTCTGAAGATGCTCCACTGATGGAGCTGGGCACAACCATCGTTCAGGTCGCGGCCGCGTTGGTGGTGACGCTGGGGCTGGTATTCGCCTGTGCGTTCGTGGCACGCCGATTCGGGGGGGGTGGTTTTCGGGGCAGCCAGGTGATCAAGGTGCTCGCAGCGGCGCAGATTGGCTCGCGAGAGAGAATTCTGCTGCTCGAAGTGCACGGTAGACAGTTGCTCATCGGTACGACGGCGAACACGGTCACAGCGTTGCACACATTCGACGCCGGCACGCCGAGCGTCGTCGCAACACCGCCCGACTTCCGTTCGATCCTCAAGGGACTGGCGCCGCGATCATGAAGCACACGGCTCGCAATTGGCGGAACCTCGCTGCGGTCGTGGCCGCCGCAACACTCGGCATCGCGAGCGTACACGCCAATGCCGCTGCTGATCTGTCTGCATTTACCGTGGCGACAGCGTCGGATGGCTCGCAGAAATACAGCGTGACACTACAGATCCTCGCGGTGATGACGGCGCTGACGCTGTTGCCGTCGTTCGTGATCATGATGACGGCGTTCACCCGCATCATCGTCGTGTTCGCGATTCTGCGGCAGGCGATCGGGCTGCAACAGACGCCGTCGAATCAGATCCTCGTCGGACTTGCGCTGTTTCTGACGATCTTCGTGATGTCGCCGGTATTGAACGAAGTCAACGACAGCGCGCTGCAACCCTACCTCAAAGAGCAGCTGGCACCCGAGCAAGCGCTGAAGCTTGCGGCATCGCCATTGCGCAGCTTTATGGTGGCCCAGACGCGTGAAGATGACCTCGCGATGTTCATCGAGATCTCGCATTCGCCGCCCGCCGCGACTCCCGCCGACGTGGGCTTTTTTGTGTTGGTTCCGGCATTCATGACCAGCGAACTGAAAACGGCCTTTCAGATCGGCTTCATGCTGTTCATTCCATTTCTGGTGATCGACCTGGTGGTCGCGAGCGTCCTCATGTCGATGGGCATGATGATGTTGTCGCCACTCATCATTTCATTGCCGTTCAAGATCATGTTGTTCGTGATGGTCGATGGCTGGGTACTCGTGATGGGTACGCTCGCGTCGAGTTTCGGGGGCGCCTGAGATGACGCCGGCCGACGTACTCGATCTGTTCCGTGACGGTCTGCTGCTGGTGGTGATCATGGTGACCGTCATCGTGGTGCCGAGTCTGCTGGTGGGCCTGGTGGTATCGGTGTTTCAGGCAGCTACGCAGATCAACGAGCAGACGCTGAGCTTTCTGCCGCGGTTGTTGACCACGCTGGTGACCCTGATGGTGACCGGACCGTGGTTGTTGAACAAGCTGACGGATTTCACGAGTCGCGTGATTCACGACATTCCCGGGCTGGTGGGGTGAGCGATGGTCGTGCCGCTCGACTTGCTGATCAACGAGGTGAGCCGCACCTTCTGGGTGATGCTGCGAATCGGTGGCTTTTTTATGGTGGTTCCGGTAATCGGCAGCCAGATGGTTTCACCGCGGATACGCATTGCGTTGACGTTTGCAACTGCGCTGGCGGTGTCGCCGTTGGTGCCGCCAATGCCTGCCTTGCTCGACATCGACTTCAGTCTCGCGCTGCTGGCGATCACTCAGGTCTTCATCGGCGTCGGTCTCGGGTTCACGACAATCGTATTTTTTCAGTTGTTCACGGTAGCGGGCCAATTCATCGCGATGCAGATGGGGCTCGGGTTTGCGTCGATGGTCGATCCCACCAATGGGGTATCCGTCACGGTACTGAGCCAGTTCTTTCTGATGATGGTGTCGCTGACCTTCGTGGCGATGAACGGCCACCTGGTATTACTCGAAGTGCTGATCGAAGGTTTTCTGCGTGCACCAACCGCAATCGATGGCGGGGTTGCACAGTTGTCCTGGCAGATCGCTTCTCTCGGCAGTTGGATGTTCGGTGGCGCGGTTTTAATCGCGATGCCGGCCGTCGCGTCATTGCTGGTCGTAAATCTGGCGTTCGGCGTGATGACACGGGCGGCGCCGCAGCTGAACATTTTTTCGCTCGGTTTCCCCCTTACATTGTTGTTTGGTCTGCTGATCATCTGGGTCGCGCTGTACGGCTTCACGCCGCAGTTCGAGGGGCTGTCGCAGTGGTACTTCGAGTGGACCCGGCGATGGAGCTGAAACATGGCTGAAGAAGCCCAGGGCCAGGACAAGAGCGAAGAGGCTACCCCGCGCAAACGCGAGAAGGCGCGTGAAGAAGGTCAGACTGCCCGTTCACGTGAGCTGAATACGATGGCGGTGCTGGTGAGCGGTAGTCTCGCCGTGCTGATGTTCGCCGGCGGCATGCGTGATGCATTGGTAAACATCATGCGCTCGTCGCTGGCGCAAGCGGTGCACGCCGATGGCCAGTTGGTCCCGGCGCTGCGCTTTGCGACGGTCGAGGCGCTGTATGCGACGTTACCGCTGCTGGTGCTGGTATTTGTCGTCGCAATCGTCAGTTCCGGGGCCCTGGGCGGCTTCGTGCTGTCTTCGAAGGCGTTTGCTTTTAAAGCCAGTCGGATGAGTCCGCTGGCCGGCCTGCAACGTATGTTCTCGATGAAGGCGCTGATCGAACTCGCCAAGGCGATTGCCAAGTTTTTGATCGTCGGTGGTGTTGCCGTGGCGGTATTGCAGATCTGGTCGATCGACCTGCTGCGGCTCGGCCTGAAGCCACTACCCGAGGCGATGGCTGAAGGTTTAGAACTCGTCGAATACAGTTTTATCGCGCTGTCGTGTTCCTTGATTGTGATCGCCGCGGTGGACGTGCCGGTCCAGCTCGCGCAGTTCAACAAACAGTTGAAGATGACCCCGCAGGAAGTCCGCGACGAGATGAAGGACTCCGAAGGACGTCCCGAGGTCAAAAGTCGCATTCGGCGCATGCAACAGGAAATTGCGCGGCGACGAATGCTCGCCGATATACCGAAGGCCGACGTGGTGATTACCAACCCGCAACACTACTCGGTGGCGTTGGTCTACGTCGCGCAGAAGATGAACGCGCCGCGGGTCGTTGCCAAGGGTGCGGATCTGATGGCGTTCCGGATTCGAGAACTCGCGACCGCAAGTCGGGTACCAATCGTTGCGGTTCCAGCGTTGACACGCGCGATCTATCACGCAACCGACATCGGCGAAGAAATTCCGGCACCGTTGTATGTCGCGATCGCGCAGATCCTGGCGTTTGTTTATCAACTTAAACAGCACCGCCGTGGGGCCGCGTCAGCGCCTCGGCCACTCGGCGACCTCGACGTACCGGAAGAATATCGGAGGGATGCCTGATGGCTGACGCGACACTAGGCGCGCCCGGCGCAAAAGGTCTACGGCATCTCGCGCAGGGCAATATCGGCATTCCGGTGTTGGTGCTCACGTTGCTTGGCATGATGACACTGCCGGTGCCGCCGTTTCTGCTGGACGTGTCGTTCACATTCAACATCGCGTTGTCACTGGTCGTGCTGCTCGTCAGCGTCTATGCGCTGCGGCCGCTCGATTTCGCGGCGTTCCCGACGATTCTGCTCGTTGCGACGTTGCTGCGACTCGCACTCAACGTTGCATCGACTCGCGTGGTTTTGATGGAAGGCCATCATGGTGGTGATGCCGCGGGAAAGGTGATTCAGGCTTTCGGTGAGGTCGTCGTTGGCGGTAACTATGTTGTCGGTCTCGTCGTCTTCATCATCCTGGTCATCATCAATTTTGTCGTCGTGACGAAGGGCGCTGGACGAATCTCCGAAGTCAGCGCGCGATTTACCTTGGATGCGATGCCCGGCAAACAGATGGCGATCGACGCGGATCTGAATGCCGGAATGATCGATCAGGAAACGGCACGCAGGCGTCGCGAAGAAGTCGGTCAGGAAGCCGACTTCTATGGTGCGATGGACGGCGCCAGCAAATTCGTTCGCGGCGACGCGGTCGCCGGAATCCTAATAATGTTGATCAACATCATTGGTGGACTCGGCATTGGTCTCGTGCAGCATGGACTCAGTTTTGACGTGGCCGTGAAGCACTACACGTTGTTGACGATCGGCGATGGTCTGGTGGCGCAGATTCCGTCGCTGCTGCTGTCGACCGCAGCGGCGATCATGGTCACTCGCGTCAGCAGCTCGCAAGACATGGGTCAGCAGGTGATCAGCCAGATGTTCACGGATCCGCGTTCGCTCGGCATCGCCGCGGCCATTCTGTTGATCCTCGGGCTCGTACCCGGTATGCCCCATGTGGTGTTCATTGCGTTGGCAGCCGGCGCCGGATTGGGCGCGCGATTGATCGCGATCAAGAACGATCGGCGTAACGCGGCCAGCGGAACCGAGGTTGTTGTACGAACCGAACCGGCAACGCCATTGGAAGTATCGTGGGACGACGTCGGGCCGGTGGACGTCTTGGGTCTCGAGGTGGGCTATCGCTTGATCCCACTGGTCGATCGAAATCAAAGCGGCGAACTGCTGGGCCGAATCAAGGGCGTGCGTAAGAAGCTCTCGCAGGAACTGGGTCTGCTGGTACCCACCGTGCGAATCCGCGACAACCTCGATCTGCTGCCGAACGGCTATCGGCTCACGCTGATGGGTGTACCGGTCGCAAATGCCGAGATCTACCCGGACAAATGGCTCGCCATCGACCCCGGGGAAGTGTTCGGAAAGTTGAATGGCATCGCTACACGCGATCCGGCATTTGGCCTTGCGGCGGTGTGGGTCGATGCGTCGCACAAGGAGAATGCGCAGACGCTGGGTTATACCGTGGTCGATGCGAGTACGGTGATTGCGACCCACCTCAACCAGGTGATGCAGGATCACGCTGCCGAGTTGCTCGGCCACGATGAGGTACAAAAACTGCTCGAGATCCTGGCGGCTTCCGCGCCCAAGCTCGCGGAGCAACTGGTGCCGGACAGTATTTCGATCTCGGTACTTTTGAAGGTCCTGCAGAATCTGTTGCGCGAAAAAGTGCCGATCCGCGACATACGTACAATCGCCGAAACCCTGATCGATAGCGCCGCGCGCACCAAAGATCCTGAACAACTGACCGCTGCGGCGCGTATCGCGCTCGGTCGCCTGATCGTGCAGACGATCTATGGTCACATCGAAGCCCTCGACGTCATCACGCTCGATCCCGAACTCGAGCAGCTGTTGATTCGAGCCCGGCAGCAAGGTCAGGCCGATACGCCGGCAATTGAGCCGGGCATGGCCGAGCGGCTGCAAAGATCCATCGCGACTGCGTGTGAACGTCAGGAGATCTCCGGCAAGCCGTCGGTCTTGCTGGTCGCCGGCGCGGTTCGCTCTTTGCTGTCGCGATTCGTGCGCTTCAGTCATCGGCTGGTGCACGTGCTGTCGTACGAAGAAATCCCCGACAACCGCCAGATCACGGTTGTTGCCACCATCGGTAGGAGTTGATAGCTGAAATGAAAGCCAATGTGTTTTCTGCCCGAACCGTTAAAGAAGCCCTGCGCAAGGTGCGCGATACGCTTGGCCCGGACGCCGTCATCATCGGCGAAACGCGCCGTAACGGCCTCGTCGAAATCACCGCGAGTGGCGAATTTCCTGAAGCCGGTGCGATCGCTACGCCACGTCGCGCGGGCGTTTCGGTCGAGTTCGGCGAACGTCTGCGGTCGTTGGGATTTGATGCTTCATTCATCGATGCGGTTGCATCGAGCATCGAGTTGACAGCGCGCTGGGAAACCATCGAACGGCAAGTGGCCCGGTTGATCGGCGTTGCGCCGCGACCGGTTGTGCTGCCGCGCGGCCGCGTGCGTCTCATCGGACCGCCGGGCTCGGGGAAGACGACGTCGGTGATCCGGCTCGCGGCGAATCATGTGCTGAATATGGGTTCGGAACAGATCGCGATCATCAGCCAGGACGTGAATCGTCTGGCCGGCTGTGAACAGCTGCTGCTCGCGAGCGAACTGCTGAACGTGCCGGTATTCGAAGCACCAGACAGCCGGAGTTTGCGCACCGCGTTGGCCGAAACATCGGAAAAAGCGCTGGTGATCGTCGACACGCCCGGAATCGTCGCAACCCACCGTTTACCCGATGCCATCGGTGATCTGGCGGGGTTCGAAACCATCGTCGTCCTGCCGGCAACGTTTCACGCGAACACGCTGCGTCGCCTCGTAGCGCTGACGCGGCCGTTGGTGCCGACCGGCGTGTTGTTGAGCCATGTAGATGCCGTCGATGCGATCGGCGAGGTGTTGTCGATCTGCAGGCTTGCACAGCTGCCTTTCGCCTGGGTCGGTGCCGGAGGCGAAATGGCCGATGGTCTGGAAAGCGCCAGTGCGAATCTGTTGGTCGACTATGCAACCCGCTCGTTGGTCCTAAACGATGATCCGTCGCTGCACGAACGGGCCGCCGCGCGCGGCCGCGAAATTGCAACGGCCTAGCGGGGTATATGGATGAATTCACCGACTGTAGGAGGTGTGTCCTCACCCCGATCACAACGCGCTGCACGGTGATGTCGCTTGCAGTAGTCGGACCACGGACGGCCCTCGTACGGAAGAACAAGGAAACAAGATGAATGACCACAGTATGAATCCGGTGCAGGTGATCGCGGTGACCGGAGGTAAAGGGGGTGTCGGCAAGACCAATGTGTCGGTCAATCTGGGTGTTGCGCTGTGCCGATTGGGCCGCCGCGTGACGCTGCTCGATGCCGACCTTGGGCTTGCCAATGTAGACGTGCTGTTGGGATTGAAGCCGCGACGCAATCTGAGTGATGTGCTGGCCGGTTCGATTTCGCTCTCGGATGTGATTGTGCAGGGTCCGAGTGGCTTGCGCATCGTACCTGCGGCATCGGGCACACAAGCCATGGTGCATCTCGGTGCGCGTGAACATGCGGGCCTGATTGCAGCGTTCAGCGAGATTGCTCACCAGATGGATGTCCTGATCATCGATACGGCGGCTGGAATCTCTGATGAAGTCATCAGTTTTCTGCGCGCTGCGCAGGAAATCGTCGTCGTGGTGTGTAACGAACCAACATCGATCACCGACGCGTATGCGCTCATCAAGGTGTTGAACACGCGATACCAGATCAAACGGGTACGCGTGCTCGCCAACATGGTCAGCGGTCCGCAGGAAGGAAAATCCGTCTTTGCTAAGCTTGTGACGGTGACCGAGCGATTTCTGGAGATCACGCTCGACTACGCTGGGTTTATACCGTTCGACGAACATGTGCGCCGAGCGGTGCAGCGACAACGATCGGTGGTGGATGCGTATCCCACCGCGAAGGCGTCGCAGAGCTTCATGGAGCTGGCACGCGAGGTTGATCGCTGGCCGGTGCCGGTGGCGCCGCGCGGCCATCTCGAATTCTTCGTCGAGCGGCTCATCGCAACGGCGGCCGGTGCCGCGTAGCCCAACCCAAGCACACAACGAGGCACGAAAGGATGCGTGATGCGTCGCTGGCGGCGTACCGGGAGCCCAAGAGCTCGATGGATCGAGTGGTGACGCAATACGCACCGCTGGTCAGTCGGATTGCGTATCACCTGCTGGGGCGATTGCCGAGTAGCGTACAACTCGATGATCTGATTCAGTCGGGCATGATCGGTCTGCTCGAAGCCGCGCAGAAGTACGATGCCGCCAAAGGAGCGAGCTTTGAGACCTATGCCGGCATTCGGATCCGCGGCTCGATGCTCGATGAGATGCGTCGCGGCGACTGGGCGCCACGTTCGGTGCATCGGAACTCGCGGCGTGTGGCGGCGGCGATTCGCGCGGTAGAGGTACGTAAGGCCAACGAAGCGAGCGATCAGGAGATCGCCAACGAGCTGGGTGTGTCGCTCGATGAGTACTTTTCGATGCTGCAGGATGCGGCCGGTCGAAAGCTCCTGAGCTTCGATGAACTGCCAATCGACGACAACGGCGATTCAGCCGCGTTTGCCCACCCGGAAGGCGCTCCGGGGCCGTATGAGCGGGTGCGCAATGCAGCGTTCCGGGCGCGGCTCGTGGAGTCGATCAAACACTTACCGGAACGTGAACAACTGGTGTTGTCGTTGTATTACGACGAAGAACTGAACCTGAAGGAAATTGGCGAAATCCTCGGCGTCAGTGAATCCCGCGTCAGCCAGATTCACACGCAGGCGACGCTGCGATTGCGTGCTCGATTGCAAGACTGGACAGGGGACGCGTGACCATGGACCTATTGGCCATCATAGGTGCCGCGATTGCATTCACCGCCATCATCGGCGGCAACTTTCTGGAAGGCGGCCAGATTTCCGCATTGCTGAATACGCCGGCAGGCATCATCGTGATCGGCGGCACCATTGGCGCAGTGGTTGTACAAACGCCACGGACGCGCCTTGGCCATGCCGTTAGAATGCTCAGGTGGATATTGAAGCCCCCGGTACAAAAGATGAGCGACGGTATCGGGAAGCTCCTGAACTGGAGCACGACCGCTCGCCGCGAGGGATTGCTCGGACTCGAAAACATGCTCGAACGTGAAACGGATCCATTCGCACGCAAAGGCCTCGAGCTGCTGATCGATGGCGGCGAACCGCAAGTTATTCGTCATGTGATGGAGAACGAGCTCTCGGCGCGCATGCAGCGCGATCTGGCGGGGGCGCAGGTGTTCAAGAGTATGGGTGGGTATTCCCCGACCATCGGCATTATTGGTGCCGTGATGGGTCTGATTCATGTGATGGGTAATCTGGCCGACCCGGCGCAACTGGGCTCGGGGATTGCGACCGCGTTTGTTGCGACGATTTACGGCATCGGCCTTGCAAACCTCGTATTCCTGCCGGTTGCAGACAGGCTTGCGTCGCTGGTCGAACGCGATGCGACGTATCGCTCGATGACCATCGAGGGAATTCTTGCGATCGCCGAGGGGGAACATCCTCGCTCGATCGAGTTACGCCTGCGGGGTTTCGTGGACGACGACCGATGATGCTGCGTCGGCAGATTCTGCAGGACAGCAACAATCACGAACGTTGGCTGATCTCGTATGCCGATTTCATGACGTTGTTGTTTGGCTTCTTCGTCGTCATGTACGCGATATCGTCAGTCAATGAAGGCAAATACAAGGTGTTGTCGAGTGCGTTGAACGAGGTATTCGCACAACGTGAATTGACGCTGGCGCCGGTTCAGGTCGGTGAATCCACCCGGGCAACTGCGCCGGATGTCGTCGTTGCGGAGAATCCGGCGAGCGCGCCGGACAAAACCCCCGGCGACACGTTTCTCGAATCGATGGCAAGCCAGGTGCAGGAGCGCCTGGCCGGCGTCCTCGGGGAAGGGGAGTTCGACGTCAAAGGCAACGACCAATGGCTCGAAATCAATCTGGATGCCGCGGTGCTGTTCGACAGCGGCGACGCCGCACTTGGGCCGTTGGCCAATGACGTATTGCGCGAAGTCGTCGCATTGTTGACCGAGGTTGGCAATCCGGTGACGGTCGAAGGTTACACAGACAATGTGCCGATTGAGACAGCCCGCTTCGCGTCGAACTGGGAACTATCCGCGGCGCGCGCTGCTTCCGTGGTTCGTGCGTTTGCCGAACTGGGGCTCGATCCCGAGCGCCTGGCAGCTGTTGGTTATGGTGAGCAACATCCGGTTGCAACCAACGCAACTCCACAGGGGCGCGCGCATAACCGCCGCGTGACGATACTCGTTGCACGTAGCGCCGACGCACAACGTGGGCTGACCGCGATCGGTGCGCAGCGCAGTAAGCCGATCGAGATCGAATGGCGCGATGAAGAAGCCGCGTCAGCTACGCCGACGAACCCCGATACGGTGCAAGCAGTACGTCTACAGGGAGGTGGGGTGTTGTTCACCAACGAACCGCCCGTATCGGCGGGGCCTAAACCCTGACTCCGATCGGAGCGAACCGCGGCGGATAACTGGCGCATCGCGAATTCTGGGCTACAGTTCTGTCAAGGATGCCAATGGAAACATTGCCATGGCCATCGACAGAATTGCCGACTACCGAATCCTCCCGCCCGGCCGTGGTCGACGCGAGCGGGACAACAAAAAAGACGCGAAGCGTCAGCGAGAACCGTCGCCGCCGCCGAAGGAGCATCAGATCGATGAACGCGCTTGATCTCACCCTGACCGCGGCGTTGGTGCTGGCTTGCGCGGTTGCCTTGATGCCCGTGTTGGGTTTTATGCGGTTGCGCGCGTTGGAGCGTCGGCTCGAACGGCTGCAGGAGCTGACATATACCTTTACCGACGCCTCTGCGCGACTCTCGTTGGCGCTTGAACGTGGTGCGATCGAGCCGCAAATCGCGCCGGTTCGTTCGGAAGCATCGCGACGCTCGCTGATCCACAGTGCCCGCAACCAACTCGACGCAGGCGCGCCGATGGATCGACTGACGGTCGAACTCGGTTTACGACGTGATGAGCTATGTTTGATGGACATCGGCCGTCGAGCTGGCGCAGCGCAGGCGGTCTTGTAGGAGGGGTGTCCTCACCCCGATGGGCTCATCTGTGGGAGGCGGG
>Ga0209254_10001590_pt1 | contig 20446 bp, 19 predicted proteins | sample FrelakmetDIP11DI_FD_187148 | JGI IMG/M metagenome (GOLD analysis project Ga0209254, IMG submission 187148) | Freshwater lake sediment microbial communities from the University of Notre Dame, USA, for methane emissions studies - DIP11 DI (SPAdes)... | ecosystem: Environmental > Aquatic >...
CGAAGGGCTCGCAGACCCACCAATCAGCCACGGCAGCCAGTTCATCGTTAATATAAACCAGCGGCGCACGCGCTCTAAGCCAGGGTGGTATGCCCGCTTCCTGAAACAGCTTTTTCAGTTCACGTGTACCCATTCGCCGGGGCAGACGGCAGCTTTCTCCTCCTTTCCGGTATCGCACTGTGATCGCTCCTGTTTGCCAAGCCTCCGGGGCGATACCCCGTCCTTCAATCATCGTGGCGGTCAGCTTACCGTTACCGTCTGGCAGAGTGAGGACGCACTTGCCATTCCAGGTGATTGTCAACCCTGCATCCACAGGCGTTTGCGGTGGCAACAGAAAAATCCCGTTTCGATAGCACCTTACTTCGCCCTCCCCCCAACTGACAACCGGCGTTTTATCCCGCGCAGCCGGGAGCACTTCCCGCAGGATTCTCTCGATCGTGACGGCTGGCGGCATGCGATAGCCGCTGTGGCGCAGCCATTCGCGCAATACCAGGCGCTGATCCGCCCGGCGAAGCGACTTCAGTCGCTCGGCGTCCAGACTTTCACCATCCGCCCGCAGGGCGGATTGGCACAGATCAGCAGACCAATCACCGAGCAAGCGTTGCGCCTCGGCGCAGTGGTTAGCCGTTCGGCTCAGGGCCTTCTTGACGCCGGGCCAGCGATGCGCCAGTAGGGGAATGATTCTATGGCGCAGGTAGTTCCGGTCATGATCCATCGACAGATTGCTGGGGTCATCAACCCATCGCAAATTGAATTGTTCCGCATAAGCCTGCAATTCTTGCCGTGAATAGCTCAACAGCGGACGCATCAGCAAGCCTGGCCCAAGCTCCGAGCACTCCGGCATTGCCGCGAGTCCAGCCAGGCCCGCGCCGCGCATCAGTTGGAGCAGTAAGGTTTCCGCTTGATCGTCGCGATGCTGGGCGGTCAGGACGATCTCCCCAGGGGCGAGTTGGGACAGGATGGCCCGATAGCGTGCGTTCCGGGCCGCTTCCTCCGGGCTTTCTCCCGGTCTGGCGCTGGCATCGACCTTGATGAGCAGGAATGGGATATTTAGATCTTGACAGGTTTGCTTGCAATGGACAGCCCAGGCATCCGCGTTCGCCTGCAAGCCGTGATGGACATGAACGGCGGTCAACGCGGGGACGCGAGACACACGTTCGAGCCGGGCGCAGAGGTGCAGCAATACGTGGGAATCGAGGCCACCGCTGTAGGCGATCCAAAAACGCGGAGGGGCGGGGCGGGACTGAAGTACTGCCCGAAAGGCATCAATAGTGAGCTTCATTCCGGGGTGATCACCTGCCCCACGTGCACATCACATAGACCGACAATACAGTCAGAATTGATTGGGAACTACGGCGGAAACCGCAACAAGCCAATCGTCAGGCGGCCGATTCTTCGTAAACGCCATAACTCATCAGGCGTTGGTAACGGCGTTCCAATAGGGTTTCCGTCGGCTCGCACTGTAAGTCGCTCAGTTGCTTCTTCAGCGCTGCTTTCAGGTTTTCCGAGGTAACCTTGCGGTCGCGATGCGCGCCCCCCAGAGGTTCGCGAACGATCTCGTCGATGAGTTTCAAGTCGAACAAGCGTTTCGAGGTGATGCCCATCGCCTCGGCAGCCAGTTCGGCCTTGTCCGCGCTTTTCCAAAGAATGGAAGCGCAGCCCTCCGGCGAAATCACGGCGTAGGTACTGTATTCCAGCATCAACAGGCGGTCGCCCACGCCAATCGCGAGCGCTCCACCGGATCCGCCCTCGCCGATCACCGTGCAGATGATCGGGGTGCGCAACTTGGACATTTCGAATAGGTTGCGGGCGATGGCCTCGCTTTGGCCACGTTCCTCCGCGCCTATACCCGGATAAGCGCCCGGCGTGTCGATGAAGCACAGGATCGGCAGGTGGAAGCGTTCTGCCAGTCGCATCAGGCGCAAGGCCTTGCGATAGCCTTCCGGGAGTGGCATACCGAAGTTGCGGTAGATTTTTTCCTTGGTATCGCGGCCTTTCTGATGGCCGATGATCATCACCGGGTGCTCGTCGAGGCGTGCCAACCCCCCGACGATGGCGGGATCATCAGCGAAGCCGCGGTCCCCGTGCAGTTCGTGGAAGTCGTCGAACATCATTTCGATGTAGTCGAGCGTATAGGGCCGCTGCGGGTGCCGCGAAAGCTGAGAAATCTTCCATGCGGAGAGTGAAGAAAAAACCGACTCAGTCAGTTTGCGACTCTTTTCCTCCAGCCGCGCGATTTCCTCGGAGATATTGATCTCGTTGTCGAACCCGACATGCCGAAGTTCCTCTATTTTGGCTTCCAGTTCGGCAATCGACTGTTCAAAGTCTAGGAATTTGAGGTCCATGGGAAAGCAATCTTTCGCTGCGCTTGTTGGTCAAAACCCGGCTAGTCTAACACTTCCTCTAGGAAATTCCGCATTCCTTGCCAGGAGCGGCGGTCGGCGATCGCATGGTAAACCGTGCCGAAGCTTGGATCGTTCGCTTGAGGATTGGTGAAGGCGTGAACTGTGCCGCCGTAAACATGCATTTGCCAATCGGCACCGGCCTCCGTGAGTTCCTGCTCGAGGGCGAGAACCTGGTCGGGCGGCGCCATAGGGTCATCGTGGCCGTGCATGACCAGAACTTTCGCCCTGATCAGGGTGCCCTTTGTAAGTTTGGGTGGAATCAACAGCCCATGGAAGCTGACGACGCCCTGAATATCAGCCCCCGACCTGGCCAAATCGAGGGCGCACAGGCCACCGAAGCAGAAGCCGATCGCCGCGATCCGGGTCCCGTCGACCTCCTTAAGGCTGCGCAGAACGTTCACGGCCGCGGCCATGCGACGCTGCAACAGCCGCCGGTCCTCCATGAAAGTCTGCATCAGCTTCGCGTTTTCTTCCGGCCCGCTACCTAATATGCCCTTGCCGTACATGTCCAAGGCGAACGCGGCGTAACCCAACTCGGCGAGCTTGCGTGCCTTGTTACAGGCGAACTCGTCACGTCCGGCCCAAGCGTGGGAAACGAGCACTGCCGGCAGTGCCCCGGCTACCTCATCGTCATGAGCGAAAAAGCCTTCAAGGCAGGCGCCTTCATGGAAATATTCAATGGTGCGGGTTTGGACAGTCATGAGTTGGTTTACCTCGGTTCGTAAGGGTGCAAAGCAGCAAGGTGCTGGATGTTTTCAGCGGTCCGCGCCGGTCAGAAAACAAGACTGCCCGGTAGACTCCGAGCTTAAGTCGTTCCGCCAGGCTTGGCTTTCTTTCTCGAACAATCGGTTGGCTTCGATGGGTCCCCAGGAGCCGGCAGGGTAGGTATGAATGAAATCCCGTTCCACCGCCCATACTTTCAAGATGGGGTCGACCACCCGCCAGGCCCAGTTGACTTCGTCGGAGCGCAGGAACTGAGAGTGATCACCATCGATCACATCGAGCAGCAGTGCTTCGTAGGCATCCAGGTAATAGCCGGCCTGATGGCAGGTGCTGGCGTCCAACTGAGTGGTGCGGGTTCTCATGCCGATGCCCGGTTCGCGAACCTGCACTTCGGCGCGGATACACTGTTCCGGCTGGATTCCCAAAAGCAGCCAGTTGGGCTGAATCTCCTCGATCTGGGTTTCGCGGAAAAGTTGCTGAGGGGGGTGCTTGAAGCGGATGCTGATAAGAGAGTTTTGGCCAGCCAGACGCTTGCCGGTTCGAAGGTAAAACGGCACGTTGCGCCAGCGCCAGTTGTCGATATACAGTTTGACGGCGGCATAGGTTTCGGTGGTGCTGTGCCGGGGTACGCCGGTCTCCTCAAGATAGCTCAGTGCCTGCTGTCCACCCGCCTGACCACGTCCATACTGGGCGCGAAAGGCATGGGCGTGCACGGCATTTTTGGGGATAGGGCGGATGGACTTGAGTACTTTGACTTTCTCGTCGCGGATGGATTCCGCATCCAGGTTTGGCGGTGGTTCCATGGCTACTAGGGTAAGTAGCTGCAAGAGATGACTTTGGATCATGTCCCGCAAGGCGCCGGCGCCGTCATAGAAGGCTGCCCGATCCTCAATGCCGGCGACCTCGCTGTGGGTGATCTGGACGTGATCGATGTAATTGCGGTTCCACAAGGGTTCCATCATGAGATTGGCGAAACGGAACACAAACACATTCTGAACCGTTTCCTTGCCGAGGTAATGGTCGATACGGAAGATCTGGTCTTCGCCGAACTCCCGGCGCAGGCTGTGGTCGAGAATTTCCGCGTCTTCAAGGTCGTAGCCGAAGGGCTTTTCGATCACCAATCGCCGCCACCCGGACACTTCCTCATTGAGACCATTACGCGCGAGCCGCTGGGCGACCATTTTGTACTCAACGGGCGGAAGGGACAGGTAATAAACGAAGTTGGAAGGGAAGCCCGACGATGTCTGCTCGAGACTCGCCTTGAGTCGCTTGAAGGTGTCGTCGTCGCTGATGTCGCCGAGAAAATAGTGGACCCGTTCGAGAAACTGCGGCAGCTTCTGCCTATCCATACGCTCGCCCAGGCGCTCTTCCAGCATGTGGGTCACTTCTTCCCGCCATTTTGCGGTGTCCCAAGGTCTTCGGCCTACGCACAAGATGGCGATGCGTTCGGGCAGTCGTCCCGCGACATCCAGGTTGTAGAGCGACGGTAGCAGCTTGGTGCGGGACAAATGACCCGTTGAGCCGAAAATCACGAATACGCAGGGATCTTGCATGGCAGCACGCTTTCCTATGTTCGGGTACTGGTGGAGAATATACCTGGTTAAACCGCCCCTGAACAAATTCGATCAAGTCTCTATGACTCATGGCAGCTGAGGATTGACGAATGGATCATGATAGATTCATGAGAGCCATCGAATCGATCGACCGGGCCCATTGCGAGGATCCCAACCAGGAGTTGTGGGAGGGGTGTGTTTATCCCAAAGAACTGCTGTACAGTCAACGCATGACTGCTTGGCTGCAGCAATTGCAGCCGGATGCCCCAGAAGCCCTGCGGTTGGCGGCGCGGGCACAGCATTTACGGCGCTGGATGGTGGCGCGGGAAGATTATCCTGCGACCCGTGAAGGCTATCTCAAATGGCGAAGCCGGCTGTACGGGTTTCACGCGGAACAGGCGGAGAGCTTGCTACGGCTGGCGGGATATGACGGGGATACCATCGAGGTGGTGAAGAAAATCGTGGCGAAACGGGGCTTGAAACGTGACCCGGAAGTGCAGCTGATTGAGGATGTGGCCTGCCTGGTTTTTTTGGAGCACTATTTTCCCGCCTTTGCCGGCGGACAGGATGAGGACAAACTGATCGGTATCGTGCGCAAGACTTGGCTAAAGATGTCCGAAGTCGCCCGTGCCCAGGCGCTCGAACTGAAACTGCCGGAAACCTTGCAGGTGATCGTGGTGAAAGCATTGACTCCCGAAGGGCCGTTTCCCCCTCAATGAAGGCTGATTCGGGCGTCGGACATGGCGCCATTTTTTGTAACGGAAAGCCATGGTCGCCGGCCTTTTTGATCTGAATTAATCGAGACGCTCGGGACTCTTTCATGGAGCGTTCCTCGCTTACGCGCTTCGCCTGGCTCTCTATCGTCGCGGCGATCGTCACGATCGGGCTGAAGGCGGGTGCCTATTACCTGACCGGCTCGGTCGGTTTGCTTTCGGACGCGTTGGAATCGCTGGTGAACCTGGTCGCCGCAATGATGGCTTTGGCTATGCTGATTGTCGCGGCGCGCCCACCCGATGAGCGGCATCATTTCGGTCACAGCAAGGCCGAATACTTTGCCAGCGGGCTCGAAGGCGCATTAATCTTCGTTGCGGCGGTAGGCATCGGCATGACCGCGTGGGATCGTCTCCAACACCCGCGCCCGCTGGAGTCGCTAAGTCTGGGGTTGGCGATTTCGACTGTGGCGGCCGTCATCAATTTCGGGGTGGCTCGGGTGCTGCTGCAAGTGGGGCGGCGCTATGGCTCGATTACCCTCGAGGCGGACGCCAAGCATCTGCTCACCGACGTGTGGACTTCGATTGGCGTGCTACTGGGGCTGGGCGCGGTCAGTATTACCGATTGGCAGCCGTTCGATCCCATCATTGCGTTTCTGGTAGCGCTGAATATCTTGTGGGCGGGCGTGGGCCTGATGAAGGGATCGGTTGCCGGTTTGCTCGATGCGACCTTGCCCGATGATGAAAACGGCCAGATCGACCGGATTCTCGATGGATATCGAAAGAACGGCGTTGAGTTTCACGACCTTCGGACGCGGCAAGCGGGCGCACAACGCTTCATGACGGTTCATGTGCTGGTGCCGGGCCGACTGAGCGTTCAGGCGGGGCATGACCTGGTGGACCGGATCGAAAGCGAAATACGCGGCGTGGTCGGTGAAATCACCATTGTTAGCCATCTAGAGCCCATGGAGGACCCTGCCTCCTTTGTCCATGGTCAGCCCAACCAAGCCCCTGATCTGGGCCGGCTGAGTCTTGCTCGTTCCGGCTCGGCCACGGATGCCGGGCACGAGGATTTCTCTGGCGAACAGAAGCGCAAGCGCAAAGGCAATAGCGATCTACCTGAATTCTCCAGAAGAAGACACAAGAGAAAGGAGGACGCTCTCCGCGGTCGTACCGCCTGGCGCATGCGCGCTGGTATTTTGCTGATTGTCTGCGGAAGCGCTCTCAGCATGTTGCGGGACGATTGGAGCGCCGACGTGGCGATGGGGTCGGCGCTGGTCGGACTGGTCGTTGTATTATTCAGCCGTAATCCGGAAGACTGACGAGGGTGTCTTACTCTCTTGGTTCACGAGGAAGAGATTTGCCGGGGGTGTCACCTATCGTCATTATTTGCGGCTGGGTGCGCCAGCAGTGCGCTACAGGGAACCAGCATCAAGGCCCATCCTTTTTCCAGAAATCTAGACTTCATTCGTCGGCCGGTTACCCGGGCCTGAGCGCGGTGGGGATTCCCTTCCACGACCTTGAGCCTAAGGCAGAATTCAAACCCCATATCGAAACCTCCATCTTCGGTGGGCTTTTGCCAGATCGGATACATGTACCTCACCAGATGCAAAACAGGCAGATGTACACGAACGGGGATGTCTTTGTACACACCCTGGTAGTCATCAAAATGCGCCAGGAGGCCTCTCAACGACAAGTTCCTCGTCCGGAACTTCCTTGCTTCACCGTCATGGGTCAAGTAGCCGGTCAGCGTTAAGTTCTTGCGATAATTTTTTCTTTGCTCGAACATCATCTCCCGCCCACCTCAGCTGTATCAGCCTGAATCAAAACCCTGCCTGTATCTATCACTGCATACTTTCCGCAGTGAAAGACCTCCGCGCCCCGGCTACGACACGAATAATGCAATTTACACGCCTATACTTGTATCTTGTTTGTCAATCAGAGTTTTGGCCTCCGGCAAGCTTCCCGCCCTGGCCCGGCTGTAAAAATATCTGACACTCATACACGCATCGAGTTGGCGTTGCAGCGTCTGACGGGGACGGGACTCTTGCGGGAGGTGGGGGCAAGTCAACCCACCGATGCGCGCGATAGTTCGGTCGGGGCCGCCTCGTTTATGTTGAGAACTCGAAGTAGAACCGGAGGTTAGTGTAAATCCCGAGATCAAATCCGGCACGATCCGAGTTGTTGCGGACGACCGCGAGGCCGGCAGCCCAGTGATCAAGGCTCTTAGAAGCCTGAACGAAGTCGAGGTCTTGGTTCGGCGCCTGCGAATCGGAGACTACGAACTGGACGGGCGGATCCTGTTCGAACGGAAGACCCTGCCTGACCTCGCTGTCTCTCTCAAGGATGGCCGTCTGTTGGAGCAGGGTAGTCGCCTTGCTTCCTCGCCGCTATGCAAGGCATTGATCCTCGAAGGCACGACGCGCGATCTCCCCGCAAGCGGGATGCGGCGGGAAGCGTTGCAGGGGGCGCTCCTCACCCTTACGCTGTTTCTCGGGATTCCCCTGCTGCGTTCGACGGGGCCAGACGAAACGGCACGGCTCATGGTATATGCCGCCCGGCAGTTCTCCTCCATTGCCCAAGGCGCGCCGCCCCGCTTGTTCAAAGGTAAGCGTCCCCGCGGCAAGCATAAGAGCCAACTGCAAATCCTGCAGGCCGTGCCTGCAATCGGCCCCGACAGCGCCCATCGCCTCTTGCAACATTTCGGCAGTGTTGAAGCGATATTCTCGGCCGCCATCGAGGACTTGTTGGGCGTACCGGGGATAGGGCCGGGGCGGGCAAAATCTATCCGCTGGGCTGTGAGCGAATGTCCCGCGTCACTGACGGGGTAATGGAAAACGGCTTGGTATCTTCTGCGCAAGCCTTTGCATTCACTGGTGCCTCGGGCCGGAGTCGAACCGGCACGCCGGGTGAGGGCGCGGGATTTTAAGTCCCGTGTGTCTACCAATTTCACCACCGAGGCTTGGTTTTGGATGCGGGGTGATGCGGTTCCGTACGCTAGTCGTTTCTCAGGGATTGTCGTCGATCAATTTGTATTTGACTGACATTCGAGTCAGTTCCACGTCGTTTTTCACGTTCAGCTTTTCGTAAACCCGGTAGCGGTAAGTATTGACCGTCTTGGGGCTGAGATTGAGCTTTTCCGCCATTTCGTGGATCGATTGTCCTTGCAGGGTCATCATGACAACTTGCAGTTCTCGATGAGAGAGTTGATCAAATGGTGACAGATGGCTCTTCCCCGGCAAACAGGAGAGTGCGAGATCATTGGCCACATCCGTGCTCAGATATCGTTTCCCGTTGAAAACGGTCCAAACTGCATGAATGAGTTCACTGACCCGACAGTTCTTGGAGAGGTACCCATCCGCACCGACGCTCAACAACTGCTGGGGAAACGGGCCGTTCGCATAAACGCTAAGCGCGATAATTTTTACTTCGGGATGCTTCTGGTTGATCTTGCGGCTTGCTTCGATTCCGCCGATTCCAGGCATATTGATGTCCATTAGCACAACGTCAGGTTTCAGCGCATGGACTTGTTCAATCGCCTCTTCTCCTGAACAAGCTACGCCAACAACATTGATCCCGCTGCTCTCTTCCAGAAGGTGTTCTATGGCTGTACGTACGAGTTCATGATCATCGACCAACAGAACATTGACCATAGATAAGGAAGGGCAGACATAAGCATTTCAGCCGTTGGCGGAGAGGGTGGGATTCGAACCCACGGAAGGGATCAACCTTCAACGGTTTTCAAGACCGCCGCTTTCGACCGCTCAGCCACCTCTCCGATCCCAAAAACATAGAATACTCGATAACCCTAAGATCTTCCAGGGCTATTGTCGCCAGAGACAGTGGCCGCCGCTCGCCTTCTCGATCGCAGCGAGGCGATTCTCGTGGGCCTGGGTTTCTGCTTCGTTACACTTGAGTACCGGCAATCGCGGACGTTCGCGGTAAGGTTTTTGGCGGCTGGTCAATTCCAGCGGGAGAACATTGGTTTCGATTTTTTCGGGTTCCAAGAAAAGAACGGACTGGCCGCTAGTCATCGCCAGATAAACTTCGGCGAGAATCTCTGCGTCCAGCAGCGCGCCATGGAGTTCACGGCGACTGTTGTCAACGCTGTAGCGCTTGCATAGGGCGTCTAAGCTGTTGCGTTGGCCAGGGTGTTTTTTCTTGGCTAAGGCCAGGGTGTCCAGGACCGCGCAATAATCGGCGATTTGCCGTTGATTGCCCCACCGGCGCAGTTCCGAGTTGATAAAGCCGACATCAAAGGGCGCGTTGTGGATGATCAATTCCGCGCCGTCTACATAGGTTAAAAAGTCTTCAGCGATATCCGCAAAGCGGGGCTTGTCGGCCAGAAAGCGGTTGTCGAGGCCGTGTACGTCCACCGCGCCCTGATCGATCTGGCGCTCCGGATCAATATACACATGAAAACGATTGCCCGTGGGTTTTCGATTAATGATCTCCACGCAACCGATTTCGATGATTCGATGGCCATCTTCCGGGGATAAGCCGGTGGTTTCGGTATCGAGAACAATCTGCCTCATCGCATCATTCAGTCCTGGGAGTTAGGAGTACTTGATCTATGCCTTTGTTTGCCAGGCGGTCGGCGCGCTCGTTGCCCGGATGGCCGGAATGGCCCTTGACCCACTGCCATTCAACCTGATGTCTTTCCTCAGCGAGTACCAAGCGTTGCCAAAGATCGGCGTTCTTTACCGGACTATTGGATGCGGTTCTCCAGCCTCGTCGGATCCAGTTGGGCAGCCACTCGGAAATGCCCTTCGACAGGTAGATGGAATCGGTGATCACGCAAACCTTGCTGGGTCTTTTCAGAGTTTCCAGAGCGTTGATTGCCGCCATCAACTCCATGCGGTTGTTGGTCGTTTCTGCCTCTCCCCCACATAGTTCCCTTTCGTGATCCTTGTACGTGAGTAACACGCCCCACCCGCCGGGCCCTGGGTTCCCGCGGCAAGCGCCATCTGTATAGGCGTAGATCTTGTTGTTCATCAATGTCTGCGCAAAACGGGTGTGTCGACGGCATGCCCAGGCATCAGGCCTGACGCGCTGCGCCAAGCGGGCTTGATCGGGATCACAGTGTAGGTTCGCTTGACCGCGCTCACCGCGTAGGCGGTCGCCAAATACGCCAGCGATTTGCTGATCAATGTGTCAGGTTTGAAGATGGCTTGGGAAGTAGCCAGGCCAAAACCCACACTGAACTCTGCCTCGAATTTTAACAGATTGAGCCAGTCCATGAGCCGATAGGGGCTGATAAAATTTTTCTGCAAGAAAGTATGCTGTCGGGGCAGGCGGCTAACGATTCCGTGCAGGCTTAGGGGGTTGAACCCGAGCACGAAAAGCCGGCCCTCAGCTTTGAGAATGCGATCAGCCTCTCTTAAAACTTGATGCGGATTGTGCTCAAACTCGAGGATATGTGGGAGGATGACAATATCCACGCTTTCATTGGCGATAGGAAGCTCATCCATATTGGAGCAGACGCGTCTGGTTAGGGCGGCATCACAGTCCGAATGACCGACGATCAACGCGAAGTTATGGCGAAACTCTTCTCCGATGAACCGGGGTTCCGAGCCTAATTGGCCGACTTGTAATATATTTTGATAATAAGTAAGCTTTATAGCATTTTGTAGGTACGATGCTTCGTTCTTTTGCAGCACCTGTCCTAGGGTCGTGGAGTGGTACCACTCCAGGAACAGTTGACGAGGATGCGGCGAGGGAGCGCCGTTTTGTTTTGATTTCATTGTGTTGCACGTCTTGTTAATACAATGGCTCAACGGACTCTCATTCCTGAGGAAGACACGAATGAAACAGCGAAAACCCAACTCACGGCTGCTTTGCTGTGCCTCGATAATCGCATTATCCTTGACGGCCTGTTCCCATCAGGCCGGCAAGCTGAAGAGTCAGACAAAATTAAGCGAGAACGTTCCACTGGAGTCAACGGCATCAGCCAAAAAATCCCGTTTTTTTAATATCTCGAAAAATGGCTTCCGTTCGAAGAAACTAGGGACAAGGTCTGCCGGCGGCAAGAATGCTGTGGTCTATGATAATCTTTGGGAGCGCCTGTTTGACCTCTATGGCCTGCCACCCGTCGCGCATGAGGACATCGACCGGGAACTGGATTGGTTTATCAATCATCCCGACTATATCGAGCGGGTGCAGGACCGTGCTGAGCCTTTCCTTTACTCCATCGTAAAGCAATTCGAGAAACACGATATTCCGGGCGAGATTGCCCTGCTGCCCGTTATTGAGAGCGCTTTCAAGCCCCATGCGATTTCCCCCGCCAATGCGGCAGGCATCTGGCAATTCATCCCTTCGACTGGCAAACGCTATGGTCTGAAGCAGAACCGAACATACGACGGTCGGCGTGATATTTATGCTTCCACCAGGGCCGCGATCAAATATCTGAAGAAGCTGCATGCTGACTTCAATGGCGATTGGCTCCTAGCGATCGCAGCATACAACTGCGGCGAAGGGAGGATCGCCAAAGAGATCGAGAAAAATTTGGCACGCAGTGAGCCGACCGATTTCTGGTCCTTGGACCTCCCTCAGGAAACGCGCGCGTATGTGCCACGACTGCTAGCTGTCGCCAAGCTGTTCGCTGGCGCGGACCAATACGGTATTGAACTTCACGATATACCGAACCAGGCGCTTTTCAAGCCTGTGAAGATCGATTCACAACTGGATTTGGCCTTGGCTGCAGATGCTGCGGACATCTCCCTTGACAAGCTGTACGAGTTGAATCCCGGTTTCAAGCACCGGCATACGGAATTTGATGGAACTTACCGGATTTTTATTCCGGCCCACAAGAGCAGCCGTTCGTTTAAAGAGGAACTGTCTCGTTTAGCTGAGGAACAGGCTAACGCAGGAAGGAGCAGGTTTGTTGCTTCCGGCGAGGAGAATTTTGAGCCGCAGGAGCATATCGTGGCTGTCGAGGAGACGAAATCTTCAGAGAAAGTTGAGGTTGCGAAGGAGAGGAAGTTCGGGACAGAAAAGAAGCGCGAATCCGGCTGGGCCGCGAAAGAAACGGTCGTCCAGCATGACCGGCGGCTGCTCACGACTCGTCCGAAAGTGATCGAGAAAACCCGGGAACGAGAGCCGGTTCGACTTGCCGCGGCTTCAGCCAAGACGGTGGACAAATCCGCCAAGAAGTCAGCCTATACGGTGCAGTATGGCGATACGCTTTGGTCGATCGCCCAGAAAAATTCGATTGATGTTGAACAGCTGAAGAAGTGGAACAGCCTGTCCGACAAGAACGGGATCAAGTCAGGGCAGAACTTGGTGCTGTGGAACAAGGACGCGGCAAAGAAGCTGCCTGTCGCCAACACTGGAGCCGGATTCAAGCCGTCTCAGTCGATCAAATATACTGTTCGCCAAGGCGACTCCCTGTTCGGAATCTCCAAGCGGTTTAAGGTCAGCGTTACGGATTTGCGCAAGTGGAACGGTCAGAAGGTGGACAAACAGTTCAAGCCGGGCATGAATCTGACCGTGTCTAGCGAAAAAGATTAAAAGGTGACATCACCCGCCGACAATCCTGCTGCGTTAATCGGGCATTGACAAATCACCGCAGCGATGCGGTCGCGACACGAGACCGACTAGTCATCTATTCACCTAAACTCATCCGCGCTTGGTTATGCCCGGTTCCTAATTGCCGAGTACGTGTCATTAGAGTTCTTTAACCCGTTTCCCTGGCTTGATGGGACCTGTTTGCGCGACGTTGGCCAACCTGTCCTCCCCCACGCCGATTGGGGAAACACTGGCCGGCTCTGCCTCGTCCCACAGGATTATCGCCTTTTTTCCAGCATGGCGTTCGCGCTTACCCTCCTTCATCAAGGCGCCTGGCCTCCCAATGGACTGCTTTCCACTTTTCGATTTGTGAGGCATGGCGCGGGTATCCCCTCTTATGCCTTAGACAACAGTCAATTAGCATGCCAACATTATAAGCTCATGGAATATATAGAAAAATATGTCGTGCTGCCAATATTTATGGGTTAATGCTTGTATCGATTTAGTTACAGCACCCCGCCACCAGATTCTCAGGCAATTGAATTATAAATAATAATTCACCCCGCCTCAGGTGTTACAGCATTCTGACAGTCGGTTGGTGCTGTTCGGCCTGCGGGCGCCAGTGCTGGCGAGGCCTGAGGCAAAATCAGCGCGATTCAGTCCGGTTTGATCTGGTATTTTTCCATCAAGCGGTACAGGGTCATGCGGGAAACCTTGAGTTCGCGTGCGGCGCGGGAGACATTATTCTCGGTCAGGTGGAGGGCGTTCTGGATAGCTATCCTCTCCGCTTCGGCCTTGGCGTCCTCGAGTGCGATGATCTGACTGCCTAGGGATCGGCTGGCGATCGGAGCGGATTTGAGGCCGAGGTCGCTGGAGGTGACGAGATGGTTTTCGCTCATCACCATGGCGCGCCGCACTCGGTTGATCAGTTCCCGTACGTTGCCCGGCCAGTCGTAACGACGCAGGGTTTCGATCGCCTCGGGCGTGAAGCCCTTGACGTGCCGGCCCTTTTCATTGGAAAAGCGGTCAAAATAATACCGGGCGAGCAATTCGATATCTTCAGGTCTTTCCCTTAGGGGGGGCGTTTTTACAGTCAATACGTTGAGACGGTAATACAAGTCCTCACGGAAGCGTCCCTCTGCCACCGCTTTCTCCAAATCCACATGAGTTGCAGCCATGATTCTGACGTCCACCTGGATTTCCTTGGTGCCCCCCACCCTCTGAATGGTTTTTTCCTGGAAAAACCGCAATAGATTGACCTGCATCTCGATGGGAAGGTCCCCAATTTCATCAAGAAATAGGGTGCCCCCGGCGGCGGTCTCGATGCGCCCGATTTTGCACTGATGGGCGCCCGTGAAAGCTCCTTTTTCAAAGCCAAACAGTTCGGACTGCACGAGACTTGCCGGTAAGGCGCCGCAATTCACGGCAACAAACGGATGGTTCGCCCGGGAGGACCGCTGGTGAACGGCGAGGGCGGTCAACTCTTTCCCTGTACCGCTTTCGCCCGTAATCAGGACTGGCGCATCCACTGCGGCGACCTTCCGAATATCGCGGAACAGACTCATGACTCTCGGGCTGGTACCGACCATTTCCTGATCGATCAGGGTTTCCACCTGGAATCGCACCGTCCGCATCACACCAGCCATACCGTACGCATGGCCCAAAGTGATCTGCAATCGGTAGGAATCGACCGGCAAGGTGTGATAGTCGTAAAAAAAGCGGGTGATCAGTTGACAGATATCCTGATTCTGCATGAACTCGTACGGCAACAGTGCCACCCATTCCATGAGGTGGCGGATAGAGAACAGCCCGAGTAGTTCGGAAGGGGTGATCTTGCTCTTGTCGTCGAATAGCACGATGCCAATGTGAAAGGGGTAAGTCTCGATCAGGTTTTGAACTTCTTCCAGACTGGTGGCGGCATGAGGTTCCCAGCCGAGCGATCGAAGCATTTCGAGATGCGGGGTCGGGGATGGTTGAAAGCAGAGTAATTTGCGCAATTCCATTTCTTTCTCACTCGTGGATGACTGTTTTGATCCAGAGCGCGCGGTTTGATCGGCCGTCGGCAGATCAAACCGGGCACCGAAACCTCGAACTCACTGCTCCGAAGCTGAATTCACCAAGCAAAATTCACCAAGCAAAACTTCGACTGCATTCATGCAACCGAAGCGGTTCAGAGCCCACACTGATCTCGCCCGCTATGGCCCGGATCAGGGTCGGCTAACGACACAAAACCAGTCTGTTGATTCGTGTTTCTCCTGTAACAGAAAAATCAAGATGACCTAAATCGGTGTCACATGGTGTACGAGAACCATGGCTACCGAGCTTGCACTCCATAAAAGCACAACCTATACCATATTTCTTAACCATATGATTATTATCTATAAAGTCATTCTCGCGCAATGGGTATTTCAGTGATTGTAAAAAAAACTGACAATTTCCCGAAAATGAGACATGTGTAACTTTTTTCACAAATATTCACTTTTGTAAATACCCAGTTACCAGTAATTCGATATAAATTCCAGCACGACCGGGGATCGCTCAACGGCAAAGCTATCTCTGTGTAATGGCGCGCGCTAATTGTAAGAACGAGCCGAACGGCTAGAATCATTGCTACACCATAGATGCGGGCTTGTCCATGACATCCAGTACCCAGCCGGAACTGCCTTTCCTGTTGCGGCACGACTCGATCGAGTCGTGGCTGGCTGCCTTGCCTGCTAAGAATGCCCGCGATTGCTGCCGTATTCTTTATGCGGCCTTGCAGGCCATGAATGGCACCGACCTCGATCCGCAAGTGAGCTTTCATGTGCTGGAAAGATTCAGGCCCCTGATCCTCCTGAACTCTCGGGAGCTATGCCCGTTTTTCCTGGGCAAACCATTTCCTCTGGATACAAGAGTCCGCAAGATTGCCAAACTGAGTGCCCAGTTTCATGCCGAACTGGCCAAGGGCTATCAAGCCATCGCGCGGCAGAAATTTTTCGCCGAGGTTTTCGGATTTGAGGCACGAGCCAGAATTTTCCATCGCGCCTTGCAGTCTTACGACCTGTTCCTGCTGCGTCTCGCCCTCATGTATGAAGCACCATCGTCCTCGGTGTGGGAACAGATCAATGAGCTTTTCCGGTTGGCCGAGCAGGCCGATGCCCTGCATTGGGCGGAGCCGGATACGGAATCTGGGCAAGCCAGCGCAGCAAGCGTCGTCGATCTGTTCAAGCGCATCTTCGCTTGGCGGCTTGCGGTTCCCAACCGATTGAGTCAGGAAGACATTCAGCGTTTTCATGATCTATTGAACCAATACGGCATGCTCATAGAACTCGGCCCCAATCCGGGTGAACACGGCGCGCGGGTGGGGTTTTCCATTGATCTCGATTCTCCCCAAGCGCCGCGTTTTCGGGAACAGGCCGCGGCTGACCATGGCAGTCTGCGCTATTTGTCTCTCGGACCATTCGTGGCAAAGCTCGCCGCTCTGAGTCAGCCGACGGTTCCGGTACCTTCCCGATTGAAAGCATCGCTGTCGGTTTACCTTCAGGTCCGCCTGAACGTAACCCCTCCCTTCTTACCGGAGCAGAAAAGCCGAGACGCTTTGTTGGTTCTGGGGTTAGACAGCCTGGTGTCCGCCCTGGCTGCGTTCAACCTCAAGGCGCAGCGTCAGGAGGTATCCTGGACCGGCATCAACAATCTGGAGCTCGTGCCTTTGAGCGATCACGTCGGTTTGCATCCAAGGGCGGAATCATCCAAGTCAGCGGGCACATTTGCGGCCGCGGCTGCAATGAATAGAGTGTTCAAACCGCGAGGCGAAGCGGTGATCTGGGGTGACCGCGAGGGTCAATTTCCCTGCCAGGTTTATCGCACGGAGGCGCCGGGTTATTACCTGCTGGAACACGCTGGGGCAGCATTGCGCGCCGGTACTCTGGTCGGGCTCAATACCGACAACAAACTCATTCAGGTCGGTCTGATCCGTGGCGGGAATCATGAGAACAAGCCCTCGCTTTACGGCTTTGAGTTGTTGGCGAGCGATGTGGGTCTGGCCCGGATATACAATAATGCCGCGCCATCGAACGGACATATGGGCCTGTTTTTCAAGGCGCCCTGCGCCCGGAAGGGTTGCTTCGAACTGATTGTGCCGCCGCTCAAGCTGCGCGGGGGTGAATTGCTGACTGTGGAATGGGAAGGGCGCAGGGAAACGTATCGGATCGCCAAGCTGCTGGAAGCTACGGCCGAATTTGGCCACTTCGAAATCGGCCGCGAGGAAGGCCAAGCCGCCGGCTGAACGTCGGCGTGCCGGGGCCCGCACTCGACTCTTAACTCATAGGTGTTTCCAGTGGTGAAACATGGCCGCCTGACCGCAGTGAATGCCGCTGGGGCTCAGGAGGTTCCACACCACGGCGTCCTCGATCAAGAAACGTCGACCATGGCGCGCAATCCTCACACCTTGATAATGGTCGATAAAGCCACGAGCGCCGACTTCTGCCAGCAGTCTCGCGCGCTCTTCCTGATTGACCGGCTCCGCGGAGAGTCGCGAAGGTAAGGTGGTAAATTCATTCCAGCTCATCCCGAACAGGTCGAGTGCCGTCCGGTTGGCGTAATTGAAAACCGGGTCTTTGGCAGTATTGTGGGAAACCAATGCGAACGGCGCGTAAAAGAGGTAGCGTGAGGCTTCCTCTCCGCTCACCCGGGGCATAACTAGCTCGCGGCGGGTCCAGTGACGAAAGCTATTGCGCAGGATGGCGACGTGCTCCGAGAGATACGCGTTCTCCTCGGAAGGCTCTGGGAGTGGGTTCATGCGTGTCGTCCCGATTGGTTTGCGGATATTTTCAGATACCGCTGTGACATCGCGCACCGTTCGCCGCGTGCCCGATTGCTGGCGGTCCCCTTTGGGCTTGGTCAATAGTCCCTACTTGTCCTTGAGTTCTGAAACCGTCTTTTCCAGCTTTTTCAGCCGCGACCACATTTCGGCCAATCGCGGCATCACGGCCATATTCTTCAGGTACTGCTGCAGTGGCTGGGTCGGGCCGCCGGCGTACATGCCGGGCGTTTTAATACTGTTGTGCAGACCCGCCCGATGCAGGAGCACGGAGTCGCTCGCGACGGTGACGTGATCAAGTACCCCGGTTTGCCCCGAGGCAATGACCCGCTTGCCGAAGCGGCTCGAGCCCGAGATGCCGGTATGTGCGCAGATGATGCAGTCCTCGTCGATCTCAACGTTGTGGCCGATATGGCAAAGCGCGTCGATTACGGTTCCGGCCCTGACGATGGTGGCTCCATAGGTGCCCCGGTCGATGTTGGAGTTGGCGCCGATCACTACGCGATCCTCGATAATCACCTTGCCGCTGTGAGGAATGCGGTAGTTGTGGCGTTGTTCGTCTTGGGCGAAGCCGAAACCCTCAGAGCCGATTACACATCCGGCCTTGAGCATCACGTTGGCGCCGATTTCGCAGGCGTAGCTGATGACACAGCCCGGATGTACGATGGTTTCGCGGCCGATGCGCACGCCGCTTTCCACCACGGCGTTGGCCATGAGCACCACACGGTCACCCAGCATGACGTTGGCGCCCACCACCACGCCAGGTCCGATGACTGCGCTTGCCGGCACTTGGACGCTCTCGTGGATCACGGCGGAAGGATGTATGCGCGGCCATTCCGTGTGGTAGAAGTCGCGGTCGTCGAAGGCCTGCTTGACCACCGCCATCGACAACCGAACATTGTTCGCCACCAGTATGGCCAGCTTATCCGCATCGTGGAGTGCACTGGCGATCGCCTCATTGGTGATCACGGCAGCGGGATGTTGGACATGCAACGAGGCCAGGTGTTTTGGATTATCCAAGAACACCAGGTCGCCGGGCTTGCAGTCGTCGATGGGCGCGAACCGGACGATTTCATTGTCGGGGCCCATGTGGCGGACGATCAGTCCCTGGTCTTTAAAACGTCGAAAAATTTCCGATGCTCTTAAGTTCATGGCGGAGTCGTGATAGCGGGGTGGTTTGTCGATTGAACTCAGAATAACCGTTCGGGCATCGCGAGGGAAGCGCGTGGGTGGCACTGGCGGAGTCGGCTTGTAGGGGTGATTGCCGTCTCATGGCAAGGCCAGAACGTTTTCCGCTCTGTACCGGGATAGGATAGCCCGTATAATGCTCGCTTGAGCGAGAATCATGGGTAGCACCTCCGAATCAGGTCCTGTGGGGAAATCTCGAACAGCACGCGTCGGTCCTATTTTAAAGCATGCGAGGAAGACATGAGTACAGCGTTATTGAAGGTTAAGGGCATGAAGTGCTGCGGTTGCGCCAGCACCATCGAGGACGCCGTGAAGGCGTGCGCGGGGGTGTTGCAAGTCAAGGCAAAGCACGAGGAAGGACTCGTCGAGATCGAATACGAGGACGGAGTGGCCGATATCAACGCGATCAAGAAAGCCATTATCGAGCAGGGGTTCACGCTCGCCTGAAGACAGACGAACATGAGGTGACGAGATGAAAACACCGGTGCATATTGCCGTGACCGGCGCCGCTGGACAGATCAGCTATGCGCTGCTTTTCCGCCTGATCGCCGGCGATCTGCTGGGCAAGGATCAACCGGTCGTCCTGCGTCTGCTGGAAGTCCCCGAGGCGATGACGGCAGCGCAGGGCGTGGTGATGGAACTGGCCGACTGTGCGTCCCCCTTGCTTGCCGGGACCGTTCTATCTTCCGATCCGCAAGAAGTGTTTGAAGGCGCCGACATGGCTTTCTTGATCGGCGCCAAACCGCGTGGGCCGGGAATGGAGCGTAAGGACCTCTTGCAGGTCAATGCGCAGATCTTCACGCACCAGGGACGAGCCCTCAATGCGGTAGCGAAACGCGATGTGAAAGTGCTCGTGGTCGGCAACCCCGCCAATACCAACGCCTTAATCACATTGAGAAACGCACCTGATCTGTGCCCCCAGAATTTTTCTGCCATGACCCGGCTTGACCACAACCGTGCCGTGAGCCAATTGGCGAATCGCTGCGGCTTCCCGGTCGGAGACATCAGGCAAGTGATCATATGGGGCAATCACTCAACCACGCAGTATCCGGATTTGAACCATGCCCTGGTGCGGGGGCGGTTCGCCCTGGACCTGGTGGGGCAGGGCTGGTTCCGCGAGGAATTCATTCCCGCCATACAGAAGCGCGGCGCGGCGGTCATCGAGGTGCGCGGCAAGTCTAGCGCCGCCTCGGCGGCTAATGCCGCGCTTGATCATATGCGTAGTTGGGTCAACACCGCAGCCGCGGACGATTGGGTCAGCATGGCCGTTCTCAGTGACGGTAGCTATGGGATAGAGTCAGGTCTGGTGTATTCATTCCCGGTCACGATGCGCGGCGGCGAATGCCGCATCGTTCAGGGCTTGTCCATCGACGACTTCAGCCGCGAGCGGATGGCACTCTCAGAAGCGGAATTGCTCGAGGAGCGGGCGATGGTCGAGCATCTCTTGTAAGGTGGTCTTGCGCCTGCCGAGGTGGGCCAATACCCCCAACCTTTAAACAACCAAGGCTGCCGGGAAAGTTGGGCAAGCGGGCAAGCCGTTTTCACCCTGGCCGGTTTGCGTCA
>Ga0209254_10001591_pt1 | contig 20444 bp, 19 predicted proteins | sample FrelakmetDIP11DI_FD_187148 | JGI IMG/M metagenome (GOLD analysis project Ga0209254, IMG submission 187148) | Freshwater lake sediment microbial communities from the University of Notre Dame, USA, for methane emissions studies - DIP11 DI (SPAdes)... | ecosystem: Environmental > Aquatic >...
CAAGCAGCTCATCGGCAAGGACCCGCACAAGGGCGTGAACCCCGACGAGGTCGTGGCCGTGGGCGCCGCCATCCAGGGCGGCGTGCTGGCCGGCGAGGTCAAGGACGTGCTGCTCCTCGACGTCACGCCGCTGAGCCTCGGCATCGAGACCAAGGGTAACGTGTTCACCAAGCTCATCGAGCGCAACACCACGATCCCCACCAAGAAGAGCGAGATCTTCAGCACCGCCGACGACAACCAGACGAGCGTTGAGATCCACGTGCTCCAGGGTGAGCGCGAGATGGCCCGCTTCAACAAGACGCTGGGCAAGTTCCAGCTGGTGGGCATCCCCACAGCGCCGCGTGGCATCCCGCAGATCGAGGTCGCTTTCGACATCGACGCCAACGGCATCGTGCACGTGAGCGCCAAGGACCTCGGCACCGGCAACGAGCAGAAGATCACCATCACCGCCAGCAGCGGCCTCAGCGAGCAGGATATCGAGCGCATGATGAAGGACGCCGAGTCGCACGCCGACGAAGACAAGAAGGCGCGCGATCTGGCTGACGTCAAGAACAACGCCGAGAACCTCGTCTACAGCACCGAGAAGTCGCTGCGCGACATGGGCGACAAGGTCGACGCAGCCACCAAGGCCGAGATCGAGGCCGCCGGAGCTGAGGTCAAGAGCGCCCTCGAGGGCGACGACGAGGACCTCATCAAGGCCAAGACCGACACGCTCATGCAGGCCTCGCACAAGCTGGCCGAGGCCGTCTATCAGCAGGCCCAGCAGCAGCAGACCGCGAGCGGCGGCGACGGCGAGTCGACGGCCGACGAGAACGTCGAAGAGGGCGACTTCGAGGTCATCGACGAGGAAGAGAGCAAGTAACGACGCGGAGGCGATCTGAACGAGACAGGAGCACACGACGCCCATGACCGACAGAAAGCACACGAAGGACGATGGCAAGCGGCGCGTGGCGCGTCCGAAGGCGGTGCCCGAAGAGGCCGTCGCCGAGGACGCGCCGTCGGGCGAAACGGCGGCCATGGACGACGAGCTCGCCAGGCTCGCCGCCGACTGCGACGGGTATCTCGACCATCTGCGGCGCCTACAGGCGGAGTTCGACAACTACCGCAAGCGCGTGCAGCGCGACGCCGAGCAGCACCGGCTGCGCGCCGCCGAGGCCGTCGTCGAGTCGTTGCTGCCGGTCATGGACAACATGGCGCGGGCGCTCGACGCCGCGGCCCGGCACGAGGAGGGCCAGCTGATCGCCGGCCTCGAGCTCGTCGCCGGCCAGTTGCAGGGCACGCTCGAGGGCCACGGCCTCGACGAGGTGCCCGTCGAGGCGGGCACGGTGTTCGACCCCAACGTGCACGAGGCGGTGCTGGCGCAGGCCTCGCCCGACTACGAGGAAGGCACGGTGCTGCAGGTCCTGGAGCGCGGCTACCTGCTTCACGGCAGGCTGCTGCGCCCTGCCAAGGTCGTCGTGGCGAGCTGAGATGAGCGACTACTATCAGACGCTCGGCGTGCCCAAGAACGCCTCGCAGGACGATATCAAGAAGGCCTTCCGCAAGCTCGCCAGGGACTTCCACCCCGACAAGAACCCCGGCGACAAGCGTGCTGAGGAGAGGTTCAAGGAGATCAGCGAGGCCAACGAGACCCTCTCCGACGCGGAGAAGCGCAAGCACTACGACGAGCTCAGCCGGCTCGGGGCCTTCGGCCCGGGCGCCGGCGGCTTTCGCCCGGGCGCCGGCGGCCAGGGCTTCGACCCCAGCATGTTCGGCCAGGGGGGCGCCCAGTTCGACATGGGTGACCTCGGCGACATCCTCGGTAACCTGTTCGGCGCCGGCGCCGCCGGTGGGCGCGGGCGCCGCAGGGCTGCCGAGCGTGGCGACGACCTGCAGGTCGATGTCACGGTGTCGTTTGACGATTCGTTGCACGGCGCCACCGTGCGCGTGCCCGTCGATAAGCCCGATACTTGCGACACCTGCCACGGTAGCGGCGCCAAGCCCGGCACGACGCCCAAGATCTGCCCCCAGTGCCAGGGGCGCGGCTCGATCGCTCGAAACCTCGGCGGTTTCGCGATGCCGCAGGCCTGCCCGCAGTGTCACGGCAGCGGGTCGATCATCGAGCAGCCGTGCCCGGGTTGCGGCGGCAACGGCGTGCAGCACAAGACCAAGCGGTATGCGGTCAAGATCCCCGCGGGCGTCAAGGACGGCAGCAAGATCCGCATCAAGGGCAAGGGCGAGGCCGGCCTGCGCGGCGGGCCGGCGGGCGACCTCTTCGTGAGGGTCAGCGTGGAGCCCGACGATCTGTTCGAGCGACGCGGGGACGACGTGGTGCTGGACGTCCCGGTCACGATCTCCGAGGCGGCGCTGGGCACGAGCGTCAAGATCCCCACCCCCGGCGGCGGCCGCGTGGCCCTCAAGGTCCCGGCCGGCAGCCAGGACGGGCGCACGTTCCGCGTACGCGGCAAGGGTGCGCCCAAGCTCAAGGGCGGCCACGGCGACCTCCACGTACGGCTGCACGTGCAGGTACCGGCGAAGCTGACCAAGGAGCAGAGACAGCTGTTCGAGAAACTCGGCGCCACGCTGCCGGATCCGCGCGCCGCGGTGCTGGGCTGAGGCGGCGAGGCTGAGCGATGAGACAGCACGACGACGACAGGGCGCTCTTCATGATCTCGGTGGCCGCCGAGCTGGCCGAGATGCACCCGCAGACGCTGCGCATGTACGAGCGGCGCGGGCTGGTGCGGCCGCAGCGCACGGCCAAGAACACGCGCCGCTACTCGCAACGCGATGTGGAGCGGCTGCAGCGCATCCAGCAGCTCACCGAGCTGGGGCTCAACCTGGCCGGCGTGGAGCGCGTGCTGGCCATGGAAGAGCAGATGCACGCCATGGCCGCTGAGGTCCTGCGCCTGCAGGCGCGGCTCGAGGAGGCCGCCGTCGCGATGCAGCGCGAGATCGAGCGCGTCGAGCGCTCCCATCGTTTCGAGCTCGTGCCGGTGAGCCACACGCAGATCGTGCCGCTCGGCCGCCGGCGCCGGCGGATCTGAGGTACTTGGTGGATGTGAACAAGTTCTCCGAACGCGCCCGCGAGGCCCTCGAGACCGCGCAGGGCGTCGTGCGCCGCGGTCCCGGCAACGTGCTGGGCACCGAGCATCTCCTGATCGGTGTGCTCAGCCTGCCTGGCGGCGTGGTCGAGCAGGTCCTCAACGTGCTCGGCATCGACAAGGGCGTCGTCATGACGCGCGCCAGCCAGATGGCGCAGAACCAGCCTGTGGGCACGAGCGGCCCCTCGGGCCCGGACGAGATGCTGTACATGACGCCGCGCGCCAAGGCGGCCGTCGACCTGGCGGTGCAGGAGGCGCAGAAGCTCGGCGACGAGATCGTGGGTACCGAGCATCTGCTGCTCGGGGTCTTCCTCGAGGGCGAGGGCCCCGGCAGTGCCATCCTGCGCGACGTGGGCATGAGCGAGGAGCGCTTGCGCGACGCGCTCACCGAGGTGCGCGCCAGCGGCACCGACTACGAAGCCAACGCCAGCGGTGAGAGCATGCTGAAGAAGTACACCCGCGACCTGACGGCGATGGCGCGCGAGGGCAAGCTCGACCCGGTCATCGGCCGCGACGAGGAGATCAAGCGCGTGATCCAGGTGCTCAGCCGCCGCACCAAGAACAACCCCGTGCTCATCGGCGAGCCGGGAGTGGGCAAGACGGCCATCGCCGATGGCCTGGCGCAGAAGATCGTCAACGCCGATGTGCCGGAGCTGCTTCGCGGCCGGCGCGTCCTGGCACTCGATCTGGGCGCCATGGTCGCCGGCTCCAAGTATCGCGGCGAGTTCGAAGAGCGCCTCAAGGGCGCCCTCGACGAGATCCAGCGCTCCAAGGACGTCGTGCTGTTCATCGACGAACTGCATACCGTCATCGGCGCCGGCGCCGCCGAGGGGGCCATCGACGCCTCCAACATGATGAAGCCGATGCTCGCCCGCGGCGAGCTGCAGTGCGTGGGCGCGACGACCCTCGACGAGTATCGCGCGCGCATCGAGAAGGACGCCGCCCTCGAGCGCCGCTTTCAGCCCATCATCGTGGGGGAGCCCACGGTGGAGGAGACGATCACCATCCTCAAGGGCCTGCGCGACAACTACGAGGCCCACCACAAGGTGAGCATCACCGACGCCGCGATCCGCGAGGCGGCGCATCTCAGCGACCGCTACATCAGCGACCGCTTCCTGCCCGACAAGGCCATCGACCTGATCGACGAAGCGGCCAGCAAGCTGCGCATCGAGGCGACGATGCTGCCGCCCGACCTGCGCGACATGGAGCTCAAGCTGCAGGAGCTCACGCGCGAGGGCGCGGCCGCCGTGCAGGCGGAGGACTACGAGCGCGCCGCACAGCTCAAGGATCAGAGCGTCAAGATCCAGGCCACGTTCGTCACGGCCAAGGATGCCTGGCTGGCCGACAAGGGGATCGCCGACGCCACGGTGGACGCCGACGACATCGCGGCGCTGGTCAGCAAGTGGACCGGTATCCCGGTGCAGCGCATGCTGCAGGAGGAGGCCGACAAGCTGCTCGCCATGGAGGACGACCTCCACCACCGGGTCATCGGCCAGGAGCGTGCCGTGGCGGCGGTCAGCGAAGCGGTACGCCGTGCCCGCGCCGGTCTCAAGGACCCCAAGCGGCCCATCGGTTCGTTCATCTTCCTCGGCCCCACGGGTGTGGGCAAGACGGAGCTGGCGCGCGCCCTCGCCGAGTTCCTCTTCGACGACGAGGCGGCCCTCGTCCGCCTCGACATGAGCGAGTACATGGAGAAGCACACCGTGTCCCGGCTCACCGGGGCGCCACCCGGCTACGTGGGGTACGACGAGGGCGGCCAGCTCACCGAGCAGGTCCGCCGCCGGCCGTACAGCGTCGTGCTGTTCGACGAGATCGAGAAGGCTCATCCGGACGTGTTCAACGCCCTGCTGCAGATCCTCGATGACGGGCGCCTCACCGACGGCAAAGGCCGTACGGTCGATTTCAAGAACACCGTGGTGATCATGACCAGCAACGTCGGCGGCAGCGTGATCGGCAAGCAGCGGCTCGGCTTCGCCGCCGAGGGCGAAGATCTGGGCCACGACGCCATGGAGAAGCGCCTCCTCGACGAGCTGCGCAAGGCGTTCCGCCCGGAGTTCCTCAACCGGGTCGACGAGATCATCGTCTTCGACCCGCTCAGCCGGGCACAACTCACCGCGGTCGTCGATCTGCTGCTCACGCACCTGCGCGAGCTGGTCGAGGGCCAGGGCATGACCCTCGAGGTGAGCGCGGCCGCAAAGGAGTATGTGGTGGAGCAGGGCTTCGACGCTGAGTACGGCGCCCGCCATCTCAAGCGCGCCATCCAGCGCCTCGTCGAGAACCCCTTGTCGAGCGCCTTGCTGCGCGGCCAGTTCGAGGAGGGCGACACGGTAAGGGTGGATCTTGCGGACGGCTCCCTGGCGTTCACCAGGTAGCCTCGCTATAGTCAGGCGATGATGGGCAGAGGTAACAGCTTCATCTACGGGAGCGCCGTGGGCGCGGCGCTGGGCGTGGTGCTGGCGCCGCGGCTCGGCGAGTCGCGGGGCGCGGCACTTGCGCGGCTGCGGCTTTCGCTACGCCCGGGTCGCGGCTCCCTGAGCGCTTTCGCCGGCACGCCCTGCTCGCAGGCCGGCTCGACCTCCACCGAGGCGGAGCAGGGGCCGGCGCGCGGCTGACACGCCGAGCGCACGAAGGGGGGAGCATGGAAGACGAAAGATCGCCGGCGCGCGAGGGCCTGCAGTACGACACGGCCTTCAAAGAGCTCGAGATCGTGGCCTACATCGGCGAGTTCAAGATCGTCGGCGTGGCGCACTTCGGTGTAGGCAGCCGCACGAGCTCGCGGCGCGCCTCCGACTACATCCGCGCCTTTGGCGACGTGCGCCTCACCTTGTCCCAGGTGCGCATCTACAGCAAGGCCACCAAGGAACTGCTCGACACGGCGCCCTTCATCCTCCTCAACATGGACAAGGTCGACTTCATCTACGCCCGCGACGACGACGAAGGCCGCGCTCCTGAGTGAGGCGCGCCGGCGCGCCTCACGGCCTGCGCGGCCGCTCGCTATCACGCCATGTACACGGTCGACATCCTCATCCCCACAGCGCGTTTCGTCTTCAGCGTCGAAGGCGAGCGCACCGACGTGCTTCCTGAGTTCCGCTCGCCCGAGGCCTTCGAACAGTACCGTCGCCTGCGCAACGAGCGCCCGGTCGTCGGCATGACCACCTTCCCCAACACGGTGATGCTGCGCGGCGCGCGCACGATCGTCGTCGATCCCGGCCTGCCGCTGCAGAACGAGCCCGTCGTCCGGGCCCTCGAAGCCCGAGGTCTTGCTCCGGGCGACGTCGACCTCGTCGTGCTGACGCACGCGCATCTCGATCATGCCGGCGCCTGCGGCGATCTCATGGCCCCGGTAGCGGTGCACGAGCTCGAGACCCGCTCGCCCTCGTGGATCCTCGTGGGCGGCCTGCTCGAGCGTCTGCCCCTGCAGCGTCTCACGGGCGAGGAGGGTGCGCTCGCGCCGGGCGTGGTGTGGGCGCGCACGCCGGGGCACTGCGACGGCCACATAAGCCTGCGCGTCGACACCCCCGCAGGCCCGGTCGTCCTGTGCGGCGACACCATCGGGCCGGGGCGCGCGGAGTTCAATGCCATGCGGCCCTCCGGCCCCGCGGCCGCCGAGCTGCTCGGGTCCTGGCAGCGCATCCGCGCCTGGGGGCCCGCCACGGTCATCGCCGGGCATCTGGCGCCGTTCGCCCCGTAGCCGCCCCGAGGCTCGTTGGGGGGCTGTGCTAGACTGAGCGCCTCCTGACCACGCAAAGGAGCCTACTGCGTGCCTATCTACGAGTATCGCTGTGATGAGTGTGGGGACTCGTTCGATGTCCTTCAGCGGATGATCGATGACCCGCTCGTGACCTGCAAGCAGTGCGGCGGCACGCTGCGTAAGGTGCTCCATCCTGTGGCCATCCACTTCAAGGGGTCGGGGTTCTACACGACCGATTACGGCAAGGGTTCCGGCCGTCGCCCCGGGGGGCGTGACGCGTCCGCCGAGGGCGGCGAGTCGTCCGGCGGGGACGCGTCTTCCACGAAGGATGAGTCTTCCGGCGGCGAGAAGGCGTCCGAGTCGTCGGCCGCCAAGTCGGCCAAGGACGGCGGCAAGCCCAAAGAGAAGCAGAAGGCGACCTGACGCGCCGCCGGGGGGGTGAACAGCGTGCAGCGACCGAGCGACGATGCCCTGCGCAAGGCGCGCACTAACCTGCGCAGCCTCGTCAGCGACGGCCCGTCGCAGCTCCCGTCACTCAATCTCGTCGCCGACTCCGTGCGCCTCGAGCTCGAGAAGCGCGGCAAGGTCGCGATCCTCTACATCAGCCTCGACCGCTACGGCCGCCTCGAGCCCATCTTCGGCTGGCGCATCGTCGCCGAGATCCTCGACGCCGTGGCCGCCAACCTCTCGAGCATGGCCGGCAGTACGCTGCGGCGACTCGATGTGGTGAGCGACTTCACGCTGACCGACGACGCCTTCATCGTGCTTCTGTCGCCGCCGCGGTCTGCCCAGGTGATCGCCGACGACGATCTGGCCGCCGTCACGCGCCGCGTGTACGAGCGCCTGCAGTCGCTGCTGCTCAACGATCTCGCCCCCGGCGTCTATGACCGCGTGCACCCATCCGTGGGTGCGGCCGTCCTCAGCGCCGACGACGCCCTGACCTTCGAGCAGAACCTGCAGAACGGCTTGGCTGCTGCCATGCAGGCCGCCGGGGAGGGGGCCGCCGCCTACGACGCGGAACTCGAGAAGACGCTCGCCGCGTGCGTCGAAGGCGGCGAGCTCGAGCCCCTCTTCGAACCGGTCGTCGAACCGGCAGCCGCGACTGTGATCGGCTATCGCAGCAGCGTTCGCGGCCCGTTCTACTCGCCGCTGCGCCTCCCCGACGTGCTCCTCGACGTGGCCCGGCGCTCCAGCCTGCTGGCGTCGTACGGCATCGCCGCGCGCGAGGCCACGGTCTCGGCGGCCGTGGGCCTGCACCCCGACGACCTGCTGTTCCTCGGCTGCGCCGCCGGGGAGCTACCCAACGCCGCCGTCGTGGCCGTGAGCGAGTTCTACTCGCTCAACCGGGCCCTGGTACCGCAGCACGTCGTGTTCGAGATCGACGCCGACGAGCTGGGCACCAACACGGCGTCGTCGCTGCGCACGCTCGCCGACGTGCGCGAGATGGGCTTTCAGCTCTGCCTCTCCGGCCTCGGCGCGCAGTTCACCGCGCTGGAGCTGATCGCGGAGGCCAAGCCCGAGTTCCTCTGCCTCGACCCCACGCTGGTCGCAGCCATGGGCGGCGAGCTCACGCCCGTCGAGGTGGTCCAGCTTCTGGTGCGCTTCAGCGACCGTATCGGCGCGCAGCTCATCGCCACAGGCGTGCGCACTCCCGAGCAGCAGCGGCTGCTCGGCCGCAATGGGGTGGAACTGTCGTGCGGCGAGCTCTTCGCGCGCCCCGACACGCGGCTGCCCGAGGCATCGTTCGCGGGGTGACCCGCGGGGAGGGCGCCGCGGGCCGCGGGGCGGCCGCCCTCAGGCGCTGAGGCTCGCCGGCAGCTCGCTCTGCTCGGCCACGCCGGCGTAGATCGTGACGCGGTTGCGCCCGCGGCGTTTGGACTCGTAGAGGGCGTCGTCGGCGCGCTCGACGAGCTCGGTCTCGTCGACGGCGCTCAGCGGGTACGTGGCCACGCCCGCGGAGACCGTGCAGAACACCTCGACGCCTCCGCGGACCTCGATGACCGTGGTCTCGATGGCGCGCCGCAGGCGCTCGGCGAGCTCGAAGCCGTGCGATTCGTCGCCGCGGATGAGCACCGTGAACTCCTCGCCGCCGTAGCGCGCCGCCATGTCGGCGTCGCGCACCGCGCCTCGCAGCGTCGCCCCGACGCGCCGCAACACAGCGTTGCCGGTCTCGTGCCCGTGGCGGTCGTTGAACTGCTTGAAGTGGTCGAGGTCGATCATGATGAGCGTGAGCTCGCCGCCGTAACGGTCGATCTTGGTGACTTCGTTGTGCAGGTAGTCGACGAAGGTGCCGTAGTTGTAGAGACCGGTGAGGCGGTCAGTCAGCGATGAGGCCGCGAGCAGTGCCTGCATCGCGTGGTTCTTGCGCTGCACGCGGCCCAGGAGCAGGCCGGCGAGGAAGAAGAGTACCATGCCGAGCAGGGCTTGCCGCACGAGGCCGGCCGTCGCCGGGGCGCGGAAGCTGTAGTACACGACGAAGAAGTTGCCCAGCCAGAAGGTGACGGCGAGGCTGCCCAGCTCGAAGAAGAACACGGCGCCGAGGAAGAGCGGGAAGATGAAGAGCGGCCACAGGTAGTCGGCGCCAAGCAGGAAGACGAGGCATGAGACGGCGGTGAGAGCGGCGGCGAGGGCGGCGCTGCGACGGACCGTCAACAGACGGCCGCCCAGATCGTGAGGGGCGTGCTTCGCGTCGGTCACCGTACTCCTTTGCAGCCCGGCCTTGGCACTCCTACGACGACGCCCGACCTTCTCCTGCCGCACTCCCGGGGGGGCGGTGTATACGGGTCAGGCTACAGGCGGGCGCACGCGTTTGCGAGGGTGACGCAGCACGCCCGGCGTTGACGTTGGCGTACCTGCAGGTCGCGGCGACCCGGAGATCCTGCGCGGCGCGCCCGCGCCCCGGCGCGTCGGCTACAATGGAGCGGTGACCCTGCAGATCCTGCTGACCAACGACGACGGCATCCACGCCCCTGGCCTCGCCGTGCTGCGCGGCGCCGTCGACGGCCTCGGCGAGATCACCACGATCGCCCCCGATCACAACGCCAGCGCGGTCGCGCGTGGCATCACCATCGACCGCCCGTTGCGCCTGGCGGCGACGGCCTTCGGCGAGTCGTGGCCGGGCCTCGCCTGCGACGGCACGCCGTCAGACTGCGTGCGCATCGGCCTCCTCGGCGTGCGCGGCCCCGCCCCGGACCTCGTCGTGTCCGGCGTCAATTGCGGCGCCAACATGGGCGCCGACGTCACCTATTCGGGCACGGTCGGCGCTGCCCTCGAGGCGGCTCTGCGCGGCCGCCCGGCGCTCGCCTTCTCGGTCGAGAGCCGCACTCCCGGCTGGCTCGCCGAGACGGCGCCGGTGCTGCGCGCCATGGTCGCGCACGTGATCGCCCGCGGCCTGCCCCGTCACAGCATCCTCAACGTCAACTTCCCGAACAGGCCGCTGGCCGAGATCGCGGGCATACGCCCGGCGCGGCTCGGCGGCGCCAGCTGCTGGGACCGCGTCTTCCTCAGCCCAGACGGCGATGCGGCCGTCGCGCCGGCGGGCGGCGGCGAGCTCGCGGCAGACCCCCTCGTCGGCGCCGGCGAGCACTTCGTGCCCTGCGACCATCCCACGGCCGGGGCGTGGGCCGACACCGACTTCGACGTGGTCGGCCGCGGCTGCGTGGCGGTCACGCCGCTGCGCTACGACCTGCTGGACGCCGAGCTGCTCGCCGATCTTGCCACCTGGGATCTCGACCTGGGGAGGCTCCGTGTCTGAGCCGCGGCCGCATCCCGGCTTCGACCCGGTGGTGTTCGATCTCGACGGCACCGTCGTCGACACCGTCGAGCTCATCGTCGAGTCGTTTCGCTACGCCACGAGCACCGTCCTCGGCAAGGTCTTGCCCGACGAGTTCATCATCGCCGGTGTGGGGCGTCCGCTGCGCACGCAGATGGAGCGCCTGTCGGCGGAGCACGCGCAGGATCTCTACGATGTGTACCGCGAGTACAACCACCGGCGTCACGACGAGCTCATCCGCGGGTATGACGGTATCGAGGAGGTGCTCGACGCGCTCAAGGCCGCCGGGCGTCGCACCGGCATCGTCACGAGCAAGAGTCGCGACACCACGGCGATGGCGTTTCGTGCCGTTGGGCTCGTAGAGCATTTCGATGTCGTGATCACCGCCACCGACACCACGGAGCACAAGCCGTCGCCGGTGCCGCTGCGACTCTGCCTGCAACGGCTGGGCGCGACGGCCGCCGGCTCCATCTACGTCGGCGACAGCCCGTTCGACATCGAGGCGGGCGCGGCGGCTGGCATGACCACCGCCGCCGTTGCTTGGGGGGTGTTCGGCCGCGACGCGCTTCTGGCGGCCGGCCCCGACTTCTGGCTGGACGCGCCGCGGGACCTGCTCGCCCTCTGCCTGCGCGGCGAGGGCGTGCGCGTCAGCGGTCGCAGGGGCGCCTGACGCCGGGCAAGGCGCCGGCGCGAAGGGGGGAGACGTGAGCGACGCAGATCGGCTCGTCGCGCGAGCGGCGGAGCTCCGCGAGATCCTCAACCAGCACGCCTACTTGTACTACGTCCTCGACCAGCCCGAGATCGACGACGCCGAGTACGACGCGCTCTACCGCGAGCTGCAGGCGCTCGAGGCGGAGCACCCTGACCTGCGTACTTCCGACTCGCCGACCCAGCGCGTCGGCGCCGCGCCCCTGGAGAAGTTCGAGCAGGTGCGCCACCTGGAGGCGATGCTCTCGCTGGCCAACGCCCGCGACGAGGACGAGTTGCTCGCCTGGGACCAGCGCAACCGGCGCTACCTCGAGGGCAAGGGATACGACGACGTCTCGATGCAGTACGTCGTCGAGCCCAAGATCGACGGTCTCGCCATCTCGCTCACCTACCGCGACGGTCTCTTCACAGTCGGCGCCACGCGCGGCGACGGCGAGGTGGGGGAGGACGTCACCGCCAACCTGCGCACCATCGGCGCGCTGCCGCTGCGCCTGCGCGGCGCGCTGCCGCCGGCGGTGGTGGAGGTGCGCGGCGAGGTCTATCTGCCGCGGGCCGCCTTCGCGCGCCTCAACGAGGCGCGGGAGGCGGACGGCCAGAGTCCGTTCGTGAACCCGCGCAACGCGGCCGCCGGCTCGATCCGCCAGCTCGACCCGAAGCTCGCCGCGCAGCGGCCGCTGGACCTGTGGTGCTACGCGATCGGCCACAGCGAGGGCGTCGACGTGCCCGACCACCACAGCGCCCTGGACTGGCTGCGGACGCAGGGCTTCCGCGTGAACCCGCACGTCGTCCTCGTGGACGGCATCGCCGCCGCGGCCGCGGCCTGCCGCGCCTGGGAGCAGCGTCGCGACGGTCTGGACTACGACATCGACGGCGCCGTGGTCAAAGTCGATTCATACGCCCTCCAGGCGGCGCTGGGCAGCGTGTCGCACGACCCCCGCTGGGCGATCGCCTTCAAGTTCGCGCCGACGACCGTGACCACGCGCCTGCACAGCATCGCCGTCAACGTGGGGCGCACAGGCGTGCTGTCGCCGTTCGCGGTGCTGGAGCCGGTGTTCGTCGGCGGAGTCACGGTCGAGCGTGCCACGTTGCACAACGAGGACGACATCCGCCGCAAGGACATCCGCCCGGGCGACGACGTGATCCTGCAGCGTGCCGGCGACGTCATCCCGCAGGTCGTGGGGCCGGTGCTCGACGGGTGGGTGGAGGAGGACGGGCGGCGCCAGGAGCGCTCCGCGCGCCACGCCGCCCTCCCCGAGTGGCGCATGCCCGAGACGTGCCCGGCCTGCGGGTCGCACGTCGTGCGCGAGACCGGCGAAGTCGCCGTGCGCTGCCCGAACCGCTCGTGCCCCGCCCAGCTGGTGGAGAGCATCAAGCACTTCGTGAGCAAGGGCGCCATGGACATCGACGGCGTCGGTGAGAGGCTGGTCGAGGACCTCTACGCCGAGGACCTGATCCGCGACGTGGCCGATCTGTATGCCCTTCGCCGTGAGGATCTGGTCGAGCTCGAAGGCTTCGCGCTCGACCAGAAGTCCGGCACGGCGAAGCGCGCCGACCGTGTGCTCAGTTCGCTCGCCGAATCCCGGGAACGGCCGTTCGCGCGCGTCCTCTTCGCCCTCGGGATCCGCCACGTCGGTGCCGTCACGGCGCAGGCGCTGGTCGAGGGATTCCCCAGCATCGAGGCTCTGCTGGCAGCCTCCGCCGAGGAACTGGCCGGCGTCCCCGGCGTGGGCCCCGTGGTGGCCGAGGCCGTGCAGCAGTACCTGGCCGACGAGCACAACCGCGAGACCCTCGAGAGACTGCGCGCGGCGGGGCTGCGGATGCTGGAGGAGCATCCCGGGCGCGCACAGGGAGCGCTCTTCGGCCTGTCGTTCGTCCTCACCGGCAAGCTGCCGTCCCTGACTCGCGGCGAAGCACAGTCCCTGATCGAGGCTCGGGGAGGGCGCGTCGGCAGCTCCGTGAGCAAGGCCACGGACTACGTGGTCGTGGGCGAGGATCCCGGCTCCAAGATGGCCAAGGCGACCCGCTTGGGCGTCGCGACGCTCGATGAAGAGGCGCTGCTGGAGCTTGTGGCCGCCGCCGACGCTCCTGCGGACACGGCGGCCGACCGGCCGCCCCTCGATCAAGACGCAGGCGTGTGAGCTTCAAAGCGTTCCTGAACCGCATCAAAACGGATCATGGTCGGCAGGCGTAGTGAACTGCTCGCTTAATATCGGTTAATAGTTGGTTAACATTTCCTTCGCACAGCGCTTCTATTGTCCCGGTTGCGACGCTTCCCATCTCCGAGAAGCCCGCTGCCAGCACCAAAGAGCTGGTACCTCCTATCTCTTCTTGGTTCGCCCTGGCCCCGGGCGAACCACGGCCCGAAGGCGGGCGGGGCGCCGCCTCCCAATGCGGTACGCCCGCCGGCCGGACGGCCACGAGCGTGGAGGCGCGGATCCACGTCAGACCGGATCCGCGTTTTCACGTTGACCACTCAGCGGGGCTTCGCCACTTCGGTGCTCTCCTCTGCCCGCCTCGCCGCTTCATCCACCCTTGTCCCTGTGACGTCGCAAGCTTTGCCGAAGTATCTCCCGGTGACAGGCGATTCGCCTGCCTGTAGGCTTTGTCGGGAGTGATCGCGGAGGCCGGGCGGCGACAGGTGCCGATCCTCCGACAAGCCGGACAGGGGGCACGAGAGGTGGAGCATTCCATCCCGACCCGCATGGGCGACGGAGCGCTGGTGTTCCTGACGCCCTCGGAGATCGAGGCCGCCATCCGCGATGGTGTCGCGGCGGCGGTCAAGCGCGCCAAGGTCGAGCCGCTCACCGAGGACGAGATCGCGCACCTTCTGGACATCTTCAGCAGCCGCTCGCGCTTCAGCGCCGTCGACATCGGCGACGAGGTCACGCTCAGCTATGACGGCTGCGGCAGCCAGGACATGGGCACGCGCGTCAACGACCTGCAGTACTACGAGCAGTACCTCTGCGCCGATTCCGTCGAGCTCTACCACCAGAACTACTCGTTCAAGCCGGCGAAGGCCGTGCTCGGACTCGAGCAGACGACGATGCGCCAGGCACAGTACCTCATCACGGCGCCATGCGGGTACGGCGCCATGCCCGATCTCGGCCTGTACACCGTGCCCGATGGCCCGCTCGCCAACTGGTCGCAGCTGCTGCCGCTGGGCAAGGTCGCCGAGGCGCGCGCCGCCCAGGAAGAGGCGGTAGAGCTCGCCGTCGAAGACATCTTCCACGTCGCCGCGAGCATGGCGGAGGCCGGCGCTGATTTCATCGACCTCGACACCGCCGGCGCGGCCGGCGATGCCGACTTTCTGGCGGCGCTCAAGGCCATCGCGCGCATCCGCGCCCGGTTTCCCGACCTCGGCATCCAGATCGGCATGGCCAGTGAGTTCGTGCTCGGCATGCACGGCGAGCTCGAGTACGACGGGGTACGACTTGCCGGCCTCTGGCCGCGCGAGCAGATGAAGCTCGCCGCCAGGGCAGGGGTCACGATCTTCGGACCGGCGATCAACGTCAACACGGGCAAGACCGTCGCCTGGAACGTGGCGCGTACCATCGCCATCGTGAAGCAGTGCTGCGAGGAGTCGACCGTGCCCGTGCATCTCAACGGGGGCATGGGTGTGGGCGGCGTGCCCATGCACGTCCTGCCGCCCGGTGATGCGGTCTCCCGGGCCTCGAGGGCCGCGGTCGATGTCCTGCGTCTGGACGGCTTGTAGGTCGGGGCGGGCGATGTCTACGGCCAGGCGATCAGCCACGGCGTAGCTTCGGGGATGGGCGGTATCCGGACTGCTGGAGATCTGGTGGCCCGGATGCAGATCACCCGGGGGATGCGGCTGAAGCAGGCCAAGGAATACGTGGCCGGTAAGCTGGGAGTCTCGCTGATGGACCTCTCTGACCCGGTGGTGATGCTCGACGTGCGCAAGGAGCGCGGCCTGGGCTCGTCCAGCGAGGCCGGCGAGATCCTCTACGTGGACGACCCCGTCGGGCTCGAGGCCAAGTTCCACATCGCCGAGCTGCTCGACATCCCGGTCAACTCAGTCGAGCGCTTCAAGGCGATGACCAGGGGCCGCGGCTGAGTCAGGGGGCGGCCGAGGCGCTGCCGGAGGGACGCGGCGAGGCTGTGGCCATGCCGGCGGCGACGAGGTTGACGGTGCCCGCGCGCACGCCGTCGGCCCAGTAGCCGGCGCGGCCGATGACGGTCCCCGTGGGCGGCAGCAGCGCCAGCCGGCGGGGCACGGCGCGCCGAACCTTCACGACGGCTGCAGTGCGCACCACCGCGGTGAGCGGGGCGGCCGCCGCGAGAGCCACCCGGCCGCCGCCGGCGAGGCGCGCCGTAGCGACCACGTCGCCGGCCGAGACGAGGGTCTTGCGGGCGTAGTGCGCCGAGCCCCACATGAGCAGGCCGACGGCGTCACGCTCCTCCTGGTCACGATTCGGCTCGTGCATGGTGACCACGATCAGGGGCACCAGACCCGGACGGCCGGAGCCGACGAGCACCATGCCCGACTCCGTCGTCGCACCGGTCTTGACGCCGTCGGCCCAGGGGTACCGCAGCAGCCGGTTGTGCGAAGTCACCTTGACCGCGTGGTCCGGCGGCCAGGTGATCACCGCGGCGCCGGTACCGGCCAGCTCGCGAAAGCGTGGGTCAAGCATCGCAAAGCGGCCCAGCGCAGCCAGATCGCGAGCCGTCGAGAAGTGCCCCGGCCGTGGCGTGCCGCGGCAGTTCTCGAACTGCGTGCGCTTCAGCCCCAGCTGCTGCGCACGCGCGTTCATCAGGCGTACGAACGAGGGCTCGTCGCCGGCGATGTAGGTGGCCAGCGTCAGGGCGGCGTCATTGGCGCTCTTGACGATGAGCGCGCGCAGGGCCTCCTCGATGGTGATGGTGTCGCCGGGCAGCAGCCCGATGCCCACGGTCTGCGGCAGGGGGATGGTGGGCACCATTGCGTAGCTCTTCAGGTCGTCGACATGTTCGAGGACGATGAGCGCCGTCATGATCTTGGTGCACGACGCAGGCGGTAGACGGCGGTCGGGGGCCTTGGACCACAGGATGGTGCCGCTCTGCGCTTCGACGAGGATGGCTCCATCGGCCTTGACGTCCGGCAGCTCGGTCCCCGCGGGGGACGTCTTCGGCGCTTCGCCCTTGCGGGACCGCAGGACGACGATCGAGCTCGCCACGAGGCAGAGCGCGACGACGGCGACGAGGAGCAGAGAGCGGGTCCGAGGCAGCTTCGACATCCGGCGTGACGGCCGCTCGGCCCGGTCGGGGAAGCTCATGGCGCGGAGTATAGCAGCGGGGCGCCGGCGCCCGGCAGAGCCGCCGGCGTTTCCCGTGACCTGCGCCACTGGGTAGACTTGTCGGGCGCGCAAGCTTTGCGCCACGCCCGAGCCGGCGTAGCTCAGTTGGCAGAGCAGCCGCCTTGTAAGCGGCAGGTCAGCGGTTCGACCCCGCTCGCCGGCTCCAGCAGGCTTGGCAGCGCCGGCGTGCACCTTGGCAGACAAGCGCCGCGAAGGGGGAGGGGCCCTGCTCGTCACGAGGATGAAGTCCGCGTTCGCGCTCGTGCTGATCGTGGTGGCGCTCGCCGCGCCGGCGGCGTCCGCCGCGGAGGCTCCCAAGCGCTCTCTGCGCCTCGTTTCGCCGCGCTCCCACCAGGTCTTCCAGCGCGATCATCTCGATCACGCCGACATCCTTGTCTCGGGGCGCGCTGTCGGCTTGGGACGTCACCTCGAGGTGCGCTGGGGCAGCGAACCGTGGACGCCGTTCGTGTGTCGTGCCGACGGCGCCTTCTCGCTGCGTCTTGGCGCCCGACCGGCGGGCCAGGCGACGCTCACGGTCCGCAGCGCCTCACGTCACGGGGTGGTCATCAGTCGCCACTACGTGGGCGTCGGCGACATCTACGTGATCGCCGGCCAGAGCAACGCCAGCGGGCGCGGCGCGCGCACCGTTTCCACGCACCCCGCGCTGAGGGCTGCTCTCTTCGGCAACGACGATCGCTGGAAGGGTCTCAGCGACCCGGTCGACGACGCGACCGGCCAGGTCGACCGCGTGAGCGCCGATCCCCGGGCGGGCGGCTCCGTGTGGCCGCTCCTGGCGACGGAGCTCATGGCGGCAGAAGGCGTGCCGCTGGCGTTCGTGCCCTGCGCCAAGGGCACCACTCCCATCAGGAGTTGGGTGCAGGACGCCACGGCGCCCCGGTCGCGCGACACCCTGTACGGCTCGATGCTGCGCCGCGTGCGAGCCGTCGGCGGGCGGGTGCGAGCCGTGCTCTTCTGGCAAGGCGAGGCCGATGCCCGCAGGTTCACCTCGACGGACGCGTACGCGGCGGAGCTCCGGAGTCTGGCCACCGCCCTGGCCCGGGACTGCGGCGCGCCCCTGGTGGCCGCGCAGCTGGGCGACTACGACACGCCCAGATACTCATCCGCGGGCGTCGACGCCATCCGGCTCGCCCAACACCACGCCTGGAGCGCGGGCTGGGCCCTGCCGGGCCCCGCGCTGTACGACATCGACCTGCACGGCCAGGTGCACTTCGTGACCGGGGAAGACGAGCTGGTCGCGGCCCGGCGCTGGGCGGCCGCTGTCCTTGCCGGCGTCCTTCATCGTGAGGTCCCTTCGGCGCCCAGACTGAGGAGCGCGCGTTACGACGGCGGCTTGACCGTCACCCTGCGTTTCGACTGCGCCGGCACGTCCCTGCGCTCGGGGCAGGTCGGCGGCCTCGTGCTGCGCGCCGCCGGGTACCCCGCGCAGGTGACCGCCTCCGTCACCGCGACCGACACGGTGACGCTGCTGCTCGCGGCGCCCGCGCTCCCGCCGCTCACCGTCTCCCTGGGGAGCGGCCGCGAGGCCGCCGGCCAGCCCGTGCCGGGCGAGGGCTCGCCATGGGCTCTGCCGGCGCAGGTGTTCGTCGACGCGCGCGTCGTCACGCCGGCAGAGTGAGTCGCGGCGCCGGCGCCGTGCGGTGGCGCACGCCTTCAGCTGTCCTGTACAGTCGCGCGGTCGATCCCGATGAAGTACGGAGGTGATGCCAGTGGAGCCCAGGATCCCGACCCGCATGGGTGACGGGTCTCTCGTCGAGATGACGCGCTCCGAGATCCAGGCCGATCTCGAAGCCGGCACCCAGCTCGCGGCCAAGAAGGCCAAGGTGCCGGAGCTCGTCCAGGACGAGCTCGACCACCTGCTCGACATCTACGCCTCGGCGGCGCGCTTCACCGCCGTCGACATCGGCGACGAGGTCGTACTCAGCAACGACGGCACCGGCACCAAGCACATCGGTAACCGCGTGCAGGACCTGCAGAGCTACGAAGCCCTGCTCGGCGTCGACATGGTCGAGCTCTGGCAGATCGACTACTCCTACAAGGCGATCAAGACCAACGTCGCCCATGAAGGCCAGACCATGAAGATCGCCCAGAACCTGCTCACCAACCCGGTGCAGTACGGCGCCATGCCCGACCTGGGCCGCTACTCGAAGCCCGACGGCCCCATCCCCAACTGGTCGGAGCTCCTGCCCATGGGCAAGATCGACGAGGCCCGCCGCGCCCAGGAGGAAGCCTGCGAGATGCTCGTCGAGGACATCGACTTCGTCGCCGACGCGATGGTCGCGGCGGGTGCCGACGGCATCGACTTCGACACCACCGGGGCGGCCGGCGACGCCGACTTCCTCGCCGGCCTCACGGCTTGCCGCAAACTCCGCGAGAAATACCCCTGGCTGGGCATCGAGATCGGCATGGCGGCGGAGTTCGTGCTCGGCATGCACGGCCAGCTCGAGTTCGACGGCGAGCGTCTCGCCGGCATGTGGCCCAAGGACCAGCTGCGCATGGCGCAGCAGGCCGGGGCCAGCATCTACGGGCCGGCCGTCAACATCAACACCGGCAGGTCGACGGCCTGGAACATCGCCCGCGCGATCACCTTCATCAAGCCGGCCATGGAGATCGCCGAGATCCCCGTGCACGTCAACGTGGGCATGGGCGTGGGCGCCGTGCCGACCTGCGTGTACCCGCCGGCCGACGCCACCAGCCGCGCCTCCAAGGCCTTCGTCGAGATCCTCAAGATCGACGGCTACTAGGTGGGCACCGGCGATCCCCTCGGCATGGAGGGGGCCCACGCGCAAGCCTCGGGCATGGGCGGGATGCGAACGGCCGGAGATCTGGTCGCCCGCATGCAGATGACCCGAAGGATGCGCCTCAGGGAAGCCAAGCAGTACGTCGCCGACAAGCTCGGCTGCACGCCGCGCGACCTCAGCGATCCCACCGCGATGGAACAGATCCGTCTCGAGAAAGGCCTCGGCACGCTCGCGGCGACCTCATCCACCCATCCGGACGAACCGGGGATGATGGAGGCCAAGTTCAACATCAGCAAGACGCTCGACATCCCCATCAACTGCGTCGAGCGCTTCAAGGCAAGGGCGCGCCTGTAGGGGGCGGGGTGCCGTGCAGGAATGCATCGCCGGAGAATACTGTGTGCCCGCAACCACCGGGGCGGCCTCCGCGGTTCATCTCCAGTTCGCGTAGGATCTGAATAAAGATGAGACCCGGGCTTGTGCACGACGCACGCCTCGCACTAGAATGTCGCATTCGTCCGTGGTCGAAAGGAGAACGATGCTTCGCGCATTCAAGGTAGTACCTCTCATAGCGTTACTTGGCGTGGTGGCACTCGCCGGCGTCGCCGTCGGTTGCGGTGGCGATGAGGCCGAGCCTGCGAGCAGCCCGAGCGCCAGCGCCGACGCCACCAGCAAGGCGTACACCATCGGCATCAGCCAGATCGTCACGCACCCCGCGCTCGACGCGACAGTCCAAGGTTTCCAGGACGCGCTCGAGGAGGCAGGCTTCACCAACGTGACCTACGATCTACAGAACGCCGAGGGTGACATGGCCACCACCGCCCAGATCGCCCAGAAGTTCGCCGGCGACACCCTCGACCTGGTTCTCGGCGTCGCCACGCCCACGGCGCAGGCCCTGGTGAAGCAGATCACCGACGGGCCCGTCCTCTTCACCGCCGTCACCGACCCCGTCGGCGCCGGCCTCGTCGTCGACCCGGCCGCGCCGTCGGCAAACGTCACGGGCGTCAGCGACATGCAGCCGGTCAAGCCCATCCTCGAGCTCGCCACGACCTTCCGGCCCGACGCCAAGAACGTCGGCATGGTGTACAACGCCGGCGAGTCCAACTCCGTCTTCCTGGTCGAGCAGGCCGAGAAGGACGCCGCGAC
>Ga0209254_10001592_pt1 | contig 20444 bp, 15 predicted proteins | sample FrelakmetDIP11DI_FD_187148 | JGI IMG/M metagenome (GOLD analysis project Ga0209254, IMG submission 187148) | Freshwater lake sediment microbial communities from the University of Notre Dame, USA, for methane emissions studies - DIP11 DI (SPAdes)... | ecosystem: Environmental > Aquatic >...
GCCGCGGGTCGCTGCACCTGCTCGAGCAGGCGCTCGGCGGGCTGCGCGGCTACACCCCGCGCAAGGTCCGGGCATTCACGGCGCCGCAGACGCTGATGAACGAGCCAATCTACAACGCCCGCTCCATCTCGCACGTGGCGCTGCCGCTCGACCGGGTGAAGGCCACCGCACGCGCCTGGGACGCCACGCTGAACGACGTCGCCCTGTGCCTGCTCGACGCCGGCATCAACCGCTACCTGCGCGCGGCCGGACGTTCGCCCGACCGTCCGATCGTGGCCCTGTGTCCGGTGTCGCTGCACGACCCGGACTCGAAGGACGTGACGACCAACGTCTCGGCGATCTTCCCGCCGCTCGGTCCGGTGTCGGCACCGATCGACCGGCGCCTCGCGGCCGTCATGGCGAATACGCGCGCGGCCAAGGACGAGCTCAAGGGCCTCGGCAAGGACGTGGCCTACGCCTACGCGGTCATGACCTTCGCGCTGTCGGAGACGCTCGCGATCGCCAGTCCGGAGGCGCTCGGCATGCGCCCCGCCAACGTGCTGATCTCCAACGTGCGCGGTCCCGAGCGGCCGATGTACCTGAACGGCGCGCGACTCGAGGCGCTGTTCCCGGTGTCCACGCTGATCGTCGGCATCGGGCTCAACGTGACCTTCATGTCCTACGCCGGCCAGGTGATCCTCGGGTTCACGGCGAACGGTTCGGCACTGCCCGAGGTCGAGAGTCTCGCGCGCCACGCACAGGAGGCGTTCGACGCCCTGGAACGTGCGACGGCCGCACGCCGCGCGGGACGTGGCCGCTCCAGGGCCCGCCCGAAGACCGGATCGAGGGCGCGCCGCCAAGCGAGCGCCGACTGAACCGGCGGCGGCCCGCCACGGCAGACCGCTACTTGCGGAACACCAGCGTCCCGTAGCGGTCGCCGTCCTGCCAGCCGAGCGCGAGCTGGCCGGCGAGGTAGGTGTAGCGGTTCACCTTGTCGAGCTGGGCGAGGAACTTCTGCTCGAGTTCCATGCGCTCCGGCGGGCAGGCCATCCTGGTCGCCGACGCGGGACCGACGTCGATCTCGCCAGGCTTCGTCTCCTTCACCGGGGCGTTGAAGCGGTTGCAGCCTGCGAAGCCGCGCACGGTGTCGCGCTCGAAGTGGATCAGCGGAGGGTCGGCGATGGCCGCCAGGGGCTGGCCGTCCATCTCGACCAGCGTCCACTCGTTCGCCGCGAGCATGCTGAGCGCGAGCACGCCGCGCACGTCGCTCGAGAGCTGCTTGAGCCCGCCGCCCTCGAGGCCGTAGGTCTTGCGCGCCACCTGGGTCGGGCAGCAGGCCGCGTCGTTCGGGCCGATCTCGACCACGTCCATCACGATCCTGCCTTTCTCGAGCCACACGGCCTGCACCCTGGTGCGGTCACCGACCGGTGCGGTGCCGAGGTTGACGAGCGCGCCATCGCGCAGGCCGAACACCGCGACGTGCACGAACTCGCCGCTGCCACCGGTGGTGGCGCTCAGGAGCGCCACGGCTTCGCTGCCCTCCGCGCCGTCGAGGTCGCCGAAATGCACCGTCGGCTCCCAGAGCATCAGCCCGGGACGCGATGCGGCACCGGGCTCGTACGGCTCGCCCTCGTAGCGACCACCCGCGAGCGTGACGGCCTGGTCGAACAGCCCGGTGACCGTGGCCGACTTCAGTTGCTCGAGCGTCGGCGTCGGCGGCGGACCGGCCGGCACAGTGGGCGCGGACGCGGGCGGCGTCTTCCCGCCGCAGCCCGCCAGAGCCAGCGCGACCAGGGCGGCGCCGAGCGGGGCGACGTTCGGGAACACGAAGACGGATCGCATGTGCGCAGCCTCCAGGAACAGCGGCCCTTGGGGCACAGATGCTAGCGGATTCCGTGCGCGGCGTTGCTCCGTACTGCCCGCGATGCCGGACTGGACATCCCGTGGCGCGCAGCGGAAGCTTCGCGGCTCCGCCAGATCGCCCCAGGGGGACGCAACGTGACACCTGCTCGCTCGCTGCTGGCCGCGATCGCGGCGTGGGCGATCAGCGCCCAGGCGGCGCCGGACCCGTTTCCCTCCACGTACCGGACGCCGGCGACGACGCCGACCCTGATCCGCAATGCCACGGTGCTCGACGGCACCGGCCGGCGCCTCGACGGCGCCGACGTCGTGATGCGCGACGGACGGATCGTAGCCGTCGGCGCGGGCCTGGCCGCCGACGGCGCCACGGTGGTGGACGCCCAGGGCCGCTGGGTGACGCCGGGCCTGATCGACCTGCACTCGCACCTCGGCGTCTACGCGAGCCCGGGCGTCAATGCGCACCAGGACGGCAATGAAGCGACGGATCCCGTGACCTCGGGCGTGTGGGCCGAGCACGGCCTGTGGCCGCAGGACCCCGGCTTCGCCGCCGCGCGCGCCGGCGGTATCACCACGATGCAGATCCTGCCGGGCTCCGCCAACCTGATCGGCGGCCGCGGCGTCACCGTGCGTAACGTCCCGGCCACGACCATGCAGGACATGAAGTTTCCCGGTGCCCCGCACGGCCTCAAGATGGCCTGCGGCGAGAACCCGAAGCGCGTGTACGGCGAGAAGGGCCGCGCGCCCTCGACGCGCATGGGCAACGTCGCCGGCTATCGCCAGGCGTTCGCCGACGCGCAGGACTACCGGCGGCAGCACGAGCAGTACCAGCGCGACCTGGCGGAGTACCAGTCGCAGCAGTCCGGCGGAAGGAAGCAAGACAGCGGCGCGAAGCAGCCGACTCCGCCCAAGCGCGACCTGCGCCTCGAGACGCTCGTCGCGGCGATGGACGGCGAGATCCGCGTGCACATCCACTGCTACCGCGCGGACGAGATGGCCGTGATGCTCGATATCGCCCGCGAGTTCGGCTTCAGGATCGCGGCGTTCCACCACGGCGTCGAGGCGTACAAGGTCGCGGACCGCCTCGCCGCCGAGGGCGTGTGCGGCGCGCTGTGGGCCGACTGGTGGGGCTTCAAGATGGAGGCCTATGACGCGATCTGGGAGAACATCGCCTTCGTGGACGCACCAGCCAACGGCTGCGCCATCGTCCATTCCGACTCGGCCGAAGGGATCCAGCGTCTGAACCAGGAGGCCGCGAAGGCCATGACGCGCGGCCGGCGCGCCGGGCTCGACATTCCGCCCGAACGCGCGATCCGCTGGCTGACGGCCAATGCGGCACGTGCCCTCGGCATCGAGAGCAAGGTCGGCACGCTCGAGCCGGGCAAGCTCGCCGACGTCGTGGTCTGGAATCGCGACCCGTTCGGCGTCTATGCCATGGCCGATCTCGTCTACGTGGACGGCGCCCTCGTATACGACCGCGCGGCGCCCGCCGCGGCACCCGCGTCCGATTTCCTGCTCGGCCAGCCGGCCGGAGGTGCGCCGTGATGCGCGCCGTGCTCGCCAGTGCGCGCCCGCTGTTTCTCATGCTGGCCGCGCTGCCGCTGGCCGCAGTCGCCCAGGACCTGCTGATCCGCAACGCCCGGGTACACACGGTTTCCGAACGCGGCACGCTGGAGCGGGCCGACGTGCTGGTGCGCAACGGGCGCATCGCCGCGGTGGGCAGCGGGCTCGCCGCCGCCGGGGCGACCGTGGTCGAGGCCGATGGTCGGGCGCTGACACCCGGGCTGTTCGGCGGCATCACCGCGCTCGGCGTGGTCGAGATCTCGCTCGAGCCGAGCACCGTGGACAACGCCCCGCCGGGCAGCCCGTCCGCCGCGGCCTCGCCCGAGCCGCGTCCCGAACTCGACGTGACGCTGGCGTTCAACCCGGACTCCGTGGTCATCGGCGTGAACCGTGCGGATGGCGTCACCTACGCGATGGTGGCGCCAGGCCCGGCGGCTGGCGCCGCGGTGCTCGCGGGCCAGGGCGCGGTGGCCCGGCTCGACGGGCGCGTGGATGCGACGCTCGCCCCGAGCCGCACCCTGTTCGCCGACCTCGGCGGCGGCGCGTCCGCGGCAGGCGTGAGCAGGGCGACCCAGTTCATGCTGCTCGAGCAGGCCGTGCGCGAGGCGCGACCGACGTCGCCGATGCGCGACGGCGATTTCCGCCTGCTCACGCCCACCGGGCGCGAGGTGCTCGCGCGCTACCTGGGCGGCGGTCGAATCGCGTTCAACGTCAACCGCGCGGCCGACATCCGGCAGGTGCTGGCGTTCGCCCGGAAGCAGGGTGCGCGGGCGGTCGTGGTCGGAGGCGCGCAGGCCTGGCAGGTGGCGGGCGAACTCGCGCAGGCGAAGACGCCGGTCGTGCTCGACCCGCTCGTGGACCTTCCCGACTCGTTCGACCAGCTGGGCGCCACGCTGGAGAACGCCGCCCGGCTGCAGCGCGCGGGCGTGCGCATCGCTTTCACCAACCTCAACGACGGCACGCACAACGCCCGCAAGGTGCGTCAGGCGGCGGGCATCGCGGTCGCGCACGGGCTGCCGTGGGAAGCGGCGCTCGCGGCGCTCACGGCGCACCCGGCGGAAATCTTCGGACTCGGTGCCGAGTTCGGCCGCATCGCGCCGGGCTACGTCGCGGACCTCGTGCTATGGTCGGGCGATCCGCTCGAGGTGACCACCGTCGCCGAGCAGGTCTGGATCGACGGCCGCCCTCAGCCCACGCGCTCGCGGCAGACGGAGCTGCGCGACCGCTACCGGCCGCGCGCTCCCTAGCGGCGCGCGGCGATGGCGGCGGCGACCGCGTCCCAGGTGGCCTCGAACGCCTCGGGCGTGAACCCGGCGCCCGAGGGGAGCCAGTCGCCGGCCCGCTCGGCCAGCGTGTAGTGCCCGACCACGTCGAGGTGATCGGCCCGCGCGACGTGCAGCAGCCGACCGTGGATCTGGCTCAGCGTCGGCACCACGCCGTCGTTGGTTCCCGGCGTGGCCGCGAAGCCGAGCTCGCGGTCGAGGCGGCGCTGGACCGCAGCGGAAGGCTTGGGATACGGATAGTGGGGGTGCGGGCGGGACGCGAAGCCGTGCAGCAGGCGGAACAGCGCGCGCAGTGCGACGCGCTCCGGCTGGAGCACGGCCCGCGCGACGAAGCGCTCGCGCGGCGGCGGCACGCCCGCCACCACGCAGCCGTAGTCCACGTCCGCCCGGTTCGCGACCGACGCGTCGAACAGCGCGATGCCCTCGGGCGTGAGCTGCAGCACCGCGCCCTGGTCCTGCTTCACGTCCTCGAGGTACTCCCACACGGACTCGCTGCCCTCCGTGCGCAGCGCCTCGAGCACCCGCTGCGCGACCCGGTCGAGCAGGCTGTTCTCGATCCCGGTCCAGTCGTCGGAGCGCGCGGCGAGCGCGATGGCACGCGAGGCGGCGACCAGCGCGCCACGTCCCTGTCCCGACGTGGCGAGCGCGCTCAGAAGCAGCAACAGGGTGTGCCCTTGAAGCGTCAGGAAGTGGTTGGCCAGCGGCGTGCCGTGGTGCGGCGTGGTCACGGAGATCGCCGTACGGGTACGACGCGCGATCCGCTCCTCAGTGTTGCCCGGGGCGATCTTCACGCCCGGTGTGAGCAGCATGCGCACGTCGAGGCCGCCGGTGGAGTGGCCGACGAAGTGCAGTTCACGCGCCTCGAGCCCCCCGCGGGAGATGACCTGCCTGCGCAGCCGGTCCGCGCGCCGCGGAATCGAAGCCGTGGGCTGGGTGGCACAGCGGACGACCCTCGCCTCGATCCCGCGCCTGGCGAGTGCGCGACCGAGTGCGGTCTCCACATCCTTGAAGTAGCTCATCGCCCCGACCGACGTGAATCCGAAGAAGCCGGGGACCAGGAATACCAGGCGCTGCTTCGACATCTGGACCTCCGTCGTCGGGCTCAGGCACGCGGCCGGCCCGTCTGGACCATTTTCCGCGCTTCCTCGATGAATTTCTCGGCGCCCTTGCCGTCCTCGATCCGGGCCGGCCGGGGCGGCACCTCGATGCCGCGCCGGCAGGCCGGCCGCGCGGCCAGCTGCGCGACCCAGCGCTCCAGGTGCGGCAGGCCGTCGAGGGCGACGCCCGACCACTTGTGCGTGCGCACCCAGGCCCAGTTGGCGATGTCGGCGATCGAGTAGTCGCCTGCAAGGTATTCGCGGTCCGCGAGCCGCCCGTCGAGCACGCCGAACAACCGGCGCACCTCGCCCTGGTAGCGGTCGATGGCGGCCTGGATCTTCTCGGGGAAGTAGCGGAAGAACACGTTCGCCTGCCCCATCATCGGCCCGATCCCGCCCATCTGGAACATGAGCCACTGGATCACGAGCGAGCGCCCCTTCGGGTCGGCGGGCATCAGCCGGCCGGTCTTCTCGGCGAGGTAGATCAGGATCGCGCCGGACTCGAACACGGCGAAGTCGCCGGCCTCGCGATCCACGATGGCGGGGATGCGTCCGTTCGGGCTGATCCTCAGGAACTCGGGACGCTGCTGCTCGAGCTTGCCGAGGTCGAGCGCGTGAACGGTGTAGGGCAGGCCGAGCTCCTCCAGCGCGATCGAGATCTTGTGCCCGTTGGGTGTGACCGCGGTGTACAGGTCTATCATCTCGGTCAAGTGCCCGGCTTCGTCCTGGGGAGTTTCAAGCATGATCGAATTCTTCTTCGATTGCTCGAGTCCGTGGACCTGGCTCGCGTTCCACAACCTGCAGCCCATGGCCCGGGAACTCGGGGTCGAGGTGCGCTGGTGTCCGGTGCTGGTAGGCGGCATCTTCAATGCCGTGAACCCGAGCGTGTACGAGTTCCGCGAGCGCGGCGTGCCAGCCAAGCAGGCCTACCTGAAAAAGGACCTGCAGGACTGGGCGCGCCGGGCCGGCCTCACGATCAGGTTCCCGCCGACCGTGTTCCCGGTCAACAGCGTGAAGGCCATGCGCGGCTGCATCCTGCTGGACGACGAAGGCAAGCTCGTGCCGTTTGCCGCCGCCGTGTTCGAGGCGTACTGGACGCACGACCAGGACATCTCGCAGGACGCCGTGCTGGCCGGGCTGAGCGAACGCGTCGGCGTCGAGCCGGGCCGGTTCCTCGAGGGCATCGCGCAGCCGGAGATCAAGGCGCGGCTCAAGGCCAACACCGACGAGGTGATCGCGCGCGGCGGCTTCGGCTCGCCGACCCTCTTCGTCGGCGGCGACGACCTGTACTTCGGCAACGACCGGCTCGACCTCGTGCGCGACGCAGTGCTGCGTCGCCTCCAGGCGGAGGCGGCCGGACACCGCAGCGCCCCACCGCGCGCGTGAGTCAGCCGATGTCGCAGGCCACCGCGAACGCCCCGAGCACCTGCCGTGCCTCATCGGCCCGCGCCGCATCCGCCAGGCGCACGCGTGCGAGCGTCCCGTGGCGCTCGTCGGCCCCGGCGGCAACCGTGGCGGTGATCGACTTCAGCGCCAGCGCCTCGCCGAGCACGTGCTCGATCGCGCGCCAGCGCAGCTCGGGCTTGAAGGTCTTGCCGACTGCCGTCACCGGCAGCGACGCCAGCACCACGATGCGCGCCGGCACGGCGGCCCGCTCAGGAATGCGCTCGCGACACCAGGCGAACAGTTCCTCGGGCGAGGGCGACAATCCCGGACGCGCGGCCACATAGGCCATGGGCAGCTCGCCCGCGTAGGCATCCGGCTGGCCGACGGCCGCGGCCATCGCGACCGACGGGTGCGTAGCGAGCACCTCCTCGATGAGCTGCGGGTCGATGTTGTGCCCGCCGCGGATGATCAGGTCCTTGGCGCGGCCCGTGAGCCAGACGTAGCCGTCGCGGTCGATGCGGCACAGGTCGCCGGTGTTGAGCCAGCCCTCCTCCGCCCAGATCCTGGCGTTATCCTGCGGGCGCAGGTAGCCGGGAAACACCGCCGGGCCGCTCACCAGCAGCACTCCGATCTCGTCCGGACCGCAGTCGCGCACCCGCCTGCCGTCGGCGCCGACGACCGTCGCCTTGACCTTCTGGTACGGCATGGCAAGCCCGACCGAGCCGATGCGGCGCTCGCCGGCCGGCGGGTTGATGCACGAGGCGCAGGTCGCCTCGGTCAGTCCGTATCCCTCCAGGATCCGGAGGCCGGTGAGCTGCTCGAACCGCCGGAACACCTCGGGCGGCATCGGCGCCGCACCGCACACCGCATAGCGCAGCGAACTCACGTCCGCGCCCGCCACCGGCACCTCGAGCAGCGAGGCGTACACCGTCGGCACGGCGCTGAAGAAATTGACGCGATAGCGCTCGATCAGCCGCCAGAAGCCGGCGAGCAGCCCAGGGGTCCGGTAGCCCTGGATGCCCGCGAGCAGCACCGCGGCCCCGCCGCAGAACGTGCCGAGGCCGGTGCCGATCGCCCCGTTGACGTGGAACAGCGGCAGCCCGCAGAGAAACACCGACCCCGGGGCCAGGCCGACGAACTCCCGCACGCCCCACGACATGAACACCTCGTTGGCATGCGTGTGCTGCGCGATCTTCGGGGTGCCCGTCGTGCCACCCGTGTGGAAATAGCTGGCGACGTCCCCGGCGCGGATCACCCGGCCGCTCACCAGGCGGTCGTCGGGCTCGCGCGCGCACTCGGCATCGAAGTCGAGCACCGCACGTCCGGCGTGGGCCCTGTTTGCCGCGGCCGCCGGCACGAATCCCGGAACCAGGAACTGCGCCAGGTTCACCTGCAGCACGGCCTCGATCGTCGGCACCTGCTCAACGACCGCGGCCATCTTCTGCCACAGCTCGCCGCCCGGCCCGGGACCGAGCGTCACCAGCACCCGGGCGCGCGCGGCCCGCAGGATCTCCACCGTGTGCCCGGGCTCGAGCATCGGGTTGACGGCGCAGGCGATTCCCGCAGCCTCGCCGCCCCACAGCGCGAAGTGGGTCTGCGGCAGGTTCGGCAGCACGTACGCCACCACCTCGCCCGGTCCGATGCCGAGCCGGTGGAACAGGTTGGCGGCCTGGGTGACGCGGCGGAACAGCGCGGCGTGCGAGTAGACGAACGGCGGCTCCTCGGCGCTGCCCATGGGCACGAAGACCAGCGCATCCCGCTCGCCGAACTGTTCCGCGGACTGCCGCAGCAGGTCATAGGTGCTGCCGGCCCGATACTGCGCGGCGAGCGGAGCGCGCTCGATCCGCTCGACGTCTGCGATGGTGGCGATCAATCCGCTCGATGCTGTCATGGCCGCATTCCCCCGCCGATCGGTGTGGGTGACGACGATCCCGGAAAGAGTAGCATCCGGGCCGAGAGGGCGAACCGGAGGTGATCCCGTGCCGTTTGCAAGATACATCGGCGCCGTCGCGATGGGCCTCCTGCTGCCGCTGGCGGTCGCAGCCGAGGTGAAGCTGGCGTCCCCTGACGGACTGGTGATCGAGCACCGCTTCGTGATCGCCGCATCGCCGCGTGCCGCCTGGGAAGTGCTGGTGCACCCGGAGCGATACTGGCCGGACGCCCACACCTGGTCCGGCGACGCGACGAACCTGAGCCTCGTTCCCGACGCAGGTGGCTGCTTCTGCGAGCGCTGGACCGATGCCGGCGTCGAGCACGGACGCGTCGTCATGGCGATTCCCGGACGCCTGCTCCGGTTCCGCGGATCGCTCGGTCCATTCCAGGAAATGGCCGTCACCGGTGTGCTGACCGTGACCCTGGAGCTGCGTGAGGCCGGCACGGAGGCCGTCGTCACCTACCGGCTGAGCGGCGACGCATCCCACCGGCTCGCCGACATGGCCGCGGTCGTGGATGCCGTGATCCGGCAGCAGTTCGCCGGCTTCGCCGCACTCGCCTCCCAGCAACAGAAGTGAGGCCGCGCGGCAGCGATCGCGATGTTGAGAGTGCTGATGGCAGCCCCAACGGGGATCTGCGAGCATCGTAGCCGCCCCGGCCACCAGAGAGGTCCCCCCATGTCCGCTGCCCTGCGTCTCGTGACTGCGCCGCTGCGCCGACGGGTACTGGACAGCACCGACGTCCCCGGGGATCTCGCCACGGTCACCACCATGGCCGCCCGTGAGGAGCAGCCGCCGGGTCCGGTCGGCATGACCCGCGAGGACGTTGCGGCCATCTGGTCCGCCGCCGAACGGCTGTACGCCACGGGCATGCACCCCGGCGTCTCGCTGGTGATCCGCCGGGGTGGGCGCGTCGTGCTCAAGCGCGCGATCGGCCACGCGCGCGGCAAAGGCCCCGGCGACGATGACGATCGGCCGGTGTCGATGACGCCCGACACGCCGGTGTGCATCTTCTCGGCGAGCAAGGCCCTGGCCGCCATGCCGCTGCACCTGCTGTCGGAGCGCAAGGCACTGAGCCTGCTCGATCCGGTGAGCCACTACCTGCCGGAGTTCGGCCGCAACGGCAAGCGCGACATCACCATCTACCAGCTGCTGTGCCACAAGGCCGGCATCCCGACCATCCCGACCGACGGCGTGGACGTCGGCGAACTGCTGCTCGACCGCCGGGAGATCTTCCGGCTGATCTGCGCCTCGGCGCCCGACAAGCCCGGCCATCACCATGCCTACCACGCGCTGACGGCCGGCTTCGTCGTGGCCGCGCTGATCGAGAAAGTCTCCGGGCGCGGTTTCCGGTCCTTTTTTCGCGAGCAGATCAGCGAGCCGCTCGGACTGACGTCGCTCGATTTCGGCGCGCGCGCCCCGGTCCTGCGACGCATGGCGCGCAACTACGTCTCCGGGCTGCGGCTCCGAAGTCCGGAGGACCATTACCTGCGACGCGCGATCGGCACCGGTCTCGAGCACGCGGTGGCACTCTCCAACGACCCGCGGTTCTACCGGGCGGTGATCCCGGCCGGCAACGCCGTCGCGACGGCCGACGACTGCTCGCGCTTCTTCCAGTGCCTGCTGGACGGCGGCGAACTCGACGGCGTGCGCATATTCCAGCCGCTCACCGTGCGCCGGGCCGTGGCCGAGGTGGGCAAGCCGGAAGTCGATCGCTCACTGCTCGTGCCGCTGCGCTACTCGGCCGGGATGATGCTGGGCGACAGTCCCTTCGGCATGTTCGGGCCCAATACCTCGCTGGCCTTCGGGCACCTGGGCTTCGCCAACATCTTCGTCTGGGCGGATTTCGAGCGGAACATTTCCGTCGCCCTGCTCACGACTGGCAAGCTGGTGATCGGCCCGCACCTGCCCGCGCTGTGGATGCTGCTCGCCGCGATCTCGCGCCACTGCCCGCCGCTCACGGCCGCGGAGCAGGAGGCGCGACGGCGGGCGATCGGCATGCATTGAGGCCGACCGGCCTGCGCGGGCGCGGCTGGCGCGGGCCATTCACCGTGCACGGCGATTGTGGCATAAGTATCTCGCCCCGGCAGGGAGATCCCGGCATTGAACCTCGAGAAAGTGATCTTCGGCTTCTTCATCGTGCTGGCCGCGACGCTCAACTTCGGCTTCGTGTACGGCGACGCGGCGAACCCGGAACACCACCACCTCTGGGAGTTCTTCGCCGCGTTCGTGGTCAACGTGATCGCCACCGCGCTCAAGTTCGGCGACCGGACCCAGATCGGCGCGATCCACCTGGCCACCAGCCTGGTCGCCGTGCTGCAGCTCGCCGCGGCGGCGCTGGTGTGGTTCTTCGCGCCCGCGGGGCCGCTCTCCGTGGGCACCACCATCAGCATCGTCTCGCTGTCCGCGGGCGCGGCGCTCGCCAACCTCGTCTCCGTCGTCATCCTGATCGCCGAAACCATCATGCTGAGGCGTTGACGTGAACAGCTCGCTGCTGCTCACGCTGCGGCGCCTGCGGGCGCCGATCATCGTGCTGATCGCGGTGTTCGCCGTCGGCATGGTGGGGCTGGTGCTGATCCCCGGCGTGGACGCGAACGGCGAGCCCTGGCGCATGACGATTTTCCAGGCGTTCTATTTCACGTCCTACACCGCGAGCACCATCGGCTTCGGCGAGATCCCGCACGCGTTCACCGACCAGCAGCGGCTCTGGGTGACCGTGATCATCTACGCCTCGGTGATCGGCTGGGCCTACCTGCTCGCGAACCTGCTCTCGCTCGGCCGGGACAAGGCCGTGCGCAAGGCGCTCGCGGACCTGCGCTTCCACCGGCGCATGCAGGCGCTCGTGGAGCCGTTCTACCTGATTTGCGGCTTCGGCGAGACCGGGCACCTGATCGCCCGCGCGCTCGACCAGCGCGGCCGGCGCTTCGTCGTGGTGGAGATCGACGAGACGCGCGCCAATGAAGTGGACCTCATGGACTTCCGCCAGGTGCCGCTCGCGCTCGCGGCCGACGCGCGGCTGCCCGCGAGCCTCGAGGCCGCCGGGTTGCGCAAGGACCAGTGCCGGGCGGTGCTCGCGCTCACCAACGACGACCGCGCCAACCTCGCCGTCGCGATGACCGTGCGTCTGCTCGAGCCGAACGTGCCGGTCGTGGCGCGCGCCATGACCCGCGACACGGCGGCGAACATGGCCTCGTTCGGCACGGACCACATCATCAATCCGTTCGCGCGCTTCGGCGAGCAGCTCGCGCTCGCGATCTCGGCGCCGGCCAACTACCGGCTCGTCACGTGGCTGACCGCGCTGCCGGGCACCCGGCTCGACTCGGAGGCAGCGCCCCCGCGCGGGTCGTGGGTGGTCTGCGGTTACGGTCGTTTCGGCCGCGAGGTCGTGCGCGCATTCCACGCCCAGGGACTCGAGGTCACGATCATCGACACCAACGCCCCGGACGACGCCGACCTGCCGGTGGTGCGCGGAGTCGGCACCGAGGCCGAGCCGCTCGCGGCAGCGGGCATACGCGCCGCAGTGGGCGTGGTCGCGGGTACCGACGACGACGTGAACAACCTCTCGATCGTGGTCACCGCGCGCGAGCTGAACCCGGCGCTCTTCACCATCGTGCGCCAGAACCTGCAGGCCAACCGCCCGCTGTTCGACGCGTTCGACGCGGACATGACCATGGTCTCGAGCGAGCTCATCGCGAGCGAGTGCCTGGCGGTGGTCCGCACGCCGCTGCTCGAGCCCTTCCTCGAGGTTGCCTGCCAGAAGGATGCCGCCTGGGCGCACGCACTGATCGCACGGCTCGAGCCCGTGGTCGGCGACCGCTCCCCCGCGATCTGGAGCGTGACGCTGAACATCAGCGAGGCGCCCGCAATGTACCGGCTGCTGATGCAGAGCGGTCACGCCACGATCCGCGACCTGACACGCCAGCCGGGGGATCGGGACGAGTGCCTCGACTGCATTCCCCTGTACCTCAGGCGGACGGACCAGGCCTTCGACCTGCCGGAGGACGGCGTCGAGCTGCAGCCCGGCGACCAGGTGCTGTTCGCGGGACGCGACGGCGCGCGCGAGCTGCAGCAGTCCCTGCTTCGCAACGAGAACGTCCGCGACTACGTGCTCACGGGCCGCGACCGGCCGGCAGGCTGGCTGTGGCAGCGCCTGCAGCGCCAGCGACCCATTCGTCCACCAGTCGCTCCAGGACCGTGAGCGGTACGGCGCCGCTTTCGAGCACCACGGTGTGGAAGTCCTTCAGGCTGAAAGCCGCGCCGAGCGCGCCCCGCGCCTTCTCGCGCAGCTCGAGGATCTTGAGCTGGCCGACCTTGTAGGCGGTCGCCTGCCCGGGCAGCGCCATGTAGCGCTCGATCTCCGAGGTCACCTCGCTCTCGCCCATGCCGGTGGTGCCCACCATGTACTCGATGGCCTGCTCGCGCGACCAGCCCTTGGCATGCAGGCCGGTGTCCACCACGAGGCGCACGGCCCGGAACATCTCCGCCTGCAGGCGGCCCAGGTCGCCGAACGGGTCGTCGGCATAGAGCCCGATCTCGGCCGCGAGGCGCTCCGCATAAAGCGCCCAGCCCTCTGAATACGCCGTGTAGATGGGCTGCTGTCGGATCAGCGGCAGGCCCTTGAGGCCGCGTGCAGTGGCGATCTGGAAGTGGTGCCCCGGGATGCCCTCGTGGTAGGCGAGCGTCTTCATGCCCCAGGTCGGGGTCTCGGCCGAGTCGCGCAGGTTGGCGTAGAAGGTGCCGGGTCGCGAGCCGTCCATCGCCGCCGGGTTGTAGTAGGCGCCCGCCGAACCCTTCTCGGCCGAGGCGGGAATGCGCTCGACTGCGAGCGGGCCCGGTGGAATCGTGCGGAAGTACTCGGGCATGCGGGCCGCCATGTCGTCGAGGATGGCGCGGTACCTCGCGAGCAGCTGCTCGCGGCCAGCGTCTGTGTCCGGCAGCAGGAAGCGTGCGTCCGTCCTGAGCGCGGCCATGCGCTCGGCCACGGTGCCGGATTCGAGGCCCTGGCTCCTGAGCAGCGCGTCCATCTCCCGGTCGATGCGTCGGACCTCGGCGAGTCCGAGCGCGTGCACCTGCTCCGGCGTGTAGTCGGTCGTGGTGAACTGCTTCAGCATCGCCTGGTAGTACGCCGCGCCGTCGGGCAGGCGGCCGACGCCATCCACGGTCCCCTCGGCTTTCGGCCGCTCGGCGGCGAGTGCCTCGCGCATCCGCTCGTAGGCCGGATAGACGCTCGTCCTCACGGCCGCCACCGCCTCCGCCTTCAGCTCGGCTTGCGCCTGCGCGTCGAGACCCTCCGCCTTCGCCATGCGCTCGACGAAGGTCGTCACCAGCGGGCTGTCCTCGGGTGCGGGCGCGATCGTGTCCCCGATGACCACGAGCGACTTCTCGAGCAGGGCCGGCGGCAGCACCACGCCCGCGGCCGACTGGCGCTGCATGTCCGCGGTGAGCGCGTCGAGCTTGCCGCCCATGGCGCGCAGGCGAGCGACGTAGTTGCGCGCCATCTTCTCGTTCTTCACGACGTGCGACGTCTGCATGAAACTGGCGAGCTGCACCTGGGTGCCGAACATCGGGCTGATCGGGTACAGGCCCTCGGACGAGAGCCACTCGAACTGCTGGAATCTCGCCTGCGAGCCGTAGAAGTCGAGCAGGATGTCGTAGGTGACCTGCTCCTGCGGGTTGAGCTTCGAGCGATCGAAGCGCTGTACGTCTGCCAGCGCCTGCCGGGCGAAGGCGTAGTCGGCGTCGCGTTTCGAGGGGCCCACTTCGGCGAGCTTGCCGGAGTGGCGGTCGAGCGGCGTGCCGTCCACTGCCCCGATCATGCTGAAGAGCTCCGGGTTGCGGAACAGGAACAACGTGGCCTGCCGGTTGGCGAGCTGGTTGAGCGTGAACGGGTGGCCCCAGATGATGCGGTAGCCCGCGTAGCCGCCCACGAGCAGCAGCACCAGGGCCGACCAGCCCAGGACCTTCAGGAACTTCTTCATGGGACACCCGCCGCGGACGAAAGGCCGGCAGGCTACTCGCCGTCCTGTCACCCGGCAAGCCGGTACCTAGGGCGGGCGCACCCCGGGCGTCCGCAGCTCACGCCGCCCTGGCCTTCCGCCCCCACGTATAGAGCTGGGTGACCGCGTAGTTCCACACCGCGCCGACCAGCACGCCGGCGAGCGCCGCCAGGAACCACGTGGTCCGCGACTCGAACAGGTAGGTCGCGATGCCGACGTTCGCGAGCGCCCCGACCGAGCAGGCCAACATGAAGCTCGCGAGGCCGCGCCACCAGGCCCAGCCGCTGAGGCGGCTGTCCCGGTAGGTCAGGATGTTGTTCACGGCGAAATTGAACGCCATGGCCACGAAGGTCGCCGCCAACTGGGCGGGCCCGAAATCGAGGCCGAGGCCCTTCAGCAATGCGGCCAGCACGGCCATGTGCACGAACACGCCGAGCCCTCCCACCGCCGCAAAGGCGAGGAACCGGACCGGGACGTAGCGGCCGATCGTCTTGTCGGCCAGCAGCATCCCGTACTCCCAGATCACCAGCTCGTCGAGCTTGCTGTCGCCTGCGAAGCGGCTGCGGAACGTGAAGGGAACCTCCGCGACCCGCAGCGTGGGCGGCGCGCTCGCCAGGATGTCGAGCAGGATCTTGAAGCCGACGGCGGACAGTCGGCGCACGGTCGAATCGAGCACTTCCCGACGCAGCATGAAGTACCCGCTCATGGGGTCCGACACGTCCTGCTTGACGAGGCGGCGCGCGAGCCGGGTCGCGAAGCGGCTCAGTCCCTCGCGTTGCGGGTCCCAGTCGCCGGTGCTGCCGCCCTTTGCATAGCGCGTGCCCACCACGAGGTCCGCGCTGCCGGAGCGCAGCAGTTCGAGCATGGCCGGCAGGATCGCCTCGTCGTGCTGCAGGTCGGCGTCCATCACGGCGACGTTCGGCGCGGCCGAGGCGAGCATGCCCTCGATGCAGGCGGAGGAGAGCCCCCGCCGCCCCACTCGCTGCACGCAGCGAACCCGGTTGTCGGTGCGCGCGATCGACCGCACCAGTGCGGCGGTCGCGTCGGGCGAGTCGTCGTCCACGAACACGACCTCCCAGCCCGTCTCGCCGAGCACGGCACGCAGCCGGCCGAGCAGCTCGCCGACATTGGCCGACTCGTTGAACGTCGGCACCACGATTGACAGCTCAAGGTTCGATGGCATCGCTCGGCCGGCCGGGATCGCGGGGTTCGCTGGGATCGCGGCGGACGTTACCGCAAAGGATTCGTGCCGGCCACCGCAGCATCCGCAGCCGCGCCGGTGGCGACCGCGGTCCGGTGCATGCCATCATGCCCGCAGCCTCCGGACGCAACCCAAGCGCGCATGAATCCCGGCCAGCCGTCGTCCGAGACCGCGAAAGTCGCGCGAGCGGTCCCGATCCTGCTGGTTGCTGCGGCGTGCCTCTTCAACCTGGTCGCGTATCAGTCGGAGCTGAGCATCGCAGCCCCCGACAGCAACGACGACGTCTTCCACTTCGGGCTGATCCAGCGCATGAACGCCGCCTGGGACGCCGGCGGTAACCCCCTCGACACGTGGATCGGCTACTGGGGCCAGGGGTTCCCGGTGCTGCGCTACTACCAGCACCTGCCTCACCTCGCCGTGGTGCTCGTGTATCGGCTGCTCGGGGGGCAGGTCCCGCTGCACACGGTCTTCGACGGGATGACCCTGCTGCTGCTGGCGCTGATGCCGCTGACCTTCTACATCGGCAGCCGCCGACTCGGCGCCTCGTCCGTCACCGCGTCGTGCGTCGCGCTGTGCACACCGCTGCTGGGAGCGGACCCGTCCCAGCATCACTTCCTGGGTTTCCAGGCCCAGTCGTTCCTGTGGTCGGGCGGAGGACTGTTCACGCAGCTCGCGGCCATCGTGCTGTTCCCCCTCGCGCTCGGCGCGACCTCGCAGGCGGCGCTCGACGGGCGACGATTCGCGCCCGCCATCGCATGGCTGGGTGCGACCTGGCTGTCGCACCTCGTGCTGGGCTACATCGCCTGCCTGCTGGGTGCGATCGTCCTGCTCCGTCCCGAGGCCCGCGGCCGCCGCTGGCGGGTGGCACTGCGCCTGGGCCTCGTGTACGCGGGCGTCGCCGTGGTCGCCGGCTACCTGCTGCTGCCGACGTTGCTCGAGGGACAGTGGCTGTCGCGCTCGATGTGGGAGCCGCCGGAGTACTGGCACTCCTACGGCGCCCGGCGGGTCGTCACCGCCCTGGCGACCGGTGGACTGCTGGACGGCGACCGCATCCCGGTGCTCACGCTCCTCGCCGGCCTCGGCGCCGTCGTCGCGGGCCACGCCTGGCTGGGCCGCGGCCGCCGCGCGGACGACGGCTTCGCCATCGTCGCGCTCGCCATGTTCGTCCTCGGACTGCTCTTGTATTTCGGACGGCCGACCTGGGGACCTGCGCTCGCCCTGCTCCCCTTCGCGGGCAACCTGCCGCTGCACCGGTTCATCTGCGCCGTGCAGTTCGGGGGCCTCCTGCTGGCCGGGCTGGCGTTGTCGCGGCTCGCGGAGCTGCTCTCGGGGTCGCGACCCGAGCGGCGCCATGCAGTGGCCGGCGTTGCGGCCCTGGTGCTGCTGAGCCCCGCGATCGCCTCGACCATCGCCCTGGCACGGCAGAACTCCCACTGGCGACAGGACGCCGGCGCAGCCGATGCGGCGGCCCGCGCGCCCCTGGAGCGCGCCTTCGCCGACTTCCATGCGCTGGACCGGACGGTGGCTGGACGGGGCTACGCCGGCACGAGCTGGGACTGGGGACGCCAGTTCAAGCTCGGCGGCACCAACGTCTACCACCGCTGGTCGGGGCACGACCTGCCGGCGATCAGCTACATGTACCACACCATGGGACTCGCCTCGGACCTCGAGCCCGGCTTCGACCCGACGCGGCGCGATCACTACGAGCTCTTCAACGTGCGCTACCTGCTCGCCGACGATGCGCAGCGCCTGCCGCCGTTCGCGCGCCGCCGCCCGGACGGGCCGGGGTTCGTCGCGGCCCTCGTCGACACCGAAGGCTATTTTGGCGTCGTGGGCAGCAGCGCATTCGTGCGCTACCGCAAGGGCGAGGCCGACGCGCTCCGGGAGTGGAATCGCGCCTTCATCGCCAGCGACTGGCACGCCGCGCGCCGCTTCATCCGCATCGGCTGGCGGGACGGCGACTCGCCCGCCGCGAGCGAACTCTCGCTGGTCATTGACCAGCCGCTCGATTTCAGCCCGCCGCCGGGGTGGCAGGCGCCGCGCGGCCGGGTGATCTCGAGCGGCGGCAGCGGCGACCGATATCACGCCCTTGTGCGCCTGGACGAACCGGGACTGATCCTGTTCCGGATGGCGTTCCATCCGAACTGGCGCGCGGTACTGGACGGCGAGGCAGCGGAGACCGTGATGCTCACGCCGGGCTACGCCGGTGTCCGGGCGCCGCCCGGGGATCACCTCCTCGAGATGACCTATCGCCCGTCGGGCTGGACGGGCGTCCTGCCCTGGGCGGGGCTCGGGTTCCTCGTCCTCGTGGGCATCGCCGATGCGCGCCGGCGGCAGCGCCGGCCCGCCTGAGCCGCCGGCGGCGCATCGCGCCGCGTCCTCGAACTGCTACGCTCCCGGCTTCGAACCAGACCCCAGGGGACCCACCGTGCCGACCACCACCGAATTCCTCACCCCCGTCCTCGTGCTGGTGGCGTGGACCCTCGTGATGTGGATCTGGATGTACGCGACCCGCATCCCGGCCATGAAGGAGGCCGGCATCGATCCGCAGGACGCCGCGTACCCGGGCACCTGGGCGCACCGGCTGCGGCCGGGCGTGCGCTCCGTGGCCGACAACTACAACCACCTGCACGAGCAGCCGACGATCTTCTATGCGCTGATGTTCTTCGCCGCGCTGACCGGCGGCGGCGACGGGTTCGCCCTCAAGCTCGCCTGGGCCTACGTGATCCTGCGCGTCGTGCACTCGCTCGTGCAGGCGACGTTCAACCGCGTGATGGTGCGCTTCAGCGTGTTCGCCATCGGCACGCTGGTGCTGATGGCGTTCACGGCGCGGGAACTGCTGCGCGTCCTCGGCTGAGCGGGGCGGTCCTGCGGTGGGGCCGCGACTGCCGCGTCACTCGCGGTAGTGGGCTCCGTGGCTCTCGGGGTTCTCCCAGGCCGCGAGCGTGACGATCAGCGCCACCCGCACGGCGTTGCGCAGCCCGATCAGCTCGTCGGTCATCGCCGCCGCGCGATAGAAGCGCTCGATCTCGACCTCGAGGTTGCGCAGGTCCTGGATCGCGCGCGCGAGGCGCGGCGTGGTGCGCACGAGGCCCACGTAGTTCCACATGATGTGCTTGATCGAACTCATGTCCTGGGCGATCAGCGCGGGGTCCGGGACTTCCTTGCCGGTGGGCTGCCACGGCGGGATGTCCTCGAAGCGCACGGCGTCGTGCGAGCGCAGTTCCGTCGCGATGTGCACGGCCGAGCGATGGCCCCACACCAGCCCCTCGAGCAGCGACGTGCTGGCGAGCCGGTTGGCGCCGTGCAGGCCCGTGCAGGACACCTCGCCCACGGCGTAGAGGCGCTGGATCGTGCTGCGTCCGAACTCGTCCACCCACACGCCGCCGCAGGAGTAGTGCGCGGCCGGCACCACGGGCAGCAGGTCGCGGGTGATGTCGATGCCGTACTCGAGGCAGCCCTTGACCATGCCGGGGAACTCGGCGCGGATGCGTTCGGCCGGGATGTAGGAGCGCAGGTCGAGGTACACGTTCGACACGCCGCGCTTGAGGATCTCGGAGTGGATGCTGCGGGCGACCAGGTCGCGCGGCGCGAGGTCCTTCCACTGCGGATCGTAGCGCTCCATGAACGGCGTGCCCCGCTCGTCGACGAGCCGCGCGCCGGCGCCGCGCACGGCCTCGGTGATCAGGAAGCACGGCGCGCTGCGATGGTAGAAGGCCGTCGGGTGGAACTGCACGTACTCGGTGTTGATCACGCGCGCGCCGGCGCGGTAGGCCATCGCGAGGCCGTCGCCGCGCGAGCCCACCGGGTTGGTGGTGCGCAGGTAGATCTGGCCGAGGCCGCCAGTCGCAAGCACGGTGGCGCGCGCGATGCAGCGGTTGATCACGCCCGAAGTCTGGTCGAGCACGTAGGCCCCGACACAGGACAGCGGATCGTAGATGGCGCGCCGGTCGCGGCCGTGGTGGGCCGGCGTGAGCAGGTCCACCACGGTGTGACTGGTGAGGAAGCGCACGCGCGGATGGCTGCGCAGCGCCGCGATCAGCGCGTCCTCCATGGCACGCCCGGTGGCGTCGGTGACGTGCAGGATGCGCGGCAGCGAGTGGCCGCCCTCGCGGCCGAGCGCGAGGCGCCCGTCGGAGGTGCGGTCGAAG
>Ga0209254_10001593_pt1 | contig 20439 bp, 16 predicted proteins | sample FrelakmetDIP11DI_FD_187148 | JGI IMG/M metagenome (GOLD analysis project Ga0209254, IMG submission 187148) | Freshwater lake sediment microbial communities from the University of Notre Dame, USA, for methane emissions studies - DIP11 DI (SPAdes)... | ecosystem: Environmental > Aquatic >...
CTGGCAGCGGGACGCCGCAGCCTGAGTGCCGGGCGAGTAACCTAGCCGCTGCTGCCCGTCAGGCGCGCGTACAGTGCTTCGTAGTGGGGTGCCTGGTGTCGCCAGGAAAAATCCTCAGCCATGCCGTTCTGCTGCACCCGGGCCCAGAGCTCAGGCTTTCGGTACCAGGCGATAGCCTCCCCAATAGCCCAGGCCAGCCCGGTGCCATTGGCGTGCTTGAAGACGGAGCCCGTTCCGGTCCTGCTCGCGGCATCAAAGTGGCGAACCGTATCCTTGAGGCCGCCTGTCTCGCGCACGATTGGCACTGCGCCGTAACGGAGGGCGTACATCTGCGTCAGGCCGCAGGGCTCGTAGATGGATGGCACGAGGAAGCCGTCCGCCCCGGCGAATATCAGCCGCGCCAGCGATTCGTCCTGCGCCTCGAAATAGTGGAACAGATCGGGGAAGGAAGCCGCCAGCTGCCGCAGCTGGGTGACGTATATGTCTTCCCCCTGGCCGAGGATTACCATCTGCACTGCCCGCTCGCGAAGTAGAGGGGGCAGCGCCTCGATGACCAGCTCGATGCCCTTCTGTTCCGCCAGCCGGGTCACCATGCCCAGCAGGGGCACGGGCAACCCGGGGGGGAGATCTGCCCTGGCGATCAGCGCTTCGCGGCAACTGGCCTTGCCTGCGAGCTGGTTCGCTTTAAAGCGCGCCGGAATCCGGGCATCCGTGGCCGGATCCCAGGCGGCGTAGTCGACCCCGTTCAGGATACCGACCAGTCGATTGCGCCGCTGACGCAGGAGAGGGTCGAGACCCTTGCCGTATTCGGTAGTCAGGATCTCGGCCGCATGGCTCGGGCTGACGGTCGTGAGCGCGTCGGCAGCGGCGATGCCATCCCGCAGGAAATTCAGTTCAGCAACTGTTTCTGAGCCGGAAGCCAAGGCGACTGGCGTGCTGATGAGCCCAAGTTCCGGGGCCAGTGTGCCGGCGAACACACCCTGGTAGCCGATGTTGTGAATGGTGAGAACCGAGTTTGCCTCGCGAAAGAGTCGCGCCGCTCCATAAGCGGTCTTGAGGAGCACCGGCACCAGGGCTGCGTGCCAGTCGTGGCAGTGAATAATCTGCGGCGACCAGTCCAGGGCGGTGCAAAGCCGCAAGGCTCCATGGGCGAGGAGGGCGAAGCGCCGGGCCTCCAGTTCGCCGCCGCCGTAAATGGTGTCGGACCCGAAGAATGCCGGGGCGTCAATCACATAAAGACGTGGCTCCGCGCCGCGCGCCCCTGAGTCGAGTGGTGCAGCCACCTCTCGCAGTGTGTAGCCGGGGTGGACGCCGTTCAGGGCAACCGGAGAAACTTCCAGGTCACCCAGAGCCAAAGCGGCGCCGGGCATTCGATCCCTGGGATCCAGTTCGAGCGCCGTGTATAGCGGCAAGACCACCCGCACATCGTGGCCGGCGCTGGCCAGAGCCTTGCTGAGGCCGGTGACCATGTCGGCCAGGCCGCCCGTCTTCGCGAACGGCGCGTACTCGGCCGAGACCATGAGGATCCGCATGGCGTCAGGAATAAAACGTGATCAGCGCCGGCTCAGAGCCGGTTGAAAGGCCGGGAGGCCCTTCTGCGAATCAGAAATTGGCGAATCAGAAATTGGCGAATCAGAAGGTATAGATCCCCATGAGTTGGGCGACCCAGACCAGATCAGTGGTGGCAATGTCGTAGTAAGCGAGTTCGGTGCGCACGCTAAAGGGCGTGCCCGTCTTCAGGGTAAACCCCACGGCGGCGGCCAGGTCCGTGCCGTCGTCGTCATAACTGACTCCAGGGTTGCGCGGGCCGATTGGAGGCCCAGGAATGAAATCCACGTTCTTTTCAAAGCCGGCGTAATCCGCCTTCCAGCTAATGGCACCCAATTTGAGGTAGGCATCGATGCTCTCGCCGAGGGGGGTGCTGCCGATGATGAAGGCCTGGATTCCCGTGGTCTCCATGGTCGCCGTCCACTCCCGGCTCTGGCAGCCAAGATTGGGTTTGGGGGCCTCTAAGCAACCCGGCGGGGACAGCGGGAGCTCGAAGTTTGCCCTCGCTTCGCCGAAATCGGTGTACCCGATCTCCACGCCGAAGTGCTGGTTGAACATCCAGCCGACAGTGAACTCCAGACTGACATCGGTACTCGAAAAATCCGGGTCGCTGCCAATCACGGCGATATCGGAGGGCAGGGTGGGCACGAGATTGAGCTTCGCCAGGCTGGACTCGGTCCGCGTGCCGCCGATCCCGACACCCACGTAGGGCCCAGCCATCGCGACAGACGGCACTGCCACCCACAGCATCGCGAGGACGGTCGCCATCAGCGCGGTAAAGGTCTTGCTCATTCCCAGGCTCCCGAAAGTGTTTTATTTGACTGAATCAGTACTCAAGTTTTCTCAAGGCACTGGACCGCAGCGACGTGCCGTCAGCCCCTCAGAAGATGGTGTCCCGGCCCAGGAAGGTACCGAAGTACAACCGGGCACTCAATTCGAAGCCCGTGTCGGTGTCGAAGACCACCCCGAGGACCCGCAGCGAAAGGTAGTCGGTGACGTGATAACCCAGGCCGAGCAGGACATCGTTATTGGAGATGTCAGAATCGCTGAGCTTCGTGTAGCGAAAGCCAGCCTCGATCTCGACATTCTCCGACATCTCACTGCGCACCATCGCCTCGGCGGAATACCCGTCGTCATCTGTCGACACGAGCTGGCAGACATCGTTCGGGATCTGGAACTCGGAGATATCGACATAGGCGAGCCGCACTCCGATGTCTGTCTTCTCGGCAAGCGGGTAGTGCACTCCGAGCCCCCCGACGATCGACTGGGAATCCCGATCGCCGCTGAACGTGGTCAGGCTGCCGCCAGTCTCGCGGTTGTCGCACTTGGTGGTTACGCCGGTGAAGTTGCCATCGAAGAATTCCCCGAACACATCGATGCCCACCGGGCCCAACCTGATGAGATCAACCGAGCCCCTGAGCACGATGCCCTCGTGCTGGCCGCCGTCCTGTGCCACCGCGTAGTTGACGTCGGTCCACTGGTAGCCCGCGTCAAAATAGGTGTAACGAGGGCCCCCGGACGTATCCTCTGCGCGGGCCGGCTCAGCCTTGGCCGGGGTAGCCGCTCCGGCAAGCCAGGTACCGGCAACCAGTGGCAAAGCAGCAATGCTCAGATACCGGGCAAGCGGCGACCTGACGAGTCTGGGATTCATGGAAACGTTCCCCCTGATGAAAGCGCGGATCGGCAAAAAGGCCAAATGACTATAACGAATCGGGTTCTGGCTGGCTATAGCGCGGTGGTTCGCAGTCCGCTCAGTCGAGGGCCCGACTGCTGGTTGGGCACTGATCGCGTCTGCTGTCCGCCCCTGTAGCGTTGGAGCGACCGTTTGGTATCATGCTTCGGCCACTACCGAGGGGGATTTGAATGACGATGTCCAAGAATGTAAGCCGCCTTACAGCGCTCGTATGGATGAGCTTTGCGGTGCTTCAGGCACTGCCCCTGGTGGCGAGCGCGCAAATCGAAGAAATTGTCGTTAGCACCCGGCGTAAGGAAGAAAGCCTGCAGGACGTGCCCATCGCCGTGTCGGCGATCACGAGCGAGCAAATCCAGCAGCAGGGCATCACGAACCTGGCGGATGTGGTGGCCAGTCAGCCCAGTGTGCAGTTCGACCAGTCCTTCGGCCCCTCCGACAACCGGATCACGATTCGCGGCCTTTCCAATACCCGCGGTCGGTCTAACGTGGCCTTTCTCGTGGACGGCATCGACGTGACGACGGAAAACCTGATCTCGGCGGGTTCCGGCCTTCTCGCCAATCGCCGTCTTCTGAACGATGTGGAGCGCATCGAAATCGTCAAGGGCCCCCAGAGCGCCCTGTTCGGCCGGGCTGCCTTTGCCGGCGCGTTGAGCTACATCACCAAGGATCCCACCGATGAGTTCGAGGGCCGCGTCGGCTTTGATATCGGGGACTATGGGCGGCGCACGGTCCAGGGGGCGGTTGGTGGCCCGCTGTCGGATACGTTTGGAGTCCGTGTCACCGGTGTCCAGTTTAATGAGGATGGCTTCTACACCAACAGCATCAGTGGCAATGACGTCGGCGGTTCGGACGGTTACGGCGCCGCATTGACGCTGCTGTGGAGGCCGGTGGATGCCATCCGCGTCCGGACCCGGCTCGAGTATAGCGAGGAGAACTACGACGTCCGGGCGGTGGTCAACATCCAGGGCGATACGCCCTACGACCTGCCCGCCAGTGCCACGGCAATCGTCACCCCGATCATCACCGGCAACCCGGCCACCCAGCGGCAAAGTTCCAACGCCACCAACCTGTTCAATTTCGGCAGCTACTGCCCGAAATTTGGTTTCGATCCCCTCTCGACGCCCGGCGACGGAAGTGGGGCGCAGTTTTGCCTGCCCGGCACGCTCAAGAACGCCGATGGCCTCAGCGTCGCGTTCAGCGAGGACGAGAACACCGGCGAAGACTTCACCGGCACCAATACGAGCACGTTCTTCGGTAGCCTCATCGCCAGTATCGATCTCGGCTACGGGACCATTTCGTCCTACACGGGCTGGACAGATTTCGACGGTTTCGACGAATACGACCAGGACTACCAGGCGAGCACGGCGTCCGACTTCAACGGCAATGGCCAGGTGCCCTACAGCCGGGACCCCGCCACGGGCAAGGTGATTGCTGGCCGTATCGACACCCTGATGGGGCACAATGAATCGAATCAGACCACCAGCACCAGCCAGTTTTCCCAGGAGTTCCGTTTCAACAGCCAGTGGGATGGGCCCTGGCAATTCACCGGTGGCGTGTTGCTCTGGCAGGATCACCGCCAGTTGGAGGACCGGAACAACATCACGTTCTGCGCGCCTTACGGCCGCGTCAACCCGGATACCCTTCTTAATGCCAATGGGGACCCCGTGATTACCACTGCCAGTGGAGCGGCGGTGAACGTGACGAATCCGATCACGGGCAACCTGGCTTACATCGGCAACGTCTGCAACGGGGGCAACGATACGCAGACGTCCTGGCAGGATTATCGCCGGCAGTTCTCTGACCCCCAGTTTGCTTCCACGTGGGACGCCCGGACCCGTGACGTGTCCTTCTATGGCCGTATCGACTGGCAAATGACTGAAGACCTGACCTTGAGCCTGGAAGACCGGTTCATCAACTCCAAGTTCACCATCACCAAGCCCGGCAGTTCCAGCTGCACAGAACCTGCCTTCCCGATCGGTTCTGCCCCGGCCGGCGTCTGGAAGGTCAGGGACCGGAGCTACTGTGATATCGAGCGGCTCGTGTTCTACGACCCCAACTCGGACGACCCGGAACTGGGGTCGCTGATAGACCTGGATCCGACCACCGGTGGCCTGACCCTGCGCTACCAGGAGGGCTCGACCTACTCCAACTACAACACGCCGAAAGTCACGCTGGCCTGGAGGCAGAGCGATAACACCAATCTCTTCTTCTCCTGGGGCGTTGGGCAGAAGCCCGGTGGCATCAATCAGCTGGCCGGTGGTGGTGGCGCCGAGACTCCCTCTCTCGAGGATGAGCGCTTTGCACCGGAGAAGCTGGAGGCCTGGGAGCTGGGAATCAAGACCAACTTCGAGGCGGCCGGCTTCTGGAACGTGAACAGTTCGATCTTCCTGCAGGATTACTCCGAGAAGCAGGTGGGCATCCAGCTGGTCTCGCCGGACGGCATCTCCCAGCCGCGGATCATCAATGTGAATGGCACGAAGGTCTGGGGCTTCGAATTCGAGTTCCTGTGGCAGCCCCAGCTCGTGGAGGGCCTCACCCTGGGCCTCTCGGGCACACTCCTCGATGCCACGTTCACCGACTGGACGGACGACACCCGGAATCTCGTGCGGGCCGCGGTGTATGGCGATTGCCCGGTGGTGTACAAGTTGGGTGATCAGGAGTCCACGGATCCCCTGGGTATTCCGATCACGGACACGAACAACGACAACAAGGTTGACTTCAATGATGCACAGCCCGTTGCGTTCTGTCGCCTTAACTACAACGGCAATGAACTCGAGCGGTCACCGAAGCAGTCCTACTCGGCGTCGCTGGCGCTCAAGCGGCCGTTCCTCGATACCCCCTTCGAGTACCTGTTCGAGCTGAATGGCAACTGGCAGGATGAGCGCTGGGCGGACCCGGAAAACGTGGTGAAGCTGGCTGACTACGCCCGCCTTGACATGCTTCTGGGGCTGACGTCCGACAAGTGGGATGTGATCGCCTACGTGAACAACGTCTTCGACGACGACACGTTCCTCACTGGCGGCGCTGGTCCGGACTTCGGATCCCAGGTCACCGATCTCGGCTTCACCGCCGGCTTCGGCACCACGCACTATTTTGCGTCGCTGCCCGATCCCCGGGTCTTTGGCGTCCGTGCGTCCTACCGCTTCGGTGGTGGACTCTAAGCCTTTCCCGAACAGGGCATGTGCCAAACGAACGACGCCCCGGTGAACTGACGTTCTCCGGGGCGTTTTTTATGGTTTGTCCGGCTAGCGCTGGTCGGGAGTGCTAACCGAGCAACTTCGTCGTGCCAATGAAGCCGACGACCACGATCAGCCCGTAGGTGGACCAGATGATCACCGTCGAGCGGTCCATCGTGCGGCTGATGATGGCTTCGATTTCGGGCTTCGAGCCTTCAACGGCCAGCCGGCCAAAGGCCGCACCGAGGGGATCGAAGGCGATGATCATCCAGATCACCATGAGGTTGATGACGCCGTAGAGCGCCACCTTCAGGTGCAGCCACGGGACGTTCTGGACAAAGGGGCCACTGCCGAGCCAGGACGAGATGCACAGGATGATCACGGTCGCGCCGACGAAGCCCGTAAGCCAGTTGGTGATCCCGGCCAGCCGGTGGCCAATGGGCTTGTCGTACCAATAGGCCCCCGCCATGCTGATGGCCCACCAGACGATGCTGAACAGCCACACGAGCGTGACGGCCAGGTCGGAAATCGGCAGGAATCCCAGGTTCCTGGACAGCATGACGCCGAAGGGCAGAGCTGCTTTCCACATCGTGCGAGGCAGCAACTCGATGCGCAGTGCCATGTGCAGCAGGGTCACGCGGGTCATGAAGCTGAGCTTCGGATCCGTTGACCGGCGCGCCGCCAGATACACCCCCATGTCGGTGCCCACCCAAAAGACGAACAGCAGAATATGTGCGTACTTCCAGACGACGTATTCAGTCATGGCGGTGATCTCCTGAGCTAACTGCTCCGCGACTTTACCTCAATCGTCGCCAGTGTCCGCAAGGCGGCTTGGCGGCCTGTAGGTGGCCCCCTCGATCCTTGGTATTCTGGGGATCAACAGCAGCCGTCAAGGAGAACAGTGTGCGACCGCACGTAGAACTCATTCAGCAATCCGACCTGTGCTGGCATGCCGCCGAGCTGCCGAAGGGCGAGGGCAAGGTCCGCCAGCGCAACCTCTCCTACGACGAGGAGCTTGGCGGAGCCTCGACCAAGCTTATTTTTGATTCTGCCTGGCACCGTCCTGCCGGCTATCACCACGCTGATACCGAGTGGTACGTGCTGGCCGGGGAGATCCGGTTCGGGGGCCAGTTGCTGCGCAAGGGTGCCTATTTCCGTGCGCCCGCTGGCCTGCGCATTCCGGCCCTGTCAGTGCAGGAGGGCACAGAGGTCCTGCTCTTCCGTGAACTGCAGGACTGGGGGTTCACCCCGTCGAGCCGGGACCGGGCTGGCTTCGTCCCCCGCGGGCTGAATACGGCGTCCAGCGAGCGCGGCGTGCTGACCCTGGTCGACACCACCCGTCTCGAGTGGATGCCCAACATCTACGAAGGAGATCAGCAGCGCTTTCTCAAGCTGAAGCTGCTGTACCACGACCCCGCGCCGAAGGACGACCCGGAGAAGGGCTTCGTCACCATGATGTGCTGGGCCCCGCCCGGCTGGTCGGACGACCGGATGGTGCATCACCCGGTGTTCGAGGAGGCCTACACGATCGATGGCCACCTGGACTACAACTTCGGGCGCCTCGATGCGGGCACCTACTTTTTCCGCCCCGCTCGCGTCAAGCACGGGCACTTTATCTCGGGTGAAGAGAAGGGTTTCACCGGCATTTTCCGCATGGATGGCTCGATCATCAACTGGATCACCATCAACGAGAAGGTCACCGTCGAGGGCACGCCGCTGAACTATGATCCACGGACCCAGGGGCCGCTGATCGCCGGCATCCCGGTGCGTTCGCGGACCACCGGCGAGTGGGACAAGGACGGCTGGTGAGAAGCCCATGAAGGGTTCGATCGATATCGTCTGCAACCTGTTCACGCCGGAGGAGGTCGCCAATGGACACACAGGCCTGGACGACGCCTTCAAGGTGCAGGTTCGCATGCCGGAGGAGATCCGTGGCGGCGTGACGGTAGGGAATTACCTGCAGCGCATGGATCGGGCGGGCATCGAGCGCTCCCTGCTGATTGCAGTGCGGGCCGGCGACATCAATGTGAAAGGCAGCTTCGAGCTGCCGTATGAACGGGTTCGCGACGTCTGCCGGCAGCACCCGACGCGGTTCTCGGGCCTGGCCGGCATAGACCCGTTCCGCGGCATGCAGGGTTTGCGTGATCTGGAGCAGGCCGTAAGTGAGTATGGCTTCGTGGGCGCCCACCTGTATCCCCACTGGTGTGGTCTCGCGCCCGATCACGCGAAGTACTACCCCTACTACGCCAAGTGCTGCGAGCTGGACGTGCCGATCATGATGCAGGTCGGTCACAACCTCGTGTACTCCCGGGAGCGGCGCCTGCCGTCTGTGGGCCGCCCGATCTGCCTGGATCAGGTGGCGATCGATTTTCCGGAGCTGCGGGTGATCGGCATCCATATCGGTATTCCCTGGACCGATGAAATGATCTCGATGTGCTGGAAGCACGAGAACGTTTTCGCCGCTGGCGATGCCTATGCACCGAAGTACTGGCCCCCGGCGTTCGTGCACTACGCGAACACCTACGGCAAGGAAAAGATACTGTTCGGTACCGACTGGCCGGTGATTGATCCCGAGCGGGCGGTTCGCGAGGTCGACGAACTCAACCTGCGTCCCGAATCGAAGCGCCTGTTGATGCGCGACAATGCCCTGCGCGTTTTCAAACTCCCCGGCTGAGCAGGCCGGAAAAGCCGGATCATGGCCCCTGACCTGAAGTTGCCCTCGCTTTCGCCCCCACGATCATTTCAGCACCTGTCCCTCGTGGGCGGGGTTCGCACGGCCATGCACCGTGCGCCCGACAAGATTGCCTATCGGCATGGCGAGCGGACTCGCACCTATCGCGATCTGCTGAGTCGGGTAGACCGGGTCACAGCTGCACTGGTCGCGGGACTCGGTCTGAAATACGGGGAGCACGGCGCCATCATCGGCAAGAATTCCATTGAGTACATGGAGATCGTGCTGGGCGCTTCCCAGGCGGGCGTGGCGCTGGCCACGATAAACCCCCGGTTGTCGCTGCCGGAGATCATTGCCATCTGCGACGACGCCGGGGCCCGCGTGGTGTTCGCTGATCCGGAGTCGGCAGCAGCCCTGCGCGATGCCGGGCCGGTGATGAAGCCCGTGATCATCGCAATCGGTCCCGAACTCGAGGCCTGGCTGGCCAAGGCGAGCCCCGGCTCTCCACCAGCGGTCGTGCAGGAGTGGGATGACTTCACGATTCCGTACACCTCCGGCACGACCGGCAAGCCAAAGGGCGTGCGCGTGCCCCACCGTTCTCGCATCCTGACGCTCTTCGGGATGGCCGTTGAGTATGGCTGCTACGCGCCCGATGACCGGTTCCTGGCGATCGCCCCAATGTGCCATGGTGCCGGCATGGTCTTTTCTCTGGCGCCGGTGTTCTTTGGCGGTTACGCCGAGATCATCGACAAGTTCGAGCCTGAGGCGGTGCTGGACAAGCTGGGCAGCGAGCAGATCACAGGGTTTTTCGCGGTGCCGACGCACTTCCACGCCCTGTTGTCGGTCGGGCCCGCGCTGCTGTCAGCCAGCAGAAGCACCTCGCTCAAGACGGTGATTTCCAATGCGGCCGCGTTACCCCAGGCGATGAAGGAGCGGCTGGTGGCACACTTCGGCCCGGGCCTCCTGCACGAGACTTATGGCTCCACCGAGGCAGGCATCGTCTCGAACCTGCGGCCACCCGATCAGCTGCGCAAACTGCAGTGTGTCGGTCAGCCCTTTCCCTGCACCGAAGTCGAGCTAAGGCGACAGGACGGGACGGTGTGCGGGGTGGACGAGGTGGGCGAGCTCTTTTCCCGCAGTCCGTACCTGTTCAACGGTTACTGGGGTCGGCCGCAGGAAACGGCCGAAGCGTATCGCGACGGCTGGGTGACGGTGGGTGACCTCGCGCGGCGGGACTCCGAGGGCTACCTGTACATCGTTGATCGCCTGAAGGACATGATTATCTCGGGGGGAGTAAACATTTATCCCCGGGAAGTGGAAGAGGTGATCGGCCTCCACCCGGGTGTGCAGGAGGTCGCCATCATCGGAGTGCCGGATGAGAAATGGGGCGAGGTACTGAAGGCCTTCGTCGTGCTGCGTGCCGGCACCGACCTCAGTGCCGAAGCGCTCCTGGCCTTTCTTGAACCGCGGATCGCCCGGATGAAATTGCCGAAGCACATGGAGTTCATCGCGCAGATTCCCCGCAACGCCAATGGCAAGGTTCTGAAGACAGCGCTGCGGGCACGCGCCTGACAGGGTATGGCGATGCGCAATGGGGAAAAGCCGGCGGTCGAGTTCTTTTTCGACACCTCCTGCCCCTGGAGCTATCTGGCGCTGGAACGGGTTGGCGAGGCGGCGCTCCGCACCGGCTCCCGGGTCGTCTACCGGCCTGTCCTCGTGGACGATGTTCTTCGGGTCGCTAACCCAGCGTTCCCTATCGACCGCACGGACCCGCTACCCGTCCGTGCCCGATACCAGGCCAAGGATCTCGCCGACTGGGCGCGCTATTGCGGCCTGACGCTGCGCCGGCCGGAACCGTGGCCCCTGCGAGCGGAGTGGGCCCAGCGGGGTGCGGTGGTCGCTGCCAGGACTGGCCAGGCCGTTGCCTATCTGTCGGCCATGTTCGCGGCCCTGTTTTCGGACAATCGCTGCATCGGCGAACGGGCGGTTGTTGAGGCCGTCGCAACGCTGGCTGGCCTCGATGCGGTCAGCTTTGCGGCTGCGATCGGCGCGCGTGAGACGCTTGCTGCCGTGGAGAGTAACGGGGCGGAGCTCCTGGCGCGCGGCGGCTTCGGCACGCCCACGCTGCTGGTCGGTGATGACCTGTATTTTGGCAACGATCGCCTGCCCCTCGTCGAGGCCGCGCTGGCCCGGCAGGGGGGGATGCGGCTTGTCCTTCCCGGAGCACACGGAGCTTGAGTCATGCCTGAATCTGCAGTCACCACTGTCTCTGCTTCGCGTCGCAGTTTTCTCGTCGGTTCCGGGTCCCTTGCCCTGTCGTTGAGTCTGCACTACGCGTCCGGCTCCGCAGCCAGTGCCGCCGAGGTCCAGGCTCCCTACGGCGTCTGGGAAGACCTGATGCGCAAGAAGTGGACCTGGGACCGGGTTGCCCACGGCACCCACGGCACGAACTGCACCGGCACCTGCGCCTTCAACGTCTATGTGAAGAACGGCATCGTCTGGCGCGAGGAGCAGCAAGGCGAGTACGGACGGTCTGAGGACGCGCCGGACTACGGTCCCCGGGGCTGTCAGAAAGGCCTGCGCCACGCCAGGTACATGTACGGCAAGCAGAGAATTCTCTACCCGATGAAGCGGATTGGTGAGCGCGGCGCCGGAAAGTGGGAGCGCGTGAGCTGGGAACAGGCACTGGGTGAAATTGCGGATCGCTTCATTGATTACTCAGTGGAGTTTGGACCGCGCTCCATCAGCTTCGACCTGGGCACGCAGATGGTGCTCAAGCGCGCCTCATTCGCGGCGCTAGGGCGATTTGCCACCATTAGCGGCATCGAGCTGCCGGAGGCGTTCGCCGGTGTCGGCGATCTGCCTACCGGAGTGCAGATGACCGTTGGCGAGCCCCTGTTGGGCGACACCATGGCGGCCGTCTACAAGTCACGCTGCTGCCTGGTCTGGTTCTGCAATCCGGCAGTAACCCGGATTCCGGACGCGCATTTCTTCTGGGAGGCAAAGTACAACGGCACTGAAGTGATCGCCATCTCGCCCGAGTTTACGCCGAGCGCGATGCACGCCAGCAAATGGGTCAACCCCAGGCCCGGCACCGACATCGCCCTGGCGATGGGCATGGTCCAGGTACTGCTCGCGGATGAGCTCGTTGATCGGGACTACATCCGCGAGCAGACTGACCTGCCATTCCTGGTGCGAGTAGATAACGGCCGTTTCTTGCGCGAGAGCGATTTCCTGGCCGGCGACTCGGCCCGCAATAACCTTTTCTATGTCTGGGACGTGAAGACCCGGAAGGCGCAAGCGGCCCCGGGCACTGGCGGACCGCCGCCGCCGCCGGGTTCGCCGGTACCCGTGATCCCGGGCGGCACGCTGGCGCTGGGCGACCTGCAACCCGCACTCGAGGGCACGTGGACAATCAAGACCCTCGAAGGACCGGTGAAGGTCACGACCGTATTCGAGCTGGTGAAGCAGCGGGCGGAGGACTACACCCCGGAGAAGGCCTCTTCCATCTGTGGGGTGCACCCGGACAACATCCGGCAGATTGCCCGGATCTTCGGGCGGGCGAAGCCCGCGATGATTTTTACCGGCTACCGCATGTGCAAGTGGCTGCAGGGGGATCTGCTGCAGCGTGCATTCATGCTGCTGCTGTCGCTCACCGGTAACCTCGGCAAGGCCGGCGGCGGCTTCCAGCTCGAGAACCTGGGCAGTACCGCGAGTCAGATTGTCTTCATGCTGGCGGGTCTGCCACCGACGCTGCGCATCGCCACTCTGTCCCGCTGGGACTACGTGCATTCCGACGGCAAAGCGCTGAATGAGAAGATCTACGGCAAGACCGTGGCGGATAAAGTGGATCGCTACTTTCAGGAATCCACCCGCTCCGGTGCCTGGCCGGACTACGCGGCGACGCCCTGGAAGATGGGCATCTTTGCGGGCAGTAACACGGCTAACTGGCGTTCCGGGGGTGGTCGCTGGCGAGAGACGACTTTCGAAAAACTTGGTGCCATCGTAACGATGGCGCCGGACATGGGTATTACGGCCATGTACTCCGACTATGTCCTCCCAATCGCCTCCCATTATGAGCGCCAGGACTACATGCTGGAGGCCCGCACACCCTACGTCCAGGTTCTCGACGCTGCTGTCCCCCCGCTTGGAGAAGCGATGGATGACTGGCACGCGTTGAACAGGCTCGCCGGTGCAATCTCCGAGCGGGCGAAGGCTCGTGGCATCGCGCCCATTCAGGACAGCTTTTTTGGCCAGCCTGTGCCCCGCGATTTCACCCGCTACCACGATCTTTTCACGATGGGCGGGCTGATCAAGGACACCAAGGACGTTATCCAGTTCCTCATTGACAAGGATCCGGGCGTACCCAAGGTGTCCTTCGACGAGATGCGCAGCAAGGGGCTGATGCGCAACGGAGATACGGAGCGCGTCATCTTTGGGCGGAATTCACCCTACGGCTCAGTGATGCTCCGGGGCGTGGAGTACCGGGAGCCTTACCCCACGTTGACAGGTCGCCAGCAGTTCTACGTCGATCATGCGTGGTTTCTGGCGGAGGACGAGCAGCTCCCGGGCCATAAGGCCCCCATGACGCTGGAAGGCTATCCGCTGCAGATGCTGATGGGACACTTGCGCCACGGTATTCACACGATGTGGACTGACGACGCGCTGCTGCTCAGCCTGCGGCGTGGCGAGCCCGACATTTACGTGGGCCCAAAGGATGCGCAGGCGCGCGGTGTCCGGGACGGCGACCTTATCCGGGTGTTCAACTCGATGGGTTCTTTCGTGGCGATGGCCCACGTGACCTCCAGCATGCAGCCGGGGATGGTCTACATGTACCACGGCTGGGATCCGCTGCTGTTCCGTGGTGGACGCAACAACTTCAGTGCCGTCGTCTCCAGCTCTGCGCTGATCAAGCCCACGGCGCTGGTCAGTGGCTATGGGCACATCACCTACCGGGCGCTCGCCTTCGAGCCGAACTCGACGTTCCAGGATTTCACCTGCGACTTCGAGCGTTACGTGTAGGGAGAAATGGGGGAGGGAGAAATGGGGACATGCCTAATTTCATGCCTCATTCATTTCATGGGAAGTAATAATCCATGAAATTAGGCATGTCCCCATTTCTCCCCCCCCCATTTCTCCCTACACCCCGATCTTCAGCGCGGCGATCGCCAGAAACACCTCACGCAGGAAAAGCAGCAGGGCGGCGATCAGCGACAGCATGGCCAGGATGAAGAGACCAGCGACGGGCAGTGTGGCGTTGAAGTCCAGAAAGGCACCGAGGAAGAGCAACACCACGACGAGTGCCACCAGAAGTGCCGAGCAGGTGCTGAGGGTAATGGCCCGGTTCATGAGGCGTGCCCGCCAGGCCATCACCCGCAGTTCCTGCCGGCGTTCCTCCAGCGTCTCCCCGGTGCTGGAGCGGGCTGCTTCCTCCAGCCGTCGCGCGCGATCCACCACCCGGGCCAGGCGGTTGGTCAGTACGGTAAGGATGATCCCGATACCGGAGAGCAGGAACACCGGCGCCACGGACAACTGGATGACATGGCCGATATCGATGAGGGAGGAGACGGCGTCCATGGCGCTTGTCTGACCTCTGCTAGTTGCCGATGTGGAAGAGAGCGTAGCCGGTCAGCACCACCTGGGGTACTGCCATGCCGATCAGGAGCCCATCCCGGGGTGCGCGGACGACTTCGGTCGTTTCCGTAATCGGGTCGGTGACGGTCCCAAGCGTCTCTCCGGCCCGGACTGACTCACCCGGTTTCCGGTCCGACAGAAAGATTCCTCCGGCGCCCGTAGCGCGGACCCAGGTGGTCCGCCGAATGACCCGTGAGGCCGGGACTGCGACCGGCGAACCCGGCAGCATCCCGAGAAACGCCATGACGTTGCGTACGCCCATAACTCCCGCCTGGATGTCAGTTTCGTCGAAGCGCAGGGGTTCCCCCGCCTCGAAGAGCACCGCCGGTATGCCCGCGTCCAGAGCTGCGCGCCGAAGGTTTCCCGCGGGACCCTTGCCATCGAGCACCACACCCACGCCAAAGGCCTTGGCCAGTTCCAGGGCGCGGGGGTTGCTGAGGTCCGTCCGGATCTGGGGCAGGTTCGTCCGGGAGTTGGAGCCTGTGTGCAGGTCCAGCAGAGCCTCGCAGTGCTGGCGCAGTTCGGTAAACAGCGCGTTAGCAATCAGGTCAGCATGGCTGCCCGTCGCTGAGCCCGGAAAGGAGCGATTCAGGTCCCGCCGGTCGGCGAGGTAGCGCGACCCGGTGCGGAAACCGTGCACGTTGACGGCCGGGACAACGAGCAGAGTGCCGGCGAGTTGCCGGGCACTCACGCCGGAATAGATCCGATGCGCAATTTCCACGCCATTGATCTCGTCGCCGTGAATGCCGCCAGTGATGCACAGGGTTGGCCCGGGCCGCACGCCGCGGACGACGACCACCAGCGTATCGAGGAAGTTGCCCACAAACGAGGTGCCCAGGAGGAATGGCATGCGTACGGTTTCGCCGGGTGAAACACTGCGTCCCAGGATCTCCATGACACCCCAGTTCGGAGTTGCCGCGGCCACGCCCGCATGAACAGGCGCGAGAAGAATAGTGACGAGGATCAGCGCGACGCGAACGACGTTTCTCAAAGCACCATATCCCGCGGTACTGGTTTCAGCGCGAGGAACGTAGCCCCGGCCAGGAACACGGGAACTACGGCACACCAGGTGAAGGCTGTCTCCCAGCCCACACGGCCGATCGCCCAGGCAAGCGCGAAGGGGCCCAGGCCGAGGCCAAGTTCCACCGCGAAGGAGCTGGCAAAGCTGGCTGCAGTGGCCCGCAACTGCACCGGGAAATTCTCGGCAATGAAGGTAAACATGACGGCGTAGGCGCCGTAGAAGAAGAAGGTCATGGTGCTGAAGGCCAGGAAGGTGGACCACCAGCTCTTCGTAAACCAGATCATCACACCAAAGGCGAGGCCACCCAGCCAGCACCAGGCCACGATGGTGTTCCGGCGGCTGATCAGGAATTCACCGAACCAGGCCGCGAGAATGTAGCCGAAGGTGCCGATGAAAAAGGACAACCCCACCAGTTCGATGGCTTCACGCGCGTCCCAGCCGCGAGCCTCGCGGAAGTAGGGCGTGAGCATGATCGTGGCCCCATAGGCAAAGACGTACAGGAAGGTGCCGAGGAACAGCAGGATGGTCTTGCGCCGATAGGCGGGTTTAAAGAGTTCCCGCACGGCGGGGGGCGGTGTCCGGTTGGCCACGCGCTCTGCCCGGCTGCGCTGCCAGGCTGCGGAGTTCTTCAGGTAGCGCCAGATCACCCAGGCGTAGGGCAGGAAAAGGAGACTTAAGAAGAAGATGTACCTCCAACCCCATGTTTCATATATAAAAGGAACCAGGAGAGAGGCCAGGAAGAAGCCCAGAGGAAAGCCGATCTGCAGCACGCCGGTAAACAGCCCGCGAAGGCGAGGCGGGGATTCCTCCATGACCAGCGTGCCCGTTACCGGCGACTGGACACCCGCGGCCGTGAAGCCCAGCGTGCGTGCGATGAGCAGCGCTGCCGTGGTTGGTGCAAAGGCCAGGGCCGTCACGAAGACGGGCGTCAGCAGGGTGGCGCCGAGCAGGACAGCGCGCCGGCCGATCCGGTCAGCGAGTGCACCGATCTGGGTAATGAGAACGCCGGACACCACGAACGTAATGGCGATGTACATGCCGCGGTCCAGGTCTGACCAGCCAAATTCTGCGGAGATCTCGGTCAGGACGAAAGTGAAGAGCGAGTGATCGAGATTCGCGAAAGTCACCCCAACCAGGCAGATGAGAAACACCCTGTAGGTGTGACCCGGGACTGCAAGAAGCGAGGCCCAGATTCCCGGATCCGGGTGGGATCTGCCGGTGCGGTTCATGTGCCTGAGAAGGCCCTGATCCGGGCAACCAGATCCTTGATCTCCTGATCTGACAGCAGGTCGCCCCAGCCCGGCATGATGAAACTCCGACCTACCGCTTCGCCGCCCTTGCACACGGCTAGGTAGAGAAAGGAGTCCGGCAGTGTCTTCATGTAGGCAGGGTCGCTCTGGTCCTTTGGTGGCGAATCCATGTGCATCACTATGACATCGCCCTTGCCGCTGTCCCCATGGCACTCGGCGCAGTATTTCTCGTGCAGCACGGCGCCATTTGCCGCGTCACCCCGCAGCTCACCGGCCGGCAAACAGCTGGCTCCTGCAAGCGACGGTTCGGCGGCGATACCCGGCGCTACGAGGCAGGCCAGTAGCACCCCGCCAGTCACACTGATGCGGCGCACTTTACCCGGCCGCCACCCAGCCATACTGGGTAAGGCTCGGCTCCGGGCCGTCTGCCTGGTAAGCGGCCTTCATCTTGCTGAGAGCGTCGGCAGGAATGGCCTTCAGGGCGGCGTTGACATCTACATTGAACAGGCGCGCCCCGTTCAGGCCAAAGATCAGCGCCCGGTCCTCCGGCGAGATCGCCCGGTAGCCGAACTTCTCCTGCAGCGTTTCCGGTATCTGGAAACGCCGGAAGGCCTCAATCTGCCATTGGGGAGAGCCCCACCAGATGGAGTCAGTGCCCCAGATCACGTGATCGGCGCCAACGGCGGCTATGACCTGACCGAGCAGGTGGCCACAGACTTCCGGGTGAGTTATGACTGAGTGGCCGAAAACAGCACCGAGTTCCAGGTAGATATTTTTTACTCCCGACGCCTTGATCTGCTGGCAAAACTCCGTGGTCCAGGGAATGTTGCCGTTGGCGTCAATGCCACTCTCACCCGGCGGGACCTGAGTCATCATGTGCTTCATGCCGGAATGAAAGACAATCCAGTTGATGTCGGGCCAGTCCTTCGCAGCCTTGAGCACGTCGTCGGGCCGGAAGAATTCTTTCCCCCGCCCGGGAATGGGCAAGCCCTTGTGGGTGCAGATGTTCCTGACACCCAGCTTTAACGTGCGCTCGTAGAACGGGTACGCAACTTTCTCGTCATCGTGTCGCCAGGGCCCGGCAGGATCGCCGGTATAGAACTTCCACGCGTCGATCTTGAGTTCCTTGACCAGCTTTTCCGCGTCGTCAACCCAGTTCGGGTTGGTCGGGGTGCTGATGCCGTGGCTGAGCATCCGGCGGGAACCTGCCATGTCGTTGACCATGTTACGGGTCTGGACCATCTGCTCGGACGTCAGCACGTAGACCTTCGGCGGGCCAATGGCAGCGCCGGTGATGCAGGCCATCACCGTGTCACTGTCGAAGAAGACCTCCTTGATGTAGTTGTCGCGGTGCAGGCTGTCCTTGTCCGGCGGCGCGGTGCTCAAAGCCGGGTTCAGGCCGAGCTTGGCAGTCTGGGACCGGAACATGAGTGGCCCCGCCATTGAGTCATTGACGTGATGCGTCTGCCCATCGAGGATGAATTCTTTCTTCGGCCACATCTCCCTGGTGGCTGCAGGTTCGGCGGCTTCCGCTTCGTTCACCAGGAAGGCGGGACCGAACACTTCGTTCATGGCCATGAACGACACGGCCATGCCACCGCTGGTCTGCAGGAAAGCCCGCCGGGACATTCCCAGCTTCCGGCTGTACTTATCCGCCAGTTCAAAGATGCGCCGTTCGACCCGCCGCTGGTCGGCCGTCTGTGGCATCGGCTCGAATTCTTCGTTGCCCACGATCTGGGTCGGAACGGGAGTGCCGCGGCCGGTCTGCCGGTCCTTATCGCTCTTGCGGATCCACATGGTCGGTACCTCGCTTGCCAGTGGTGAGCCTAACCCGTTTTTTTCCACTCTGGGAACAGGCTTGCGGCCAATGACCGTTTCTGCTTTTCTGAACAGGGGGGCAGGGGCCATACTTTCACTGCACCAGACAAGGAACGCACCATGCGCCTGCAGTACACCGCCGTCGGTATCCAGAACGTCTCCCGGATGGCCGTCACCCGGGATGACTACATGAGAGACATAGAGAACCTGGCGCTCTCCATGCGCTACGCGGTGTGGAACTGCAGTCTCGACCTGCCGGTGAAGCTGATCGCGGTGTCCGAGGGTGGCATCGGCGGTTGGTGCCTGGGTGGGGGCGAGGAACACCTGCGGATCTGCCGGGAGGTCGTGCCCGAGATCCCGGGCAAGGAGACCCGGTATCTCGGCGACCTGGCGCAGGAACTTGGCGTCTACATCATTGCGCAGATGGTGGCGAAGGATCCGGAGTTGATGGAAGACAGGATCTTCAACATCGCCTTCATCATCGATCCGCAGGGCGAGGTGATCCACAAGCACTACAAGACAGCGTTCTATCAGCGCGAGCCCAACGTGGCTCCCAGTGATATCTGGAATGTGTACCTGAAGAAGTACGGTGACGATCCGGTAAAGCTCTTCAAGGCCGTGTTTCCCGTGGCAAAAACTGAAATCGGCAATATCGGCACGCTGATCTGTGCTGAAGGCAGCTACCCGGAGGCTGCGCGCGGCCTCGCGATGAACGGCGCCGAGATTATCTGGCGCACCCAGTACCCCGAACCCTGGATGGGCAATGGCATCGCCGAGATCCAGAACCGCGCCCACGCCGTCTTCAACAACTGCTACGTGCTGGCGCCAAATATCGGTGCCATCTACTTCCCCGGCGGCGAACACCAGATGAGCTGCGGCAAGAGCCAGATCATCGACTACCGGGGCAATATCATTTCCGAGTATCTGGGCGGTGGAGAGACCCTGGTGAGTTCCGTACTGGACATCGATGGTCTGCGGGACTTTCGCGTGCGGGCCCAGTGGCAGAATCTCATCAAGGACATGCGCGTCGAGGAATACAAGACCATCTACGACGCCGCGATGGCCCGGGGTGGCATCTACCCGAAGAACCTCTGTATGGATGAGCCGCCCCTCACCGAGGGCGACCAGCTGGAACTGGTGAAGCACCAGATCAACAAGATGGTGGACTGGGGCGTCTTCACGCCTCCACAGGACTGGGAGCCCTACGCTATAAAGCCCGAAGTCACTGACCGGGTTAACAAAGCGCAGAAACTGTAGGAGCGGCTGTAGGAGCGGCTTCAGCCGCGACCCCGCAATTCGGGCTAAACTCCGCGCCCTCATGTTGACCTTCCGGAACCTTGCCCTGCGGCGCGGCGAGCAGCTGCTGCTGTCCGATGTGGATCTGAGCCTCCACGCGGGTTGCCGCGTGGGCGTGGTCGGCCGGAACGGGAGCGGCAAGTCGAGCCTCTTCGCGGTCGTCCAGGGCGATCTGGATCCCGATAAGGGCGACCTGGAACTCTCGGGCAGGGTCCGCATTGCCAGCGTGGCTCAGGAAACCCCGTCCCTGCCGGATCCCGCCGTGGATTTCGTGATGTCGGGCGATCTGCCGGTGTGGGAGGCCACCCGGGCCGAGCGGGCCGCCATGGATG
>Ga0209254_10001594_pt1 | contig 20435 bp, 21 predicted proteins | sample FrelakmetDIP11DI_FD_187148 | JGI IMG/M metagenome (GOLD analysis project Ga0209254, IMG submission 187148) | Freshwater lake sediment microbial communities from the University of Notre Dame, USA, for methane emissions studies - DIP11 DI (SPAdes)... | ecosystem: Environmental > Aquatic >...
CTCCGCCGCGCCGATCCCGTGTAGAGGCAGGTTCCCGGAGGAAACTCCATGACCCCAAGCCGCCCGGCGCGCCCCCCCGGCTCGCGCTTTCGCATAACGCCGGACTTCGCCGATCCACGATTGCTTTTGCCCCTTCCGCAGGCGTACAAATAACGCGTGTCTCGCGTGTCGATGCCGGCTGGCGGTCGGCAACACGCGGACCGAGCGGGCAAAGCACGTTGGATCCTCCTCCTGTCGGAGGTTTGCCCTCTCGAGCCCGGCGAGCAAGGTCGCGAGCCGGGCGCTCCTGCCTCTCGCTGCGCGCACTGCCGTCGCAGCGCGGCTGGAGGTGAACGCCGGAGCCAGCAAGGCCGAGCCGTGCATCACGCCGGCTCGGCCTTTTCGCAATGCCATCTCCCCTGCGCCCCGTGCGCAACGTGGTGCAGCGGGCCGCGAGCCGGAGCCGCTCGGCGCAGAGCCCCCTCCTCTTGATGCCTCGCAGGTCGATTACTCTTGCTCGCCGGCTCTCCGGATTCACGTAGCCTGCTCCAGCAGGCCCCGGATCTCGATCAGCGAATCCAGCACGGCGTCCGGACCGGCGGTGCGAACATCCACTCCGTGGTTGTACCCGTAGGACATGCAAACGATGGCAAAGCCCGCCGCCCGTGCCGCCTTCACGTCACTCAGCGAGTCGCCCACCATCAGCGCATCGCCGGGCTTGACCCCGAAGTGCTTCGCTGCGTGTAACAGAGGCAGAGGGTCGGGTTTCTTGCGCGGCAGCGTGTCGCCGCACACGACGACGTCGAAGTAGTCGCGCACACCCAGGTCCCGCAGCAGTGGCTCGGTGAACTGGGCTGGCTTGTTGGTGACGCAGCCGAGCGGATATCCGGCCGTCTTGAGGTAATCGAGGCCTTCGCGAACGCCGGGATACAAGTGAGAACGTTCTGAAGTGTTGGCCCGATAGAGATCGAGAAAGATCGGAAGGGCACGCTCGAAATCGGCCGCGTCCGGTTCCCCGTCGAGCTGCCCCGTGAGCGCCCGCTGTATCAGGCGCTCGACTCCGTTGCCAACCCAGTTGCGCACCGCCGCCTCGCCGCAGGGTGGGCGGCCGAGCCGCTCCATCAGTGCGTCGATGCAATAGGCCAAGTCCGGTACGCTGTCCACCAGAGTACCGTCCAGGTCTATGAGGATCATTTTGGGTCGATTCATGGTCCGGACCCTGTGCCGATGGGGCGGGAAGGTCCACGAATCGCATGGCGATGCCGATGTCCCTTCCATGCATCGACGCCAAAGACAACAAGCGCTACTGACAATTCTCGCACTTTCGCCGACGGAATCGCACCGCTGCGAGGGTTCGGGGTCGCTCGACAGCAGCGATGGAGAGCGAGCTGACGGTTACCGCCGGGTTCGGCCAGTTGCCCCACCCAAGGCTGGCCCACGCGCATGATGCAACCTGTGGATTACCGGTGCCTCTCAGTCTCCCATTCTGGCCAGGATTCGACGCCGCTTCAGCCTGAAATCTGTCCAACCTTCGGCGCCTGTTCACAGTGGACGAACTTCGACTTCTGATCGATCTGCACAAGGACGGCCCGCGGCAGGGTCCGGGTGGAGACTACGAGACCCGTCTCGCAATCGCGCTTTCGGGGTTGAAGAACGCGGCAAGCCTCAGGATCGCGGACATCGGTTGCGGGACAGGTGCCTCGACGCTTGTGCTGGCTGGAGAACTCGATGCGCACGTCACTGCCGTCGACTTCCTCCCGGAATTCCTGGCCAGACTCGAAGATGTCGCCAGCCGTGCCGGCGTTGCCGACCGCGTAACCACGCTCCTGGCATCCATGAAGGCCCTGCCGTTCGCAGAATCAGCGTACGACGCGATCTGGTCGGAGGGCGCGATCTACAACATGGGCTTCGCGGCAGGGATCGAGGCGTGGCGCAAGTACCTGAAACCGGGCGGCGTCCTGGCTGTATCGGAACTGACGTGGTTGACGGATCGGCGCCCCGAGGAACTGCAGGCGCATTGGGAGAGGGAATACCCTGAGGTAGACACCGCCTCCGGAAAGATGGCCGTCCTGGAACGGCTCGGCTTCTCGCCGATCGCGTATTTCACGCTTCCCGAACACTGCTGGCTCGACAATTACTATCGGCCACTGCAGCAGCGCTTTACTGCCTTCCTGGATCAGCACCAGGATTCGGAAGCTGCACGAGCGATCGTTTCGGCTGAGGAGAAAGAGATTTCGCTCTACCAGCGCTACAAGGCCTTCGTCGGCTACGGCTACTACATCGCCCGGAAGGCCACGCCGTGAATTGTCAGCCTGGATCACCCGCCCCGATCAGCCGGCAAGAGTCGTGCATCGAGGCATATCAGGTCGGAGCAGCCATCGCAGCGCAGCGGAATCCGCGCGAGTGCACTGATTGCGGCGGCTCGCCGGTGGGACTTCAAAGCGCCTTGCCGGTTTCTGCGGCCGCACTCCCCGTATGAGCGAGCTCAGCCCAGGTTCCGCCACGACCCTGCATTCATCACCTGCCTGAACCCGAGGCGCCGCAGCCTGTGCGCCGCCATCGCGCTGCGCGAGCCGGACGCGCAGGCCACCACCACCCATCGGCTCGGGTCCAGTTCCTTCACCCGCGAGTCGAGCTCCGACAGCGGGATGTTGACGCTGCCGGGGGCGTGGCCGCTCGCGAATTCGCCGGGGCTGCGCACGTCAACGAGCTGCGCGCCTTCGCGCTTCAGTTCCGGCACGCGACGCCGCGCGCTGTAGGACGACCAGAGGCGCCAGCCGATGTAGGCGACGGCCAGGGCGATGAAGAAGTAGTCGTAGTTCATGAGCGTAATCCCAGGTGACGGTCGGCTGGCGGCCCTCGCGCCCGAGCGAGTTCGCCGGACTGGATGCCCTCAGCTTGATGCCGAGGCAACCTGCCGTATAGTCGCCCAATGAGGCACGTCGTCTCCACCATGCTCGCGGTCGTCGCAGTCATCCACCTCCTGCCGCTCGCGGGTGTCCTCGGCGGCGAGCGACTCGCCTCGCTGTATGGACTGCCGTTCGACGAACCGAACCTCGCGATCCTGATGCGTCATCGGGCAGTGCTGTTCGGGCTGCTCGGCGCATTCCTGCTGTTCGCCGCGTTCCGGCCCGCCTATCAGCCGGTGGCTTTGATCGCAGGCTTCGTGAGCGTTGTCTCGTTCCTGTGGATTGCGCATTCGACGGGTGGCTACAACGTGCAGGTCGGCCGCGTGTTCGCTGCCGACGTCGTGGCGCTCGCGTGCCTCGTGATCGCCGCAGCAGCGTATGCCTACGCGAAAATCTCGAGTTGAGGTGCTGACAGGGCAACAGTGGAACCGACATGTCCCCGCACCAGAAGCCAGTCGGGCCCATCGACCCCGGCGTTGCCTACGTCTACCTGAGCCGCAACGGTTCCTCCGCCGTGTTCGAGGGCGGCGAGAAATTCTGGTCGCTGCCACCCGCGGAGCTCGAGAAGCTCGGTCGCGGCTGGCTCGTCTCCGAGTTCAGCTGCTCGGAGGACTGGCCGAACTGGGAGATGCATCCGGAGGGGGACGAGGTCGTCTACGTGCTCGAAGGTGATGTCGAGTTCCTGGTCGAGGAGCCCACCGGGGTTCGAGCGGTGCGCGTGCAGGGTCGAGGTCTCGTGATCGTGCCACGCAGCGCATGGCACACCGCCCGCGTGCATGCGCCGAGCCGCCTGCTGCATGTCACCATGGGTGCGGGCACAAGGCATCGGCCGTTCGGCGCGGCACGTGGCACGCGTGGTTACGAGCTGGCGCAGTTCAATCTCGGCATCGTCAAGGGCCCGATGGACTCACCGGTCATGGCCGATTTCGTCGCCAGCCTCGATCGCATCAATGCCGAGGCGGACCAGAGTCCCGGGTTCGTCTGGCGACTGACGGGCGACGCGGGCGACGCCGCGGTGCGGCGCTATCTCGGCGCCGAGCACGTCGTCGCCAACCTTTCCGTATGGCAGGGTCTCGATCCGCTGCGCCGCTTTGTCTACGACTCGGGCCATCTCGGGATGCTGCAGCGGCGTCGCGACTGGTTCGAACGCCTGGGCGATGCGTTCCAGGTGCTGTGGTGGGTGCCGAAGGGCCGTCGTCCAGAAGTCGCGGAGGCACTCGCGCGACTCGAGCTCCTGCGCAGCAAGGGCCCGAATCCGGAGGCCTTCACCTTCCGCGATCCGTATCCGGCGCCGGACGAGGGCCGAGCTGCCTCCCCCGGCGGCTCCGTCACCTCATCGCGGGAGTGAGCCGTGCCGCCGGAGCGCGACCGCCGCAGTCCGCCCGCCATCGTGCTGGTCCCGCTCGAGGAATCGCACGCGGCGTTCCTGCACGAGCTCTGGTCTGATCCGCAGGTCGTGCAATTCACCAACTGGGAGCCGACGGCGACTCCAGAGGAAGCGTCTGAACGCATCGCACGCCTGCAGGCTCGCTACGCCGAGGATTCAAGGCGCGATGGTCCGTACGTGGCGGTGGATACGGAGGGTCGCTGCGCGGGGTTCATCGGCATCGACTGGGTCGACCGAGAGCACGAGGTCTGGTATCTCGTGCCGCGGTCGCTCTGGGGCCGGGGCTACGGATCAGCGCTGCTGTCTGCCATGCTCGATCGCGCGACGTTGCGGTCCTTCGGGCGCGTGGTGGCGACGTCGGTCGCGACGAACGCCGCCAGCTGGCGGCTGCTGGAGCAGCAGGGATTCCGGCGCGTGGCGACGCTGGTGCAAGGATTCCGCCGGCACGGCGTGGTGGCCGACCTGCACCGCTACGAGCGCAATGGCGAAGGGTGAACGCACGAACGAGGATCACTCCATGCGGTGCGCAGGGTGCTCGTCGCATCGGTTCAGCGCAGTCACGTGGCATGAGACGCGATATGCTCGCGCCCTGGCGCTCGGCCGCGAGCGAGTCTCGGGACCGGCACGCTCAAGTCTCTTTCTGAGGTAGTAAGCCATGCTGCTTGGCCTGCGCACCGTCGTGTACCCGGTCCCAGATCTCGACGCCGCGAAGGTCCGCCAGACGCCCGCAACCGAGACCGTGGCGGGGACGGTTTCCTGATGACTCGCCGGCTCATCAGCTCGGGCTCCACGTTCGAGCGCGACATCGGTTACTCGCGCGCGGTCGTGGACGGGGAGTGGGTGTTCGTCTCGGGGACGACGGGCTTCGACTACTCGACCATGACGATCTCGGACGACGTCGAGCAGCAGGCGGAGCAGTGCCTGCGCAACATCGAGTTCGCGCTGAAGCAGGCCAGTGCAGCGATGGCCGACGTGGTCCGCGTCACCTACCTGCTGCCCGATGCCAATGATTTTCCCCGCTGCTGGCCCGTGCTGCGACGGTGGTTCGGCGACGTGCGGCCCGCGGCAACCATGATGTCGGTCGGACTCGCCGACCCCCGCATGCTCATAGAGATCGAGGTCACGGCGCGCATCGGTTCCGGCGCCCGTCGTTGAACCAGCGTTTGTCGGATCGTCGATCGCCCGATTGCGCCGTACGAATCACGCCCGCCCCGGCCGAGCGCCTGAAGCTGTCGGGAACTTGTATTTGGTCGCCCGGACCCCATCTGGGAGAATTCCCGCCCATCCGCGGGAAGAGGAGACTACCGACGTGACCGAAGCCACCGCGAGCCCGACCGTTGCTCCAAACCTCGTCAGCTACACGCACTGGATGTATGCGCTCCACGCGGCCAGTGCCCTGCTCGGCATATTCACGTCCGCGGCCGTGGCCACGGCGTTCGTGTTCGGCCTGCCCTCGATCGTCGCGGTGATCATGAACTACGTGAAGCGCAACGAAGTGCGTGGCACGTGGCTCGATGGTCACTTCAGCTGGCAGCTACGTACCTTCTGGTGGGCGGCGCTCTGGATCGTGGTGATCAGCCTGTTCTCGGCGCCGCTGGTGCTCGCGCTCGGGCTCGGCATCCTCACCTGGGTCCTCGGCATCGTGGTCGTCGGCGTCTGGGTCATCTACCGCGTCGTACGCGGCTGGCTCGCGCTGAGGGACGGCCGGCCGATGTAGCTTCGCTTTGCCGCGCAGAATCCATCGTCATCTCCGGGAGTGCCCATGCAGATTGCCCAGGACAGAGTCGTCCTCATCCACTACACCCTCCGCAACGACGCGGGCGACGTGCTGGACAGTTCGTCCGGCGGCGATGCGCTCGCCTACCTGCATGGCCAGGGCAACATCATCCCGGGGCTCGAGAAGGCGCTCGAGGGCAAGCAGACGGGTGACAAGCTGAGCGTGAAAGTGGAGCCGGCCGAGGGCTATGGCGAGCGGGACGCGAAGCTCGTGCAGCAAGTGCCGCGCCGCCAGTTCGGCGGTGCGAACGTGCAGCCAGGCATGCAGTTCCACGTCCAGACTTCGCAAGGTCACACGCGCGTGGTCACCGTGAAGCGCATCGTAGGCGACATGGTCACGGTGGACGGCAATCACCCGCTCGCGGGCGAGATTCTGAACTTCGACGTCGAGGTTGCGGACGTCCGTGATGCAACCGCCGAGGAGCTCGAGCACGGCCACGTGCATGGGCCTGGCGGCCATCACCACCACGACCACTGACGGCGCTCGACGGGTCGACCGTCGACGAGGCACGCCACCACGGCTGCCCAGTTCGCGTCGGAAGACACTCCGCAGTTCTACCTAGCGCGATCCGAGACATCCACGGATGCCTCGAAGTGGTCCATGAAGGAGACTGTCACCAGTTTTCCTCCTGCGTGAAAGATTGGCCGGCGGCGTGCGCAAGCAACCGCCGGCTTTTTTCTTTGGTGACTCGGCAATCGCCGGAACCCGACGATCAGCGCCGTGGGACGAACGGCCCATTCAGCGCCGCGAGCGTCGGCGGGTCGCGACCGTAGATGTCGTTGCGGAACGCTATCTGGTCGTTGGCGAGTGGCCGTGCCGTCCAGTAGAGCAGCAGCACCGGCACCGGCCTCGCGAGATTCACGGTCTGCATCTTCTTCGTGGCCACCGCGGCCGCGAGCGTCTCCTGGTTCCAACTTGCCGGGTCGTTGAGCACGAGTTCCGCGAGCTCGAACGCTCTCTGCACGCGGATGCAGCCCGAGCTGAAAGTCCGCTGGTCCTGGTCGAACAGCGACTTCGACGGCGTGTCGTGCAGGTAGACCATGTACGGGTTCGGGAACATGATCTTCACGAGCCCGAGCGCATTGTCCTCGCCGGGATCCTGGCGCAGCTGGTAGGGCGGCAGGTTGCCGGCCGAGTAGCGGCTCCAGTTCACCGAGTAGGGGCTCACCTCGCGGCCCCGCGCGTCGATGACGCGGATGTGGTTGCGCTTCAGGTAGCCCGGGTCGCGCTTGATGATCGGCAGCTTGTCCTTCACGAGGATGCCCGGCGGAATGGTCCAGGTCGGATTGAGCACGACGTAGGTGATCAGCGACTTGAAGATCGGCGTCTCGCGGTAGGGACGCCCGACGATCACTTTCGAGGTCCAGAGAATCTCGTCGTCGCGGAAATAGCCGACGTCGAAGCCAGCCACGTCCACCAGCACGAACTCGCCCTTCAGCTCGTGCATCACCCACCGCGCGCGCTCGAGGTTGACGCGGATCTGGTCGATGCGACCCTCGATCGGGACGTTCAGCGCGGCGAGCGTGCCCGGGCCCACGACGCCATCCGGCGTGAGGCCGTGGCGTTCCTGGAATCCCCTCACGGCGGCCTCGAGCGACGCGTCGTAGAGGTAGTCCGGAGACGTCGCAATGGCAGACGCAGCCACCGCAACACCGGCTGTCCCCGGAGCTGCCGTCGCAGGTGAGGCCGTGGCCAGGTCTGTGGGTGCGGAACTGGCGGGGTAATCGCGCGTCACCGCGAGTCGCGTCCGCAGCGCCGGGACCCGCGGATCCTCCATGCCCGGTTTGATCGTCGGGCCCGCCGGTACGGTCGGCCAGCCGCCGGCCGCGGCCAGCGCGCGGTATGCCTTCAGTCGCTCGCGCACGCGCTGGTACCACGAGTGCTGCGGCCGCGCCCGGTCGAAGGTCTCGCGGATGGCGCCCGCTTCGAGTGCACGGGTGAGCGCCTCGAAGCCACGCTCGACCGAGACGGGGCGCGATGCGAAGTTCCATTGCGGGCTCAGCTTTTCCGGGTCCACCCGGCCGAGGTAGAGGTGATAGAGCCCGAGCATCATCGCGTCGGTCGCGAGCACTTCGAGTCCGGCCTGTTCGCTGTCAGGCAGCCTGCCGCCGCCGCGCATCTGTGCCCGCAGCGCCTCGAGCGCCTCGAAGTGGTAGTCAGCCGGATTGAGGCCGTCGTTCGCCAGATCGCTCAACGACAGCATCAGGCGGTCGAGCCACGCCGGGTCTTGCCAGCGTGGCCGGAACTGCTGCGATTCGTAGTAACGTGCCACGGTGTCGCCGAGCACGACGTGCTCGCCGTGCAGGGCATGGTCACTGGCATCGTGGGCGCCCTGGTAACGCAGGTGGTCCGTGAGCTCGCGGATCGCCTCGTTCAACGGGTCCATGACGAGCGGCGCCAACGGAGCTGGTGCGTCTGCGACAGGCGCAGGCACGGCCTCGCCCGCAGCCTCCACGGAGACGAACAGTCCCAGGCTGAGCAGCACTGCGGTCAGGCGCGGAAACGGCATGGTCACTCCTCGGGACCGCGGGCCACGGCCCTGCGGTGGGCACGCATCATTGCGCTTGCGCGATGCGGGCCGTCAGGTCGTAATCGTCGGCGCCCGTGATCTCGACCTCGGCCCAGTCGCCGGCCTTGAGCCTGCCGGGCTTCAGGATCTTCACCGTGCCGTCGATCTCGGGCGCGTCGGCCGCGGAGCGGGCGATGGCGCCCTCCTCGCCGACGACGTCCACCAGCACGCGCATGCGTCGGCCGACCTTGGCGGCGAGCTTCTCGGCGCTGATACCTGCGGCCAGCTCCATGAAGCGCTCGTAGCGTTCCTGCTTCACTTCGTCAGGAACCGGATCCGGCAGCGTGTTTGCCGCCGCGCCTTCCACCGGCGAGTACTTGAAGCAGCCGACACGATCGAGCCGCGCCTCGGCGAGCCAGTCGAGCAGCATCCGGAAGTCGTCCTCGGTCTCGCCGGGAAACCCGACGATGAAGGTGCTGCGCAGCGTCAGCTCCGGGCACACCTCGCGCCATCGGGCGATGCGCTCGAGCGTGTTCTCGGCGTGCGCGGGTCGCTTCATCAGCCTCAGGACGCGCGGACTGCCGTGCTGGAACGGAATGTCGAGATACGGCAACACCTTGCCTTCCGCCATCAGCGGGATCACTTCGTCCACGTGCGGATACGGATAGACGTAGTGCAGCCGCACCCAGGCGCCGAGCGAGCCCAGCGAGCGAGCGAGGTCGGTGAAGCGCGCCTTCACGGGTTTGCCGCCCCAGAACCCGGTTGCGTAGCGAAGGTCCGCGCCGTATGCGCTCGTGTCCTGCGAGATCACGAGCAACTCCTTCACGCCGGCCTTCACGAGGCGCTCGGCCTCGAGCATCACCTCGCCGATCGGGCGGCTCGAGAGGTCGCCGCGCATGGAGGGAATGATGCAGAAGGTGCAGCGGTGGTTGCAGCCTTCCGAGATCTTGAGATACGCGTAGTGGCGCGGCGTCAGGCGGATGCCTTGCGGCGGCACGAGGTCCACGAACGGGTCGTGCAGCGGCGGGAGCTGCTCGTGGACTGCCGCGACCACTTCCTCATAAGCGTGCGGACCGGTCACCTTGAGCACGCTCGGGTGACGATCCGTGATGGTCTCGGGCTTCGCACCCAGGCAACCCGTGACGATCACCCTGCCGTTGCGCGCCAGCGCCTCGCCAATCGCCTCCAGCGACTCGTGCACGGCGTCGTCGATGAAGCCGCAGGTGTTGACCACGACGAGGTTTGCATCCTCGTAGCTACCGACGACGTCGTAGCCCTCGGCGCGCAGACGCGTGAGGATGCGCTCCGAGTCCACCAGAGCCTTCGGACAGCCGAGCGAAACAAATCCGACTTTCGGGGGTGTGCTCACGCGGATTGCCGTGCCGTCGTAGGGGTCGCGCGGCCGGCGCGCACGTAAAGCGGGCTCAGTCGTATGCGCAACCGCCACCACCGCAGGCGGGCGCGCCGCATGGACCCGTGTCGCAGGGCATCTCGCGCCTGCTGCCGAGCGAACCGCTGAGCACGTTGCCCCCGGTAATCAGTCGCTCGACCTTCGCCTTCCCCGGCGTGCCGTCCAGCGGGATGCCCGCGCGGCGGCAGAGCTCGCCCCAGGTCGAGACCTGCTCGGCCATCTTGTGGCTGACTTCGACGATGCGGCCGTTGGCAGGGCAGTGGTAGTCGTAGGTAGGCATGGCGCGTGGTGTTCTGCTGCAGAAGCCGCTGGCATTTTAGCGGAAAGCCAGCATCATCACGCTCGCCGCCGCCGCGAGCCGCGCCGGCGGGTTCACCGACTCGAGAGGAGCGGCCATGATCGACCTCACCGGCAGGCGCGTGCTCATCACGCAGGCGCAGGATTTCATGGGTCCGGCGTTGTGCGAGACGTTCGCCGGCCTCGGCGCGACAGTGATCGCCGACGACGGACCGCTCGACGATCCGGCGCGTCCCGCCGGGCTCGTCGCAGCCAGCGGCCGCGTGGATGTCCTCGTCGCGCATCTCTCGCTGCCTGCGCCGCGGAACGCAGCGGTTGAGGCCACGGACGAGGAGTGGCGGCAGGTCTTTGCGCAGCTCGTGGACCCGCTGCCGCGTCTCGTGCGGGCGGTGCTTCCGCAGATGATCGAGCGACGCGCCGGCAAGATCCTGCTGATGGGCAGTGCCGCGGCGCTGCGCGGACAGAAACGCGCCTCGACCTACAGCGCCGCGCGCGGCGCCCAGCTCGCCTACATCCAGACGGTGGGAGTCGAGGTCGCGGAGCACGGCATCCAGGTGAACGCGATCGCTCAGAATTTCGTCGACAACCCGACCTACTTCCCGCCGGACCTGCAGGCTAAGCCGGCCTTCCAGGAACGCCTCAAGCGCGACGTGCCGCTCGGGCGACTGGTGTCGGCGCGGGAGGACACGCTGTTCGCCGCGTACCTGTGCAGCGACGCGGCCAACTGCTTCGTCGGGCAGGTGTTCCCGGTCTGTGGTGGCTGGGTGATGCGCTGACCATCCCGCGCGACCGGTCGGCAGCCCGTCGCACGAATCGCCCGCGCCTCGACTCCCTCCAGATCGGCCATCTCGATCGGTAAGCCCGCTTTTTCCGTCTTTTGTATCGATTCCATAGGCCTTATCTTGCGGTGGTAGAGACGCAAGGAGGTTCCACATGATCGAGATCCGACGCTCCGGCGACCGCGGCCATGCCGACCACGGCTGGCTGCGCTCCTATCACTCGTTCTCATTCGCCGACTACTTCGACCCCAAGCACGTCGAGTTCGGACCGCTGCGTGTCATCAACGAGGATCGTGTCGTCCCGGGTGCGGGGTTCAGCACCCACGGGCACCGCGACATGGAGATCCTGAGCTACGTGCTCGAGGGCGCGCTGGCTCACAAGGATTCCATGGGCACGAGTTCGGTGATTCGTCCGGGCGACGTGCAGCGCATGAGTGCGGGTCACGGCGTGCTGCACAGCGAGTTCAATCACTCGAGCGAAGCGCCAGTGCACTTCCTGCAGATCTGGATCCAGCCCGACGTTCGCGGGATCGCGCCTGGGTACGAGCAGAAGTACTTCCCGGCGGAAGAGAAGCGCGGCCGGCCGCGGCTGGTTGCCTCCCCCGACGGTGCCAACGGCTCGGTACGCATTCACCAGGACGCGCGCGTGTACTCGGGTCTGTTCGATGGCGACGAGCACGCGATGCTGGAGGTCGCGCCGGGCCGGCGCGTGTACGTGCACGTCGCGCGGGGCCGCATCAGGGCCAACGGCGAGATGCTCGATGCCGGTGACGCGCTCAAGCTCACGGGCGTCACTGAGATCTCGCTCACCGACGGTGCTGCTGCCGAGGTCCTGGTGTTCGACCTTCCCGGGTCGGAGGCCGCGTAGAGCGGCAGGCTTCACCGCGCGTGGGCTATGCTCGCCCACCGCAGCTGCCGGAGGATTCGCCCGTGTACACGCTCTATTACTCGCCCGGGTCGGCCAGCATGGTCGTGCACCTGGCGCTGCTCGAGATCGGCGTGCCGTTCCGGCTCGTGAAGCTCGACTTCGAGCGCGACGAGCAGCGCGGTGCGGAGTACCTGAAGCTCAATCCTCGCGGCCAGGTGCCGACGCTGGTCATCGACGGCAAGCCGTATTTCGAATGTGCGGCGTTGCTTCTGATCCTCGCCGAGCGTCACCCGGAGGCGCGACTCGCGCCGCCGCCCGGCAGTGCGCTGCGCGCCGACTGGTACCAATGGGTGGTGTTCTTCGCTAACGCGCTCGGCCCGGTGTACCGCCAGTGGTTCTACCCGTCGGACCTCGGATCGCCCGAGCATCCGCCTTTCGTGCGCGACGCGCTGCGCGCGAAGATCGAAGGCGCATGGTCGCTGGTCGATGCGCACCTCGCTGCGCACGGGCCGTACATGCTGGGTGCGGAATTCAGCGGCGTCGATCTGCTGGCACTGATGTACATGCGCTGGTCGCGCAACATGCCGAAGCCGGTGACCGCCTGGCCCGCGCTCCGGCAGTACGCGGATCGCCTGCGTGCGCGACCGAGCTGGGCTCGCCTGTATGAGGCCGAGGGACTCACGGAGTGGCGCGCCTGAGCGCGCAGGAGAGCGGGCGATGGACCTGGGACTGACCGGCAAGCGTTGCGTCGTGCTGGGAGCCAGCCGCGGCATCGGCCGCGCGATCGCGCAGGGCCTGGCCGCGGAAGGCGCGAGCATCGGGATCTGCGGGCGCGATACCGAGTCGCTGGGGCAGGCCGCGGAAGAGTTGCGCAAGCTCGGTGTAAAGGTGCACGCGGAGCCCTGCGACGTTGCCGACGCCGGGTCGCTCGCGGCTTTCCTCGACGGCGCGCGCGCAGCGCTCGGAGGCGTGGACGTGCTGGTGCACAACGCATCCGCGCTCGCGGTCGGTCCGGACCTCTCATCATGGGAAGCCAGCCTGCGCGTCGACCTGATGGCCGCGGTGCACGCCTGCGAGCGGGTGATCCCGTGGATGGTCGAGACGGGCGGCGGCAGCATCCTGCTGGTGTCTTCGGTTTCCGGCCTCGAGGCGAGCCCCTCGTCGGACTTCGCGTACACGACGGTCAAGGCGGCACTCATCGCCTATGCAAAGAAGCTCGCCATCGCTCAGGCGGAACGCGGCATCCGGGTCAACGCGATCGCGCCCGGTTCGGTGGAATTCCCGGGTGGATTCTGGGCGAACGTCAAGTCGCAAGACGCGGCGCTGTACGGGCGCGTCGTCGGCGCGATTCCGACCGGGCGCATGGGCACGCCCGAGGAGATTGCGGACGTCGCCGTGTTCCTCTGCTCGCCCCGCGCAGGCTGGGTAACGGGCGAATGCGTTGCCGTGGACGGCGGCCAGCACAAGGCGATGCGCTGACGGCCGGGCGCTTGCACGTGCCAAGCAGCACGTGTCGCAGGCGAGATGCCCTATTTCACAGACGGATCCGCTGCCAGCTGCCGGACCGCCAGCGCAGGTGCATCGCGACCGCGAGCAGCACGACATACACGAGCATCGCGGTCCAGCCGCCGACCGCGCCAAGACCCAGCTGCGGCAGCACGTCGAACCAGCCCTGCCCGGGCGCGAAAGTGAGCGAGTGCGCAAGCGGCACGAACACACCCCAGGCGAGCCCCAGGAAGATCAGTGCCGGAACGCGCACGTCGCCCGCGCCGCGCAGTGCAAAGCCCGAGCCGAGCTGCAGGCCGTCGAACAGCTGGTAGCCGGCGGCGATCCACAGCAGCACGAGGCCGAGCTGCACCACGTCGCGCGCCTGCGGATCGGCTGCACTGACGAACAGCGGCATCACCCACGGTCCCAGCGCCGCGAGGATCACGCCCACCGCACCCATGTATCCCGTGGTCACGGCAATTACGGCGTTGCCGAGACGGCGCGCCCAGCCATGATCGCCCGCGCCGATCGCCTGGCCGACCAGCGTGGTGCCGGCGAGCGCGAGACCGACACCGGGAAGGTAGGCGATCGAGGTGAGCATCACGACGATCTGCGTCGTGGCGCCGTCCACCTGCCCGAGCCGCACCTGCATCAGCGAGAACAGCGACATGCCGAAGAGATCGGCGGCGTACATCACGCCCATCGGCAGACCGAGCCTGAACTCGCGCCACAGGTTGGCCGCATCGGGACGCCAGGTGAGGTGCGTCCGGTAGCGCGCACGCAGGTCCGCGCGCAGGAAGACGACCAGCGCGAAGGCCAGACCGATCAGCATGCTTGCGTTCGTGGCCCAGGCGGCACCGGCGATGCCCCAGCCGAGCTCGAAGATGAGCACCTGGTTCAGTACGGCGTTGAGGATGCCGACGATGGCCGTGGTCATCACCGTGACGCGCGGCCGCGAGATGCCATTGAAGAAGCCGAGCAGCGCCCACAGCGCGACCCCCAGCGGTGCACCGAGCATGCGTGGCCACCAGTACTCGAGCGCGAGCCGCTGTACCTCGGGATCGAGTCCGAACGGGGCGAGCAGCGCGCCTCCGTGCCAGCCCACCAGCGCGAACAGCGGCAGGGTGACCGCCGCGCCCCAGAGCCCGACCCAGGTCGCATGGCCCGCGCGCCAGCGCCGGCCGCTGCCCTCGTACTGCGCGACGAAGGTCTGCACGCCGAGACCGATGCCGCCCACCAGCATCACGAAGAAGAACACCAGCCAGAAGATCGCCGCCATGCCGGCCATCGCGGTAGTGGAGATGTGCCCCACGAACCACGTATCGGTGAGGTTGATCACCGCCTGCAGGCTGCTGTTCACCATGAGCGGCAGTGCGAGCGCTGCGATCGCCCGGTAATCGATGCGCGGGCGGCCGTCCGGACCGGTGCGACGCGCGGGCAGCACTCGCCCGCCGCCCGCAGCGGCGCCGCCGGGCGCGGCATGCGCGTCGGTCACGAAGGCGGCCTCAGCGCCGCATGTGACGGTGCACGAAGAAGTAGTAGAGGACGCCGAGGAACGCCGTCAGTCCGCCCACCCACAGCGAGATGCGGTGGACGCTGCCAGCCATGAGCTCAGGGTCCTGTCCCGCGGTGACCCCGATCCAGGCGAGCACCGTGCACCAGATCGCCGAGCCGATGAGCGTCGCGATCGAGTACCAGAGGAAGTTGAGGCGCACGACACCGGCGGGAATGCCGATCAGGTGGCGGATCACCGGCAGCAGCCGCGACACGAACACCCCCATCGTGCCGTAGTGCGACGACCACGCTTCGGCCTTCTCGATCTTCTCGGGCGTGATCATGAAGTAGCGGCCGTAGCGCATCAGCAGCGGCCGTCCGAGCAGCCGTGACGCCCAGTACATCACGGTGGCACCGACCCAGGAGCCGACGGTTCCGGCGACGACCACGCCAGTGAGCGTCATGGTGCCGCGCGTGTGGGCCACATGGGCCGCCGGCGGGATCACGAACTCGCTCGGCAACGGGATGATCGAGCTCTCCATCGCCATGAGCACTGCGACCAGGAGGTAGCCGCCCTGGTCCAGGGCGCCGAGGTACCAGTCGAGCATCGAGGAGAGTAGTTCGCGCATGGCCCGATTCAGCTCAGAAGTGTCCGGCGAATGGCCGGGACGGGGGCGCGATTGTGCCAGATCCGGCCCTGGGCCCGGCGACGGTGGGAGACCGCGTCGCGCGATGCGACAATTCACGGTCCTCGCCCTGCACCGGGGCCGATGGGAGCCTCAATGCGTCGTCGAGTCGAATCGTTTGCCGCGGCACTGCCGGTGCTGGCCCTGTGGTGGTCCTGCGCGACATTCGCTCAGGACGCGGCTGCGCCAGCCGCGGCCGCCAAGCCCGGCCCGGAACCGATCGCCCAGACCGACATCGCGCTGCGAGCCGATGCCGACGAGCGCTTCGCCCGCGAGGTGATCCAGCGAAGCCGGGGCCCTGACCCGACTGAAAAGCTCGGGCCGCGCCTCGACGATCTCGCCGCGGCCGTGCAGCAGGAGGCGGAACGGTTCAAGCGCGACGAGCTCAAGCTGCTGGCGATCGGGCGCCTCGAGAGTCTGAACCGGCACTGGGCGTTTCTTGGCAAGCAGCTCGCGGCCTGGCGACGGGACCTCGCCGCGGCCGGCAGCCAGTACACCGAGGATGCCGCCGATCTCTCCACGCGACGCGCCGCGTGGGAGGCCACCAAAGCAACGGCCGAATCGAGTGGCATGGCCCCGGCCCTCGCCAACCGGGTGCAGAGTGTGCTGGCGCAGATCGCGCTGGCCGAACAGGCGGTTTCAGGCCCGATCGACCGGCAGATCCGTCTCGGGCGGCGCGCGAACGCGGTCGAGACCTCGATCCTTGCCGGCCAGAAGGCCGTGGTTGCCTCAATCGCCTACAACGACAGCCGCCTCGCGCGGATCGACTCGCCGCCCCTTTGGCGTGCCCGGGGCGAACCCCAGGCCTCCGTCGATCCGTTCAGGTCGATCACGGCCGGGCTCGAAGTCGAGAAGCGCTTCCTCGATGCATACGACGCCGCGAACGCCGACTACCTCCGCGCCCTGAGAATCCTCGGGCTGCTGCTGCTGCCGCTGCTGCTGTGGCTGAGTCGTCGCAGTCGCAAGGTCGTCTCCGACGATCCGGAGATCCAGGCAGCGACGCGGGTCCTGCAGCGGCCGGTCTCGTCGTGGATCGTGCTCGCGATGATCGGCATCGTGGTGCTGGAGCCCGAAGCGCCGATACTCCGCCACCAGTTCGCGCTGCTGCTGGCGCTGATTCCGGTGCTTCGGCTGCTGCCGCCGGCTGTGTACAAAGCGCTCGGTCCGTGGCCTTACATCGCTACCGGCCTGTACCTGCTGCACAGGCTCGGCTTCCTGCTGCTGCCGAATCCCTTCTACCACCGCGTCTACCTGCTCGCGATCACGCTGCTCGCCGCAGTCATGCTGGCCTGGCTGCTGTGGCTCCGGCGACCGCGCGCCGCGGACCCGACGCCGTCCGTCGCACGGAGGAGCGTGCGTTTCGCCGGCTGGGCTGCAGTCGCGATGCTGCTGGTCTCGGCAGTCGCGAATGCAGTCGGCAACGTGTCGCTGGCCGAGATGCTGACGGTCGGAATCCTCGACACCGGCTACGTCGGGCTCGTGCTCTACGCGGGCGTCACGGTGCTGGCCTCCGTGCTGCGCCTGCTGCTCGCGCGCCGCGCGATCACGCGATTCCGCGTCGTCACGCAGCACGCCGGTCCGCTGCTGCACAGCTTCACGCGGCTGCTGCGATTCGGCGCGCTCGTGGCGTGGGTCGTCGTGGTGCTGAATGAATTCCGCGTCTACCGGCCGATCCGCGATGTCGTCTCGAGCGTGCTGACCTACGATCTCAGGTTCGGCAAGATCTCCCTGACGCTGGGCGGCGTGCTGCTGTTCTTCTTCTCGGTCTGGCTCGCGTTCTGGGCCGCCAGGACCGTTCGCGTGATCCTGCAGGACGACGTGCTGCCCAAGATGTCGCTGCCGCGCGGGGTCGGCAACAGCATCTCCTCGCTCACCTACTACGCGATGGTGATTCTCGGGCTGTTCGTGGCGCTCGCCGCGGCTGGCTTCGAGGTGAGCCAGCTCGCCCTGGTGATCGGCGCGCTCGGCGTCGGCATCGGCCTCGGCCTGCAGAACGTCGTGAACAACTTCGTTTCCGGCCTGATCCTGATGTTCGAGCGTCCGATCCAGCCGGGCGACGTGGTGGAGGTCGGCGGCACCTCGGGCACGGTGCGCGAGATCGGGATGCGCGCCACGAAGCTCAGCACCTTTGAAGGCGCGGACGTGGTCGTCCCCAACGGCATGCTGCTCAGCGAGAAGCTGATCAACTGGACGCTGAGCGACACGGACCGGCGCATCGACGTCAACGTCGGCGTCGCTTACGGCTCCGAGCCGCGCAAGGTGCTCGACCTGCTGATGGAGGTGGTCGTGTCCACCACCGGCATCGCGACCACTCCGGCCCCCAATGTCCTGTTCGTCGGTTTCGGCGCGAGCTCGCTCGACTTCGGCATCCGCGCCTGGACCAACAACTTCGGCGACTGGGTGAAGATCCGCAGCGAGCTGACCGTGCGGGTGTACGAGGCCCTCGCAGCGGCGGGCATCGAGATTCCGTTCCCGCAGCAGAGCCTGCACCTGCGCAGCGTTTCGCCCGAGGCCAGTGCCGCGCTCGCGATGCACCGTCCGATGGTGCCGCCGCCGGCACCTTCGGTCGGGTCCGGGCCACTGCCAGCGGGACCGTCGGCCGCCGGTTGATGCTCATCGAGGCAGAGCTGCTCGGCTCCGTCGCGCGCATCGCCACGGGCGCGATCGCCGGCGCGGCGCTGGCGATCGCAGCGATCAGTGCACCGTGGCGCGTCTGGCTCAGTGACCGGGAAAGACAGTGGGTGTGGCTCGGCAGCCTCGCGATGCTGGTGGGCCTTTGGTCCATGAAGGCCGGCATCACGCCGGGCCTGTCGCTCAGGTTCCTGATGGTGAGCACGCTCACCTTGATGCACGGATGGCAGCTCGCGGTGATCGGCAGCGCGATGGCGCTGGCGGTGCTCGGCTACGCGGGGCAGGCGGACTGGGCGAGCTTCGGCGCCGACCTGCTCTGCATGGCCGTGGTACCGGCCGCCGCGACGGCATGGCTGCACGAGTTCGTGCACTCGCGCCTGCCGCACAACTACTTCGTCTATTTCTTCGTCACGGTGTTCGTCGGCTCGGCGCTCGCCTACAACTTGGCCGGCCTCGCGCGCGTCGGCATCCTCGCGGCGGCGGGCTCGCTCGACGCGGCGCAGGTGGGGCCCGAGTACTTCGCCGTGCTGCCGCTGATGAGCTTCGGCGAAGCCTTCGTGAACGGCATGATCATGGCGATGATGGTCGTGTACCGCCCACAGTGGGTAATGAGCTTCGACGACCGGCTGTACCTGCGGCGACGCGACGGCTGAACGGCCGGCGGCGGGTGCGGGCAGACCCGCACCCGGTCTCCGCCCCGGCGCTCAGGTGCCGGTCGCCTCGAGTGGCGGGCGCTTCGTCGGCGTGCCGAACGCCCGCGCGGTCGCATCCTCGACTCGCTCGAGCCAGACGAACTCCAGCTCGCCGCGCACGCTCTCGGGGATGTCCTCGAGATCCTTGCGGTTGCGCGCCGGCAGCAGCACGGTACGGATGCCGGCCCGGTGCGCCGCCACCGTCTTCTCCTTGATGCCGCCGACCGGCAGCACCAGTCCGCGCAGGCTGATCTCGCCGGTCATGGCGACGTCGCGGCTCACGGTGCGACCGGTAAGCAGCGAGACGAGCGCGGTGTACATCGCCACGCCCGCGCTCGGGCCGTCCTTGGGGATCGCGCCGGCCGGCACGTGCACGTGGATGTCGCTCTTCTCGAACAGCGCCGGATCGAGCCCGAGCGCCTCGGACTGCGACTTGACGAGGCTCATCGCCGCCTGGGCGCTCTCCTTCATCACGTCGCCCAGCTGCCCGGTCAGGATCAGTGCACCCTTGCCGGGGATGCGGGTGGCCTCGATGAACAGGATGTCGCCGCCCACCGGCGTCCAGGCGAGGCCAGTCGCCACGCCGGGCACGCTCACGCGCATCGCCACCTCGTCCTCGAAGCGCGGTGCGCCGAGGATCTCGCGCACCTCCGCCTCGTCGATGCGTGCGCTCTCCACCTTGCCCTCCGCGATGCGCACCGCGACGTTTCTGAGCACGGCGCCGATCTCGCGCTCGAGGTTTCGGCATCCCGCCTCGCGCGTGTAGTCGCGGGCGATGCGCTTGAGCGCCCCGTCGGTGATCGAGGCCTGCTCGGGCTTGAGGCCGTTCGCCTCGAGCTGCCGCCGCACGAGGTAGCGGCGGGCGATCTCGACCTTCTCCTCCTCGGTGTAGCCCGTCAGCTCGATGATCTCCATCCGGTCGCGCAGCGGTCCTGGGATCGTGTCGAGCTGGTTCGCGGTGGCGATGAACAGCACCTTCGAGAGATCGAAGGGCACGCCGAGGTAGTTGTCGCGGAACGTCGCGTTCTGCTCCGGGTCGAGCACCTCGAGGAGCGCGGATGACGGATCTCCCTGGATGCCGCGGCCGAGCTTGTCGATTTCGTCGAGCATCAGCACCGGGTTGCGGGTGCCGGCCTTGCGCAGCGCCTGGACGATGTTGCCCGGCAGCGCGCCGATGTAGGTGCGCCGGTGGCCGCGGATCTCGGCCTCGTCGTGCGTGCCGCCGAGGCTCGCGCGCTGGAACTTGAGCCCGAGCGAGCGGGCAATGCTCTGTCCCAGCGAGGTCTTGCCGACACCCGGGGGACCCACGAAGCACAGGATCGGGCTGCGGCCTTCGGGGTTGAGCTTGCGCACCGCGAGGTACTCGACGATGCGCTTCTTGATCTTCTCGAGGCCGTAGTGGTCGGCGTCGAGGATGCCGCGGGCGCGCGCGATGTCGATCGACTCGTCGTCGAGCTTCGACCACGGCAGCGCGAGCAGCGTGTCGAGGTAGGTGCGCGCCATCGAGTACTCGCCGCTCGCCTCGTTC
>Ga0209254_10001595_pt1 | contig 20426 bp, 13 predicted proteins | sample FrelakmetDIP11DI_FD_187148 | JGI IMG/M metagenome (GOLD analysis project Ga0209254, IMG submission 187148) | Freshwater lake sediment microbial communities from the University of Notre Dame, USA, for methane emissions studies - DIP11 DI (SPAdes)... | ecosystem: Environmental > Aquatic >...
GGCAAGCGGCTCATCCGGCTCGAAGAGACGAGTTCCTGAAGCGCTTCGGCTGCCTGTTGACCGACGGTGGTCCTCGGTCTGCGCGGTTCACACTGGCGCAGGCACGATAGTCGGCGGTGCACCCAGGTGCATGCCCGAGTCGAGGAGGACCAGCTCGCCCGTCACCGTGCGCGCCGCATCCAGCAACCAGATGACCGCCTCGGCCACATCTTCGGCCGTGCATGCGCGCCGAAGGGGCGTCGAGCGTTCGTAGGCCGCCTTGAGGGCGTCATAGCCTTCCTGTCCGACGCCTTCCTTGAACCAGCGGGTGGTGATCAGGCCAGGGCACACCGCGTTGACGCGGATGTCCGGCGCGAGCGCTCTTGCCAGATGCAGCGTCATGGCGTTCACCGCGCCCTTGGAAGCCACGTAAGGCACTGAAGAACCAATGCCCAGCGCACCGGCGATCGAGGACACGTTGACGATGGCGCCCTGGTGCGCCTTGAGGTGAACGGCGCAAGCGCGAACCATCTGGAACGCGCCGATGACGTTGACGCCCATGATGTTCTGGAATGTCAGGGCATCGAGTGCATCCCAGTTCGCCGAGCCGGCGAAGGTGGTGATGCCGGCGTTGTTGACCAGCCCATCCAATCGTTTCCAGCGATTGACCGCGGCTGCCACCATGGCGCGGCAGGCGTCGTCATCGGCGACATCTCCCTGCATCAGCAGCGTGTCGGCGCCTGACTGTCGGCAGGCCGCCTCTGTGTCCTTGGCCTCTTGCTCGCTCTTCGAATAGTTGATGAGCACGTCGTAGCCGCGACGAGCCAGCCCCAGCGCGGTTGCCGCACCCACACCGGTCGCCGAGCCGGTGACGATGGCCGCCTTGCGTTGATTCATGTCGTTGCCCCTATTGCTGGTACATGAGCGCTTGCCCTTCCGCGGCACGATAGCCTAAACAGGGCTTTGGCAGGCAGGGGCTGGTGGACTCTTTCCTGATCTGGCTGGGCTGATCCGCGCAGTCCGCGAGTGACCGGTCCGCTTGAGCGTCGGGGGCAGCTTGGGGTCGTCAGCGGACCTCGCGCAATCGAATGTCTCCGTGTCCTGGTCGGGGCGAGCCGAGGGCAGGTGGCGGGCGGGAGGTCTCGCTCACTCGAGCTTGAGCCTCCTCGCCGCCGCGGCCGCCGCGGTGCGCGTCTCGACGCCCAGCTTCGCGAAAATGTGCTTGAGGTGCTTGTTCACCGTGCGCGGGCTCATGCCGAGGATCTCGGCGATGTCGCGGTTGGTCTTGCCGCGTCCGACCCACAGCAGCACCTCGCTCTCGCGCGCGGTCAGCTCGGCCGGCGCCCATCCGGCAGCCGCGGTCTCGCGCAGCGCGAGCGCGACGACGCACACCGCCGGGCTCGGCTCCGCGATGCGGTGCGCGTCGAGCACGCGGTTGCCGAGTCGCAGCTCCGTGTTCGCCGCGCCGCTGCGGATCCGGTCGAGCGGCGCCATCCAATCGGGGCGGGGCGCGTCGTAGGTCGGCTCGCACTGGTCGCCGAGAAGACGGCGCGCCGCGTCGTTCAGCCACAGCACGCGGTCGCGGTCGATCGCGATCATCGCGCGGTCGGTGGCGTCGATCGCCTCCCGCGTGGCGCGCACGAGCCGCGCGGTGCGCGTGTGCGCGAGCGTGCGCGCGATCACCTCCGGCACGGCGAGCGGCTTGGTGACGAAATCGTTCGCACCGACCTCGAAGCCGCGCACCACGTGCTCCGTCTCACCGAGCCCGGTCATGAAGATCACGGGCAGGTCGTCGTCGCGCTCGCGCAGCCGCGCGCACGTCTCGAAGCCGTCGAGCCCCGGCATCACGACGTCGAGCAGCACGGCCTCCGGCCGTGAGGCGGCGATCTCCTGCAGTGCCGCCTCGCCGCTCGCGGCGCAGCGCACCCGCATGCCGGCGCGTTCCAGCTCGCCCTGCAGCCAGCGGCGCTCGTCGGCGGCGTCGTCGACGAGCAGCACGTCGAGGGCGGTGTCAGGCAGCAGCGCGCTCGCGGATGGCATCGAGGAGTCGGGCATGGAACCTTTCTTTGTTCTCGTCGAGGCTAGCGCTCATGCGCGCGACCCACATCCCCTGGGCCGGCGACTCGCGTGCAATCTCCGATAGCCGCGCCCGCAGAGCGTTCGGATAGCCGCCCGCCGACAGTGCGAGCAGCTCGCGGAGCGTCTCGGCGTCGGGCACGGCGTCGTCGCGCGCGGGCGATGAGGACGCTGCCATGGAACCGGATGCGGGACCGGAGGCCGGGGCGGCGCGAATCCAGCGCAGTTCGAGCGCGGCGGCCAGCGTGGCGAGCAGGTCGTCCCGCATCACCGGCTTCGCGACGAACCCGGCGTAGCGGTGCCGCGCGCGTCGGAGGTCGGTGTTCTCGCCGACGTTGCCGGAGACCATGACCACTTTCGGTTGGGGCCGCGGGCGGGCCTGCAGCGCCTCGCACACGTCCCAGCCGCGACGGTCGGGCAGGTTGACGTCGAGCAGGACGACGTCGAAGCGCTCGCGCGCCGTGATCTCGAGGCACTTCGCGGCCGACTCGCTCTCGCTCACGTGGAAGCCGAGCGGGAGAAGCATCTCGCGCAGCACCGCCCGGTGCGGGGCTTCGTCGTCGACGACCAGCACGCGGCAGCGCTTGCCCGCATAGCCGGTGGGCTCCTCGAGCAGGGAACGCGGCGCCTGCACGCGCATCGCCGGCAGGTAGAGGCGCACCTTGAAGCGGCTGCCCTCGCCGATGCGGCTCGTCAGCCGGACGTCGCCGCCCATGAGGTCGACGAGGAGCTGCGTAATGGTGAGCCCGAGACCGAGCCCCTCGACGCCGCCGCGTCCCGCGGCGCGTTCGAAGGGCAGGAAGATGCGCGCCTGGTCGACGGTGTCGATACCGATGCCGCTGTCGACGACCTCGATGTGCGCGAGGTCGCGCAGGTAGCGGACGTGAAGCGACACGAAGCCGCGCTCGGTGAACTTGATCGCGTTGCCGAGCAGGTTGATGAGGATCTGCCGCAGCCGCTTCGGGTCGGCGTGCACGCGCTCCGGCAGGCGACCCTCGACGACGTAGCGGAACTCGAGCGACTTCTCGCGTGCCATCGGCTCGAACATGCGCACGATCTGCGCGAGGAAGTCGGCGAGGTCGACCGGCTCCTTCTCCAGGCGCAGCTTCCCCGCCTCGATTCGCGAGAGCTCCAGCAGCCCGTCGACGAGGCTCACGAGGTGCTGCCCGCTGCGGTGGATCGTGCCCACCGAGTCGCGGAGCGCCCCGGCGATGGCGGGGTCGCGCATCAGCACCTGCGAGTAGCCGAGGATGCTGTTTGAGCGGCGCACGCATCTCGTGGCCCATGCCGGTGAGGAAGCGGCTCTTGGCGCGGTTCGCGCTCTCCGCCGTCTCCTTCGCCGCCTGCAGCAGCGCGTCGGTACGCCGGTGGGCGTCGATCTCGCGCTGCAGGAGCACGTTCTGCCGCTCCGACTCCTGCTGCGCCACCTGCCGGCTCTCGTGGACGACCACGAGCCACCACGCCGCCACCGCGCTCAGCATGAACAGGATGGCGAACGTGCGCAGGAACACCGCGTCCAGGTCGCCCCCGATCCCCGCGTGCAGCTGCTCCTGCGTGTAAAGGAGCCACAGGACCGCCGCGAGCACGAGCGTCATGCCGGAGAGCACCAGCATGTACTGCGCGAGCCGCCGCAGGAACGCGGGGCGGGTTCCGGGCAGGAGCCGACCGAGCAGGTTGGCGAACTGCTCGTGCGCCTGCGCCTCGGTCTTGCAGCGGTCGCCGCAGCGCGCGTCGAGCGTGCAGCAGAGCGAGCAGATGGCGCCGCCGTACGCGGGGCAGGCCGCCATGTCCTCGGCCTCGAAGCGGTTGCGGCACACGGTGCAGCGAAGCACCGGGTGCCGCTCGCCGAACAGCACCGGTTCCCGCGCCACGAAGAAGCGGCTGCGGGTGAGCGCGGCGACGAGCGGCGCGGAGACGAACGCGACGACGAGCGCGATCCCTGCGGACGCGGCCTGTGCAGCGGGGCCGAACACGCCTGCGTAGGCCGCCACGGACAGCAGAGACGCGATCACGAGCGCCCCGAATCCGGACGGGTTGATGTCGTACAGGTACGCGCGCCGGAACTCGATGTGCTTCGGCGAGAGGCCGAGCGGCTTGTTCACGACCAGATCCGCCACCAACGCCCCGATCCAGGCCACCGCGAGGTGCGCGTAGAACGAGAGCACTCTCTCCAGTGCCTCGAACACGCCCATCGCCATCAGCAGGATGGCAATGAGGACGTTGAACACGAGCCACACGACGCGTCCCGGATGGGAGTGCGTGAGCCGCGCGAAGAAGTTGGACCAGGCGAGTGAGCCGGCGTAGGCGTTCGTGACGTTGATCTTGAGCTGCGAGACGATCACGAACAGACCGGTGACGAACACGGCGAGCGTGCCGGCGCCGAACGCGTACTCGTAGCCGACGAGATACATCGTCGCCGGCTCGAGCGCCCGGTCGTGCGGGATCTCGTGTTGCAGGGCGAGGAACGCGAGGAAGGCGCCGCCGACCATCTTCGCGGCGCCGAGCAGGATCCAGCCCGGGCCGGCGACGACCACCGCGAGCCACCAGCGCCAGCGCTGCCGCGGCTTCGCCTCGGGCATGAACCGCAGGAAATCGACCTGCTCGCCGATCTGCGCGATCAGCGAAGCGGCGACGGTGGCGGCGGCACCGAAGGCGAACCACGAGAACTCGTCGCCGTGTTCGCTGCGGCCGTTGAGCGTGGTGAACTCGCGGAAGGCGCCCGGGTCCTTGATCGCCACCGCGACGAACGGCAGGACGAGCAGCGCGAGCCACAGCGGCTGCGTCCAGAGCTGCAGTCGCGAGATCAGCGTCACGCCATGCGTCACGAGCGGAATCACGATCACCGCCGAGAGCACGTAGCCCGCCGCGCGCGGCATGCCGAACCAGAGCTCGAAGGCCTGCGCCATGATCGCTGCTTCCAGCGCGAAGAAGATGAAGGTGAAGCTTGCGTAGATGAGCGATGTGATGGTCGAGCCGAGATAGCCGAAGCCGGCGCCGCGCGCGAGAAGGTCCATGTCGAGGCCATGGCGCGCGGCGTGCACCGCGATCGGCAGCCCGGTGAGGAAGATCACCGCGGTCACCACGCCGATCGCCCACATCGCGTTGGTGAAGCCGTACGAAAGCGTGATCGCGGCGCCGATCGCCTCGAGCGCGAGGAAGGACACCGCCGCTCGCCAACCCGCCGTTCCCGAAGACCGCCCACATGGGCAAGGCGACCGGCGCGGCGAAGGAGAAGGCGGCGGCCGAGGGCGCGCGCACCGTCCCGCCCCGCGAGCACGGCGGCAACTGCGACATCAAGGACCTCTCGCGCGGCGCGAAGATCTTCTTCCCCGTGTACGTCCCCGGCGGCGGGCTCTCGGTCGGCGACCTGCACTTCAGCCAGGGCGACGGCGAGATCACGTTCTGCGGCGCGATCGAGATGGCCGGCTGGGTGCACATGAAGGTCGAGCTGATCAAGGACGGTGTCGCGAAGTACGGCATCTAGAACCCGATCTTCAAGCCGAGCCCGATCACGCCGACCTACAACGACTACCTGATCTTCGAGGGCATCTCGGTCGACGAGTGGGGCAAGCAGCACTACCTCGACGTCCACATCGCTTACCGCCAAGCGTGCCTGAACGCAATCGAGTATCTGACCAAGTTCGGCTACACCCGCGCGCAGGCGTACGCGATCCTCGGCACCGCGCCCGTCCAGGGCCACATCAGCGGTGTGGTGGACATTCCGAACGCGTGCGCGACGCTCTGGCTGCCGACGCAGATCTTCGACTTCGACGTCAACCCCTCGGCGGCGGGTCCGACGAAGCACGTGAAGTCGGTCGGCGATATTCCGATGTCGCCGGACAGATAGGGATCAGAGGTCAGGGATCAGGGATCGGACACGCGCGCAGTCGCCGAGCTTGCTCGGCGGCCGCGCCCTTGCGTGTAGAAGGAACAGGACATGCCCACCTACGATTACGCCTGCAGCGCTTGCGGGCCGTTCAGCGCGCTGCGCCCGATGTCCGCGCGGAACGCCCCGATCGAATGTCCCGAGTGCCGTGCGACTGCGCAGCGCGTCGTCGCCGTGCCCATGCTCACCGCGCTCGACCCGACGGCGCGCGCTGCGCACGACGTGAACGAGCGGAGTCGCCACGCTCCGGCGAGCGTCGACGAGTACCGCGCGCGGCACCGGCCCGGCTGCAGCTGCTGCTCGGGAGGCGCGAAGAGCCGGGCCGCGGTCTCGCCCTCGGGGCGAAGTCCTTCCCGGGCCGACGGCCCTGGCAGATCAGCCACTGACGCGCGAGCGTGGAAGCGAGCCGCGGCTGGATCATGCGCGGTCCGTCTTCCCCCCGCCGCGCCGCTACCGTAGCGCGGGCCGTGCCGGCGCAGAGCGCGCGCTGATCGGCGAAGCGAGGTATCGCCGGAAGTGGTCGGTCTGGCTACTCTTGTCCCGCCGCGATACGATCATGGCGGACGACGGGTCGAAAGACATATGCTGCCGCGGCGACCAGCGCCCCACTCGGAGCGGCACCGTACGGACCGCATCGGCTGGTTGCGCGCCGCAGTGCTCGGGGCGAACGACGGCATCCTTTCGACCGCGAGCCTCGTGCTCGGTGTCGCTGCTGCGAATGGCACTCACGCCAACGTCATGGTCGCGGGGCTCGCCGGCCTGGTGGCGGGAGCCATGTCCATGGCTGCCGGTGAGTACGTATCGGTCCGCTCCCAAGCGGATTCCGAAACGGCGGCACTCGACATGGAGCGCGCGGAGCTTGAAACCGACGATCAGGGCGAGCGCAGGGAACTGACGGCCATCTACGTCGGTCGCGGCCTCGACCCGGCGCTCGCGAAACAGGTCGCCGAGCGGCTCATGGCCCATGACGCGCTCGCAACGCACGCTCGGGACGAGCTCGGCATTTCCGCGACGCTCGGTGCGCGGCCGTTGCAGGCCGCCCTGACGTCGGCGGCAAGCTTCGCCGTGGGCGCTGCCATGCCGCTGTCGACCGTGGCCATGGTCTCCGGGCCGGCTCTGATCCCCGTGGTGTCAGGGGCTTCGCTGGTCTTCCTCGCCATCCTGGGCGGGCTGGCCGCGCGCGTAGGTGGCGCCGACGTCACGAGGGGCGCAATGCGGGTCACGTTCTGGGGCTCGCTGGCCATGGGCTTGACGGCGGCCATCGGCGCCGTGTTCGGAACGGCAGTGTAGCGAGTCGGATGCGGCCTCGATCGCCGACGAACCTCCTGTCGCGCGCGGTTCGCCGCCGTGAGCATCTCGCCCGGGCACTGTCGGGCAGCGGTGCTACCCCAGGATCACGCGCACCGCGTGAACGCGACCGTCGTCGACGAGCGCAACCCCGGTCTTCGCGGCCGGGAGCGCCACCACGCCGTCGACTTCGACGCGCGCCACGCCTCCGCTGACGCCGTCGGGGTTCTCCACCGCGATCTCGTAGCGTGCCGAGCCGTATGTGTAGACGATCTCGAAGTGCCGCCACGTCTTCGGAACGCAGGGTTCGACGTACAGGACCGCCCCGCGCCGACGAAGGCCGAGTATCGCCTCGATCCCGGCGCGGTACAGCCATCCGGCCGAGCCGGTGTACCACGTCCAGCCTCCGCGCCCGAGATGCGGTTCGACCGAGTAGACGTCCGCTGCGACCACGTACGGCTCCACCTTGTAGCGCTGCACGCCCGCCCGCGTCCTCGAATGGCTGATCGGGCTCAGAAGCGACCACAGGTCCCTGGCCTTGTCCCCATCACCCAGCGCCGCGAAAGCGATCACCGACCACGCAGCCGCGTGCGTGTACTGGCCGCCGTTCTCGCGGACGCCGGGCGGGTAACCCTTGATGTACCCGGGGTCGAGCGGCGTGCGATCGAAGGGCGGCGCGAACAGCGGCGCGAGCCCGGCGTCGCGGCGGATGAGCCGCGCGTCCACGCTTTGCATTGCGCGCGCAGCGCGGGCGGGCTCCGCCGCCGACGAGATCACGCTCCAGGACTGCGCGATCGAATCGATCCGACATTCATCGCTCGTACCCGAACCGAGCGGCGTGCCGTCATCGAAGTATCCACGGCGATACCAGTCGCCGTCCCAGCCGTCCCGCTCGAGCGCCACTCGCAGCCGGGCGGCATGCGAGAGCCAGGTCGCGACGCGCGTGTCTTCGTGCCGCGCCTGTGCGAGCGGTGCGAACGCCGCGAGCGTTGCGTACAGGAACCAGCCGAGCCAGACGCTTTCGCCCTTGCCGTGCTCGCCGACACGGTTCATCCCGTCGTTCCAGTCACCTGTCCCGATCAGGGGCAAGCCGTGTCCGCCGAGCGCGAGGCTGGCGTCGAGTCCCCTTGCGCAATGCGCGAACAGCGATGCGGTCTCTTCGGCGACCTGCGGCCGGAAGTAGGCGTCATGTTCCTCGGGGCCCAGCTGCTGGCCTTCCAGGAACGGAACGGGCGTGTCGAGAACGGCGAGGTCGCCCGTCGTCTCCACGTAGTGTGCGGCGGCGTAGGCGAGCCAGATCCGATCATCGGAGATGCGCGTGCGTACGCCCTGGCCGGACGGCGGCAGCCACCAGTGCTGGACATCGCCTTCGACGAACTGCCGCGCTGCAGCCCGCAGCAGGTGCTCGCGCGTGAGCGCGGGTTGCGTCATGGCGAGCGCCATGCCGTCCTGCAGCTGGTCGCGAAATCCGTAGGCACCGCTCGCCTGGTAGAACGCCGATCGCGCCCACAGGCGACAGGCGAGCGTCTGGTACAGGAGCCAGCGATTCAGCATCAGGTCCATCGACCGGTCGGGCGTCTTCACCTGCACCCTGCCGAGCACATCGTCCCAGTGCGTGGCGACTTGGCCCAGCACCGCGTCCAGATCGGCGGACCGATATCGCGTCACCAGGCTTTGCGCTTCGGGTGCGCTCGCCGCCTGGCCGAGGAGGAAGACGACCTCCACTGAGCGCCCGGGCTCCAGCTCGACTCCGCACTGCAGTGCGCAGCAGGGGTCAAGCCCGGCGCCGACCCGTCCCGAGAGGCGCGTCGTACCGCGCAGCGCTGCGGGGTCGTCGAGAGTGCCGTTGCGTCCCAGGAATTCCCGCCGGTCTCCCGTCCAGGCGGTTTGACGCCCCGCCAGGTCCGCGAACGCCACTCGGTTCCCGAACGTCATGTTCCACGGGTTGGTCGCGAACATGGCGCCCGTCGGGGGATCGATTCCCGTCACCACCGAGAGCGCGGATGCGCCTCGCGAGGGACCGAGAACCCACTCGACATAGGCCGTCAGCGAGAGCCGTCGCCTGCGCGCCGTAAGGTTGCGGATCGTCAGCCTGGAAAGCTTGATCGGATCCTCGAGCGGCACGTACTGGAGGAGATCGAGCGCGATCCCGTGTGCCGAGTGCTCGAACCGACTGTACCCCTGGCCGTGCCGGGCGACGTAGAGCCCGGCCTCGTTCCGGATCGGCGCGGCGGTGGGTGCCCATAGCTCGCCGGACTCGTCGTCGCGCAGGTACAGAACTTCGCCCGACCGGTCCACCACCGGGTCGTTCGACCAGGGCGTGAGCTGGTTCTCGCGACTGCCCATCGACCACGTGTACCCGCTGCCCTCGACCGCGACCTGAAACCCGAAGTCTGGATTCGCCACGACGTTGATCCACGGGGCGGGAACGGACTGATCAGGGCCCAGGACCGTCACGTACTCCCGGCCGTCGGCGGCGAATCCGCCGAGTCCGTTGAAAAACTCCAGGTTGCCCGGCACCGCCACGGGGTACGAACCCTCGCGCGTCGCGATCCGCTTGCGCGGCACGACCGCGCCCTTGTCTGCATGGGGTCGGTCCAGCTGCTCGAACAGCGTTCCGCGCCGTCCGACGAACACCGCCCTCGACATGGCGAGCAGTCGGGCGTGCGTTTCCGCGGCGATGAGATCCGCGCGCAGGACGAATACACCGCCGCCGCGCGTCGAGCTCGCACCCGCCGGCGTCCACGACCGGCACGACCTCGCGAGCGTCTCCAGCGCGACCTGGAGATCCTGCACGTACGACGATCCGCGCTCGTTCAGGATGACGAGATCGACGGCGAGCTGCTTCATCCGCCAGTACTCGTGGGCGGACAGCAACTGTCGGACGATGGCGATGTCGTCGAGGTCGTCGATTCGCACGAGAACGATCGGGACGTCGCCGGAGATGCTCTGGGCCCACAGGGCTTCGGGACCGCCGCCGCCGCGGGCGATTGCAGCGGACGGGGGGCGGAGCGACGCATCGGCGTACAGCACGTGCCCCGCGAGACGCTGAAACAGGGCCGCCTCTTCCGCATCGACGCCTAGGTGGCGCAGCTGCACCTGGGCTTGCGTCCACGCGAGCGTGGCGGCGCGTTCGAAGGCCGTGGCGTCATGGTGCTTGTCGATGAGGTCCAGGGCCTCGGCGCGGGACGACGCGACCACGGTCCAGAACGCGACGCGCACCGCTCTGCCCGCAGGTACCCGCACGCGGCGGCGAAGCGCGAACACCGGATCGAGGACCGTACCGGCCGTGTTGGACAAGGGCAGCCCATCGGACACCGCGATGGGCGTCCGGACGTCATGCCCGCGGCCGAGGAAACGGGCCCGGTCCGTCTCGATTTCCGGCTCGCCGACCGACTCCCCTTCCACGACCGACACGTGCGCCGCCCAGACTTCGGCCTCGCCCGGTGAGCGACGCCGCCGCGTCGCGAGGATCGCGCCGGCCCTGCCCACGTGTTCCGTCTGCACGAACAGCTTCGAGAAGGCAGGATGCGCCGTGTCGGCCGCGAGCGGCGCCAGCACCAGCTCGGCATACGAGGTGAGCTCGATGTCACGGGCGCGGAGGCCTGCGTTCGCGACCGTGACCCGCCGCACCTCCGCGTCGTACTCCGGCGAGACGACGACCTCGAGCGTGGTCGTGATCTGGCCGTCGCGCCGGACGATCTCGGCACGGTCCTCGGTGAGGGTCACTGCGTAGCTGTCCGGCTCGACGCCGCTCGGCTGGTAGCCGGCGGTCCAGACGTGGCCGCTCCGCACATCGCGCAGGAAGACGTAGGTGCCCCAGTCGTCGCGGGTGGCATCCTCGCGCCAGCGCGTGATCGCCAGGTCGCCCCACCGGCTGTACCCGGAGCCAGAGCCCGTCAACATCACTGCATAGCGACCGTTCGAAAGCAGGTGCGCCTGCGGCGTCGCGTCGTGCGCGCTGTGCAGCCGGCGCACTGCCGGCAGAGGCAGCTCGTCACGAGCCGTCGCCGAGGCGACTTCCTCCCTGCGGGGATGCACCGCGGACACGTCGCGCGGCGTGCGTTCCTGCAGCAGCAGCTCGGTCGCCTGAACACTGGGCTCCGCGTGAAACCGGGCGCGCATCAGGCCGTCGAGCAGCGCATTGGCGATGGCGACGATCGTCATCCCCTGATGGTGTGCCATGAAGGCCCGCACGATGGCGACGTCCGCCCCGTCAGGCACCCGCGTGCGGGTGTAGTCGAGTGCTTCGTAGAAGCCGAACCGGCCGAGCGCTCCGGCCGCCGCGAGCCGGGCGAAGTTGAGCGTCGCGGCGCCTGGGTCGACCATGGTCGCGAGCGCCGTCGCGTACGGGGCGACGACCGCGTTCGCGCCGAGGCCGCGCTTCGAACCTAGGCCCGGCACGCCGAAGTTCGAGTACTGGTAGGTGAGCTCGAGGTCCCGGACGTTGTAGGCCGATTCCGACACGCCCCAGGGAATGCCGAGCGCAGCGCCGTACGCGATCTGCCGAGCGACGACGAGACGGCTCGTCTGCTCGAGCAGGCTCCCCAAGGGCGCGCGCATCACGAGCGAGGGCATCAGGTACTCGAACATCGATCCCGACCAGGAGACCAGCGCCGCGCCGCGCCCGACCGGGGTCACGGTGCGCCCGAGCCGGAACCAATGGCGGGAGGGCAGGTCCCCCTTCGCGATCGCCACGAAGCTCGCCAGCCGCGCCTCCGACGCGAGCAGGTCGTAGCAGAACGGGTCGCGGCTGCGGTCGGCCACGCGATACCCGATCGAAAGCAGCTTGCGGTCCGGGTCGACGAAGAAGCCGAACTCCATCGCGTCGGCGACGGTCCGAGCCGTCGTCTCCAGGGTCGCGAGACGACCCGCGAGGACACGCGCGGCTTCGGTGGTGAGAGCGAGGTCGCGGCCGTGGCTCTCGATCGATGCCCGGACGGCCTCGGCCCAGAACAGCAGCTCGGCGCCGGCCTCGTCGCTGCGCTCGCTTGCAAGCGTTCGGGCCATGTCGACCATCGTCGATGCGAGCGACGAGAGTTCCCGCAGTCGTCCATCCGCCGCAGGCGCCGGGTCCTGCCGCATGTCGGGAGCGAGCGCAGCGCCCAGCGCGGCGAGCGCTGCGTCGAGCTGACGGCGGGTGATCGCCTGCGTGCGACGGTCCTGCGGGAGCGACGCCAGCGCTTGCTGTGCCAGGGTCTTGGCGTCCCGGATGCCCGCAAGCCGTTCGGGGACTCCGACGTCCGGTCGGCGGGCCCAATCCCCACAGGCGTTGGCGAGTGCGATCAGATGCCCGGCGAGGTTGCCGCTGTCGACCGACGACACGTACTTCGGATCGAGCGGTCGCAGATCCCGCGTGTCGTACCAGTTGTAGAAGTGACCCCGGAACTTCTGCAGGCGGCTCATCGTGGCGAGCGTCGCTTCGATCCGGTCGACCGCTTCCCCGGTCCCGCACCACCCGAAGTCGCGGGCGCTGACGGCAGCGAGCAGGTACAGCCCGAGATTGGTGGGGGAGGTCCGGTGGGCGACGGTCGCCACGGGATCCTCCTGAAAATTGTCCGGCGGCAGCATGTGGTCCTCCGCCGTCACGAACGTCTCGAAGAAGCGCCAGGTTTGCCGCGCGACGAGGCGCAGAACCGCGGCGTCGGCAGCGGACACCGGAACACGCCCGGCCACGAGCGGCGAGACGCTCGTCCATCGCGCGATGGCCGGGGACGCAAGCCAGGCCAGGACGAACGGGGCGGCCACCGGCCACGCATCGCTCCCGAATCGCCATACGACGATCGCGGCGACGATGGCGAGCGCGACGCCGCCCGCCATCTGGCGGTAGAACCCGGCGAGCCTGAGGCGGGGGCCCACCGTGGCCTGCGCCGCGGTGACCCAGTCGAGCAGATGCCGGCGACTCACGAGGAGACGAAACAGCGTCCTGCAGATGGCGTCGCCCATCACCCAGGCCTGGTGCGCCATGAACACGAGCAGCAGTGCGGTCAGGGACAGGGCGAGCCGGACGTCGGCGACGAGCGCTCGCAGGTGGCTCACGGCCGTGACCCGGGCGCGCCGAGGAACGATCGCGGACAGGACGGGGAGCAGCGTCGACACCGCGATCGTCAGGACGACGAAGACGGTCCAGAGGAGCGCGAGCCGGACGGGGAGCAGCCACCCGGCGACCAGCGCTGCGACGCAGGCCGGTGCGGACAGCGACCGCCGCAGGTTGTCCAGCATCTTCCAGCGGCCAATCAGCGGCAAGGCGCTGCCGGTCCCGCCGGCGGCGGCGTCGCCGCGTCCCAGCACCCAGGGTGCCAGTTGCCAGTCGCCGCGCGTCCAGCGGTGTTGCCGTGCTGCAGCCACGTCGTAGCGCGACGGGAACTCCTCGACGACCTCGATATCCGACGCGAGGCCGGCGCGAGCGAACGTGCCCTCGAACAAGTCGTGGCTGAGAAGCGTGCTCTCCCGAACGCGGCCGTCGAGCGCCGCTTCGAAGGCATCGACATCGTAGATCCCCTTGCCGGTGTACGAACCCTCTCCGAAGAGGTCCTGATAGACATCGGAGACGGCGGCGGCATAAGGATCGATGCCGCTCATGCTCGAGAAGACCCGCTGGAAGAGCGACCCCTCGCGGCCGATCGGCAGCGACGGCGTCACGCGCGGCTGCAGAATCCCGTAGCCCTCGACGACACGTCGGCTGGCGGTATCGAACCGCGGGTGGTTCAGCGGGTGTGCCATCTTGCCGACCAGCCGCCGGGCCGTTTCCCGCGGCATCCGGGTGTCGGCGTCGAGCGTGATCACGTAACGCACGCCCGCGGGCGGCGACGGCGGCCGTCCGCCGACGGCAACGAAGGTCGTATCGGCCGCGCCACGGAGCAGCCGGTTCAGCTCATGCAGCTTGCCGCGCTTGCGTTCCCAGCCGATCCAGCGCTGCTGCCCTTCGTTCCAGACCCGCCGGCGATGGAACAGCAGGAAGCGATCGGTTTCCCGACCCGCTCCATGGCGGCGATTCAGCCGGTCGATGCCCGCAGCCGCCGCATCGACGAGCGCCTGATCGCCGTCGACGCTCTCGGTCGCAGCGTCCGTCCAGTCCGAGAGGAGCGCGAAATGGAGCGCACCCGCCGAGTTGGCGAGGTAGTGGATCTCGAGCCGCTCGATCTGCTCTTCCAGTGCGGCCTGTGTCGTGAGCAGCATCGGAACGGCCACGACGGTGCGCAGTTCCGCGGGTACGCCTTCGCCCAGTTCGAGGCCCGGGAGCGTCGATGCCCCGAATCCCTTCGTGACGCCGCGGTTCACGAGCGCCATCGCCGCATCGACGGACGGGATCAGCCCGAGGAGCGCGAGCAGCGCGAGCCACCCGATGTCGAGACCTCGGTCGGAGAGCGCGACGAGCGGCACGGCGAGAACCGCGACCGCGACGACGATGACCGCCGCGATGTAACCGCCGACGCCGACGGTCGCGTTCCAGCGGCGCAACCAGCTGCGTACCGGCGGACGGAACCCGATTGCGGCCTCCAGCCGACGGCGGCCCAGGCCGACGAGGTGGTAGCCGGGGTCCCGCTCGCGACCCGTGCGGTCGCTCGTGGCCGCTAGCGCCGTGCGCGCGATCTCGAGCTCCGTCAGGGGCGAGCCGCGCGCAAGGTCCTCGATCGCGCTGCGATAGAGATTGCGCGTCGGAAAGTCCATTGCGGCGAAGTCGCTGCCGGACCGAAGCACGTCGTCGACGAGACTGACGCTCTCGACGAACTCCGGCCAGTCGACGTCCGACACCAGGCGCATGCTCGTGATGATGTTGCGCACCGTCACGTTCTCCGCACCCTGGCGGTTGTGCTCGTCGCGCACGATGTCGTCGGCGGTCGTTCCCTGCGCGGCGAGGCGCGTCTCCAGCCAGGTCAGCGCGGGTGTGACTCTCGGATCCTGATCCCGGAGCCGCTGAATGAGCTGGACGGCGAACGCGTCTTCGAGCGGTGCGTGCTCGTGGGCTCGCAGGAGCAGGCCCGCCGAAACGGCACGCGGCGAAGTCAATCCGAGGATCTCGTCGCCGAGCGCGTCCGCCTCCTGACGTGCGGCGCGCCCTTGCAGCATCCGTCTGGCGCTGCGTCGCAGATTCTCCACGAGCACGATCCGCAGCGTGATCGCGATCGCCCAGAGTTCCCCGACCGTCAACGGCTGCACCTTCTGGTAGGCGCGCACGAAACGGCGCAGCGTCTCGGGGTCGAAGCGACTGTCGGTGTGCGCCACGTAGCCCCACGCGATGCCGAGCACGCGCGGATAAGCGGCGAACGGACCCGTGTCGAGCTTCGGCAATTGCCGGTAGTACCCGGGCGGCAGATCGTCGCGGATCTCGCGGATGTGCTCTTCGACGAGCGGAAAGTTGTCGAGCAGCCATTCCCCGGCCGGGGTGACGGTGCCTCCCTCGCCCACCGCCCGGGCGAGCCCTCGATACGCTTCGACCAACGCCGACTCGTTGTCCTTCAGCCGGGTGGCGAGCGGTCGTCCGGTCGTCGGCCGCGCCGTGATGGACTGGGCCGCTGCAAGCGTCTCGGCGTGCTGCTCCAGGCGGTCGACACTGAAAAGCTCCTCCCGGATGGATCGTTCGGTGTCCCACGGCGCGGTCTGTTTCCGGCTCCCGAAGACCTCGACGGCTCTTCGCCCCCACGCGCTCTCGAGGCCGAACCGCCGCCAACCGAGCCGTAATGGACGATCCGATGATGAGCGAACGGAGGGAATCAGCGCTCCCCCGAGGATCGAGCGCGTGCGTCGCTGGGTCCGCTGCAACGGGTCTTGCCGGTCGAGAGCTCCTCGACCCGCTGCGCGAGGCTCGGTGGGACAGCGGACACCGTCTTCGCACGGAAACAGAGAGTCGCTGCCCCGGACGCGGTCGGCCCCGTGCTGCGCGCGCCGCTCAGGTTCACTTCCATCTCGTCGCTTTTTTCTCGGCGTCGGCCGGGAATGCCACCAGCAAGTCCGCCAGCTCGTCGGCTTGCTGTTCTTCCACGGCCAGAATGTCCTCGAGCATGCGGCGCGTGGTGGAGTCACGAAGGGGCGCGGTCTTCGTGGCTTCGCCTGACGTCGCATCGCGGACTCTGGCGTTCCCTGCAGCTGCAGTGGGCGAGGACGACATTGACATCGGTCGCCCCGGGACGCGACGCGGCGTGCCCGGGACTGCAACCGCCTCGGCGACGGGCTCCGTCGTCGCCTGATGCGGTTCACCGCGGATTCTTGCGAAGGTCTTCTTCAGGTCCGTGTTGAAGCTCGCGGTGTATCGAAACGAGGGGTCGAGGATCGATTTCATGTCGCCTTATGCAGTCGAGCAAGCTGACGGGCAGGTCGGGAACGTCTTCAACGACAGACCGTCGACCACGAGTGAGAAACTTCGAGTGCGCAAGTTAAGCCGCCGGCGGCGCAACCGTCGGTGCGCTGGCGCACATAGGCCTCGCCCCGGTTCGGATGGGCAGACCGGCGCCGGCTCGGCCGTTGCGGGCATGGAGCCGGAATCGGACCGGCGGGGTCTCAACCTGCTGCGTCGGCGTACGGATCGCCGTAAACTGGGATGGTCGGATCGACAGTCGAATCGGTATGCCACCCACGGCGGCGCCGCGGACTCCCGAAGCGAACGGGCTGCTGGCCGGACTGCCCGCGGCCGACCGCGAACGCGTGTACCCCCAGCTCGAGCGGGTCTCCATGGCGCTGGGCCAAGCCGTGTACGAGTCGGGCAGCCGCCAGGATCACGTCTACTTCCCTACGACCGCGATCGTGTCCCTCCTCTACGTCATGGCGGACGGGGCGTCGGCGGAGATTGCCGTGGTGGGCAACGACGGAATGGTGGGTGTCGCCCTCTTCATGGGCGGCGAGACGACGCCCAATCGCGCCATCGTGCAAAGCGCGGGCTCGGCGTTCCGGCTTTCGGGGCAAGTGCTCAAGCGCGAGTTCGCGCGTGGCGGACCCATGCAGCATCTGCTCCTTCGGTACACGCAGGCTTTGCTGACACAGATGGCGCAGACCGCAGTGTGCAACCGGCATCACTCGGTGGATCAGCAACTCTGTCGCTGGCTGCTGCTCAGCCTCGATCGGCTGCCCTCGAACGAGCTCAGGATGACCCAGGAGCTGATCGCGAACATGCTCGGCGTGCGCCGCGAGGGCGTCACCGAGGCCGCCGGCGAACTGCAACGCGCCGGGCTGATCAGCTACAGCCGTGGACGAATCGCAGTACTCGACCGTGCGGGTCTGGAGGCCCGGGCGTGCGAGTGCTACGCCGTGGTCAAGAGGGAGTCCGATCGCCTCCTCTCGCGCCCACTCGAGACGTGACTTCGCCGCCCGGCCCGTCCGGGCGATGGTTGCGCGCAGCTTTCGATGTCGGCAACCAGCGGTCCCGTCAACTGCGGTGCGTGCCGAGGATTCGGTCGTACACATCGCGCCCCGCCCGGTAACAACTGCACGAGGCCGCTTCGAGTCCGCCGCGAGCGAGGATGGTGACGTTTCCTCGGCGGTAGCGGATCAACTCTCGCCGCTGTAGCGCTCCCGCGGCCGCCGTCACACCCACCCGACGCACCCCGAGCATCTGCGCGAGAAGCTCGTGGGTCAGATGGAAATCGTCCATGTGCGCGCGGTCGTGAGCCATGAGCAGGCTACGGGCAAGGCGTGCCTCCAGCAGATGGAACTGCATGCACGCAACCGCCAGCGAGAGCTGCGCGATCGCGACGTAGAGGTAACGGTTCGACGCCTCCCGCAGGGCATCGCCATGGGCGACCTCGAGCCGGAAACGCGCAGCGTCGATCCGTAACGCACCGCCTGATGCCTGGACCACCGCGCGCCAGGGTGACACGCCGATCCCCAGCAACAGCGGGACTCCGAGCATGCCTTCGCTGCCGACGAGCCCCACCTCCAGGCTCGTACGGTGGTCGCGCGGCGTCTGCAAGGAAACGAATCCGGCGAGAGGGAAGTAGACGTGCCGTATCCGGCCACCGGCCTCGCACATGACCTCGCCGCAGGCGAGGTCGACGCGCTCGCAGCCTGCGAGAATGCGCCTCCGATCCCTCCGCGGCAACGCCCCGATCAGCGCGTTGGTGGCGGCGCCATGCTGGGGCGATGGCAAGGGTTGCTCTCGCGGGTGGAGGTAGAAGATGACGAACGTACACGAACCTTCGGGCCCCGCTCTGTGCGCTGGCGAACAGAACGCGCGACGGATGCGGCGTACCGTACGGTGGTCCGCCGCCCTGCGACCAGCGCCGGCGGGCGATGGTCGATGAACATGAAGGAGTGCGCAGTGAACTGGGAACAAGTGGCCGGCAACTGGAAGCAATTCAAGGGCAACGTCAAGGAGCAGTGGGGCAAGCTCACCGACGATCAGCTCGACGTGATTGCCGGCAAGCGCGATCAGCTCGCCGGCAAGATCCAGGAGGCCTACGGGATCTCGAAGGAGGAAGCCGAGCGGCAGCTCTCCGAATGGGAAAGGCGCGCGCGTGAGCTCGATCGCCCTCTCTAGTCGTGCCGTGACTTGCGCGAAAAACGCGCGTAACGCGGCCGGAAGGCGCGCGAACGTTGGCCTTGCGGCTCACGCTTGATTGAAAGGCACGATATGGACATCCTCTGGTTCATCCTGATCGGCTTGGCGGCCGGATGGCTCGCCGGGCAATTCATGAAAGGCGGCGGGTTCGGCGTCGTCGGCGACATCCTCCTCGGGGTGGTCGGCGCGGTGCTCGGCGGCTTCCTGTTCCGCCAGCTCGGTCTCTCGGCGGGAGGCGGTCTGGTGGGCGCCCTGATCGTTGCAACCATTGGTGCCGTGATCCTGCTCTTCCTCGTGCGGCTGGTGAAGCGCGCATAGCACGTGCGCGGCGTCCGCGGAAAGTGACGTCATCGCCGTTCATGCTCTGGCCCGGAACCAGCGCGCCGTGGATGTCAGAATGCGCGGGGGGCACGATGAAGGCTGGTGCTCCTGTCCGAAGAAGACGCGGTTCCGAGGCGACACGCGCCTGGGGCGGCGGGACGCTGTTCGGAGACGATGTCCGGGCGGCCCAGCCTGGCGCACGGGCGGACCGGCGATCACGAAGCGGCAGGCGACTATTTTCATGCAAGCGCGTTCATATTAGGAGGACAGTTCCATGACGACCGGCATCGACCCCAGCAACCCCTTGGGCTCGTCGCAGCAGATGCTTGCCGAGGTATCCAAGCACTGGTTCAACGCCTACAAGACCGCGCTCGACATGCTCCTCGCGATCTCCAACTCGGCCCTCGCGGGCGCGGAGCACATGCGCATGATGCAGCTCGCGACCGACATCGAGACGCAGAGCCAGAACCGCGAGGCGGCGGCCAAGCTGGGCGGCGCCAGCGACGTCCAGGGCGTGATGAAGGACCAGCAGGCGCTCTCGCAGGCCTACCTCGACGGGTTCATGAAGTATTGGAGCACCACCGGGCAGATGCTGCAGCAGACCCAGAGCGAAATCTCGAACGTCCTCGCTGCGCACATGGGCGAGTTCGGCAAGGGCTTCGAGAACATGATGCCCAACGTGATGGCCGGCATGCAGCCCGGCCAGCTGCCGCAGATCCCCGCCACCTTCAACGCCGCCATCGACGCCATGCGCAAGTCGCAGGAGTCGATGATGAAGGCGATGAGCGGCTTCGCCACGGTCGCGACGCCGCCCGGGCAGGCCGTCGAGAAGAAGTAGCCAAGAACGACTGGCCTGCGGCAAGGCAAACGACGCCTGCGCCGACGCAGACCCGAAAGGTCTGCGGCCGGCCGCGGGGGTTGGCCTCGCTTTTCGGTAGAAACGGAGAGCGGCGCGGCGGGGAGTCGCGTGCCGTCCCGCTGTGTGGTTTTGTGAGCCGTTCGGGAATGCAGCCGGTAGAAGGCTTGGTTGAGTGTCCACCTCGAACCGACGGTCCTCAAGTTCTGGTGGCGTCCACGGTCGGAGCGGAGCGCGTGGAAGATCGTATGCCGTGAGGATCGACTTCTTTGTTCTCCGACATGCGAAGAGCGGAGGGCGGCGTCTGCGTGAAGCCCGAAGTCACGCCCCGTGAACCCGCCTGGTGGCTGAGCCCCCCCGAAGATGCGCGGGGTGCTCTCGCTGCTGATGCGCCAGGCTTGTCCAGTGCCGAGGCCGCGTCGCGACTTGCCGAGCTCGGACCGAACCTGTTCCAGGATCACAGGGAGCAGCCCCTCTGGGTGCAGTTCCTGTCGCGCTTCAGGAACCCGCTCGTCGTTCTGCTCCTGGTG